>Ga0214472_10006065_pt1 | contig 12672 bp, 9 predicted proteins | sample RVTome_6_FD_207662 | JGI IMG/M metagenome (GOLD analysis project Ga0214472, IMG submission 207662) | Soil microbial communities from uranium-contaminated site in the Upper Colorado River Basin, Wyoming, United States - RVT140D175 | ecosystem: Environmental > Terrestrial > Soil > Contaminated >... | reverse complement strand
ACCTTGGCGCGAGGCTCCAGGAGCGCGGCGACGACGACGACGGACATCGCCGGGAAATGCCGGCCGATGATTTCACGATACGCCGCGCCGATGCCGTCGATCGAGGCCAGGTACTCCTCGCGGCTCGTGATGTACCAGGTCAGGCGCACGAGCCGTGCGGGCGTGGCGCCCGCGCAGGCCAGCACCTCGACGATATTGGCCAGGGCCTGGCGCACCTGTTGCGCCAGGTCGTCGCTGACGATGCACCCAGCGGCATCCCAGCCGATCTGCCCGGCGACGAAGACCTGCCGGCCCTCGGTCACGATCCCGTTAGCATAGCCGCGCGGCCGCGCCCAGCCGGCTGGCTGCAGGACCTGGTGATTCATTTCAGCATCTCCCGGCCGATGATCAGCTTCTGCACCTCGCTCGCGCCTTCGTAGATCCGCAGCGCGCGGATCTCGCGGTACAGCCGCTCGACGATCTCGCCCCGCATGACGCCGCGGCCGCCGAACATCTGCAACGCGCGATCGATGACCGACTGCGCGGTTTCCGTCGCGGTCAGCTTCGCCATCGCGGCGGCGGCGGTGAACGGCAGGCCGCGATCGCGCAACCAGGCGGCTCGGTAGGTCAGCAGTTGCGCCGCTTCGAGGCCGGTCGCCATGTCGGCGAGCGCCGCCTGGGTCAGCTGGAAGTCCGCCAGCTTCCTGCCGAACAGCTCGCGCGACCGCGCATGATCGACCGCCTCGTCGAGCGCGCGGCGCGCGAAACCGCAGGCCGCCGCCGCGACCGACGTCCGGAACAGGTCGAGCGTGCGCATCGCGATCCGGAAGCCCTCGCCCTCGCCGCCGATCAGCCGCCGGTGCGAGACCCGGCAGTCCTCGAACACCAGGCGCGCGAGCGGGTGCGGGGCCATGGTGTCGATGCGCCCGGCCACCATGAAGCCGGGATCCCCCGGTTCGACGACGAAGGCGCTGATGCCCTCGGCCGCGGTGCTGCCGTCCGCGCGCGTGCGCGCCGGTTCGGTGCGCGCGAACACACAGTAGAAATCGGCGATGCCGCCGTTCGAGATCCAGGTCTTGGCGCCGTCCAGCAGATAGCCCGCGCCGTCGCGGCGCGCCGTGGTGCGGATCGCGGCCACATCGGAGCCGGCTTCCGGCTCCGACAACGCGAAGGCCGCGACCGCCGCGCCACGCGCGACGCGTGGCAGATAGCGGCCACGCAATGCCTCATCACCCGCGAGCGACAACGGCGCGCTGCCCAGGCCCTGCATCGCGAAGGCAAAATCCGCAAGGCCGTCCCACCAGGCGAGCATCTCGCGCAGCAGGCAGATAGAGCGCGCGTCGAAATCGGGCGTTGCGCCGCCGTCCGCCGCGCGCAGGCAATGCCGCAGCAGGCCGGCACGTCCCAGGCTTTCTACCAGCTCGCGGCAGCGCGCATCGACGGCGGCGCGATCATCCGCGCGCGAAGCATCGGCAAGCTGAGCCGCGGCCCATTCGCCGGCGGCTGCTGCCAGCGCGCGATGCGGTTCGTCGAAGAACGGCCATTGCAGCCTGTCGTCTTGCGTGGCCATCAGTTGCCCTCGAAGACCGGCTTGCGCTTCGCAGCGAATGCCTCGAAGGCGCGGCGGAAGTCCGCGCTCCGCATGCAGACCGCCTGCGCCTTGGACTCCGCCTCGATCGCCTCGTCGATGCCCATGTTCCACTCCCGGTGCAGCATCCGCTTGGTCATCGCATGCGCGAAGGTCGGGCCCGTGGCGATCTCGCCGGCGACGCGCATCGCCTCGGCCAGCAACTTCTCCGGCTGCACGACGGCATTGTAGAAGCCCCAGCGCTCGCCCTCCTCCGCGCTGAACGCGCGCCCGGTGTAGAGCAGCTCCGCTGCCCGCCCCTGGCCGATCATGCGCGGCAGCAGGGCGCAGGCGCCCATGTCGCAGCCAGCGAGCCCGACGCGCACGAACAGGAAGGCGGTGCGCGCGGCGGGCGTCGCGTAGCGGAAGTCGGCGGCGAGCGCGAGCATCGCGCCGGCACCCGCGCAGACGCCGTCGATGGCCGCGATGACGGGTTGCGGGCAGGCGCGCATCGCGCGCACCAGGTCGCCGGTCATGCGCGTGAAGTTGAGGAGCTCCGGCTTGTCCATCCTGGTCAGCGGCCCGATGATCTCGTGCACGTCACCGCCAGAGCAGAAATTGCCGCCCGCGCCGTCGATCACGACCGCGCGGACTCCGTTGTCGGTCGTGAGCGCCCTGAAAAGGTCACGAAGCTCCGCATAGGATTCGAAGGTCAGCGGATTCTTGCGCTCGGGGCGGTTGAGCGTGACGTGGCCGATACAGTCCTTGACGGTCCACACGAAATGCCTTGCCGATTCGGTGCTCATGCGACTCGCCCCTCCAGTGACCGCAGATGAGTCTTCAGTCGTCCCAGCAGGCCCGCCATGTTCGACATCTCGCGCGCGGACAGCGTCGCGAACGCGGCGACAATCCAGCGCTCGTGTTCCCGGGCCATCGCCGTGAAGGCGCGCCTGCCTGCCGGCGTCAGTTTCACGCGCCAGGCACGCCGATCAGCCGGGTCGGACGCGCGCTCGACCAGGCCCTCGCGCACCAGGCCGTCAGTGATGCCGGTGACATTGCCGCCGGTGACCATCATGCGCTTCGAAAGCTCGCCCATCTTGAGCCCGCCCGGTACCCGTTCGAGCTGGGCCATCAGGTCGAAGCGTGGCAGCGTCGTCGCACAGCGCTCCTGCAGCAGCCGTCGCATGCGCGTCTCGATCAGCCGGTTGGTCGCGAGCATGCGCAGCCACAGCCGGATCGCGGCGTGATCGTCGCCCGCGACGCGTGTCTCAGCGTCGCTCGCGCTCCGCGGCATCAGGTCACCTCGCCGCCGGCAATCGCCAGGCTCTGGCCGGTGATGCTTTCGCTGCCGGGCAGGCAGAGCCACACGACCGCGTTCGCGACCTCCTCGGGCCGCACCAGGCGTTGCTGCGGGTTGAATGAAACCAGCGTCTCGCGCGCCTCGGCCTCGCTGCGGCCGGTTTTCGAGCTGATGTTGGCGACCGCCTGACGCACGATGCCGGTATCCGTGTACCCCGGGCACACCGCGTTCACCGTGATGCCGGTCTTCGCGACCTCGAGCGCCAGCGCGCGGGTCATGCCGACGACGCCATGCTTGGCCGCACAGTAGGCGGTGCAATACGCATAGCCGCGCAGCCCCGCCGTGCTCGAAATGTTGACGATCCGCCCCCAGTCGGCTGCCAGCATCGCTGGCAGCGCCTCGCGCGTGCAGTGATAGCTGCCGGTCAGGTTGACCGCGAGCATCTGCTGCCAGAATTCCCCGTCGCTCCTGCTCAATGCGCGGCTCGCCGGCCGGCCCGCGTTATTGACCAGGATCTCCACCTCGCCGGCGCGGGCGCGGGCTTCGGCGAAGGCCCGCGTGAGCTGCGTGGCGTCGGTCACGTCGGCGGTCACGGTGCCCGCCCCATGCGGCAGCGCGGCCGCGGTTTCAGCGAGCCGCGCGACATTCCGGCCGAGCAGCGTCAATCGCGCGCCCTGTACCGCCAGCGCCCGGGCGATCGCCGCGCCGATGCCACTGCCGCCACCGGTCACCAGCGCATGTCGGCCCGTCAACGCCTGCGTCATCGCGTTGTCCTCAAACCTGTCCTGCCATCTGCGCGGCGCGCTCGAGATTGCGCTCGAGCTGCTGCTTCGCCGTTTCATAGGGCCGCGGCCACCATTGCTCCCGGAAGCCCTGCGCGGCCGCGGCATGCAGTGTCCAGGACGCATCCGCCAGGTGCGGGCGCGCGAGCGCGCAGAGATCCGCGCGGCCCGCCGCGACGATCGAGTTCACGTGGTCCGGTTCGTAGATGTTGCCGACCGCGATGGTCGGGATGCCGACGATGTTGCGCACCAGGTCCGAGAAGGGCGTTTGCCACATGCGGCCATAGACCGGTTGCTGCCAGGGTACCGTCTGGCCGCTCGACAGGTCGAGGATGTCGGCGCCGGCCGCCTTCATCGCGCGTGCGATCTCGAGCAGCTCGCGCTCCTCGAGCCCGCCTTCGGCCCAGTCGCAGGCCGAGAGCCGGACCGACAGCGGCCGGTCGGCGGGCCAGGCGGCGCGCACCGCGGCCAGCACCTCGAGTGGAAAACGCAGGCGGTTGGTGACGGGCCCGCCATAGCCGTCGTCGCGCCGGTTGGTCAATGGCGACAGGAAGCTCGCGAGCAGATAGCCGTGCGCCATGTGCAGTTCCAGCATGTCGAAGCCGGCAGAGGCGCCGAGGCGCGTCGCGCGCAGGAACTCGGCCAGCACCGCATCCATGTCGGCGCGGGTCATCGCGCGCGGCCGCGCGCTGATGCCTTCGTAATAAGGCAGCGGCGACGGCGCAAGCGTCTCCCAGTTTCCGGTGGCGAGCGGGTGATCCGCCTGCTCCCAGCCCAGCTGCGTCGAGCCCTTGCGGCCCGAATGCCCGAGCTGCAGGCAGATCCTGGCCGGGCCGCTGGCGTGCACGAAATCGACGATGCGCCGCCAGGCGTCGCGCTGAGCGTCGCTCCACAGTCCGGTGCAGCCGGGCGAGATGCGCGCCTGCGGCGACACGCAGGTCATCTCGGTGAACACGAGCCCGGCCCCGCCCGTCGCGCGGGCGCCCAGGTGCACGAGGTGCCAGTCGCCGGGCATGCCTTCCTTCGCCAGGTACTGCGCCATCGGCGAGACGACGACGCGGTTCTCGACCGTCATGCCGCGCAGCTCGAACGGCAGGAACATCGGCGGCCGCGGCACGCCGACGCCCGCGCGCCGCGCCAGCCGCTGTTCGACGCCGGCGACAAAGGACGGATCGCGCAGGCGCAGGTTGTCGTGGCCGATGCGCTGGCTGCCGGTCAGCAGGCTGTAGGTGAATTGCCAGGGCTCGAACGCCGTGTAGCGCGAGACTTCCTCGAACCAGCGCATGCGGTTGCGCGCGGCGCTCTGCAGCTTCAGCGCCTCCAGCGAGCGCTCTTCCTGGTACGCGGCGAGCGCGGCCGGCACGTCCGCGGCCCCGGCCGTGCGCGTGACCAGCGCGATCGCGTCCTCCATCGCGAGCTTGGTGCCGGAGCCGATCGAGAAATGCGCGGTGTGCGCCGCGTCGCCGATCAGCACCAGTCTGCCCTGATGCCAGCGCCGGCACAGCACCCGCTGGAAGTTGAGCCAGGCCGAGCCGCGCAAATGCTGGGTATTGCTCATCAGGCGATGGCCGTCGAGGTACCGGTCGAACAGCTGCTCGCAGAAGGCGACCGACTGGCGGTGGTCCAGCGCATCGAGACCGTGCGCCTTCCAGGTCTCCTCGCGGGTCTCGACGATCACCGTCGAGAGATCGGCGCTGAACTGGTAGGCATGGATCTGGAACCAGCCGTGCCGGGTCTCCTCGAAGGCGAAGGTGAAGGCCGGGAAAGGCCTGGTGGTGCCGAGCCAGATGTAACGGCACTGGCGCACGTCGATGTCCGGCTCGAACACCGCCGCATGCCGCGCGCGCGTCCGGCTGTTGACACCGTCCGCGGCCACGACCAGGTCGGCGTCCGCGAAACGCGCGTCATCCTCGACCTCGCGCTCGAAGCTCTGCTGCACGCCGAGTTCCGTTGCGCGTTCCTGCAGGATGTTCAGCAGGCGCTTGCGGCCGATGCCGCAGAAGCCATGCCCGCCCGTGGTGATCGTCGTGCCGCGGTAATGCACGTCGATGTCGTCCCAGTGGTGGAAGCCGGCGGTGATCACCCGGTGCGAAGGCGCATCCGCCGCGCGGAACCCTTCCATCGTGCGGTCGGAGAACACCACGCCCCAGCCAAAGGTGTCATCCGGGCGGTTGCGCTCGTAGACCTCGACCCGCGCGCGCGGCAGCGCCTTCCTGAACAGGATCGCGGAATACAGCCCCGCCGGCCCGCCGCCCAGGCAGATGATGCGCTTCAGGGAAGGCTCCCGGTCATCCGGGTAAATTACAGACCTATATTATTTAGATGTCAAGGACTGGCGCAGCGCCTTGCGCTGCAGCTTGCCGGTTGCGGTCTTCGGCAGCGTCTCACGGAACTCGATCAGGCGCGGATACTTGTACGGCGCGATGCGCTGCTTGACGAAGTCCTGCAGCTCGCGGACCATCGCGTCGTCCGGCGCCCTGCCCGGCTGCGGCACGACGAAGGCCTTGACCACCGTGCCGCGCTCGGCATCCGGCGCGCCGACCACCGCGCATTCGCGCACGGCCGGATGCGCGAGCAGCGCCCATTCGACCTCCGGGCCGGCGATGTTGTAGCCGGCCGAGACGATCATGTCGTCGGCACGGGATACGAACCAGAAATAGCCGTCCGCGTCGATGCGATAGAGATCGCCGGTGACGTTCCAGCCCTGCTGCACGTAGTCGCGCTGGCGTTCGTCATCGAGGTATCGGCAGCCGGTGGGCCCGGTGACGGCGAGCCGCCCGGTGCCCGCGCCGGCCAATGGCTTGCCCTCCTCATCCAGCACGCAGGCCCGGTAGCCAGGCAGGGGTTTCCCGGTCGCGCCCGGGCGAATCTCGCTGCCGGCGGCGGAGATGAAGATGTGAATCATCTCGGTGGCGCCGATGCCATCGATGATGCGGATCCCGGTGCGCTCGTGCCAGGCATCCGATACGGCCTTCGGCAGGAATTCGCCGGCCGACACGCATTGCCGCAGCGATCGGATGTCGCGGCCGTCGAGCTCGGCCAGCAGTGCCCGATAGGCAAATGGCGCCGTGAACAGGCAGGTCGCGCCGAATCGTTCGACGGCGGCGAGCAACGCCGCGGGGGTCGGCGCTTCCACCGGTGCCACGGCCGCCCGGAAGCGCAGCGGGAAGACCAGCAGCGCGCCGAGTCCGAAAGTGAAACCGAGCGGCGGACTGCCGGTATACACGTCGTCCGGCCGGGTCCGCAGCAGGTAGCGCGCGACGACATCGGCCATGGCCAGCACATCGCGGTGAAAATGCACGCAGGCCTTGGGCTCGCCGGTCGTGCCGGAAGTGAAGGCCAGCAGGCACACATCCTCGCCGGCCGTGTCCACGTTCGCGTATCGGTCGGGCGCATCGGCCGTCCGCCGCTCGAGGTCGCCGTTGCCCCAGCAGACAATCTGATCGACACCGCCGGCGGCCTCGCGCGCGGCGCCGAGCTCGGCCAGCAGCCGATGATCGCAGAGCGCTGCGGCCGGCCGGCTCTTGCCGATGATCGCCGTCAGTTCCGGCGCGCGCAGCATCGGCATCGTCGTGACCGCGATCGCGCCCGCTTTCATGACGGCGAGCCAGCAGGCGAACAGCTCCGCGCCGTTGAAGCCGCGCAGCAGGACGCGATTTCCGGGCACGACGCCGATCTCGCACAGCATGTTGGCGATGCGATTGGCGCGGGCCAGCAATTCCCGATAGCTGACGGGACCCGCCTCGGTCAGGATCGCCGCGCGCGCGCCATCGCCTTCGGCCACTGCATCGTCCAGCAGCACGGTCGCGCAGTTCAGGCGTTCCGGATAGCGCAGTTCCGGCAGGTCGAAATGCAGCCGCGGCCACAGTTCCGGTGCCGGCAGCCGGTCGCGCGCGAAAGTATCCACGTGCGCTGTGCGGCGGGTCATGCGTTCCATTTTATGGTGCCGGGTCGCCCTTTCGCACTTGTCGATCGAAGTGCCGCCTGGATAAGTGCGAAAGTGCGACCCGGCACCATTTAGAATCCGCCGCATGTCATCGTATCTCGAAGCGGACCAGGAGCTGGCGCGGCTCGCCCGCCGGGCGGCCGGCATGCGCGGCGGGCGGCGCGCACTGATCCTGCCCGGCATCATGGGCTCGACGATCGGCCGCCAGCGCAAGGGCCGGCCCGACGACATCAAGTGGTTCGACCCGGGCGAAATCGCGCTCGGCGGCCTGACCAAGATCGCGCTGCCGCGCGGCAGCCGTTACCGGGCGCTCGGCGTGCTGCGCTTCGCCTACGAACGCCTGCGGCTGGTGCTCCGGATTGCCGGCTACGATTCGCAGTTTCATCCCTACGACTGGCGCATCGACCTCGCCGCCAATGGCCGGGCGCTGGTGGAACGCCTGGTCCGCGAACGCCGCCGGGATGTGGTGCTGGTGGGCCACAGCATGGGCGGACTGGTGGCGCGTGCCGCACAGGGACACAAGGGCAGCGAGCGGATCGGGCGTGTCATCCAGCTCGGCACGCCGAATCGCGGCGCGTTTGTCGCCATTCAGGCGCTGCGCGGCACTTATCCGCTGGTCCGGCGCCTGGCGATGCTGGATCTCATGCACGACGCGGATGCACTGGCCCGTGAAGTGCTGACCACGTTTCCCGGCCTGTGCGAACTGCTGCCGGCGGCCGCCGCATGCAAGGACTTCGATCCCTTCGACGGGTCGCAGTGGCCGGACGGACCGCAGCCGACCGCCGGTCTGCTGACGGCCGCACGCCGGGCGATCGAGGCGCTGCCGCCGCCGGACGAGCGTTTCGCGCTGATCGCGGGTTTTGGCCAGGACACCGTGCTGGGCCTCAGGCGGCGCGGGCGGTGGATCGAGTTCGGGCGCGGCCCGGCGGGCGACGGCACCGTGCCGCTCGCGCTCGCGCACTGGCCGGGGCTGCCGACCTGGTACGCCGACGAAAGCCACGGCGCGCTGCCCGGCAATGCCGAGGTCGGCCGCGCGGTCATCGATCTCGCCGGCGGCGACACGACCATGGCGCTGCCGCACGTGCTGCCGCGCCGCCGCGGCGTGCCGACCTTGTGGGAGGACGACATCCGCGGACCACCGCCCGCCAAGATCGCGTGGAGCGATCTCTCCGAGCGCCAGCAGCGCGAATTCCTGCACGAGTTCGTCGCGGTCGCCGAGCCGGGCGCGGGAACCGCGGTCACCGCGCGACACGAGGCGCAGCCGCGGCCCGTCGAACTCGCATTCATCGAGGGCGGCGTCACGCAAAGCGACGCGTCGGCACTCGTGCTGGGTGCGTTCGCCAATGTCGAGCCCGCGGGCGCGGCACTGGCCGTCGACACGATGCTGCACGGCGCAATCAGCGATCTGGCGCGGCGGCGCGCGATCGGTGCCGCGGCCGGCGAGGTTTTCGTGCTGCCGGTCGGCGGGCGCGGTCTGGCCGCGCGCCTGGTCGTGTTCGCAGGCCTGGGCGATTTCGGCCGCTACGGACCGGACGTGCAGCGGCTCGCCGCCGCGAATGTCACCCGCACGCTCGCACTCGCCGAGGTCGGCGACTTCGCGATGGTGCTGTGGGGCACGGCCTCGGGGTCCGCGGCGGCCGATGCGGCGCGCGCGCAGCTCGAAGGCGTCCTGGCGACGCTCGCCGATCTCGCGCCGGAACTGCGCCTGCGGCGTATCACGATCCTGTCGCGCAGCGCGCGCCGACTCGAGGTGGCGCGCCAGGCCGCGGAGGATTTGCTGCGCCTGCACCCGGCCGCCTCGCTGCTGCGGCTGCTGCCCGCGCGCAAGGCGCCGCGCAAGCCCGGCCGCGTCCCGAAGCCGGCCGCCACCCCGCTCGCCTGGCTGTTCGTGCAGGAATCGGCCGGCCAGATGCGGGCCGCGCTGCTCGGCACCGCGCCGAAGGCGACGGCGCTCGCGGCGGTGCGGCGCCTCGACCTGCGCGCGCTCGAGCGCGAGCACGCGCGCCTGGCGCCCGGCATGCCAGTGGTGGAACTGGCCAACTTCGGCGAACGGCTCGCACAGCTGCTGCTGCCCGAGGAGATCCTCGCGGCCCTGCCGGCGGTGCGCGCCGCGCCGCTCGTGGTCGTGCACGACGGTGCCAGCGCGCATTGGCCCTGGGAGGCGCTCAGCGTCAAGGGCTGGGCGCCGGCCGCGGAGTCCGGACTGAGCCGGCGTTATGCCGCAGAGGGCATGTCGGTCGCAAAGTGGCGCGAGCAGCGCCGCCGCGAGCGCGGGCTCAGTGTGCTGCTGGTCGTCAATCCGACCGGTGACCTGCCCGGCGCCGTGCTCGAGGGCGAGCGCGTGGCACGGTTGCTCGCGCAATTCGAAGGCGCCGGCATCACGGTCATCCGCGGCAACGAGGCGACCCGCGCGCGGCTCCTGGCCGAGTTCCAGTCCGGCGACTACGATGCGATCCACTTCGCCGGCCATGCGTTCTTTGACGCCGCTGCACCGGCCTCGAGCGGCATCCTCTGCGCGGGCGGCCGCGTGCTGTCGGGCGCCGACCTCGCCGCCATGGATGCCGTGCCGGCGCTGGTGTTCTTCAATGCCTGCGAATCCGGGCGCCTGAGGAGCGCCGTCAAGCCGTTGCGGCTGCTCGATCGCAGCATCGGCTTCGCCGAGGCTTTCCTGCGTGGCGGGGTGGCGAATTTCATCGGCACCTGGTGGCCAGTCTCCGACGCCGCGGCCACGGCCTTCTCGACGCCGCTGTACCGCGAGCTCGCGAAGGGCACTTCGATCGGCATGGCCCTGAATGCAGCGCGCGCCACGGTGCGCGCGCTGCCATCCGCCGACTGGGCCAATTACCTGCACTACGGCAGCTTCGACTTTGCGCTGAAGGCCGGCCGCTGAAATGCCGCGACTGCTCGTGTTCCAGCATGTGGCGACCGAGCCGCTGGGCACGCTGGACCCGTTCCTGCGCGCCGCCGGATTCCGGATCCGCTATATCAATTTCGAACGCACGCCGGACGCGGAGCCGGACCCGCGCCGCTACGACGGCCTGGTGGTGCTGGGCGGCCCGATGAATGTCGACCAGGCCGGCGCCTACCCGCACCTGCAAACCGAGATCGAGCTGATGCGGGAATCCCTGGCGCGCGATTTGCCGGTGCTCGGTATCTGTCTCGGCGCGCAACTCCTGGCCGCTGCGCTCGACGCCGACGTGCGCCCGGCCCCGGTGCGCGAAATCGGCTGGTATCCGCTGCAGTCCTCGCCGGCCGCGGACGAGGATGCGCTGCTGCGCCACGTCACGCGCGGCGAGTACGTGTTCCAGTGGCATTCCTACACCTTTGCCCTGCCGCCCGGCGCGACGCGCCTGGCGAGCACCGCGACCTGCGCGAACCAGGCATTCCGCCACGGCGGCAACGCCTATGGCCTGCAGTTTCACCTGGAGGCGGATCACGACCTGATTGCGCGCTGGCTGTCGGTGCCGGCCTACCGTGCGGAACTCGAGGCCGCGCAGGGCCCGGATCGCGCGCGCCAGGTGCACGCCGACACGCATCGCCACATCGGGCCGGCGACCGCGGCCGCCACGCGCGTGTTCGGCGAGTTCGCGGCGCTGTTTCGCCGCCGGCCGCGCTTTCGCGTGCTCGCGTCACGCTAGGCACAGCGATGGCCCGCATCGCCAGCCTGCACATCTATCCGATCAAGTCCTGCCGCGGCGTCGATCTCGAATCGGCCCGCGTCACTGCGACCGGCCTCGAATGGGACCGGCGCTGGATGGTGATCGACGGCAGGAACCGGTTCGTGACGCAGCGGACGCATCCCAGGCTCGCGACCATCATGACCAGCGTCGGCGACGGCCGGCTCCGACTGTCCGCCGCCAGCCATCCGCCGCTCGCCATCGATGTCCGGAGCGAGGGCGCGGTGCGGCGCGTGCAGATCTGGAGGGACCATTGCAGCGGCATCGATGCCGGCGACGCGGCCGCGCGCTGGCTCTCGCGCGTGCTCGGCGATGCACTACGCCTGGTGCGCATCGACGAGCGGGTGGCGCGGCTCGCCGATCCCCGCTATGCCGGTCCGGATCCCCAGCCGGTGAGCTTCACGGATGGCTACCCGGTGCTGGTCATTTCCCGCGCCTCGCTCGCGGAACTCAACCGGCGGCTGCCGGCACCGTTGCCGATGAACCGCTTCCGGCCCAATGTGGTCATCGACGGCGTGACCGCACATGCCGAGGACGCGATGGCGCTGTTCCGCTCAGGCGCGGTCGTGCTGCGCGGCGTCAAGCTTTGCACGCGCTGCGTCACGACCACGACCGACCAGCAGCACGGCACGCGCGATGCGGGTGCGGAACCACTCGCGACGCTGAAAACCTACCGCTACGACCGGACCCTGCGTGGCGTCACCTTCGGCCAGAATTGCATCGTGGCCGCCGGCATCGGCGCGTCGATTTCGGCGGGTGACGAAATCATGCTCGACGCCGGTGCCCCCGCCCCGGCCTAAGCTCCCGCGCCCGAAAGACCCGGATTTGCCATGCCGGTGCAAGTTGGTAGGCTTTCCGGCAGCGGATCTCCGTTGCACCAGGATCGGCCGGATTCCAGCAGATGCGTTTCCGGGACATCCCAATCGGCACCGCGATCGATGTCGGCCGCGGGTTTGGCCAGTCCACCGTGGGCGCGCTGCGCCACCCGCAGCGGATCCGGCGCGGTCGCGGACTGCGCGTGCTGTTGCTGACCTCGGGGCTGGGAACCGGCCATTCGCGCGCGGCCGCCGCAATCGCGCGCGCGCTGCGCGAGCAGGCTCCCGGAACGCGGATTCGCATCGTCGATTTCTGGTCCCTGCTGGATATATCGGTCGCCAGTGCCTTGCAGCAGACCTACCTGCACCTGGTCACCGGGCATCCGGATCTCTATCAGCGGCTCTACCAACTGGACCAGCATAGCTGGCGCAATATCCTCGAGAACGGCCAGGCACTGCCGGAATTGCTGCACGAACTCGGCGCGCTGATCGCGCCGCTCGCGGACCCGAAAAACGGCGCCGGCGAACGGCATTGGCTCGATCGCCTGCTGTTCAGGCAGCTCGCCACGCTGCTGGCCAGGCCCAACGAGGATGAAACGGCGTTCC
>Ga0214472_10006063_pt1 | contig 12674 bp, 6 predicted proteins | sample RVTome_6_FD_207662 | JGI IMG/M metagenome (GOLD analysis project Ga0214472, IMG submission 207662) | Soil microbial communities from uranium-contaminated site in the Upper Colorado River Basin, Wyoming, United States - RVT140D175 | ecosystem: Environmental > Terrestrial > Soil > Contaminated >... | reverse complement strand
TCAATAGACACTGATGAAACCCGATCCCGCGCAGCTTCGGCCGGCCGAACACCGGCTCCCCCAACTCATCCAGCACGAACGACGACTCGGCGGCCAGCAGCTTATCGAGCCCTTCCTGCTCCGGCTCGACGAAATCAATCTCCGTGCCGATCTCGCGCGCCGCGAAAATCGGCGCCAAATGTCCGCGATTGTTCCGCGAGTAGCCGAACGCGATCGCATCCACCTGGCGGTTCGCCAAAGCCTCCTGACCGTCCGTCCGCTCGATGTAGAGAAACTCCGTGTTCTCACGCGTCACGCCGAAATATTTGAGGATGCGCTCGGCGATCACTTCCTCTCCGGTCCCCCGTCCGCCGATCACAACGCTGCGCCCTATCAAGTCCGAGTAGCTCTTGATGTCGCTGACCGCTACGACGCGAAACAAGTGCGTCCCCAGTTTCATCCAGACCTGAGCGTTGCGATAGTCGATCGGGATCAACTCATCCTTGGCGAAATGAGCCTCGCGCCGATAGGCGTTCTCGAGATCAAACCGAAAGCACCGGCCGCCGTCAATTCGCCCGGCCGCCACTCGCTTCACATTGCCGACCGACATTCCCTTGCCGATCACGCCGTTCGCAATCACGCCCGGCATCTTCTGCGTCAGCACTTTTGACAGAATCGAAACTTCCGTGAAATACCGCCCCTGCGGCCCCGCGCCCGCCAGCGTAATCAGGCGGGTATCGTTCGCGGCAACTCCGCAACCCAGCGCAAACAGAGCCGCCGGCAGCAAACAGAACCACGAGCTCATAGGGACGAGCCGCCGCATCTAGCGCGCCCTCCGCGCCGGGCCCACCACGCCCAACCCAACCCGCAATGCCTCCGTCTCGATAATGTCGTCCGGCATCACGTTCGCTATGTTCACATCGGGACCGAACTCGCTCACCAGCAGCTTCTTCACGTCGTGAATTTCCGACAGTGACACTCCGCTGATCCACGGGCCCGGCAACTCGAACAACACGCGGTCCAATTCCAAATCGTCACGGCACGCCCGCAGCAGATCCGCGTTCACCACCCCCTGCCCGATCAACTCCGCGCCTTCCACCAGCAGCAACTCCGCGCCCGCTGCAAAGCAGTCCCGCGCCTGCGCGACCAGGTCGCCGGCCGCGTTCTTCTCGCTCTTCGAACCCACTTCGCCGAACACCGTCAGCCCCTTGTCACGAGCCATCGTGATCTGCTCGCGCCGCTCTTGCGGCGACAGCGGGATGCAGTTGTCCGAGACCTCGACCACTTCGAACCCGAGACGCTTCGCTTCGTCGAAAAATAGCGGCAACGCTTGCGCTCCTTCGGTTGCGAACACGTACTCCTGAAACTGCCCTCCCAAACACGGCCGCACGCCGTGCTCCTTGTAGAGATCCAGCTTCACCCGTATCCGGCGCTCCTGATACAGCCGCGACGTCCCCGTCGCGATCTTCGCCAAGTCGACATACGCGCCCGCGATATCGAGGATGTCTTTCTGCCGCCCCAGCCCCAGTCCCCAGTCGATCATCATCGTGAAGCCGCGCGCCCGGGGCTTAGCGCGCGAACGCCCCGGCGGCAGCGGCACAAAAGCAAAAGGTTCCGTGGTCATGAAGGTCTTACAGTATGCCAGAGTCCGGTCAGGCGGCTAGCTGGGCTATGAACAGATTGTGGGTGGGTCGGTTTGGTTGTCACCAGCAATCCGTAACAAGGTAGAATCGGATCGGCATGGTCGGCACCACTATCTCGCACTACCGCATCACCGACAAACTCGGTGAAGGCGGGATGGGAGTCGTCTACAAGGCCGAGGACACCAACCTCAAACGTCCCGTCGCCCTGAAGTTCCTCGCGGCTCATCTTCTCGCCGAAGAAGGGACCAAGGTCCGTTTCCGAAGGGAAGCGGAAGCTGCCGCTGCCCTGTCCCATGCCAACATTGCGGTGATCTACGACATCAACGAATCAGACGGCCATTCGTTTATTTCCATGGAGTTCGTCGAGGGAGTCACCGTTAGCGAAAAGGTCGCCGAGCGTCCCCTGAAGCTCGAAGTAGCGCTGGATATCGCCATTCAGGCGACCCAAGGTCTTCAGGCCGCCCACGAGAAAGGTATCGTCCATCGTGACATCAAGAGCGCCAACGTGATGGTCACGCCTCAGGGCCAGGTCAAGATCATGGACTTCGGCTTGGCGCAGCTCGCCGAACGCTCTAGTCTCACCGAAACAGCCACTATTCTCGGAACTACCTTCTATATGTCTCCGGAACAAGCACTGGGTGAGAAAACGGACCGTCGAACCGATCTCTGGTCGTTGGGAGTGGTGCTGTACCAGATGATCACGGGCCGTCTGCCGTTTGAAGCAGAGCGCCAAGAGGCAGTTCTGTACGGGATCCTCAACGAGGAGCCGGAACCGGTGACGGCGCGGCGGGCGGGCTTACCGCTGGAACTGGAACGGATTGTCGGCAAAGCTCTGGCGAAGGACCGAGAAGAACGCTATCAACACGCTGAGGATTTGTTAGTCGATCTCCGTTCGTTACTGAAGAAACTGGCCTCCGGCAAGACGAACAGTGTGAGTGGCAGGGCTCGGCGAACCCAGCTCGGCCACCCGATTGCCGGCGACAGAGATCTCGCCAAGCCGCATTCATTCAGCAAGACATTGCTCGCGGCGGTGGCTCTCTTGGCGCTGACGAGTGCCGTTCTTGCCGTGCTGTGGCTGCGCTCCTCGGTCCCGGCCGCGGAACTACCTCATCGCACTTTCGCGATTTCCACTGAGTCTCCTGCCTTTTGGCCCTCGATCTCTCCAGATGGACGCTACGTCACTTACATCACCAAAACGAGTGCCTTGGAGCCGAGACTTTGGGTTCACGAACTTTCTCAGGACGAGCCTCGTGCCCTCGCGGGTCCTGAACAAGAGGTTTGGAATATCAAGCCATTCTGGTCCCCCGACAGCAGATTCATCCTGTTTCGTGCAGGACAGCAACTGCGGAGAATCTCCGTGCTGGGTGGGGCCGCCGTTACAGTTTGTGAACAACTGCCGAACCTCACAGTGGGCCCATGGGGAGGCGCCTACAGCCCCGATGGCGCGTCGATCGTGATGGGCTTCGTGGGTGGGCTTTTCGAGGTCCCGGCCCAAGGCGGTGTGTCGCAAAAGCTGATCGAACAGCCCCCTGGAGGCAGGCTCCTGTGGCCGCATTTTCTGCCGGGAGAGGAAGGCAGCCGCAAACTGCTGTATGTACGTGTCGACCAGAGGATGCAGGGCCAGATCGTTGCGCATGATCTCAAGAGCGGACAACGAGAAATCCTGGTGAGCGGGTTTCTTCCCGTTTACGATCCAAGCGGCCACATCATATATCTCGTTGGCGACCCACCTGAGGTGTGGAGCGTTCCTTTCTCCATCGATACCTTGAAGATGACGGGCGACCCGTTTCCCGTTCGTAAGAATGCCTCCCTGGCTAGTGTTGCTGCCGATGGAACGCTGCTGTACCAAGAGGGTGGTATGGCGTTGATAGATGAGCCAGTACAATTGGTTTGGCGTGATCGGAAGGGAAAAACTTTAGGAAGCATTGGCCAGCCCCAGAGCGTGATTCGGTCACCCGCTCTCTCTCCAGACGAAAAGAGGGTGGCGACACAGAGCGTCGAGACCTATGGGTTTGCGATTTGGATCCACGAGGTCGATCGGCCCGTCAAGACTCGTTTGACCTCGGCAACTCTGCAGGTTAGTGAAAACTGGGAGATGGGGCCCACTTGGTCCCCCGAGGGCGATCGCCTGGCGTTTTCGACCGAACGGCCGCGCAACGTCTTCGTAAGGCGTTCGGACGGTACGGGCGAACCGGTACAACTCACCGATTCCGATACGACCAATTACTTGAGCCAATGGTCGTCAGACGGGAAGATTCTGTTTTTTGAGCGGGGCGAGGCCGAAGGGGGACAATTGACCGTGACCGGCGATCTCTGGTATCTCAAGAAGCGGGACGATGGAGAGGAATACGAAGAAGTTCCGTTTTTGCAGACTCCCTCCGACGAAATCATGCCCTCTCTCTCGCCGGACGGGCGTGTTGTGGCCTACGTGTCGGACGAGTCGGGCCAAGAAGAAGTGTATCTGCGGACCTTCCCGGGCGGTGGTGGAAAGAGATCGGTTTCGCCGAGTGGAGGGAGACAGCCTCGCTGGCGAGCCGATGGCAAGGAACTCTTCTACGTCCAGGGCCGCAACTTGATGGCCGTCTCTGTAGCGGCTGCCCCATCTTTGAAGCTGGGTGCGCCCGAGCCTCTGTTTTCGTCTGAAGGGCTGCCTTCGACAGCGGCCCTACGGATGTGTTACGACGTTTCGCGCGATGGCCAGCGGTTCGTGCTTGCGGAACCAGCCGACCAAGGGTCCAGAACCCTCCGCGTCGTCCAAAACTGGTTCGCCGAATTTAGAGATCGGCAGCAGGACTAACCCCCCGCAGAGCTTGGCATTTGCGAAACGATAGAGGCCATTAGGGTTGAAAGCCCCGCCCAGTCACTTGCCATTGAACGAAACGGCTGACTGACCAGCACCACGGCCCCCAAGGAGCCTCCCCATGAAAAGAACCATTCTCGGCATCATCCTGGCCACCATCGCCTGCTACTTCTTCGGCTTCCTTTACTGGGGACTCAATCCCCTGCCCTACACCAGTTGGAAACACACGTCCAGCGACGAAGCCGCCGGCCAAGCACTGCTCGAACACTTCCCCGAAAGCGGCACGTACTACATCCCCGGGATGCATCACGACGAGGCAACCCTGAGCCGCCTGCACGAAGCCGGACCGCTGGCCTTCGTCCACATCACTCGCGAGGGCAAGCCGGTCATGCAGTCCGACGTCATGGCGAAGGGTTTTCTGCTGACCCTCGTTACGACCGTGCTGATCGCAGTCCTGCTGAAACTGGCCGCACCGGCGCTTCCCTCCTACGGAGCCGTGCTGAAGTTTACGGCCCTGGCCGGACTCACCGCCACGGTCATGATCGACTTCGGCGACTCGGTCTGGTGGGGCATCTCCTGGGCGTGGAAACTGCACATGGCCGCCTATCACGTCGTCTCATGGATCATCGCCGGACTGGTTCTTGCTAGGTTCATTTGCAAGACCTCCATCTCCGATACCTGATAACATGCTGATAACAAACTGGTAAACAGGAAATTCAGTTTGTTGTTTTATTATTAAAACTAATAATGCTAGCGCGCTATTTTCGCTTGCAATTATAAAGGCAGGGTGTTATGCTGCTAAAACTCCTGTGATTTGGGGGTGGTCTGTCTCGGAACGAGGTGGCTCGGTCCCGCCGGGCTTCAGCAGGCATAGGCCCCGCGGTCGTAGCATCCGGCCCGCGACCGGCCACAGGCAGCACAGCTAAGTATTCGTATGAAGACGTTCGGACTACCGAAACGGCAGGGTCTATACGACCCGCGGCACGAGCACGACGCTTGTGGCATCGGTTTTGTCGCCGATATCCAAGGCCGCCGTTCGCACCAGATTGTCCAGCAGGGCATCGAAGTCCTAGTCAATCTGACTCACCGCGGCGCCTGCGGCTGCGACCCCGATACGGGCGACGGCGCCGGCCTGCTGCTGCAGATGCCCGATCGATTCTTCCGGCGCGAAGCCGCAACGCTCAACATCGCGCTGCCGGCCGAAGGCCAATACGGCGTCGGCATGCTCTTCTTCTCGAAGAAGCCCGCCGACCAGATCGCCGCGCGCCAGATGGTTGCCCAAGTCGCCGCGGAAGAGGGCTTCACACTGCTCGGCTGGCGCGAAGTTCCGACCGATAGCAGCAGTATCGGTTGGCTGGCTCGCGAGTCCGAGCCCAAGATCGAGCAGGTCTTCGTCGGCAAGGGCCCAGACACCAAACACCTTGAAGGCGATGCATTCGAGCGCAAGCTCTACGTTCTGCGAAAGTGCATGGAATCGGCGGCGAAGGAACAGCAAATCCCGCGCTTCTACCCCTGTAGTCTGTCGTCGTGCACCATTTGCTACAAGGGCCTGCTCATCGCGCCACAGATTCCGACCTTCTATCACGACCTGGGTGATTCCGATTTTCAGTCGGCGATCGCGCTCGTCCACCAACGCTTCTCGACGAACACCTTCCCGACCTGGGAGCGCGCTCAGCCGTTCCGCTACCTGGCGCACAACGGCGAGATCAACACGCTGCGCGGCAATATCAATTGGATGCGCTCGCGCGAGGCCACGCTGACCTCGCCGCTATTCGGCGACGACATCAAGAAGATCCTGCCTGTGATCGATGAGGCCGGCAGCGATTCGACGATGATCGACAATGCGCTCGAGCTGCTCATCCAGGCCGGCCGTTCGACCGCCCACTCCATGATGATGCTCATTCCCGAAGCCTGGGATGCGCATCTTCACATGGAGGACCACAAGAAGGCTTTCTACGAGTTCCATGCCTCCATGATGGAGCCCTGGGACGGCCCGGCGTCCATCGTTTTCACCGATGGACGGTACGTCGGCGGCGTGCTCGACCGCAACGGCCTGCGCCCCAACCGCTACTGGGTCACCCACGACGATCTTGTCGTCATGGCATCCGAAGCCGGCGTGCTCGACATCCCGCCCGAGAATGTACGGCTGAAAGGCCGCCTGCAACCCGGCCGCATGTTCCTCGTCGATACCAAGGAAGGGCGCATTGTTAAGGACGAAGAGATCAAGGAAACCATTGCCAAACGGCAGCCCTATCGCCGCTGGCTCGACGAGAACCTGATCCACATCGATAAGCTGCCTGAGCCCGTGAAGGTTCATGGCACGAACTGGGACACACTGCTGCAGCGCCAGCGCATCTTCGGCTACACCCTCGAAGACGAGCGACTGATTCTCGGTCCGATGGCCATGAAGGGCCAGGAACCGCTCGGCTCCATGGGCGTCGACATTCCGCTGGCATGCCTATCGGACCGCCCACAGTTGCTGTTCAACTATTTCAAGCAGCTCTTCGCGCAGGTCACGAACCCGCCGATCGACTCGATCCGCGAAGAACTCGTGATGTCGACGACCGTTTATGCGGGGTCCGACGGTAACCTGCTCGCCGAATCGCCCGAACACGCGCATCAGTTAAAACTGCCGCTTCCGATTTTGACGAACCACGCGCTCGAGAAGCTGCGGGGTGTCGGCGAGCCGGGTTCGGCCGAGTATGGCAATGGAGTGCTCGACGGCGCGCGCGGCAAGATCCGTTTTGGAGCGCGCACGCTGAAAACCCTCTTCCGGGCCGCGGACGGGGCGGACGGCCTGCGGAAAGCGTTGGATGATCTCTGCGAAAACGCCGAAGCGGCCGGGCGTCAGGGCTATAGCGTTCTGATCCTGTCCGACCGCGGCGTGAATGAAGAATGGGCGCCCATCCCCAGCCTGCTCGCGCTCGCGGCGGTGCATCACCACTTGATCCGCGCCAAAACCCGCGGCGAGGTCGGCTTGATCGTCGAATCCGGCGAGCCTCGCGAAGTGATGCACTTCTGCCTGCTGCTCGGTTACGGCGCGACAGCCATCAATCCGTACTTGGCCTTCGAAACCATCGAAGACATGCATCGACTCAACCTGCTCGCGCCCGAACTGGGGCTTGACGAAGCATTGGATCACTACATCAAGGCCTTGCGCAAAGGCGTCCTCAAGGCCATGTCGAAGATGGGCATCTCGACCGTCCGCAGCTATCACGGTGCGCAGATTTTCGAGGCCGTCGGCCTGAGCCGGTCCATCATCGATAAACATTTCGCCGGAACCACGTCCCAAATCGAAGGCGTCGGACTCGATGTCCTCGCCGAAGAAGCCGTGCGGCGGCACAAGTACGCGTTCCAGCCGCTAACCGACGACGTGACGAAACTCGATGTCGGCGGCGAATACCAGTTCCGCGTTCGCGGCGAGCGCCACCTGCTGAATCCGGAAACCGTCTCGCGGTTGCAGCATGCAGTGCAGCGCGGCACGTTCAAAGACTTCAAGGAATTTACGTCGACCGTCAACGACCTGAGCAAGAACCTTTGCACGTTGCGCGGCCTGTTCGAATTCAAGAAGGCCGAGCAGCCGGTCCCGATTGAAGAAGTCGAGCCGGCGCAAGAGATCGTCAAGCGTTTCTGCACCGGCGCCATGTCGTTTGGGTCGATCAGTAAAGAAGCGCACGAAACGCTCGCCATCGCCATGAACCGCATCGGCGGCCGCAGCAACACCGGCGAGGGCGGCGAAGACCCCGACCGCTTCATTCGCGATGCGAACGGCGATTGGCGCCGCAGCGCGATCAAGCAGGTCGCATCCGCGCGGTTCGGCGTGACAGCCGAGTACCTCGTGAACGCCGATGAGTTGCAGATCAAAATGGCCCAGGGCGCCAAGCCCGGCGAGGGCGGACAGCTTCCGGGCCATAAAGTCGACGAGTTCATCGCCAAGCTGCGGCACTCAACGCCCGGAGTCGGACTGATCTCGCCGCCGCCGCACCACGACATCTACTCGATTGAAGACCTCGCGCAACTCATCTTCGATCTCAAAAACTCCAACAACCGCGCCAACGTTTCGGTGAAGCTTGTGTCGGAAGTCGGCGTCGGCACCGTTGCGGCCGGAGTCGCGAAGGCGCACGCCGATCTGGTCCTCATTAGCGGACACGACGGCGGCACCGGCGCGTCGCCGATGAGCTCGATCCGTCACGCCGGAACGCCCTGGGAACTCGGCCTTTCCGAGACCCAGCAAGTGCTCGTCATGAACGACCTGCGCAGCCGCATCAAAGTCCAGGTCGACGGCAAACTCATGAGCGGCCGCGACGTCGTGATCGGCGCGCTGCTCGGGGCCGAAGAGTTCGGATTCTCAACAATGCCGCTCGTCTCGATGGGCTGCATCATGATGCGCAAATGCCATCTCAACACCTGCCCGGTGGGCATCGCGACGCAGGACCCTGAGTTGCGCAAGAAGTTCGAAGGCAAGCCGGAGAACGTCATCAACTTCTTCTTCTTCATCGCTGAAGAAGCACGCGAAATCATGGCGCAGCTCGGCTTCCGCACCTTCAACGAGATGATCGGGCAGGTCGGCAGGCTCGACGTCAAGAAAGCGATCAATCATTGGAAGGCGCGCGGCCTCGACTTCAGCCGTATTTTCTACGATCCGCCGGTTGATCGCGGCGTGCCGCGCTACTGCGCAACCAAGCAGGACCACGGTCTCGACGTCCAACTCGACAACAAGTTCATCGAGTTGTCAAAAGACGCTCTTGACAACAAGCGGCCCGTCGAGATCACGATGCCGATCCGCAACATCAACCGCACCGTCGGCACGATGCTGAGCGCCGAGATCGCGCGCCGCTACGGCGCCGCGGGCCTGCCTGACAACACGATTCGAATCAACCTCAGCGGCTCCGCCGGACAGAGCTTCGGCGCCTGGGCGTCACGCGGCATGACGATGACCCTCGAAGGCGATGCCAACGACTACTTCGGCAAGGGGCTTTCCGGGGGCCGTCTGATCGTTTTTCCTCTTGAGGGTTCGAACTTCGTCTTCGAAGAAAACATCATCATCGGCAACGTCACGTTTTATGGCGCGACCGCCGGCGAGGCCTTCGTCAACGGCATGGCCGGCGAACGTTTCTGCATCCGCAATAGCGGCGCGACAGTGGTCGTCGAAGGCATTGGCGATCACGGCTGCGAATACATGACGAACGGCCGCGTCGTGATCCTAGGCGGCGCCGGCCGGAACTTCGGAGCCGGCATGAGCGGCGGTTTCGCTTTCGTGCTCGATGAAGCGGGCACTTTCGCCGAGCGAGCCTGCAACCATGATATGGTCGATCTCGAACCGCTCGACGTTCCGGAAGACATTCAATTCGTCAAGGGCCTCATCGAGCGCCACGTCGGCTACACGAACAGCCCGAAAGGGCAGTGGGTCCTCGAGCACTGGGAAGAGATGCTGCCGAAATTCATCAAAGTCTTCCCGAAGGAACTCAAACGCGCCCTGGCCGACCGCTACGAAGAAGAACGCGCGTTCGTCTCGGCGTAGGTGGTTCTAGGCCCGGAGGCCTGGAGATAGAAGCCCGCGGCTTCAGCCATGTGTACAGAGTTCCAAAGACCGGAGCGCTGGAAGGGCGATACAAACATTTCACAACCAAAGATACTTGTCGTCATACTCGATCTCATGCTTCCTGAGGAACGCAATCATCTCTTCCTTGAACGACGCCTTGCGATGATGCTCCTCCTGACGCGAAATATACCGATGAACCTGCTTAAACACCGACCGGCTCACACTGAAAACGGAGTACGCGGTCTGCCAGCCGAATCCACGCGTGCCCGGGATTTCCCTGTGTACCCATCGCGACGAGCTTCCTTTGACGAATCGCATCATGTCCGCGGTAGACATACTTGTCGGAACGGAAATCAGCATGTGTACATGGTCATTCGTCCCGTTGACAAGGTGAGCGACGCCCCCGCGCTCTTTCACGATGGCGCTCATGTAAGCGAACAGCCGTTCCTTGAACGCATCAGCGATGGCTGCGCGACGCTCCTTCGTCGAGAAGATGACGTGAACGAGAATGTCGGAGTGGCTATGGGGCATCGTTTTGCATCGCCCTTCCAGGGCTCAGCGATGACGAGCCCGGTACCCACGGCTGAAGCCGTGGGCTTATCCATGTCCGGCCCCTCCGGGGCCGTGGGCACGGCATGCCGTGCCCCTACATTCTGGGGCCTTGGCCGCGGGGTCGCCCCCGAGGGGCGATAGGATACAGCCCACAGCTTCAGCCGTGGGTCAAAAGCTGGAAAAGGATGAGCCCTGGAAGGGCGATACAGCCGAGACGCTGGAGCAAAATGGGTAAAGTAACAGGATTCAAGGAGTACACCCGCGAGGGCCTCAAAGGCCGTCCGGTCGAGGAGCGTATTCAGGACTACCGCGAGGTTTACCTCCCGGCGGACGAGTCTGTCCTCAAAACGCAGGGCGCGCGCTGCATGGACTGCGGCATCCCGTTCTGCCACACCGGTTGCCCGCTCAACAACATCATTCCCGACTGGAACGACCTGGTCTATCACGGCCGCTGGCGAGACGCCCTGCGCCAACTCCACGCCACCAACAACTTCCCAGAGGTCACCGGACGCATCTGCCCCGCGCCTTGCGAAGCCGCCTGCGTCCTCGGCATCAACGACGACCCAGTCACCATCAAGAGCATTGAAAAGGCCATCGCCGACCGCGGCTGGGAAGAAGGCTGGATTGAGCCCGAACACCCCGCCACGCGCACAGGCAAGAAGGTCGCTGTGATCGGTTCCGGGCCCGCCGGACTCGCCGCCGCGCAGCAGCTCAACCGCGCCGGCCACTCCGTCACCGTTTTCGAGAAGAACGAAGTCCCCGGCGGACTGCTCGTCCTCGGCATTCCCGATTTCAAGATGGAGAAGCACCACGTCGAACGCCGCGTGAAACAGATGGAAGCGGAAGGGGTTCAGTTCCGCACCGGCGTTCACATCGGAGTCGATATCGAAGCGCCGAAACTCCGCGCCGATTTCGACTCCATCATCATCGCCATCGGCGCGGAGAAACCGCGCGACCTGCCCATCCCCGGACGCGACCTCGAAGGCATTTACTATGCGATGCAGTTTCTGCCGCAGCAGAACCGCCGCGTCGGCGGACGCGCCGTCGATCCCCGCTTCGACCTCAGCGCCAAAGACAAGCACGTCATCATCATCGGCGGCGGCGACACCGGCGCCGACTGTCTTGGCACATCGCGGCGTCAGGGAGCGAAGTCAATCCGGCAGTTCGAGCTGCTTCCGAAACCGCCCCTGTCCCGCGACGAGCCCGGAGCGCAGCCCTGGCCGCTATGGCCGTTCACCTTCAGCACCGAAAGTTCACACCAAGAGGGCGATGTTCGCGACTGGGCCGTGAACACGAAGGAATTCCTCGGCGACGAGCACGGGCACGTCCGCGCCCTCAAAGGCATCCGCCTCAATTGGCCCGACCCTGACCCTGTGACCGGCAAGCGTCCCTTCCAGTTTGAAGAATCCGCCGGTTCTGACTTCGAAGTCCCCGCCAACCTGGTCTTACTTGCGATGGGCTTCATGCACCCCGTACAAGAAGGACTCATCGAGCAACTCGGCGTCGAGAAGGACGCTCGCGGAAACGTCAAGGCCGAATACGGCGAGCACGCCACTTCGATCCCCGGAGTCTTCGCCGCCGGCGACGCCCGCCGCGGACAATCCCTCGTCGTCTGGGCCATCGCCGAAGGCCGCAAAGCCGCCCGCGCCGCCGACCTCTACCTCATGGGCGAAAGCAGGCTGCCGGCCGCGTAAGCATCTAAAGCGTATTGTCGAATAGCTTCGCCAGTGGTATTTCAATCTCGCCGTTTGCCGTGGTAAGTCGGTCGCCCGTCGCTTCGCGGCCGCCCTGGCCGTCGTGAATGTGGGCTCGGCGCGTCCTTGGATTGATCACCCAGCAGCAAGGAATGCCGAAGCTAAGGTAGTCCTCAATCTTTTCCTGCACGTCAGCGGCCCGGTCGTCGGGGGAAAGCACCTCGATCACTAACGCCGGCGGCGTCGAAATGATCTGTTCCACCGGTTTGCTCCCCAACACGACTGTGACATCAGGTATCCGGAACCGCGTTGGGGAAACCTGGACTCTCACTTCAACGCCGGTCCAAGCCGCCGGATACTGTACGCGAAGATAGACCGCTAGCAGGGTCTGTACATCGCTGTGATCGACCTCGCCCACATTCCGCCTCACAATCCGGCCATCGACATATTCCCGATCGCCGTCT
>Ga0214472_10006062_pt1 | contig 12679 bp, 15 predicted proteins | sample RVTome_6_FD_207662 | JGI IMG/M metagenome (GOLD analysis project Ga0214472, IMG submission 207662) | Soil microbial communities from uranium-contaminated site in the Upper Colorado River Basin, Wyoming, United States - RVT140D175 | ecosystem: Environmental > Terrestrial > Soil > Contaminated >... | reverse complement strand
CATGGAACATGTGCCCGCCAACCAGCGCCCGACCAACATGGTGTTTCAAAGCTACGCAATCTTTCCGCACCTTTCGGTGGAACAGAACGTCGGCTTCGGGCTGCGGCGCGAGCCGGGCACCAAGGAGGCCAAGGCGCGCCGCGTCAATGAGGCGCTGGAAATGGTCGGGTTGACCGGCTTTGGCCAACGCGCCGCGCATGCGCTGTCGGGCGGCCAACGCCAGCGCGTGGCGCTGGCCCGCGCGCTGATCCTCAAACCCAAGGTGCTGTTGCTCGATGAGCCGCTTTCCGCGCTGGACAAGAAGATCCGTGAACAGATGCAGGTGGAACTGATCAAGTTGCAACGCGAGGTCGGCATCACCTTCGTGCTGGTGACGCATGATCAGGAAGAGGCGCTGGTGATGTCGGACCGCATCGCGGTGATGTTCGAAGGCGAGATCGCGCAGCTGGCCGAGCCCGAAACGCTGTATCGTCGGCCCAATTCGCGCCGCGTCGCCGAATTCATCGGGGTGATGAACTTTCTGCCCGCCGCGGTGCTGGGCGAGGCGGCAGGCCAGCTGCAGCTGGAGGTCGCCGGCATGGGCCGGGTGGAGATCGAGGCCGCGCAGGGCACCGGCAGGGCCGCTGACGGCGCCGTCAGCGTGGGTTTCCGCCCCGAAACGCTGACCATTCTTTACGACGGCCAAAAAGCCATGGACCGCGAAACCCCCGGCACCGTTGAAGAGGTCGTCTATTACGGCGACATGACCTATTACGATGTGCGCCTGGACGGGGTTGACCGGGTGGTGCGGATCTCGATGCGCAACGTCTTTGGCCGTCCGGTGCTGGAATACGGCAGCCGCACCCGGGTTGCCTGGTCGGCGGGCGCGCTGGTGCTGTTTCGCTGAAGCGCGGCGCGAAAACGCTGCGGCCGGCGGGCGCGAGGCGGCGCCGGCACAGGCCAAGCAAATATCGGAAAACTCTTTCGTATTCGGTGGATTGTCGACCGGTTCGCGCCTAGTCTGTTGCCAGATCAGAAACAGACGGACGTTTCCATGACCAAGACCCCGAAAACCCCGAGCCGCGCCAAGACCGGCGGCCGAACCGACAGCACCAAGGCGCCGCCACGGCCGCGCGCCAGCACCGCCAAGCCGGCGATCGCGATCGTGGCCTCGGCCAGCCCCGCCGTGGCAATGACCGCTGCTGCGCCCAAGGCCGAGGCCCGCCCGGCGCCCGCTACAGCCGACAGCGTCGCGACCGTCGTGCGCAAAAAGGATTTCGTCGCGCGCGTGCTGGCGGTTTCCGGCACCAAGAAGAAGGATTCCCAGACCGTGATCGAGGCGGTGCTGCGGGTGATGGGCGAGGCGCTTTCCAAAGGGGAATCGCTGGTGCTGCCGCCGCTTGGCCGCGCCCGCGTCAGCCGCCAGAGCGACAAGAGCGGCGCCGATCTGCTGGTGGTGAAACTGCGCCGCGGCGGTGGGGGCAAGCCCGGAAAAGGCAGCAAGATCGCCGACGAAGCACTTGCAGAGGCGCAAGACTGACGCTATTACGCCCGGCACCGGGTGATTAGCTCAGCGGTAGAGCGCTTCGTTCACATCGAAGATGTCAGGGGTTCAAATCCCTTATCACCCACCAGTTTTCCAGCCAGGCGCGCCCGCTGCGGCGCGCTTTTGCATGGTGCGGCTTGCCTGCGCGCTGCCGCCGCGCTATGGCGCAAGGGCGGGTGATTAGCTCAGTGGTAGAGCGCCTCGTTTACACCGAGGATGTCGGGAGTTCGACCCTCTCATCACCCACCAGCCCGCGCGGCCGCGGCCGCCTCAGGTTCCAGCTCGTCGCGGCAGGTGTGCGGCGCTGGTGGATATGCCTGATATCGCCGCGCCGCCGCACCGCAGCAGAATGTGGTTTTCAGGCGCCGCGCCGGTCGCGCCGGGGCCGCGCCGGCAGGCGCTCGCATTCCGCTTGACGGCGCAAACCCCCGCAAGTAAGACCGCTGCACGCCGGAACAGGGGTTCCTGCGGGCATATGCGCGGTTGTAGCTCAGTTGGTTAGAGTACCGGCCTGTCACGCCGGGGGTCGCGGGTTCGAGCCCCGTCAACCGCGCCATTTGCCCCACCCGATCCGGCCGTGCGCGGTTGTAGCTCAGTTGGTTAGAGTACCGGCCTGTCACGCCGGGGGTCGCGGGTTCGAGCCCCGTCAACCGCGCCATTCTTCCCTTCACCCCCGCCCTGCCGCCCGCGAAACACTTTCGCGCCGCGCCGCGCCGCGCTATAGCGGGGGCCGAGGTGCCAGATGAAAGACAGCGACGACATTCCTGCCCTGATCGCGCGCATCGGCGCTGCCGCGCGCGACGCCGCCGCCGGGCTGGCCTATGCCAGCGCCGAGCGCAAACACGCGGCACTGATCGGCGCCGCCGAGGCCATCGCCGCCCGGCGCGAGGCGATTTTCGAGGCCAATTGCGAAGATCAGGTCTATGCCGAGGCCAAGGGCCTTGCGCCGGCGATGCTTGATCGGCTGCGGCTGGACGAACGCCGCATTCTGGCGATCGCCGAAAGCCTGCGCAACGTTGCCGCCCAGCCCGACCCGGTGGGGCAGGTGATGGCGCAATGGGACATGCCTTCGGGCCTGCACATTCAGCGCGTGCGCACGCCGCTTGGGGTGATCGGCGTGATCTACGAATCGCGCCCCAATGTCACCGCCGACGCCGGCGCGCTGTGCCTGAAGGCAGGCAACGCGGTGATCCTGCGCGGCGGCTCGGAATCGTTCCATTCCTCGCGCGCGATCCATGCCTGTCTGCTCGAAGGGCTGCGCCAGGCGGGGCTGCCCGAAGCCGCGATCCAGCTGGTGCCCACGCGCGACCGCGCCGCGGTGGCCGAAATGCTGCGCGCCACGGCACATATCGACGTGATCGTGCCGCGCGGCGGCAAGGGCCTCGTTGGCCTCGTGCAGGCCGAGGCGCGGGTGCCGGTCTTCGCGCATCTCGAAGGCATCTGTCACGTCTACGCCGACCGCGACGCCGACCTTGAAAACGCCCGCCGCGTGGTCTTGAACGCCAAGACCCGGCGCCCCGGCATCTGCGGCGCCGCCGAATGCCTGCTGATCGACTGGCGCTTTTACACGCAGCACGGCGGCGTGCTGATCGAAGACCTGCTGAAAGCGGGCGTCGAGGTGCGCACCGAGGGCGAACTGCTGAAAATTCCCGGCACCACCCCCGCCGCGCCCGAGGATTTTGGCCGCGAGTTTCTCGACATGATCATCGCCGCGAAACTGGTGGACGGGGTCGATGACGCCATCGCCCACATCCGCCGCTACGGCTCCAGCCACACCGAATCGATCCTGACCGAAAACGACGCCACCGCCGAACGCTTCTTTTCCCGCCTCGATTCGGCAATCCTGATGCGCAACGCCTCGACCCAGTTTGCCGATGGCGGCGAGTTCGGCATGGGCGCCGAGATCGGCATCGCCACCGGCAAGCTGCATGCCCGCGGCCCGGTCGGCGCCGAACAACTGACCTCGTTCAAATACCTCGTCACCGGGCAGGGCAGCATCCGCCCCTGAGCCCGCATCTTCCTTGTCGAAATATCCTCCGGGGGTCCGGGGGTGGAAAACCCCCGGCTTCAGAACGCGATCGCCGCGCCGGTCTCGGTCACTTGCCAGACCGCGCTGCGCCCAAGCCGCATCAGTTCCTGCGCCAACAGCGCGAATTGCACCTGCGCGGCGGTAACCTTGCCCGGCGCCCCGTCCAGCTGCGCCCAAAGGTCCGGCTCGGCCCTGGTGCGCATCGCCGTCGCCTGCAGCTGCCAGTTGCGTCCGGGCCGTGTCACGCTCACCGTGCCGCCCCAGGGCAGTGCCGCCTCAAGGCACAGCAGCGCCAGAAACACCGGTTTCACCTCGGCGCGCGGCTGATCGTCTGGCACCTGCCAGGCGTATTGCAGCCGCCCGCCCAGGGCCAGATCGTCGAGCAGCGCCAGAATCTCGGGCCGCCCCAGCCGCTGCTGCGCCCCCGCCTGGCCGAAGGCAACGCGGTAAACGCGCAGTCGCGCGGTGGCGCTGGCGACACTTTCGGCGATCAGTTGCAGCTCGGGCGAGCTGCCGGCGGCGGGCGCCGCCACGCCGGGCAGTGACAGCAGTTCCAGCCCATTGCCGATCGCGCCCAGAGGGCTGATAAGATCATGGCACAGCCGCGAGCCGACCAGCGCGGCAAGGTCGGCGGGCAAGGGGGAAAGATCGTCAGCCATGGCAATCCTTGGTGTAAATGCGATTCTCAGCCCCGGCATGCTGGTGCGCCATCCGCAGCAGCCCGATTGGGGCCAGGGTCAGGTGCAATCCTGCATCGGCAACAAGATCACGGTGAATTTCGAACATGCGGGCAAGCGGGTCATTGACGGCAGCGCCGTCGGGCTGGAACTGGTCATCGCGTCTCAGGGTTAACAATTCGTTACATGGCGGGGGTAGCACAGCGCGGCGACCTGTCAACCCGGCGCCGCCGCGTCACCCTTGCCCTCACTTGCAAAGCCATGCCCGCGATCCTAGAACCTTCTGATGCCATGCCAAGGACCGCGCGCGCGCAGATGAGCCCCGACGCTTCCTGTTTCGAGATCCGTCTTGCCCGCGATCATTGCGATCTGCTGGCCGCGCAGCGGTTGCGTTACACGGTTTTTGTGCAGGAACTGGGCGCGCAGGGCACCGGCGTCGATCATGCCAGGCGGCTGGAGCACGACGCCTTCGATGCCGTCAACGACCATCTCGTGCTGGTCGATACCCGCCGCGACCCGGCGACGCTAGACCATGTGGTCGGTGCCTACCGGCTGCTGACCGGCGCCCGCGCCGCTGACTTCGGGCGCTTTTACTGCGACAGCGAATATGACCTGGCAAAGCTGCGCAGCTCGGGCCGCAGGCTGCTCGAACTCGGGCGCTCTTGCGTGCACCTCGATTATCGCGGCGGCCCGGCGATGTATCTGCTCTGGAACGGGCTGGCGGAATATGTGCTCGATCATGACATCGAGGTGATGTTCGGGGTGGCAAGCTTTCACGGCACCGATGCCGCCGCGCTGCAGGCGCCGCTGTCGTGGCTGCACCACCACCATCTGGCCCCCGAACCGCTGCGGGTGTGCGCGCTGCCCGGGCATTTTCAGCGCATGGACCTGCTGCCCCCCGAGGCGCTGGACCGGCGCGCCGCGATCGCGCAGATGCCGACGCTGATCCGCGCCTATCTTCGATTGGGAGGATTCGTCGGCGAGGGCGCCTTTGTCGATCATGATTTCAACACCACCGATGTGATGCTGCTGATGGATACCGCCGCGATGAGCACGCGCCACCACAGTTTCTATGCCCGCCGCCACGAGGCCCGCGCGTGACCACCTGGCGCGGGGTCTCAGCGCCGATGCCGCGGCGTATCGGCATGCCGGGCTGGTTTCTGGTGGCCTTGCGCGGCGCGCTTCTGGTCGCGGTGATCTATGGCGGGCTTATGCTGCTGCTGGCGCTGCGGTTGCTGGAATGGCCAGTGTTCGGGCTGCGCCGGCCGCTGACGCCGCGGATCACCCAGGGGGTCTGCCGCATCGCCTTCGTGGTGCTGGGCATCCGCTACCGGGTCAGCGGGCGGCCGATGGCGCGGCTGGGGGCGGTGGTGGCCAATCACAGCTCGTGGCTTGACATTTTCGCGCTGAACGCCTGCCAGCGGGTGTATTTCGTGGCCAAGGCCGAGGTCGCAGGCTGGTTCGGCATCGGCTGGCTGGCGCGCGCCACCGGCACCGTGTTCATCCGCCGCGACCCGCGCGAGGCGGCGGTGCAAAAGGCGCTGCTGGAATCGCGCATACGGGCGGGGCATCACCTGCTGTTCTTCCCGGAGGGCACTTCAACCGACGGTTTGCGGGTTTTGCCTTTCAAATCAACGCTTTTCGAGGCGTTCTTTGCGCCGGAGCTGGAACGCGACATGCGCGTGCAGCCGGTCAGCGTGATCTATCGCGCGCCACGCGGCAAGGATCGGCGCTTCTATGGCTGGTGGGCGGAGATGGCGTTGGGGCCGCACCTGCTGCAGGTGCTGGCGCAGCCGCGGCAGGGCGAAGTTGAAGTGGTGTTTCACGAACCGGTGCTGGTGAACGAATTTGCCGGCCGCAAGGAGCTTGCCGCGCATTGCGAACGCGCGGTGCGCAGCGCGCTGCCGCTGGCCTGAGCCTGCGGCAGATCAGGCGTTCTTGCAGGCGGCCAACACATGCAGACGGATCGCCGAGGCCAGTCCGGTGCCGGGGCTGCGCGCAACATCAACTTCGGCGGCAAGCGCATTGATACCCTTTCCGGATTTCTCGGCAAGCTCGCGAAACGCGGCCCAGAATTCGGGTTCCAGCGAAACGCTGGTGCGGTGCCCGGCCAACGTCAGCGAATGTTTTTCCGGGCGGCTCATGATTCGCGTTCGTGGCCGTCAAGCGCGGCGCGGGTGCGGGCGGCCTCGGTCACTTCGCTTTCGCGCCGCGCCTTGGTGCGGCCGAACTTTACCGCATTGGCGCTGGCGTCGGCGCGTTTCTTGGTGCGGGCGACCTGTTTGCGGGCGGTGTTCAGGTTGACGATCTTCGTGGTCACAGCGGGCCTTTAGGTGCATGTGAGGTGCATGCTGGAGAAAAACCCGCGGCAGGTGTAGTATTAAAGCGGGGCGGGCGTATCACACCGACAAGAACGCTATCCGGGCATGAGGTCAAGTCAATCGAATGGGGGCTTCTCATGATGGTCGCGCGTTGGCACGTCAGGGCGAATTTCGGTTACAAGCAGACCGTTATCGACCTGTTGAAGGAATGGATGGCCGAGATCGGGCCGCAGACCGGTCTTGATGTCTCGCAGGAGCGCATGCTCACCGGATCGGTAGGGGCCTGCGAATCCGAAATTCAAACGGAAATCCATGTCAAGGATCTGACCGAACTGGACGCGATGTTCAGCAAGCTTGCCACGATCAAACTGCACGCCGATTGGGGGCGCAAGATGAGCGAGCACGTGGTTTCCGGCTCGAATTATTGGGAGGTGTTCCGCGTCATCGAATAGCGCGGCCTTGAACGGGAAGGGCGGCGGATGCGCCGCCCTTCAGCAATCTGCGATCCGGCATCAATCCTCGGGGCCGACCATCTGTTCGGGCCGCACGATGCGGTCGAACGTGTCGCCATCGACATAGCCCAGCGCGATCGCCTCTTCGCGCAAGGTGGTGCCGTTCTTGTGCGCGGTCTTGGCGACCTTGGTGGCGGCGTCATAACCGATGGTGGGGGCAAGTGCCGTGACCAGCATCAGCGATTCCTTCATCAACCGATCAATCCGCGCCACATTTGCCTGCGTGCCCACCACCATGTTGTCGGTGAAACTGCCCGCGGCGTCGCCCAGAAGCTGCATGGATTGCAACACGTTATAGGCCATCATCGGGTTATAGACGTTCAGCTCGAAATGCCCTTGGCTGCCGGCAAAGCCGACCGCAGCATCATTGCCCATGACATGCGCGCAGACCATGGTCAGCGCCTCGGCCTGGGTCGGGTTGACCTTGCCGGGCATGATGCTGCTGCCCGGTTCGTTTTCCGGCAGGATCAGCTCGCCCAGACCGGAGCGCGGGCCGGACCCCAGCAGCCGCAGGTCGTTGGCGATCTTGAAAAGGCTCGCGGCGACGGTTTTCAGCGCGCCCGAAAACATCACCATTGCGTCATGCGCGGCGAGCGCTTCGAACTTGTTCGGCGCGGTGACGAAGGGCAGGGCGGTGATTTCGGCGATCTTCGCGGCAATCGCCACGTCCCAGCCCTTCTTGGTGTTCAGCCCGGTGCCCACGGCGGTGCCGCCCTGCGCCAGTTCGTAAATCTCGGGCAGCACCTTTTTCACCCGCATGATGCCCTGCGCCACCTGGTGCGCGTAACCCGAAAATTCCTGCCCCAGCGTCAGGGGTGTTGCGTCCTGCGTGTGGGTGCGACCGATCTTGATGATGTCCTTGAATTCGACCGATTTTGCGGCAAGGGCGGCATGCAGCTTTTCCAGCCCCGGCAGCAGCACATCGCGCGCCATCATGCCGATCGCCACATGCATCGCGGTGGGGAAGGTGTCGTTCGAGCTTTGCCCCATGTTCACATGGTCGTTCGGATGCACGGGTTTCTTGGAACCCATCTCGCCGCCCAGCATTTCAATCGCGCGGTTCGAGATCACTTCGTTGGCGTTCATGTTCGACTGCGTGCCCGACCCGGTCTGCCAGACCACCAACGGAAAATTGTCGTCGAACTTGCCCGCCATCACCTCGGACGCGGCTGCGGAAATCGCCTGACCCAGTTTCGCATCAATCGCGCCGGTCGCCATGTTCACTTCGGCGCAGGCCTTCTTGATCACCCCAAGTGCGCGCACGATCGCCACCGGCTGACGCTCCCAGCCGATCGGAAAATTCCGGATCGAGCGCTGCGTCTGCGCCCCCCAGTATTTCTCGGCGGGCACGTCGAGCGGGCCGAAGCTGTCGGTTTCGGTGCGGGTTGCAGACATTGGCGCCTCCTGAATGCGGTCAGGCGGTTCATAGGGCGCGCGGGGTGTTTTGTAAATCGGTATGCGGCGGTATACGGCGGCGGCTACTTGCGCCATTTATCCAGGCTGACAACCTCGGCCTCGCCGTGTTCGGGCGGCGCAGCGAGGTCATCGTCAAGGCTGTCGTCATCGTCCTCGCCGCTGTCCTGGGTCTCGAATCGCAGGCCGAATTCGACCGAAGGATCGACAAAGGTGCGGATGGCGTCGAACGGCACGTAAAGCGGTTCTGGCGTGTCGCCGAAATTCAGCGTGATGGCGAAACCGTTGTCTTCCACCGTAAGTGCATCGAACCAGTGCTGAATCACGATGGTCATTTCGGCAGGATAGCGCGCACGCAGCCAATCGGCCAGTTGTGCATCGGGGTGGCGGGTGTCGAAGGTGATGAAAAAGTGGTGCTCGCCCGGCAGGCCGCTTTGCGCAACATCTTCCAGAACCTCTTGAATCAGCCCGCGCATGGCGCGGTGCATGAGGTTGCCGTAATCAATGCTGCGCGCCATGAAAGACCTCGGATCAGGGGTTATGTTCGGCAGCATAGGGGATTCGTTTACGATTGGAAGTGCCCCGCGTCGCTCAGCCGGCAACGGCCGCCCCGGCCAGCGCCGCCAGCGCCAGCACCGGCAGCATCGGCCAGCGCCGCCACAGCAGCAAAAGTCCCGATGCGCCAACCAGCAGCAGCGCCGCTGCATCGACGCTGGCCGGGTCGGGCAGCGGAATGGCCAGCGGCCCGGCGTCAAATTGCCCCAGCCGCGCGAACAGCACGTGCAGCGCGAACCACAGCGCCAGGCTTGCGATCACCCCCACCACCGCGGCCGTCACGCCCTGCAGCGCCGCGCCAAGCCGCGGCCGCCCGGCAAGCCGTTCGATCGCGGGGGCGAAGGCAAAGATCCACACGAAGCAGGGCACGAAGGTCACCCAAAGCGTCAGCGCCCCGACGGCCAGTCGTGGCCTTCGTCAAAGCCGTCGCGCGCCCAACGGAACAGCGCATCGTAAAGCGCCATGCCGGCCTGCAGCTGGGCGGTGTCGTCACGGTATTGCCGCGACAGACCGACCGAGATGGCCAGCAGCCCCGCCGCCGCGGGGTGCAGATCGTGCCGGTTGGTATCGGCCCCGCGAATGACCAGTGCCATCCGCGCCAACGCAGGCGAAGACAGGGCAAACTCGGCCAGCATCGTGTCGAACGTGCAGGTCTCGGCGCGGTGGCTGAAATGCACGCCCTCGACGTCGAAAGGGGTGGCGCCAAAACGCTCGGCCACGCCAAGCACCTCGGCGGGCGCGACGAACAGCAATCGCGCGCCGGGATCGACGAAGCGGTGGATCAGCCAGGGGCAGGCGATGCGATCAATCTTTGGCCGATGCCGGGGCACCCAAAGCGTCGCGCCGCCGATCGGCGCGGGGATCGCTGCGGCAGGAACACGCAGCGTTCCGGGGGCATCGCGCCACGCGAACATTCCGCCCGACAGGTAATGTGCCGAAACCCCCTCGGCGCGCAGCCAGGCGACCAGCCCCTGACTGAGCTTGCGCCCTTGCTGGCAGCTGACAACGACAGGCCGCCCGCCCAGCCGGGCGACAAGTGCCTGCGGTTGCGAATGCGGGTGGCGGAATGCGCCGGGGATCAGGAACGGGTCGGCCGCAAAATCGGCGTCGGTCGATACATCGGCAATGGCCGGGCAATCGGGGGTTCCGATCAACCGGTCAAGTTGCGCTACGGTCATTTCGCCGGGGGCAGGCATGGTGCATCCCTTCTGAGAACGTTTCAGTGGATGCGACGCTTGGGCCTTGGCCTCACGGGGTGCGGTCGCGCACCCCATGCGCCAGCGATAGCAAGACCTGGCCAGCAGGTCAACGCAGCCGCATTCAGCCCACCGGCGTTTCCAGTTCGCGCAGCAGCTTGGCGCGGATCGCGCGGGGGTAGTCGCGCAGGCCGCGGGCGGTCATCACGAAACCGTCCCGGCTGATCACCCAATCGCGGTAAAAGGCGCTGATCGCGGTCGAGGCGCCGAAATCTTCGATCGCGATGGCGTTGATCTCGATGCCCTGCGCCACGGCCTCGGTGCGGGCGCGCCGGACCGTGAAACCGGCGTTTTCCGGCCCGTCGCCGGAAATGTCGATGACCCGGCGGCGGCAATCGGGAACCGCAGCGAACTGCGCCGCCGAAAAGGCAAGCGCGGCGCCGACCGCGGTGTCCGAGGCGCCGAAGGCGCGCTGCAGGCCGCGGGTGGCAGCGGCGAAGGCGTCGATGTCTTCGGGTGTCTGCATGCGCCGCCAGGGCAGCACCAGCGCCTGTTCGCGCAGGCCCGACCACTGCACCACCGCCAGCGCCACCTGCCCCGTCAGCAGCGCATTGCGCACCGGTGCCTCGGCCAGCGCTTCGGCCAGCCCGCCGACCTGCAGATCATATTCGGCGCTGTCGATCGAGCCGGAAACGTCGATCGCCAGCAGCAGCGCAGTATCGCAGCTACGCGCCGGGGCGGCCAGCAGGATCAGGGCGGTGGCAAGGGCGCGCAACATGGCCAAAGCCTGCGCGAAGCCGCGGGCGCGGGCAAATCACATTGCGGCCATGAAGCGGGCAAAGGTGCAGGCTTCTGTTGCCAGGTGCCTGCGGACCCCGCCTTACGCTGCTAGGCGCAAGGGCTTAGTTTCGGCGACCCGAACTGCTTACGCAGCCAGAGCCATTGCCGGAGCACGGTTGTCATTGGCAACTGTACTTTTGCACCGATAACGGTGGTAGCTCACCGAGACAAAGCATAACCCCTTTAGACGTTCGTCGATCCTGTTTCGGCCCCATTCGCCCCCAATGAGGGAAGTCTGGTGGAGCCGCCGGGTACCGCCCCCGGGTCCGATCCGCGTATTACGAGCGCGTTTATGTCCATAGTCCGGGTTACCCCGGACCGGACCAATATAGGCGCCGGCCGGGTGCTGCGCAAGCCGCTGCGGGCGCTGCGCCAGCGCGGATTTCTGTTTCGCGGCGCCGCGGCTTGCGCGTAACATCCGCCAGGTATTTCTGAATCACTTTGGCGGAGCAACATCATGACAGCGAAATCGATCGGCAACGGCGGCCCGGCGTTTGGCCCCGCGTCTGGCAGCGCGTTTGCCCGGCGCTGCGGCAGCTGGCTGGCGGCGGCCGTGCTGGCGCTGCTCGGGCTGGCGGCGCCGGCGGCGGCGCAGGGGCTGGCGGCATGCCCCTATTACCTGCCTTCGGAACAGACTGACCTTAGCTGCACCTGCCCGGCCGGCGCCGGCGACGGCTCGATCTGGGGCACCGGCATCTACACATCCGACAGCGATCTGTGCACCGCGGCGCGGCACGCCGGGGTGATCGGCAAGGCCGGCGGCCAGGTGCGCGTGGTGGCGCAGCCCGGCCAGCAAAGCTACCCCGCCAGCACGCAGAACGGTATCGCCTCAAGCGACTGGGGTGCGTATTCGGCCAGCATCGAGTTCGTGCTGCCGGGGCAGGCGGTGGTGCGGCGGCTGCCGGGCTGCGACTATTACTTTCCCTCGGATCAGGCGGAATATGCCTGTTCTTGCGCCGCTGGCGCCAGCGACGGCTCGATCTGGGGCACGGGCATCTATACTTCGGACAGCGAGTTGTGCACTGCGGCGCGGCACGCCGGGGTGATCGGCGCTGCCGGCGGCGACATTTTCGCGCTGGCGCGCCCGGGGCGGCAAAGCTACCCGGCCAGCACGCAAAACGGTGTCAGCTCAAGCGAATGGGGTGCGTATTCCTCCAGCATCGAGTTCGTGCAGGGCGCGCCAGTGGCGCCGGTGCCGCTGCCGCTGGCCGCGGGGCCGGCCTGTGGCAAGTTCCCGGTCGGCGCGGCGCGGCACGAATGTGTCTGTGCTGCAACCGGTGGCGCCGTCGGCCCGGTCTGGGGCTCAAACCCCTTTGTCAGCGACAGTGACATCTGCGAGGCGGCACGCCACGCCGGTGTGATCGGCGCCGCGGGCGGCGCGGTGGCGGCGCTGGGGCTGCCGGGACTGGCCGCCTATACGGGCAGCACGCGCAACGGCGTGACCAGCTTTGAGTGGGGCGAATATGGCGCCTCGATGAGCTTCGACGGCAACCTGCGCTGAGCGGCGGGGCGGGGAGGGGCCGTCTGCCCCTCCCCGTGCCCCACCCCGAGGATATTTTCGCAATGAAGAAATGCGAAACGCCCGGCAGGTTGCGGCCGGGCGTTCGCATT
>Ga0214472_10006061_pt1 | contig 12679 bp, 10 predicted proteins | sample RVTome_6_FD_207662 | JGI IMG/M metagenome (GOLD analysis project Ga0214472, IMG submission 207662) | Soil microbial communities from uranium-contaminated site in the Upper Colorado River Basin, Wyoming, United States - RVT140D175 | ecosystem: Environmental > Terrestrial > Soil > Contaminated >... | reverse complement strand
CCCGATCCCCCCCGAATACTGGGACCAAGCCCTCACTATATGGGGACAGGTTAATTAATCCCTTTTCGGGGACAGGTAAATATTCGCGTTGTGGAGATAAGAATCCGGTGTTTAACGATGCACATGTCACGCGCAATACTCTCCCGACGGCTCGTCCTAAAGCTGATTTGAGGCGATTTCCAGAAACGGACACCTGTCCCCAAAACCGAATTAAATAACCTGTCCCCGTTTTACGTTTTAGTTGAGATTCCCAGAAGCGGACAACTGTCCCCAGAACCCGGGTTAAGTAAACTGTCCCCCTATTACTATTAGGTGGGCTGAACTTGGATTTCTCCGAGTAGAGCGTCTTCGGGTTTTGATTTGTCTGCGGGGCTGCCAGGGGGCAGGACGAGCAGGTGGGTGTTGGGCGGGAGGGAGCGGTACAGGGCGGCGGCATCGGCCGGATCGAGAGCGACTCGGACGCGGACGGCGGATTCCGGCGCTCCGGCGAGCGCGTTGAACTTGTCGATCCACCACCGGTGCCAGGTGGAGATCAGCGTTCCCGGTCCGGCGGCTGGGGAGCGCACCTCGAGCGTCGGTCCGCCGTCGAACGCGATCAGAAACGGATTCGGTACCGGGACCGCCTCTTCGGCGGTCGGCGGGATCGGCGGCGGCTCGACCTCTTTGGCCCCCGGCGGCGGCGGCTGAATCTCGATGCGGATCTCGGGCCGCGGCGGGCGGAGCTGGCCGCCGGCGCGCAGCACTCCTATCCAATCGGCGGGCGCGGAGCGGTGGAAAAAAGCGATGCGGGCGGTGCCGATCTCCAGGCTATGGATCGGATAGCGGCTCAGCACCACGCCGGCCAAGGTCAGCGACAGCTCGGCCTGCGCCGGATCGAGCAGCAGGCAGAACTCCCCCTCTTGCGCCAGCTCGATGCGCTGCTCGAGCCACAGCTTCTCGCGCTGGAGGCGCTGGATCTCAGCCAGATCCTCGGCGTCGGTCGCAGGCTCACCGGCCGGCGTGGAGATCGCGCTCGCAGCCAGAGCGAGCCACAACAGCGCGAGCGCGCATCGATAGGTCCGAAGGCTCCGCATGGCTGGCACGATCAGTAGATGTAGATCGAGCTGGCCAGGCGCGCGGCGGCGTAAACCTTGCGCAGATCATCACGTCCCAGGCGGATGCAGCCATGCGTGACGCTGCGTCCCAGCAGCCGCTCGTACAGCGTGCCGTGGATCAGGTAACCGTCGCCGAAGTAGATCGCGTATTCGCCCAGCATCCCGTACTCGAAGCGCTCGGAGGGATCGGTCGGAATCGGCTCGCCCTCTTCGATGAAAGCCCAGTCGGGTTTCTTCCACACCGGATTGCTCAGCTTGGTCAGCACTCGGAAATGTCCCCGCGGCGTATCGAACACCCAGCGCCGCTCGGTCTGATCGTCTTCCAGGATCATCCCCGAGCCGGCCGAGCACACCGCCTCGAGCAGCACCTCGTCGCCGCGCCGCAGGTAGAGTCGGTTGTGGGTCTGATCGATCACGATGAACGTTCCGCGCGGCAGGTCGCGTCGCAGCTTGAGCTGCAAGCTGCGCCGCTCGCGCTCGAGCTGGCGCCGGAGCTGGCTCGGGGTGAGCGGATCGGAGCCCTCGAGCGGCGCCGGCGCCGCAAACGGCGCCGCGCTCGGCGCGGCGTAATCGTAGCCGGTGCCGGACCATAAACCGAGCCCCATCACGCACAGCAGCGCGGCGCGCCCACCGCGACCGCGCGCGCGGGCGAGGGTCCCGACCCACGGCGGCAAGCGCAGGCGCAGCACCACGCCGCGGCCGTGGCCTTGCAGCGGTGACGCCAGGCTCATGGTTGCTCCGGGACCGGCGGCCCTGCGCGAGCCAGCTTCGCCATCTCGGCCACCGCGCCGTCGCCGTCGCCGCCGATGATGGTCACCGGCGTTCCGACCGCAACGCGGCGAAACAGATCGTCGATATCCGAGTTGGTAAGCGCCACGCAGCCACGGGTCCAATCCTGACCGCGGCCGCCATCGCCGTGGATCTCGATCAAGCTGCCGATGCCGATCGAGCTCGGGATCTGGCCGGCCCTGCGCGCGCGCTCGTAGGCGCGCCGGTCGTCCGAGTTGGGATAGTCGAGCAGCAGCGCCTTGTGATAGCGGGTCGCGGCGCCGCTCTTTTTCTGCAGAATGCGGTAGCGGCCTTCCGGCGTCGCGTCATCGCCAGCGTGGAGCTTGTCGGCTACCCAGTTGGGCCCGAGCTCGGCGCGGTAAGTGCGCTGCGCCCGTCCGCCGCTGTAGAGGGTCAAGCGGTGCTCCTCCTTATAGACCAGAATCGCCGATTTGCCCTGGCGGCGCGACCAGTCCACCGTCTCGCGCTCCCAGCGTTTCCAGAGCTGGATTTGGTCGGCGTTGGCGTAGCGCGCGGCGACCGTGGCGGCGTGGTCCTGCAGCTCGGCCGCCAGCGTCGCGGCCCGCTCGGCTCGGCTCCGGGCGGCCAGGTAGTCGCCGCCGCGCTGCAGCGAGCGCGCCTCCAAGAGCCCGATCTGGGCCTGGCTGAGCAGTGCGCGTCGCGGCGGCGGCACCCGGATCGTCGCCGCGACGCGGGCGCCGGTCTCGACCAGCTCGGCGGCGCGTTCGATGGCAACTTCGGCTCCGTCGCGTGCTGCGCTGCGCTGCAGCCGCGCGGTTTCCGCCGCGCGCCGAGAAACGCCATACGCCCGGCGCAGCTCGAGTTCGGCCGTGGAGAAGTCGGGGAATGGCCGCCAGCTCGACTGCACCAAGCGGCGCTGCTCGATTCCCTCGCGAAAGGATCGCTCCGCAGCGTTCAGCGCCGCCGGGGCCCAGCGCCGCGCATCGGCCCGGCGCGCCCGCCACAGCGCATCCAGCGCCCGGCGTTCGAGCTGGAGGAGGTTGTGCGTGTACCGTGCCCGCCGCTCTTGAGCCACCACGGTCAAGGTCATTCCAGCCGCGGCCGCGCCGAGCACGAGCCAGGCGGTCCGCCGGCTGATCGATCGCTTCACGTTTTCCTCTGGCCGCTCACCGGAAAGTCTAACTTGATTGACTAGTCAAGGGCTTCGCCCTTGTTATCCAGCCCCAAGGGTCGCGAACCGGGTGGCATGGGCAGCCGAAGGCAGCCCATGGACGAGCTGCGCACAGACTGTGCGTCTGTTCGTCCTGGATTCCGGCTTGCGCCGGAATGACGACGGACGTGCCCGTTTCGCTTCCGGCACAATGCGGAGGGCGGCGGAGATGCCGTCCGATGCGAGGCGGAAGTGTAGGGGCGGGTCTTGAGCCCGCCCTCGGGAGGGGACAAGCCCCTGGACAAGCCCCTCCCCTACGTTTTTCGCCGCTGGAGCTTCGGCAGATGACGGCAGATCCGCCGCCGAGCCTACCGGTTTCGAGCGGACTTGACCGCCTCAATCGCCTGCTCGACCGACGTCTTCACGTTGGTCGCCGTGGTCTTGGCCGCTTCGGCCTTGGCCTTGGCCTGCAGGTACTGGCCCGCCGCCATCGCGCTGTTGGCCTCGGCCAGCGCGGTTTCGGTGCCGGCGAGGTCCGCTTTCATGGCGTCGATGTCCGCTTGCGAGCCCTTGCCGCGCGGGGCCTTGTCGAGCGCCGCCTTGGCCTCATCGATCGCGGTCTGCGCCTCGGTGATCAACTGGGAGGCTTCCGCTCGGGCGCGTTCCTTGCCGCTCGCCGCATCTTGGGCGGCCTTCTCCGCCGCCGCCTTGGCTGCGCCGGCCAGCTCGGTGGCCTTGGAGTACGAGCGCATCAACGCGAACTTGTCTTCCTGGGCCTTGAGCTCGGCGTCGAGTTGGGCCTTGGCATCTTGCGCTGCGGCGAACGATTCGGGCGCATACTCCGAGGCCTCGGCTTGCTGGGCCGAGTCGAGGGCGGCGTTCACGGCGTCGACATCGGCCTGCGGCGGTGAAGCGCAACCCGCCAGGACGAAGGCAACGCATCCGGTCAAAACTGCGAGACGCATGGCGTTCATGAAATCCCCTTCCTTTCGCGGTCGGCCGGGGCTCCGCGCCTCGGCTCAAAAGACCGCTTCGGGGACTTCTCTTGCAAAGGGATTGCCAGGGCTAGGGGGTGTACGGGGAAACGGAGCCAACTCGTTGCAGCAGAATGGATTGCCGCAGGTGGCCGGCCCGGAATCTAGCGCCTGCGGCCGCGCTGCCTAGGGGAGGATTCGGGCTTGGGGGCCTGAATTACCTGCTTGAACGCTTCTTTGCGCAGGCCGTGGCGTTTCATCATCTCGTAGAGCGACCGCGGGTTGAGGCCGCAGCGCCGTGCCGTTTCGCCTAACTGACCGCGGGTCGCTTCGAGCTGGGCGGCGACATAAGCGCGCTCCAGCTCCGCGTTCAGCTCGGCGCGCAGCTGGCGCAGCGACTTGCTGAGCATGGCCGGGGCGATGGCGAATGAAGTCGCGCTCGAAGCCGCCGCCGCGCCGCGTTCCGGCACCGCTGCGGCACCCGCGCCGATCGCGGCCGGCAGATCCGCCAGATCGATCTCGCTTCCCTGGCACAGCAGGACCGCGCGCTCCATCACGTTCATCAGCTCGCGCACGTTGCCGGGCCAATCGTAAGCTTCCAGCGCCCGCAGCGCCGCGCGGGTCAGCGCGGCGACCTTGTGCCCCTGGCGCTGGCGAAACAGCTCCAGGTAGCGCTGCACCAGCAGCGGGATGTCCTCGTGGCGTTCGCGCAGCGGCGGGATCGAGATGGTGACCACCGCCAAGCGATAGAACAGGTCGGCGCGGAAACGGCCCGCTTTCAGCTCGGCTTCCAAATCGCGGTGGGTGGCGGCCATGATGCGCACGTCGACCGGGATGTGCCGTTCGCCGCCGACCCTTAGCAGGCGGTGATCCTCGAGCACCTGCAGCAGCTTGACCTGCAGGTGCAGCGGCAGCTCGCCGATCTCGTCGAGAAAGATGGTGCCGCCGTGGGCCAGTTCGAAGTAGCCGCGGCGCGCGCGGGTGGCGCCGGTGAAGGCGCCCTCTTCGTGGCCGAACAGCTCGCTCTCGAGCAGGCTCTCAGGCAGCGCCCCACAGCTGATCGCCAGGAACGGTCCGACGGCCCGCGCGCCCTCCTGGTGAATCGCGCGCGCCAGCCGACCCTTCCCGACGCCGGTTTCGCCGAGGATCAAAAGCGCGCTGTCGCTGCGCACCACTTTGCGCGCCACCGCAAGCAAGCGCTCCATCGCGGGGCTGGCGTGAAACAGATCGGCCAGTCCGTAGCGCTCCTCCGGACGATCGGCCCGGAGGCGCAAAGTCGCGGTCTCGCGCCGGCTGTCGAGCAGCGTTTTGAGCGTATCGCGCAAGCTGGCGCTGGTCAGATCCTGCAAAAGCACGGCCAGGCAGCCGGCCGCCAGCAGCCTGGCCCGCAGCTCCGGCTCCTCGCGCCCGTAGAACGCGATCATCTCGGGCTGCTGCGGCAAGGTTCGGATCGAGGCGATCAACTTTTCAGCCGGCTCCGGCAGCCACTTCTGGTCCAGCAGAACCAGGTCGAGGTCCTCCCGGGTGAGTCGTTCCCACAACTCTCCATCGCCCGCTGCCACCAGTGGGTCGGTGCCCAGATCCTTGAGGATGCGCAGCAAGCGGCGCCGGAACGGCGCCGAGTCGACCCCTACCAGCACGCGCAGAATCATCTCGAATCGGGTTTCTACACCCGAATTTATCGGAAAGCAACCACCGAATCTGGGAACGTGGAAGATCGGCCGCCCGTCGCCGGCCGCCTGCGCTACAATCGGTGAATCGTGAGCGCTAGCGCCATTTCTGCGATCGTGGCCCGTGAGATCCTGGACTCGCGCGGCAATCCGACCTTGGAAGTCGATGTGCGGCTCGAGGGCGGAGCGCTGGGGCGCGCGGCGGTTCCATCCGGCGCCTCGACCGGCGAGCACGAGGCGCTCGAGCTGCGCGACGGCGATCCCAAGCGCTATCTGGGCAAGGGCGTGCTCAAGGCCAAGGCCCACGTGCTCGAGCAGATCGCGCCCGAGCTGCGCGGGATGAACGCCGCGGAGCAGCGCGAGCTCGATCAGCGCTTGATCGAGCTCGACGGCACCCCCGACAAGAGCCGCCTCGGCGCCAACGCTTTACTCGGCGTGTCGCTGGCGGCCGCCCGCGCCGCCGCGGTCGCGCGCGGACTGCCGCTCTACCGCCACCTCGGCGGCGAGCAGGCGACGCTGCTGCCGGTGCCGCAGCTGAACGTGCTCAACGGCGGCGCCCACGCCGACAACACGGTCGACTTCCAGGAGTTCATGATCGTGCCGTGGGGCGCGCCGAGCTTCGGCGAAGCGCTGCGGATGGGCGCGGAGGTGTTTCATCAGCTCAAGCAGCTGCTCAAGGGCCGCGGGCTCGGCACCGCGGTCGGCGACGAGGGCGGCTTCGCGCCCAACCTCAAAGACGATGTCGAAGCGTTGGACGTGATCGTCGAGGCGATCGACGCGGCCGGCTACCGCCCAGGCGACGACGTCGCGTTGGCGCTCGATCCGGCCTGCAGCGAGCTGTTTCAGGACGGCCGCTACCGGTTCAAGAAGTCGGGCGCCGGCGAGCGCGACGCCGCGGCGATGGTCGAGCTGTTCAGCGATTGGATCGCGCGCTACCCGATCGTGTCGATCGAGGACGGCCTCGGGGAGTCGGACTGGGACGGTTGGAAACTGCTCACGGAGAAGCTCGGCACCCGTCTCCAGCTGGTCGGCGACGATCTGTTCGTCACCAACGTCAAGCTGCTGCAACGCGGGATCGATTCCGGGGTCGCCAACGCGATCCTGATCAAGCTGAATCAGATCGGCACCTTGAGCGAGACCTTGGACGCGATCGCGCTGGCGCGGCGGCACGGCTACGCGACCGTCATCTCGCATCGCAGCGGCGAGACCGAGGACACCACCATCGCCGACCTCGCGGTCGCGACCAACGCGGGACAGATCAAGACCGGCAGCGCTTGCCGCACCGATCGGATCGCGAAATACAACCAGCTGCTGCGGATCGAGCAAGAGCTGGGCCGCCAGGCGCGCTTCGCCGGCCGCGCCGCCTTTTCGCGTTGAGCTCGGCCGGTTCGATTCTCGCCGGCCTCGGCCTGTGGCTGCTGGCGGCGTCGCCCGGCGGCGCGACCGCGCTGCACCAGCCGGAGCCGGCGGCGCTGGAGGAGCTGCACCGGCTGCTGGCCCGCGCCGACATGCCGGCGGCGCTCGAGGCCGCGGAGCGGCTGGCGCGGCGCCATCCCGCGGCGCCGGCGCCGCAGCTGCATCAGATCGGCACGCTGTTTTGGAGCAGCCTGATGGACCGCGACCGCAAGGACTTGGCGGCGCGGGGCGAAGCGGCGGCCGACGCGCTCCGGGCGCGCGCCGAAGCGGAGCTCCAGCGCTCGCCCACGGATCCGATGCTGCTCTATCACGCCGGGATGGCGGCCCATTATCAAGCGCGGTTCCGCGGCCTGCGGCGCTCCTGGATTGGGCTGGTCTCCTCCGCGCGCGCGAGTCACGGCCTGCTGCGGCGGGCGCTGGCGGCCGATCCGGCGCTCGCCGACGCGCGCATCGCGCTGGCGGTCTACGACATCACCATGGATGTGCTGCCGGGCTACTTCAAGCTGCTGCGGCCGTTTCTGTTCTTGCCCTCCGGCGACAAGGAGCGCGGGATGCAGAGCCTGCGTGAGGCGGCGGACCGCGCCGAATGCCAAGGCCTGGAAGCCAAAGTGTTGCTGGCGGCCTTCAGCTACGAGCTCGACCGCGAGCCCGAGACCGCCCAGCGGCAGGTCGATCGGCTGGCGGCCGATCATCCCGACAATCCCTGGCTGCGCTTGTGGCGCGCCAGCAACGCCCAGGTTCTCGATCGCGATTCGGCGGCGGCGCTCGCGGAGCTCGATGAGGTCGACCGGCTGCTGCAGCGGCGCCGCTCGCCGTTCGACCGTGAGCTGGTGGCGCGCGCCGCGGTGGAGCGCGCCTGTGCCCTGCTCGAGCTCGGCGAGATCGAGACGGCCGAGCGCGGCTTGCAGGCGCTGCTGGCCGAAGGCATCGAGCGGCCCTTTCGCGTGGTCGGCACCGCGCGCTGGCTGCTGGCCCGGCTGCTGCTGATGCGCGGCGACAGCGCCGCGGCCCGCGAGCAGGTCGAGCGGATCGCCGCGATCAAGGAGCTCGAAGAGCTGGCCAAGGACTTCCTGCGCCATCCGCCGGAGCCGCGCTGGGGCGAGCTCGATCGCCGCGTCGCGATCGCCCGGCGCCGCGCCGAAGGCGGCAACCTGCGCGCCGCTGAGCGCGCTCTCGAAGAAGCCAATCAGCGCTGGGGTGCCAATCCGGTGAGCGCGGCGCAACGCGCGAGCTGGCGCTTGGAGCAGGGCGATCGCAGGGGCGCCGGCGCGCTGCTCGAGCCGTGGGCCAACGGCGCGCTCGAGGCGGCGCCGGCCTGGACCCAGGCCGAGCTGCTGCTGCTCGCCGCCCGTGTCGCCGACCTCGAAGGCCGGCGCGAGGCGGCGCGCAAGCTCTACGAGCGGGTCCTTGAGCTCTCGGCGCCGGCCGAGAACGCCTATGCGCGCGCCGACCTCGGCCGCGACTTGGCAATCAGCAAAAGATAGCTCCGGCTTGCTGGTTTCGCGCTCGGGGTGCGGGACGCTAGAATCCGCACGTTCGGATGCGGAGGGATCGTTCATGATAACGCGTGAATTTGACCGCGCCGCGCCGCTCGGGTTCTTGCTCGCTTTGGGCGCGGCTGCCATAGCCGCCGCGGGTCAGGATGATCCGGCTTCCGTCGCGGTGCTGCCGCCCGAGCCGCCGTGGTCGGGACGCAGCCGCTCGCTTGCGGTTGCGGCCGACGATCCGTGGGCGACGCCGTGCGAGCGATCCGGCTTTCGTGCCACGCCGAGCTACGATGAGACCTTCGTTTGGCTGCGGCGGCTGGTGGACGCCGCGCCCGAGCTGCGGCTTTTGTCGCTGGGGCGCAGCGCCGAAGGGCGCGACCTCTGGATGGTGGTGGCGTCGAAGGAGATGGCGTTCACGCCGCGGGCGCTGCGCGAGTCCGGCAAGGCGCTGCTGTTCGCGCACGCGGGGATTCATGCCGGCGAGATCGACGGCAAGGACGCCGGCCTGATGCTGTTGCGCGACCTGACGGTTCGCGGCACCAAGCGGGACCTGCTCGAACGCGCCAACCTGCTTTTCATTCCGATTCTCAACGTCGATGGCCATGAGCGCGTCTCCGCCTTCAGTCGCATGAATCAGCGCGGCCCGGAGCGGGCCGGCTGGCGGACCAACGCGCGCAACCTGAACCTGAATCGCGACTTCGCCAAGCTGGACACAGCCGAGGTGCGGGCGGTGGTCGGGGTGCTCGATCGCTGGGCGCCCGATCTTTATGTCGATCTCCATGTCACCGACGGGACCGATCATCAATACGATGTCACGTTCGGCGACAACGGCGGCAGCGGTTGGTCGCCGGCGATCCACCGCTGGATCGCCGACCGCTTGACCCCGGCGCTGGCGGCCGACCTCGAGGCCATGGGACATACGCCGGGGCCGCTCGAGGTGGCCAACCCGATCGATCCGCTCGATCTGTCCCGCGGGATCCGCGCCTGGGTGGCGGGCCCGCGCTACTCGACCAGCTACGGCGACTCGCGCCACGTGCCGTCCCTGCTGCTCGAGATGCACTCGCTCAAGTCGTACGACCGCCGGGTGCTGGGGACGTACGTGTTCCTCGAGAGCCTGCTGCGGCGGCTCGGCGAGGGGGTCGAAACGCTGCGCGCGGCGGTGGCGGCGGACCGAGGCCGCCGGCCTGAAGTCGTGGCGCTGGATTTCGGAACCAGTCCGGGCGAGGCGGCCGACCGCGACAGCGTCGGAGCAGCGACCGACACGATGGAATTCAAGGCGGTCGAATCGCGGATCGAGGACTCCGAGATCTCCGGTTCGAAGCGGATCGTTTTCACGGGCCAGCAGCGGATTCTCACGGTTCCGGTGTTTCGTTTCGCTGCCACGGTGACGGCGCGGCGCCCGCGCGCCTATTGGATTCCGGCGGCCTGGAGCGACGTGATCGAGCGCCTCGCGGTGCACGGCATCGCGATGGAACGGTTGACCCAGTCGCGCGAGCTCGAGGTCTCCATGTTTCGGACCACGGACGCGACCCTCGCCGCTCAGCCGTTCGAGGGCCATGTGCCGGTATCGGCTGGGTTCGAAGTCGAAACACGGCGCGAGCGTTTTGCGTCCGGATCGGTCCGGATATCGACCGATCAGCCGCTTGGTGAGCTGGCGATGCTGCTGCTCGAGCCGGCCTCGCCCGATTCGTTTTTCCGCTGGGGCTTTTTCCTCGAGATCTTGCAGCGCACCGAGTACGCGGAAGCCTATGTCATGGAGCCCACCGCCGAGAGGATGCTCGACGCCGATCCGAAGCTGGCCGAAGCCTTTGCTCGGCGCCTGCGCGAGGACCCGGAGTTCGCCGGCAGCCCCGAGCAGCGCCTGCAATGGTTCTACCGCCAAACCCCGTTTTTCGACCCCCGCTGGCGCCTCTACCCCATCGCCCGCGAAGAATAAAACGGGGACAGTTCACTTAACCCCGGTTTTGGGGACAGTTTAATTGATCTTAATGTGTCCCCAAAACTCGGGATAAGTAAACTGTCCCCGAAACTCCGAAACTCGAACTTCTCAGGCTCGGCGCCGCGCGGGTCGCGCCAGGGCCGCGGGGACCGGCGCTGCAGAGAAGCGACCCCTAAGCCTGCGGGCGTTGTTGCATCTCACGACCCAGCGAAGCAGATGCGCGCCCGCGATTACCGAGAAGAGGACGACGAACGGCACCCACGCGAGCGCAGGGCGGAGATAGCGCTGCGCGATCTCCACCTGGAGCTGCAGCTCCGAACCGGCACGCGCCAGCTCGCCGATTCGCATCAGCGCGGCTTGCAGCCCCCAGGCTTCGATCCACAGCGCCGCTAGGATGCCTCCGACCAACCCGAGCAACACCACGAGCCGGCGCCAGGGTGCCGCCTGGCCTTTGGCAAGCCAGAGCCCCAAGGCGCGCAGCGCCATCCAGCAGACCAGGAGCAGGTAGTACAGCCCGCCAATGCCGGTGCCTGGAAGTCCGACCGTCATCGCTCAATGTCCTTTCTCGTAGGTGTGCAGCGAGCGGCCACCGACCAGCTCACACCACAGTGCTCGCACGATGAACACGGCGTTGACCACCCGGAGCGCGAAAAAGCCGGGCATGCTCGCGAGCGCCTGAAGCGCCTCGCCGCGGCGCGATGCCTGGTAAAGAACCGGCACTGCGACCGCGGGGGCATCGATCACATACGCGAGCAGGAACAGGGGGCTCACCAGCACGGTAAGGAGGGGCAAGACGAAAAGGAAGATCAAAGAAGCCACCACCGCATCCCAAAACGCCACGGCTACGGCAGAGCGCAGGAATCCGATCTCGAGGATGTTGCGCCAATGGAGCCGCACGTTCTGGACGAAGCCGTGCGACCAGCGGCGCAGTTGGCAGGAGAGAAAGTGGAAGTTGTTTGGCTCGAGCGGATAGCAGATCGCCTCAGGGACAAAGCGCACCCCCTGGCCCGATGCGTAGAGCGACCAAGTGAGGTCCATGTCTTCCGCCAGGGTGCGATTCGACCAGCCACCGAGCGCACGGAGCGCTTCGGTGCGGTAGATGGAAAAGCAGCCGGAGGAGATCAGCGGCCGACCGAAATGGTCCTGAATCACTTTGTAAAAGGTGAAGGCAAACAGGTATTCGACGTAGCGACCGCGTTCCCACAGAGTTTGAACTCGACGCGGCAATACGAAACCGCAGGCCGCCGCCACCGCCGGGTCCTGGATCGCGAGCGTCAGTTTCTCGATCGCGTCAGGCGCGAGCACGGTGTCGGCGTCGATTGCGATCGTGAACGGTGTGCGCACGCGATCGAGGGCAAAGGTCTGCGCCCCGGCTTTGCTTCCAGTGTTCGCGGGCGGCCTGACCACCGTGGCTCCGAGCCCGCGTCCGATCTCGCCGGTTCGGTCGGTCGAACAGTCATCGATGACGATGATCTCCTGGGGCGGAAAGGTCTGGGCCTGGAGGCTGCGGATCGTATCCCCCAGGGTGGTCTCCTCGTTGTAAGCCGGCACCAGCACGGTCACCGGATTCGGACCGCGAAGCGAAGGCCCGACTTGATCGCCGCAGCGTTGTGCCGGGGCGGGTTGAGGGATGCGAGAGAGCTTCATGGATTGTGGGTTGGAGGCTCGAGCGGCGGGCAGCTCAAAGCGCACCAAGCCGCCGCGGTTGCGACTCGGTTCGGGTCGAGTTCCGATCGGTTGTGTAGGCTACAATCTATCGGACGCGAGCTCAGTCGGCAACGAGGGTGTGGTGCAAAACAGGTTCAAGAATGTCCGCGACCGTGCAAGATCGAACCGAGACGAAAAGCCGAATGATAGGTGTTCGAGATGACCGCAGCACGGGTGCGCAGACATTCCCCGGTTCGAAAGAACGGTTCTTACGTGCTCCTTGGGTTGGGTTGTCAGAATGACATAAGCTGTCCCCGAAACTGGGGTTAAGTAAACTGTCCCCGAAATTATCGAAATTATTAGGGCCAGAGCCAGCCGAAGACGCCGGCGGTCAGCAGACCGTAGACCACGCCGTCGAGCATCTCTTTGAGGGTGCTGGTCCAGCTGCGCCCGAACCAGATCGCCCCGACCGGCAGCGCGCCGGCATAGGCCAGGATCGCGGTGGTGCCGGCGATGCGGAAGACCGACAAGTATTCGGCGCCGGGTCCGAGG
>Ga0214472_10006060_pt1 | contig 12680 bp, 10 predicted proteins | sample RVTome_6_FD_207662 | JGI IMG/M metagenome (GOLD analysis project Ga0214472, IMG submission 207662) | Soil microbial communities from uranium-contaminated site in the Upper Colorado River Basin, Wyoming, United States - RVT140D175 | ecosystem: Environmental > Terrestrial > Soil > Contaminated >... | reverse complement strand
TGCCCGGGTCAATTCCGCCAGCCAACAAGAAGCTCGCCACCCCCAGCAACAGGAAAAAGATGCCCATGGCGATGCGCCGGGCCGGCACCACGCGGTCAACCCTACGTCGCAAGGCCGTCGTCGTCATACCTGTTCGCCTCCCCAGCCGCCAATCGACAGCACCTGCTCTTCAACGGCCGGCTCGCGCAAGCGGTAAATCGTTCGGATGATCGCCGGGGCGGCGATAAACATCAGGATCATTGCCTGCAAGATCGCAATGATGTCAATCGGCACACCGGCCGCCAGCTGCATTTGCGTCGCCCCGTTCTTCAACGTCCCGAACAGCAGCGAGGCCAAGACAACACCGGCTGGATGGCTCTTGCCCAGCAATGCCAGCGCTATGGCGTCGAAGCCGGTGCCTGCCGAAAAGGCGAGTGCCAGGTTGTGGTTGACCCCCAGCACCTCGTTGGCGCCGGCCAGGCCGGCCAGCGCACCGGACAGGGACATTGCCGCCACAATCGCCGTCAGCGTGTTCATGCCGGCGTAACGAGCGGCGCGGGGATTGGCGCCAGCTGTCCGCAAATCGAAGCCCCAGGTGGTCTTGAACAAGAACCAATACACCAGGTACGCCACCCCAAGCGCCACGAAAAAACCCAGGTGGAAGCGGATCGGCGCACCGAAGAAGCTGGGCAACATGGCCGACGGCTCGATGGTCGGACTGACCGGGTTGAACGAATCCGGTCGTTGCATCGGCCCGCGCAGTAGAAACTCGCTCAGGCGGATGGCGATGTAGTTCATCATGATGGTATTGATGACTTCGTGGCCCCCCGTCCTGGCTTTGAGCCAACCAGGGATAAACCCCCAGGCGGCGCCGCCCAAGGCGCCGCCAAGCAGCGCCAGCGGGATGTGGAGGATTGGCGGCAGGCCGGTGATGCTGTAACCCAGGAAGGCCGCCACCGTTGCGCCGATAAACAGCTGGCCTTCGGCGCCGATGTTAAACAGGCCGGCCCGGAAGCCAAGCGCCACCGCCAGCCCAGCAAAGATGAATGGCGTCGACTTGACCAAGCTCTCCAGCATCGGGTTGAAAGCGCGGCGTATCGCCTCCGCCTCGCCCGATTGCAACGCCTCGAGGATGCGGCTCGGATTGCCAATCGAGCCGTTGAACAGCGCAGCGTAGGCCGACAACACCGCTCGCAGCCCATTGCCCAAGCCAACCAGTGGTGACTGGGCCCAGCCGCTGTAGACGGTCTCGGTTGTCAGGAAGATGAAGACCCCGCCCAGGATCAGACCGCTGACCACGGCCAGCGCTGGGATGGTCATCGCTTGCAGCGCCTGGCGCCACCAGGGCAACTCGCCCGATGGCCCGCGCTGCAATTCCTCAATGAGGACTTCGCCGGCGCCTTGTTTCGTGTCTTGTTCGTCGCTCACAGGCTCACCAGTCCTAGAAAGTGACTTCGGCCTCGACGCGAGCTTCTGCCGGCAGCTCGACCTCTTCGGGTGAGACGCCAGCCATCAGCAGGCCGACAGCTTCCTTGGTCGCTCTGAGGCCGTCGAGCACCGTCACAATCTTGCCGCGGTACATGACGGCGATCCGGTCGGAGAGCTGCATCACCTCATCGAGCTCGGGCGCTACCAGCAGTACTGCGGTGCCCGCACGCCGCGCCTCGAGAATGCGCTTGTGGATGTACTCGATCGATCCAACATCCAGGCCGCGGGTTGGCTGAGAGGCGACCATCAGCTTGTTCTCGCGCGAAAATTCGCGGGCCACGATCACCTTCTGCTGGTTGCCACCCGACAACGAGCCAGCCGGCGTGAGGGCACTTGGCGTGCGGATGTCGAATTCTTCGATCCGCTGTTGGGCCGATCGCAAGATTTCGTCTTGCTGGAGTCTGACGCCCTGCGAGAATGGCTGCCGATAGTACGTGTTGAGCACCAGATTGTCAGCCACCGGGTAGGGCAGCACCAGGCCGTCGCGCTGGCGGTCTTCGGGGACGTGGCCAACGCCCAGTTCCGTAATATGGCGCGGAGTGGCGTGGGTAATGTCATTGCCCAGCAGGGTGATCGTGCCACTGGCCGCCTGGCGCAAGCCAGTGATCGCCTGGACCAACTCGGTCTGACCGTTTCCCTGCACACCGGCAACGCCCAGAATCTCGCCCGACCGCACCTCAAACGACACCCCGTCCACTGCCACCTGATCGCGATCATCGATCACAACCAGGTCCTCGACGTTGAGCACCGTACCGGCAACATCCGCCGCCTGCTTGTCAACCGTCAGTTTCACCTCACGGCCGACCATCATTTCGGCCAGCTTGGCCCGATCGGCCTTGCCGGGTGTTGTTGAGCCAACGACCCTGCCGCCCCGGATCACGGTGATGCGGTCAGCGACTTCCATCACCTCGCGCAGCTTGTGTGTGATGAAAATGATCGACTTACCCTGCTCGGCCAGTGACTCCATGATCTTGAACAGCTCATTGGCTTCCTGCGGGGTCAGAACCGCCGTCGGCTCATCCAGGATCAAGATGTCAGCCTGCCGGTAAAGCAGCTTGATGATTTCGACCCGCTGCTGCACGCCAACCGGTAGATCTTTCACGTAGGCGAAAGGATCGACCTGCAGACCGAAGCTATTGGAAATCTCGGCGACACGCTCGCCGGCGCGCTTGCGATCGAGCACCCCAATTCGAGAGGTGGTCTCGTCCCCCAGCATCACATTTTCGGTGACGGTGAAGACCGGGATCAACATGAAGTGCTGGTGGACCATGCCGATGCCGACAGCGATGGCATCGTTCGGGTCATGGATTTCGACCTCACGGCCGCGCACAAAGACTTTGCCCTCGTCCGGCTGGTATAGGCCGTACAGAATATTCATCAAAGTCGTCTTGCCGGCGCCGTTCTCGCCAAGCAGCGCGTGGATTTCACCCTCCTGCAGGGTAAGGTCAATTCGGTCGTTTGCCAGTACTCCGGGGAACCGTTTTGTGATGCCTTGCAGCTCGAGGACGGGTCGCTTGCTCACATTAGCGCTCGCTTGTCTGCGGATGGCGGCATTCTATCATGGGGCTTAAAAAAGCAACCGCTACGTAAAGACGGAGGGTCGGCAGCTGCCGACCCTCCGTTTTCGATCGTTACGGGACGCGCTCAGCCACCAGTGACGCTGATAGTGCCGTCAATGACGCCCTGGCGGACGGTGTCGATTTCCGCCTTGAGTTCGTCGGAGACCATGGCATCCATCTCGTGGAACTCGGCCAGACCAACACCACCGTTGGTCAGCGTGCCGACCGTCACACCGCCCTCGAAGGTGCCGTTCAGGACAGCTTCGATGGCGTTGAAGGTCGTGACGTCCATATTCTTGAGGACCGAGGTGAGGACGATATCGGCATACTGGGAGTTCACGATCGCCCAGTCATTGTCCACGCCTACGATGTAGATGCCACCGCGCTCCTGCGCGGCCGCAGCCGTGCCCAAACCTACAGGGCCAGCCACCGGCATGATGATGTCGGCGCCCTCATCCATCAAGGACTCGCCGAGCCGCCGGCCGTCGTCGGTGCTTTCAAAGTTGCCTGCGAACAGGCCTGTCTGCGCAACCGGGTCCCAGCCGAGCACCTGGACATCGGTGCCCTTCTGCTCGTTGTAGTACTGAACGCCGTAGTAGAAGCCGTCCATGAAGATGGTCACCGGCGGGATCTGGATGCCGCCAAAGGTGCCCACGGTTCCGGTCTGGGTCATGCCAGCCGCCACGTAGCCAGCCAAGAACGCGGCTTCATCAGTATTGAAGACCTGCCCCAAGACGTTGGGGATGGTTGGATCGTAGGCAAAGTCGACGATCGTGAACGGCTGATCGGGGTTGGCTTCGGCCCCAGCTGCTGTGTCGTCGCCGAGCAGGAAGCCGACGGTGACGATGATTCCGCAGTCCTCCTCGATGAAGGCATTGATGTTCTCCGCGTAGTCAGCTTGCTCCTGCGACTCGAGGAATGTGCCTTCAATCCCTAACTCGGCCTCGGCATCCTGGACACCCTTCCAGGCAGTGGCGTTAAACGACCGGTCGTCAATACCACCGACGTCGGTCACCTGACAGGCCTTGAAAGAAACTTCCGCCGGCGGGGCCTCGGTGGCAGTGCCACCACAGGCAGCCAGGACCATGGAAGCCATAATCAGGAGTGTCAGGACGGCGTAAAACCTCTTACTCATTTTCGTTCTCCTCCTCAGACGGAGTTATTGGAATGACATTTCAGTTGGGTCAATCTAGTGCTTTTTGTGTGAGGTTGAACCTACTGTTCACCCCTTTCTCGGCGTGGCCGGCCAACTGCCGTTCAGCCGGTAGGTGGTAATGGCAGCTTGTACAAGGGATGTGTCTGACAACAGTGCTAGCATATCATCCAACCGCCAGAACCGAAAGTGATTGCCCCACGTCAGCTGCCAGCCTCCGTTTCCAACTCGCCGTAATCCAACACCTCGCGGGCCTTTGAGCCACCAGGTTCGGGTCCGACAATGCCCTGCTGCTCCATCATATCAATCAAGCGCGCCGCGCGCGTGTAGCCGATGCGCAACCTGCGCTGCAGCATGGATATCGATGCCCGCCGCCGCCGTCGGACCAGGGCAACGGCTTCCTCGAACATATCGTCCTGGTCGTTGGCTTCTTCGATTTCCTTCCACAAGGCGGCCTGCTTGGGAGGCCCGGCCTCGGTCGCCATCTCGGCTGACTCACCGGGCTCAGCTTCGGATTGCTCGCCCTCGACCGACTCGACGCGCCAGTGACGGATTAAGCGGGCCAGCTCTGGCTCGGAAACGTAGACCCCCTGCAGCCGTTTGGGCGCGGCTGCGTCCGGCGCCTGGAACAGCATGTCGCCCCGGCCCAGCAAGCGCTCGGCGCCCGGTTGGTCCAGGATGACTCGGCTGTCGATCGATGAGGCGACGGCGAAGGCGATGCGCGCCGGGAAATTGGCCTTGATAAGTCCAGTTACAACATCGACCGAGGGACGCTGGGTGGCGATTACCAGGTGGATACCGGTGGCCCGCGCCAACTGCGCCAGCCGGGTCAATACCCGTTCCGTTTCGTCGGGGGCCATCATCATCAAATCGGCCAGTTCGTCCACGATCACCACCAGGTAAGGCAACTCGGCTTGCCCCTGCTGGCGGCAACCGTCGTTGAAAGCGGCGATGTTGCGCACCCCGACCTCGGCAAAACGCCGATAGCGCTCGTCCATCTCGCGCGACACCCATTGCAGGGCGGGCACCACCCGGTCAAGGTCGACCACGACCGGCGCCAGCAGGTGCGGGATACCGTTGTAGAAGGTAAGCTCGACCCGCTTGGGATCGACCATGATGAAACGCAGTTGGTCCGGCGTGTTCTGCAGGAGCAGCCCGGCCACAACGGCGTTGACGCACACCGACTTACCCGAACCGGTCGTGCCGGCGATCAGCAAATGCGGCATGCTGGTGAGATCGGCGGTCACCGGGTGACCCGAGACATCACGCCCCAGTCCGATGCGCAGACGGGAGTTGACCTTCTGGTAGGCCTTGGAGTCCATCACATCACGCAGGGCAACCAACGAAACCTCGGGGTTGGGCACCTCGATGCCGACGAAACCCTTGCCCGGCACGGGCGCTTCGATGCGGATCGACGGCGCCGCCAGCGCCAGGGCCAAATCGTCGGCCAGGGACGAGATCTTGCTCACCTTAACCTTCACCCGGCGACCGCCACGGCCTTCGACGAAATCCGGCTCAACGCCAAACTGGGTGATGGTCGGGCCACGGTTGATTTCCACGACCCGGGCAGGTGCGCCAAACGAGCGTAAGGTGTCTTCGATCAGCGTGGCGCGGTCGCGGTCGAAGCTGTGGTCGGCCGAGCCCTCTTCGCCAGGCTCCAAAAGCTCTTGATAGTCCGGCAGTTTCCAGGCGAGCTTGGCGCTGCTCGAGGTTGTGCGAATCGGCGGGGCCGTCGGCTCGGCCTGCCCCGGTCCGCCGGCTGGGCTGGCGGCCGGCGCGGTCGGACTGGCGATCGGCGGCACTAGTTGTTGATCCTCCGACTTGCGCAGCCCGTCGAGCCAGACACCGGCTCGATCCAATCCGGCCAGGGCCGTTTCGAGCACGGTTGGTACGCCGCGCCCACTGGCAAAGGCGGCCCCAACCAGGCTCCAGGCTAGTACCAAAACCAGCGCTCCGGCCAACCCAAATCCGCCAATGAGGGCGGCCACAATGCTGGTGCCCAGCAGGCCGCCGCCGCGGCCCTGTTGGGCCGCCTCCAAGCCGGCCTCCATCGTCAGACGACCGTCAATGGCCTGCAGCCCAGCCAACAGTGCGATGGCCAACATGACTGCGCCGACCACTTGCTCGGCCTGCAGCGACGGCAGTTCGGCTTCAAAGTTGCGCAGCAGGAGCCACAGCCCGGCGGTCACCAGGGCAAGCGGGAACAGGATCATCCCCCAGCCAAACAAGAAGCGCAGGGCGCGCAACCAGGAGCTGGCAAGCAATCCTTGGGTTGGTGAGAGCAGGGTAAGCAGGGTGAGCAAGCCGACGGCCACCATCAGCACACCGCCGACCTCTTGCTTGTGCCCGCCCAGGACACCACCCATCGCCGACCAGCCCCGCACGAGCAAGCCCTTCAGCCCGCGCAGTGGGCCGGCGACGGCATGCCCCAGGGCACTGTCGGCAGCACCTTTCCTGTTTTTGGAAGAAGAACGACGGGAACGGCGCCTGGCCAAAGGACCTCCTCCCCCAGAGCGCGGCGATTATAGCATGCGGGGTCCGCCCAACCCCGCATGCTACAATCCGGCCATGCCCGCCGAGGAGGTCGTCCGCCACCTTCAACTGACCCATTTCCTACGGGGTCTTTCCGATGACCGCTTGCGCCAACTCGCCGACGAACTCGAAGTGCAGCAGTTTGCCCCCGGCCAGACCGTCCAGGCGCGCGGGGAGCCGGTCGCCGGCCTGCGCCTGGTGCTCAGCGGCCGGGTTGAGGTCCTGACCGAAGGCCGCAACGGAGTGCTGGCGGTGCAGGCCGAAGAAGAGTCCGGTGCCGCCCTCGGTGCCTTGGAACTACTGCGGTCCACCGCCGCCGCTTCGGCAATTCGGGCGCAAGAACAGACCACGGTTCTGTATTGGCCAAAACGCAGCCTGTTCCGCTTTCTCGAAGGGCACCCAACTGCGCTGGCGAGCCTGCAGCTGACGGCCGACAGCCAGGCGCTCACCCGCCAGCTGCGCTTCTCGTGGCTTGGCGACGAAGAAGCGGTTTTCGCCATGGGCCGGCGGCACCCATCCCAGCTGGCTTTCCGCCTGCTCCTACCGCTGGCGCTCTTCCTGCTTGGAGCAGGCCTGTTGTGGTGGGGCAATTTGAGTGGCTGGTACGCGTGGTCCGGCGCCCTGGCAGCTGTCGGCGGGTTGGCCTACGGGCTGTGGGAATGGGTCGATTGGCGCAACGACTACTACGTAGTGACCGATCAACGGGTGGTCTGGCAGGAGAAGGTCGTCGCCATCTACGATAGCCGGCTTGAGGCGCCGCTGCATCAGGTGCTGGCGGCCAGCGTCACGACCGACGTGCTGGGGCGCTGGTTGGGCTATGGCGATGTCACCATCAAAACCTACACCGGACAGATCCGGCTGCCGCATGTCGGGCAGCCCAAGGCAGTGGCGGCCGTCGTCGAGGAGCGCTGGCGCCGCCTGCAGCTCGGCAGCCGCCAGGAGGGCCGGGCCGACAAGATGGCCGCCGTCCGCCAGCTTCTTGACGGGGAACGTCCCGTCAAAGCCGAGGAGAAAGCGATACCGGCCAGCCTGTCCGAGCAACCGAGCGATGAGCGGCAGGAACCGGAGGTCGGACTCAATCACTGGAATTTCGAGCTACGGTTCGAAGAACGCGGCGTCATCACCTACCGCAAGCACTGGGCCGTGTTGCTTGGTTCCCTGGCCCTGCCGTCAATCGTGCTCTTGCTCCTGGTTGGACTAATTGGCGGCAACCTTGGCGGACTGCTCAGTTGGTTCGAGCTGCCTACCACTGTGTTGTTTGGCAGCCTCGGCCTGTTGCTGGCGGGCTCGTGGTGGGCATATCAGTTCGCCGATTGGGCCAATGACATCTATCAAATTTCACCGACTCACATCCTTGATGTCTACCGCCGCCCGCTCGGCCGGGAGCTGCGACGGGCGGCGCCGCTCGAGAACATTCTGAGCACCGAGGTCGACCGGCGAGGCCTGATTGGCCTGCTGCTGGACTTCGGCGACGTCCGTGTCAATATCGGAGCCGAACAGCTTGACTTCGAGGGCGTATTCCACCCCGGCGCCGTCCAACAAGATATCGTCCGGGCCCAGGAGGCCTTCCTTGCCGGGCAGCGGGTCGCCAATGAAAGGGAGCGGCGTGACGAAATGGTAGAATGGCTCGGCGCCTACCACGAAGAGATCGCCTCGCGCAAACCAACCGCCAAAGACGACCAGGAATTCGATGTCTATCCTTGAAATCGTCACGCTGCCCGACCCCGTGCTGCGCACGCAGGCCAGCAAGGTCCATGCCTTCACTTCCGAGCTGCGCCAACTGGCCGCCGACATGGTCGAGACCATGCGGGCCGCGCCCGGCGTCGGCCTGGCGGCCCCCCAAATCGGATTGGGTCAGCGGGTCATCGTGGTCGAATACGCCGAACCGCCGGACGATCCGGAGGCCGAGCCGCCCACGCCCAAGCTCTACCGCCTGGTCAATCCGCAGATCACCCGACGCAGCGCCGAAACCGTAATGGGCAATGAAGGCTGTCTGTCAATCCCGGGGTTCTATGGCGAGGTCGAGCGCCATCAGGCGGTTACAGTGCGCGGCTTCACGCCGGAGGGCGATCCGGCGCTGATCGAGGCTGAGGGTTGGCTGGCCCGCATCTTCCAGCACGAAATCGACCACACCAACGGCATCTTGTTCCCCGACCGTGCCATTCGCGTCTGGAAGCTCGAGGAAGACGAGGCGGCCGAAGTTCGCGCCCGCGCGTAGTCCCGCGCGCCGGCCGACGGTGCCCCCGGAACCAACCCCCGTGCTTGACCCAGGCCCTACGTCGCCGCTGGCATGCGCCTAACGCACCTGTCGCTGACCAACTTTCGCAATTTCATTCGCCTCGAGCGCCAGCTGCCGAGCGGGCCTACCTTGCTGGTTGGCGACAACGCCCAGGGCAAGACCAGCTTGCTAGAGGCGATTTACTATCTGGCAGGAGCAACCTCGCCGCACACCACCAGCGACCGCCAGCTCATCAACTTCCTGTCGCTCGAAGAGCCGCTGCCGGTCAGCCGGCTGGTGGCCGAAGTCGAGCGGGCGGACCGTTTGCAGCGGGTCGAAATCCGCTTGATCGTCGATCCGGAGACCGACGGCCGGTTGCGCAAGGAAATCCTGATCAACGGTCTCAAGCGACGGGTGTCTGAGCTGGCCTCGGTGTTCAACGCCGTGCTCTTCCTGCCACAAGACCTGCAAGTGCTTGAGGGCTCGCCCGGAGGACGGCGCCGCTTCCTCGATGCCGTCATCAGCCAGGCCGACCCCTTCTACGGCCAAGCGTTGACCGACTACGGCAAGGCATTGTCGCAGCGCAATGCGCTGCTCAAGAATCTGCAGGAATCCCGGCCCGACGGCCAACAGCTCGAGGTCTGGGAGGCCCAGTTGGCCGAGCATGGCGCCGAGATTGTTCGCGGCCGGGCGCTGGCGTTGCACGAACTTGAAACGCTGGCCCAACCGGTTCATCGCCAGCTCACCCGCCAGCAGGAAACGCTGCGCCTGGTCTACCTGCCCTCGTATGACCCGTTGCCGGCACCCGAGGGTCAGCTTGGGTTCGACCTGGATACGCCGCTCGATCGCACTACGGTTGGCGCCGACGAAATCCGGCACGGCTTGGCCGACAGCCTACGCCGCAGCCGGCCGGCCGAAATCCAGCGCGGGGCGACGCTCACCGGCCCCCACCGCGACGACTTAGCCTTTGTTGCCAACGGTCTCAACTTGCAGCTCTACGGCTCGCGCGGCCAAAGCCGGACGGCCGTGCTGGCGGCCAAGCTGGCCGAGGTCGATTGGCTGCGCCAGCGCACAGGGGAGTGGCCGGTGCTGCTCTTGGATGAGGTGCTGGCCGAGTTGGACGCCGCCCGCCGGGCCGATTTGTTAGCCCGCGTCGAGCAGGTGCATCAGTCGGTGCTGACGGCGGCCGACCGCGAGATGTTCACAGATGAGTTCTGCCAACGCGCCACCCTGTGGCGCGTCCGTGCCGGCAGCCTGGAGCTGCTATCGGACTGAGCGAAAACCAACGGTGACCTGCTGGTCCGCCGGAGGGGGACGACAAATCGTGTCCCTATGAGGTTTTCACTCGGGTCGGCGGTTGGCGGTTCACGTCGCAGGTTGTCTGCGGTTTTCTGCCGCCGGCCGGATGGACGGCCCGTACCGCTGTGGAGGCGCATTGCGATGCGCCCCAACTGGGGCGCGCAACCGGCCGCGCGATCTTGATTGCCCGCCGGGGCACGTTTCATCATGGCCCTCCGAGACCTTCATTTCGGTCGGAGGACGGAGGTCCCCAGCATCAATCGTCCGTGCCCGTCGTCCTTTAGCCGCGATCAGCGGGCAGGGGGCGCTTGGCCGGGATCCCCGGCCGGCGCGGGTAGGCCCGCGGCGTTTCCGACAGCTTGTCGACCACAATCAGATGGCGTGTCTCGGCGACCCGGGGCAGTTCGGTCGGGATCAAGCGTCGCATCCGCCCGCCGAGCAGCTTAATGGCCGGCTCGGCTTGCTGCGCCTCGCCGGGGCCGGTCTCCCCTTTCATGGCGATCATTTGCCCACCGACCTGCAGGAATGGCAGCATGTACTCGGCCAGCACGGCCATCGGGGCCACCGCGCGGGCGACCGCCCACCGATAGGTCCCCCGGTGCGCCGGGTTGTGGGCTTCATCTTCCGCCCGACCGTGGATGACATCGATACCGGTTAATCCCAAGCCTTCCATCACATGCTGGCAGAACTCGACCTTCTTGCCGGTCGCCTCGATCAACACCACCTGCAGCATGGGCCGCACGATCTTGAGGGGAATGCCTGGGAAGCCGGCGCCGCTGCCGACATCCACCAACCGACCACCTTTGTCGATGGCCAGTAGACAGGTCAGACTATCGACGAAGTGCTTGATCTCAATCTCTACGGGCACTGTGATCGCCGTCAGGTTATGGCGCTGGTTCCAACGGCGCAGTTCGGCCCCGTAATAATCGAAGGCCTCCAACTGAGCCCTGCTCAGCTCGATGCCCAGCAGTTGACGCAGCGTGGAAGCCAGGCCGGCGTAGCCATCGGGTCGGGCTGTGTCAGTCACCGGTCCAAGCCAATTCAAGCAGTGGCTGGACCGCCCCGACCACCCGGCCCGCATGGCTGGTGATCGGCTCGACCGCCAGGTCCAGAATGGCACTGGCATCGTCCGGCCGCAACCAACCCAGCGCCTGCAGAACGGCCACCGCCGCCACCGGCAGCGCCCGGCCAGCGCCATCGCCATCGGCGATCTTCAGTGCCACGCCCAGACTGGGCTCGCCTGCGCCGCCGCGCAGGGCCATCCCCAGATAGCCCTCGGCGCCGGCCTTAGTCAGCACGCGGCCGGGCTGCGCGCCCATCAGCAGGGCATCGAGCCGGCCCTCACCCGAAACCAGCACCGGATGACCGGTCATCGCCGCCCAGATTCGCTCGAGCGCCCGCCGACGCCCTTCGACCATGCCGGATGGATCGGCTAGCCGGGCATAGGCGGTGGCGGCATCGACCAAAGGCAGGCTGAAGTTGGGTGCCGAACAACCGTCGGTGCCGGTGCCAATCGCCTCGCTCGTCAGGCCGGTAATCTCAGACACCGCCTTCAGGATACGTACTTGCACTGGATGTTCCGGTGCCAGGTAGCCTTCGAGCGGTTCCTGCAGGTACGCGGCCGTCGCCAGCATCGCGCTGTGCTTGCCAGAACAATTGTGGTGGTTGGGCTGGGGGGACTGGCCGGCCTGGCGCAGTTGGGTCGCCGCCGCTGGGTCGTAGGGCATATGGGTGCCGCAAGCCAATAGGGACGGCTCGATACCCGCCTTGCGCTGCAGCCGTTCGACGACGGCCACATGGGCCGGCGTCCCTCCGTGGGAAGCGCAAACGAGCGCAAGTTCTTCGTCGTCCACTCCGAGCGCGTCGGCCGCCCCACTCTCGAGAAAGGGTAAGGCCTGCCAGGGTTTGGCGCTGGAGCGCAGGAAGGTCGTCAGCGACTGATCGCCGAATGAGGCAACCAGCTGCCCGCCCGGGCGCGCCACGGCGACGGCGCCATGATGCAGGGACTCGGCATGGCCGCCTCGGGTTACGACCACCAGGGGCAGGTATCCGTCGGGGGATGACATCGGCGGGGAGCGGAGGGCCTAGCCGCCTTTCGGGCGGCCGCGGCGGTACAGGTGAAGCAGCCCGGCCCGCAAGCGCAGCAATGCTACGTCGTAGCGGGCTTTGGTGACCTTGAAGTCTTCGATCAGCTCGGCGGCGAAGGTGTCGGCCGCGCCGACCGGATCGGCCCGCTCGTCCATCCGGTCAACCCGGACCGGCACCTTGCGCAGGAAACGGGCCATGTCGTTGATTTGGTCCCGGTCCACCAATCCGTCGCGGCTGGACAGTACCTTGTATCCGTCGAACGGCGCCTCGCGCAACCGATCAAGGTTGGTTAACCAGGCCTCAATATCGGCCAGGCCCAGGTACGGTGGCTCGTTGACCGTCACTGCGTCCCCCACATAAACCG
>Ga0214472_10006059_pt1 | contig 12683 bp, 8 predicted proteins | sample RVTome_6_FD_207662 | JGI IMG/M metagenome (GOLD analysis project Ga0214472, IMG submission 207662) | Soil microbial communities from uranium-contaminated site in the Upper Colorado River Basin, Wyoming, United States - RVT140D175 | ecosystem: Environmental > Terrestrial > Soil > Contaminated >... | reverse complement strand
GAGCATGCAGGCCACGATGCTCGCGACGACCGGCGCGGCGAAGCTCGTGCCCTCGACGTGCTGGTAGTAGGGCGTGACGAGCTTGTGCTCGGCGATGCGCGACTCGGCCGTGTTGTCGCCGCGGGCGCGGCGGGCGAAGAGCGCCGTCGCCTCGCGCGCCACGCGCGTGCCGGGCAGCACGGGCGCGACGACCCACATGCTCGGCGCGACCAGCTCGGGCTTGCGGGCGCCGTCCACGGCCCGGCCGTAGTTCGAGTGCCAGAGGGCGAGCTGCTCGGGATCGAAGTTGTTGTGATCGTCCAGCCCGCCGATGGTGAGCGCCGCGGGCGCCGTCGCGGGCGGCACGAGCCGCCGCCTGCCGTCGTTGCCCGCCGCGGCGACGACGACGATGCCGAGGTCGACGAGGTCGGCCACGGCCTCGTCGACGGGGTTGCCGGCGAGCCGCTGGACCGGGTCGCCGCCGACGGAGAGGTTCACGACGCGCACGCCGAGCCCGGGACCGAACTCGGCCAGCCAGCGGAGCGCGCGGGCGATGGAAGCATTGGTGATGCGCCCCCGCCCGTCGCGGACCTGGACGAGCACGACGTCGGCCTCGCTGGCCAGGCCGCGGTAGAGCCCGTGGCTGAGCGCGCCGTCTCCCGCGGCGACGGCGCTCGTCATGAGACCGTGCCATTGGGCAGGCCGCGCCTTGTCCCAGCCCGGCCACTGGGGCCGCTCGTCGGGCTCGAACCGCAGGCCGAGGACGGGCTCCTTCGAGGCGTCGAGCCAGGCGCGGATGCGGTTGCGCCCGGCCACGAGGTCCGAGTGCGGGTAGAAGCCGGCGTCGACAAGGGCGAGCGTCGCGCCGCGGCCGGTCACGGTGTGGTCGGCGTTGAGCCGAAGCGGCGTGGGCAGGACCCCGAAGGCCGCCCGCGCGTCGATGGGCCAGACGGACTGGACCGTCGGGTGCGCGCCGTTGCCGTGCTCGAAGAGGACCCCGAGGAGCGCGCGCTGCAGGCACGCCGCGCAGGCGCCGTCTTCGCGATGCCAGGCGGTGTGCTCGGCCTCCAGCCGTTCGACGACCGCGGGTGGCAGCCAGGACGCCTCGGCCGCGGAGATCGTATCGGTCGAAGAGTGGCAGAGGGGGCAGGTGGGAAGGGGCCGGCGGCGCGCCGGGCGGGCGGTCATTCCGAAATGTCCTCGTAGGTCTCGGGGCCAGTCTTGCGCCGAACCCCGAGAACGATGACCGTGCGCTCGACGTCATCGACCAAGTAGACGAGTCGCCAGATATCGATGCGGATGCGATAGGCGTGATCGTAGCCGCGGAGCCGCTTCGCGCCCTGCGGACGTGGTTCTGCCGCCAGCGAGTTGATCAGCCTTCGGAAGCGCTGGCGCACATGCCCAGGCAGGCGCCGGACCTGCCGTTCGGCCGGCTTGTCGATCCGCAGACGGTAGGCAGGCATCAGCCACCGTCACGATCCAGCTCCTCGTCGAACTCATCCCAGTCACGCACCTCGGCGATGCCGGCGGCGCGACGCGATTCGAACTCCGAGACCAGCTCCGCGTCCTCGAGGTCTTCGATGTAGAGGTCCAGGGCCCGGCGTACGACCGCATCGACGGGCTCGCCGCGGCTGCGGGCTATCCTCTCCAGACGCGCGCCGATCGCGTCTGGAAGCCGAATCGTCAACGCCGTCATGATCTCCTCCTTGCCCGGCACTCCAACACGGGGCTTGCCAGGCAATTATACCTGATCGGTCTCGTACACCTTAGAGGCCCGCCGTTGACGACGAACACCACGCGGCCGACACGACGCACGAGGTGCATGCGGTTGGCCGCGCCGAGCCGGCGAACGTGCGCCGACATCGTCGGAGATGACACGTCACGGAACGGGCCGTCGACGCGCTGTACGAGCTCGTACCGGCCGTCCCTGGTGGCGCTGAAGGCGGAGGAGACCGTGGTGGCCCCAAACCTCAGGCCCGCCTTGGCGCGCGTCAGGCGTCGTGCGGCGCGAGCGCGAACCCGAGTCGTCGCGCCACGGCACGCAGCCGGTCGTCGAGGCTGAGGAGCGCGAGACCCGCCACGGCCTGGCGCGCGGCGAGCGCACTGGCCAGATGCAACGCATCGAGCGTTCTTACCGGTTCGCCAGGAAAGGGCTGCCGTGCACGGCCGATGAGCTCGCTCCCCAATCCCAAGATCGTCCAGCCTGTCGCCGCCGCTTCCAGCCGCGCGTGGCGATCGGCCGCTTCGGCTTCGTTCTTCAGGCCGAGCGCCACCGACCGGATGAGCACTCGATCGCATTCGACGAGCGTCAGCTGCGAGGCGACGATCTGCTCGGCGTCATCGAGAACGAGGCGGGCCCGTTCGCCATCCGGCTCACCAAGCAGCCACGCGAGGACGGCGCTCGACTCGGCGTAGATGTTCAACGCTCTCCGCGCTCCGCGTCGAGCAGGCGCTGGGCCTCCCCCGGAGCGAGGTACGGCAGCATAGGCGAGTAGAGGCTGCGATCGTTCGGCCCGCCCATCCGACCTCCCGTACGCCGGACGAGCTCCGCCAACGCGCCGGCGCTCGGCGCGCGGTCACGCTCCGGTCGGCGCAGCTCCGCCACGACCTCGCCGCGATCCGTCACGAGGATCTCCTCGCCCGCCCGGACCAACCGCAGGTACTCGCTCAGGCGGTTCTTCAGCTCGCGGACGCCGACGGTGATCATTTTGCTATTGTAGCTACTTGGCGCCACATCGCCAAGCCGCTGGCTGGTGCCACGCTCGAACCGGCCCGCGGGCCCTCGATGTCCGTGACCACGATCGTCTGCGTTGCGCCCTGCCGGCTCAACGCGTCCTCGCCGCGCCGGCGCGCGGTGTGGGCGTCGGCCGGCACGCGAGCCAGCGGGTCACGACCGCATCGTCGAAGCGGGCCGTCGCGGGGGTGGAGGTCCCGTTGAGCACGATCAGCCCGATCTCTCCCGGCTCGGCGATCCGCGGGTCGTTCACGACCCGAAGCACCTCGCCGTTCGCCATGAGCGTCGCCCGCGAACCGTCGATCTCGAGGCGCAGGCGATTCGGCGCGCCGAACGGTCGGACATGAGATGACAGGGTCGCCGTCACGATATTCCGAAAGACGCCGCTGACCAGTTGGACGAGCTCGAAGCGCCCCTCGCCCGTCACGCTGAACACGAGGCTCGGACCGAAGCGAAGGCCCGCCCGGGCGCGGGCGTTCTCCTCGATCCGCACTGTGGCCTCGAAGGCGCCCTGTTCCAGGATGACGGCCGGCGTGACGCTGCCGCGCGAGAAATGTGCCGGCTGGACGAGGATCTCGTACTCGCCGTCCACGTAGCGGCGCTCCTGCGAGTCGTCGCCCCCGACGGTCCACCCGCTGCGGGGATCGGCGAAGTCGTCGGCCAGCACGAGCGCCTCGCAGGGCGGCAGCACGACCATCGGAGTGGGCAGGCGGGTCGGCGTGGGTGGGAGCGGCGTCGGCGTCGGCCGACACGGCAGCCAGCCCGTGACGAGGACGTCGTCGAAGCGGGCGACGGCGCGCGCGCCGGTGGAGTTCACCACGATCAAGCCGGCGACGCCCGGCTCGCCGATGGCCGGGTCCTCGATCGCGCCGAGGAAGTGCCCGTTCGCGAACAGCGTCGCGCGGTCGCCGTCGAGCTCGAGGCGCAGGCGGTTCGCCTCGCCGAGCGGCCTGACGTGCTCCGAGGCGCTCGGCAACACGAGATATCGGAATCCGCCGCCGCGACGATGGCCCAGCTCGAAGCGCCCGTCGCCTCTTACGTCGAAGGTGAGGAAACCGTTCGGCAAGCCGAAGCGGAGACCCGCCCTCGCCCCGGCGTTCTCGATCAGCCGCACAGTGGCTTCGAACGCGCCGTCGCCCAAAGGAACGCCGGGACCGAGCGGGCCCTGGTAGGTCCTCGGCGATGCCGCCACCTCGTACTCGTCCTCCACGTACCGCCAATACGGGCTCTCGCCCTCCCCGATCGGCCAGCCGCTCGCCGGATCCGAGAAGTCGTCCGCGAACACGACCGTCTCGCAGGTCGGGACAGCGACGGCCGGCGTGGCCTTGCGCGTGGGCGTCGCCGTCGCCGTGGGCACGTCGGTCGGGGTCGGCAGCCGCGTCGTCGTCGCCGACGGCGCCGGGACCAGCGTGGCGGGCACGGAGGTCGCCAGAGCGCTGCGATCGGCGGATCGGCTTACGAGCGGCAGGAAGGCGCGGGACGGCTCCGGCGCCCAATCGATCACGGCGACGAAGGCGTCGTTCTCGCCGTTCGGTTCGCCGTGGAACGGCTCACCGAGCCCCGGCATCGTCCCCACGCCGTCCCCGTTCGGGAAGGAAGACTCGTCGGAATCCGTATCGCCGACGACGACGATCCGGCCGCTTGGCGCCACCCCCACCCAGAAGGCATCGTCGTTGCCGACGCCGCCGATGTAGCCCAGGAAGTCCCAGTGCCGGCGCGGGTCGGCCGACGTCACGCCGGGCCGCAGCCGGCCGACGAAGGCGTCGCTTTGCTCCTCCGGTGAGCCGTCGGGGCTGTTGTAGGTCAGGTCGGGGCCGCCCGTGACCGGGAAGTAGTCGGGGTTCGACTTCGTCGCCCCGACGACCACCGGCGCGCCGTCCGGCATGAGCGCCAAGCCTTGGCCGCCGTCGGCGTCGTCGCCGCCGAGGTAGCCGCATTGCTCCAGGCCCGTGCCATCCGGGCGCACCTTGCAGATGAAGGCGTCGCCGGCGCCGCCGTAGACGAGCCCGGGGCCGCCGACGACGGGGAACGTCCGCTCGTCCGAGCGGGTCCCGCCGCCCAGCCACGCCGCTCCCTGCGCGTCGACGGCGACGCCCCGACTCCCGTCCGACTGGTCGCCGCCGACGTAGCCGGCGTAGGCCAGGCCGGTGCCATCGGCCCGGACCTTCGCGATCCAGGCGTCCCGTGGCCCCCCGTTGTACGTGCGATCCGGCCCCACCACATCGCCGAAGCCGTCCCCGTCCGGGAATGTGGCCTCGTCCGAGGTCGTCTCGCCCACGACGTAGGCGTTGCCCTCGCCGTCCAGCGCCACCTGTCCGGAGCTGAGGAAGCCGATGGCACCCCACGGGCCGCGCGAGCGCGGGCTGTACGCGTCGTCGGCGGCGCCGCCGATGAAGCCCGACCACGCGTAGTTGTCCTCCGTGCGTGCGGCGGTGGGGTCGGACCGGAGGCGGCCCACCCACGTATCGGTGCCGCCGTTGTGGGTCAGATCCGGTCCTACCACGACGGGGAAGGTCCGTTCCGTCGACTCCGTGGCGCCCGTGACCGTCACCTGTCCCGACTCGTCGACGGCAATGCCCTCGCCGATGTCGAAGCCCGCGCCGCCGAAGAACCCGCTCCACACGATGTCTCCGTCGGGTGCCAACCGCGTGACGAAGCCGTCGACGGCACCGCCGTTGTGGGTGAGGTCGGGGCCACCCTCGACCGGGAAGTCGACGGAGATAGTCGCCCCGGTCACGACGGCGGAGCCCAGGCGGTCGACGGCGATGTCGAAGGCGCCGTCACCGCTTGATCCGCCAAGCAGGCTCAGCCAGCGCAGCGTCGTGCCATCCGGAGAGAGACGCGCCACCATCGCGTCTTCGCCCCACTCGCCGGCCAGGAAGATGTCGCCGTCCGAGGCCACCGCGACCCCGAGGCCCCGGTCGTTCGCTTCGGTCCCGACGAAGCTGGCGGAGACGAACACCGCCGGGTCGACGACGAGCGTCGCCTGAGGGTCGCGCCCGTCGACGCGGAAGCCGTAGGCCGATCCGCCACCGCCGGTCGATGGGCGCAGCTCGTAGGCGACGTCGAGCGGCTCGTGGTGGTCGCCCAGCTCCTGCCAGGCCACGGGCGCATCGTCGACGAGGGTTCCGCCCGAGGCGGCCACCTCGAGCGCTCCGCCGGCGCCGACCCGCAGGTCGTCGGCGCCGTGCCAGGCGAGGACGATGGCGGATGGGTCCGCCCCCGGCCGGACGACGAAGCTGTGCTTCAGGCGGTGCGGAGCGCCCTCCCAGACGATGTCGATCCCGGGCCAGGCATCCGGGTAGACAATGCGGCCGTACATGCTCATGCCGGCACGCCAGTCGGGCCGCCGTCCGCGGAAGATGTTCAGGGTCGCGCCCGTCGGCGCATCGGCCAGGGGCTCCAGGTCCGCTCGGGCGCCCACGAAGCGCAGGTCCAGCGCGTCGACCGTGCCGCGCTCGGGATCCCCGATCCGCTGCCCGGCGGCCATGGGACCGAGAGAATCCGGCGCGGGGAGGCCGCCTTCAGGGGACGGCCCCGAGCGCGGACAATCCGCCGTGCATTCCCGATCGGCCGGGTCCACCCGTTCGCCCTCAGGCGGATGAGAGCGGCGGAACGAGACGCCGTCGGGCCCGAACAGCACCGCCGTGCTGTCGCCCAAGGCGACGTGCCGGGCCCAGGGGTCCGCGAGGCCGACGTTGACCACGAAGCCCAAGGGCGGCCGCGCGAGGGACGCCGACGCGAGCGGCCGTGCGGAGGCCGAGGGCACCGAGTCGGGCCGCTCCGATAGGCGGGCCGCCGCGAGGACGAGCGCGAGAAGGCAGACCGTCATCAGCCATGGCGCACGCACGGTAGGCTCCTTTCGCGTCGCGCGAGCTGGCGGCGCGGTGTGCCGCGAGGCGCGTGGATGATCGACTTGTGGTTCCGCCTCGCGGCCGACATGATACCAAGGGGGCCCCAAGGGGCAACGCCGACGCCCAAGAGAACGACCTAAGGCGGCCCAAGAGAAAACGGCTTGTGCTCCCGCCGAAGGTGCCTCAGCTCCGAGCGTTCCCCGCTCCTCAGGCCGTCAGTGTAGCGGCCCTCGTCGAGGCCAGCCTGCTCGACCCAGTCACGGATGGCCTGGTGACTCGGCTCGAACGAACCGGAGTACGTCTGGGCCAGAAATGTGGCCGGAGCGCCGGACTTTGGCGGGGTGCGGCGAGCGGGTGACAGGCCTGAACACCGGCGCCTCAGGTCGCGACGAGGGCGGGATCGGACGCCTCCAGGTCGAAGGCGGCGGCCATGAGCGCGCGTGTGTAGGGCTCCTGCGGCTGGTCCAACACCCGGTCCGCGGGGCCTTGCTCGACGATGGCGCCGTAGCGCATGACGACGATGTGGTGCGCCAGCGCTCGCACGACCTTCAAGTCATGCGTGACGAGCATGTAGGCGACGTGGTGCCGCTCTTGGAGCGCGCGCAGTAGGTCGATGATCTGCGCCTGCACGGACATGTCCAGCGCCGAGGTCGGCTCGTCCAGCACGATGAACTTGGGCTTCAGCACCAGAGCGCGCGCGATGGCGATGCGCTGGCGCTGACCGCCGGAGAACTCGTGTGGATAGCGATCCTTCATCTCCGGTGTCAGGCCGACGTCGAGCAGCGCGTCCGAAACCTGCTGCTCGACTTCGGTGGCGCGGCCGTGGGCGAAGAGGCCCTCGGAGATGATCTGGGCCACGGTCAGGCGCGGGCTCAAGCTGCTGAAGGGGTCCTGGAATACGACCTGCATCTGGCACCGCAGCGGCCGGAGCGCGCTTGCCCTCATCGCCGCGATGTCGCGGTCCTGGAAGTAGATCGCCCCGCGGCTCCGGATCAATCGCAACATCGCGAGGCCGAGCGTCGTCTTGCCGGATCCGCTCTCGCCGACGACCCCGACGGTCTCGCCCTCGCGGATGATGAGGCTTACGCCGTCCACCGCCTTCACGTGGTCCACCGTCCTCCTCAGGAGGCCGGCCTTGACCGGGAACCAGACGCGTAGGTTCTCTACCCGCATCACCGTCGGCGCGTGCGGGCGTGACGCGCTCGACCGGCCTCTCGGCTGGGCGGCCAGGAGGTGGCGCGTGTATGGGTGCCGCGGCCGTTCGAAGATCTCCGTCGGCGTGCCCGACTCCTTGATCTCGCCGTCGTGCATGACGTAGACCCGGTCGCTGATCTTGCGCACGATGGCCAGGTCGTGCGTGATCCAGAGGAGCGCCATGCCCAGCTGCGCCTGCAAGCCCTTCACCAGCTGGATGATCTGGGCCTCGACGGTCACGTCGACGGAGGTCGTCGGCTCATCGGCGATCAGCAGGTCGGGCTCGTTGGCCAATGCCATCGCGATCATGACGCGCTGGCGCTGGCCACCGGAGAGCTCCTGAGGAAGCGCCCCCAGCCGCCGCTCCGGGTCGGGCAGGCCAACGCGCTCCAGCAGCTCGATCGCCCGCCGCCGCGCTGCGGCCGGGCGCAGGCCTTTGTGGACGAGCATCACCTCCGTCACCTGCTTCTCGATGCTGTGCAGCGGGTTCAGCGACGTCATCGGCTCCTGGAAGACCATCGCGATCCGGTTGCCTCGGATGCGGCGCAACTCGGCCGGCGGCGCGCTCATGAGTTCCCGCCCCCGGAAGAGGACGCTGCCGGTCGAGCGGGCGGTGCTGGCAGAGGGCAGCAGCCGGAGGATCGACAGCGCCGACACCGACTTGCCCGAGCCGCTCTCACCGACGAGTGAGACCGTCTCGCCGGCGGCGACCTCGAACGACGCGCCTCGCACGGCGTGCACCGCCCGTTCGCCCCGCCCGAACGTGACGTGCAGGTCATTGACCGCGAGCAGCGGGCCGTTGCGCACGCGTCCCTCAGGCCGCCGTCTTGTACGGGTCGAACGCGTCGCGCAGCGCCTCGCCGACGAAGACGAGCAGCGCCAGCATGACGGAGAGCGTGACGAACGCCGACATGCCCAGCCACGGCGCCTGAGGGTTGGCGTGGCCTTGGTTCAGCATCTCGCCCAGAGACGGCGAGCCCGGCGGCAGGCCCAACCCTAGGAGGTCGAGCGAGGTCAGAAGCGTGACGCTGCCCGTCAGGTTGAAAGGCACGAAGGTCAGCGTGGCGACCATGGCGTTGGGCAGCACGTGCCGCCAGATGATCAGCCGGTCACGCACCCCCAGCGCGCGCGCCGCGCGCACGTAGTCGAAGTTCCGGGCGCGCAGGAACTCGGCGCGCACCACGGCGACGAGCGACATCCATCGGAACAACAGCAGCAGGCCCAGCAGCCACCAGAAGCTCGGCTGCACGACGCTGGCAAGGATGATCAGCAGGAACAGCTGGGGCACCGCGCTCCAGATCTCGATGAAGCGTTGCAGCAGCAGGTCGATCCACCCACCGAAGTAGCCCTGCACCGCGCCGGCCGCGACCCCGATCACGGTGCCGAGCGCCGTCAGGATCAGCCCGAACAGGAGGCTGATCCGGAAGCCGTAGATGAGGCGGGCGGCGACGTCGCGCGCCTGGTCGTCGGTGCCCAGCCAGTTCTCGGCCGACGGCGGCGACGGCGCGGCGACGCCAGGCGGCAGGTCCTTGTTGTGCGTGTCGTAGCTGAACCGGATCGGCGGCCAGATCATCCGGCCGCCCTCAGCCTCGATCAAGCGCACCACCTCCGGGTCACGGTAGTCAGCCTCCGTCCGGAAGAAGCCGCCGAACTGCGTCTCGGCGTAGACCCGGACGACGGGCGCGTACCACCGGCCGCGATACCGCACCAGCAGGGGCTTGTCGTTGGCGATGAGCTCCGCGAGGAGCGAGACACCGAACAGGACGAGGAAGACCCGGAGGGACCAGTAGCCCCGCCTGTTCGCCTTGAAGCTTTCGATCCGCCGCCGGCTGAGCGGCGAGATCGCGATGCCAAGGGTCGAGGCCCGGCTCGCCACCGCGCTACGCCTGCCGGGCCTCGAAGTCGATGCGCGGGTCGACCAGCATGTAGGTAATGTCACCGAGCAGGCGCACCAAGAGCCCGAGGAGGCTGGAGACGTACAGCGTGCCGAACAGCACGGGGTAGTCACGCTGAATCGCGGACTCGTAGGCCAGCAGGCCGAGGCCTTCGATCGAGAAGATGATCTCGATCAACAGCGACCCGGTGAAGAAGATGCCGATGAGGGCGGCCGGGAAGCCCCCGATGACGACCAGCATGGCGTTGCGGAAGACGTGCCCGTAGAGCACGCGGCGTTCCGCCAGGCCTTTCGCCCGAGCGGTGGTGACGTACTGCTTGTGCATCTCGTCCAGGAAGGAGTTCTTGGTCAGCAGCGTCAGACGGGCGAAGCCGCCGATGACGAGCGCGGTGACGGGCAGCGCGAGGTGCCAGAAGTAGTCGGCGATGCGCTGCGGCCAGGCCATGGCCTCCCAGTCGGGCGACACGAGGCCGCGCAGCGGGAACACCTTCCAGAAGCTGCCGCCGGCCAGGAGGACGATGAGCAGGATGGCGAGCAGGAAGCCAGGGATGGCATAGAAGGTGACCACGACCGTGCTCGTGGAGACGTCGAAGCGCGAACCGTCCCGCACGGCCTTGGCGATGCCGAGCGGGATCGACACCAAGTAGACGAGGAGCGTCGCCCACAGCCCGAGGGAGATCGACACCGGCAGGCGGTCGCGTACCATCGCCACGACGGAGCGGCCGCTGAAGTAGCTCTCGCCGAAGTCGAAGACGAGGTAGCGTTTCATCATCAGCACGAAGCGCTCGCGTGGCGGCTTGTCGAAGCCGTACATCCGCTCGATCTTCGCGATGATGGCCGGGCTGAGCCCGCGCGCGCCCCGGTAGCGGCCCGACCCGCCGGCCTCGTCCCCGCCGCCTCCCCGCTCCACGGAGGACCCACCGCCCGTCTCGCCCGAGCCGCCGCCGGAGAAGCGCTCCGTCGCGTCGGAGTCCTGGCCCTTGATCCTGGCGATCGTCTGCTCCACCGGACCACCCGGCGCGACCTGCACGACGGCGAAGTTCACGATCATGATGCCCAGCAGCGTGGGCACCACGAGCAGGAGCCGTCGAGCGACGTAGGCGCCCATTCGTTCCGACCGGGCTCGGGCGACTCGAGCTCTAGCGCCGGGCGCGGATCAGGAGCGCGCCGAGGCCGATGAGCACCACCAGCGCCGTCAGGGCGGCGGGCCCGATCGGCCCGGCGCCTCCGTCGGGCCCGCCGCCGGCCGTCGTGGGCGCGGCCGCCGGCATGGTGGATGTAACCGCTTCGGCCACCGCGATCCCCGCCGTGGCGGTGCCTGGCGGCGCGGCGGCCAGTGCCGTCGCAGTCGCCTGACCCTCCGTCGACTCCGGGTCGACGAACTCCAGCGCCGCCTGGGCCTTGCGAACCTCGTCGGCCGCTTCGACGTTGGTGTACCAGGCGCTCAAGGCGGCGCCCCCCAGAAGCGCGTGCTTCGGGGGATGCGCCAGGACGGTCCAAAAGGCCACCCGCGACACGCGGCTGTGCCAGAACGGCACGACGTGGTGGCCCCACAACAGAACTCGATCGAGGGCCCGAGTGCTCGCCACCAAGTCCTCGCGCGTCGGTGAAGCGATGAGCTGCTCGACGAGCTCGTCGACGACGGGGTCGCAGAGGCCGTGGTAGTTGCGGGAACCGCTGGTGGCTGCCGCTGCACACGTCCACATCGCGCGCTGCTCGTTGCCTGGGGAGAGCGACTGGCCCCAGCTGCCGACGATGGCATCGAAGTCGAAATCCTCGGTTCGAGATTCGTACTGGGCCGTGTCCACCGTGCGCATCGTCGCCTGCACGCCGAGCTTCCCGAGGTTCTCGAGATAGGGTCCGACCAGGCGCTCGTTCGCTGGGCTGCTCAGCAGGATCTCGAAGCGCATCGGCTCGCCGGCGGCGTTCACGAGCACGTTGTCCTTGACCGTCCAGCCCGCCTCTTCCAGTAAGCCGACCGCTGTCTTGAGGTTCTCGCGGAGACCGGCCGCCGTGCCACCGGTGCTCGGGGCGCGGTACTCCGTCGTGAACACCTCGGGCAGCAGCCGATCGCGGTACCGTTGCAGGATCGCCAGCTCCTTTCCGTCCGGCAGCCCGCGGGATGCCATGTCGGAGTTGGCATAGTAGCTCTCGGTGCGGAAGTAGAAGTTGTACAACAGATTGGCGTTGGTCCACTCGAAGTCCATGGCGTATGTCAACGCCCGTCGCACACGCCTGTCAGCGAACATGCTCCGGCGCATGTTGAAGACGATGCCGGACATGCCGTTCGCTCCACCGAGCGGGATCTCCTCCTTAACGACCTCGCCCTCTCGCACAGCCGGGAAGTCATATGCCGTCGCCCAGTCCTTGGGCGTCCCCTCGCTGCGGAAGTCGTACTCGCCGGCCTTGAAGGCCTCCAACGACACCGTGGAGTCCCGGTAGTAGTCGTACCGGATCGAGTCGAAGTTGTAACGACCGACGTTCAGGGGCAGGTCCCTACCCCAGTAGTTCGGGTCCCGCTCGTAGGTGATCGACCGCCCCGGGTCGACGTCTGCGACGCGATAAGGACCGGAGCCGACCGGAAGATCGAGCGTCGGTTCGTCGAACGTCCGACCCTCCCAGTACGACTTCTGGACGACGGGGAGCTCACCCATGATCACGGGCAGCTCGCGGTTGAGGTGAGCCGTGTCGAAGTCGAAGCGAACGGTACGCTCGCCGGAGTGTTCGACGGACTTCACGTCCTTGTAATACTCGGCGTATCGCGGCGTGCCCTTCTCGACGAGCGTGTTGAACGAGAAGATCACGTCGTCGACCGTCACTGCCGTGCCGTCATGCCAGCGGGCCTCCTCACGCAACGTGAACGCGACCCACGATCGGTCTTCCGGCACATGGATGGTCTCGGCGAGCAAGCCGTACTGCGTGTAGGTCAGCTCGTCCGCGCTGCCGACCGTGAGGCGCTCGAACACGTTGCCGAGTCCGGCTGCAGGCTTGCCCTTCAGGATATAGGGGTTGAGGCTGTCGAAGGTGC
>Ga0214472_10006058_pt1 | contig 12683 bp, 9 predicted proteins | sample RVTome_6_FD_207662 | JGI IMG/M metagenome (GOLD analysis project Ga0214472, IMG submission 207662) | Soil microbial communities from uranium-contaminated site in the Upper Colorado River Basin, Wyoming, United States - RVT140D175 | ecosystem: Environmental > Terrestrial > Soil > Contaminated >... | reverse complement strand
AGGCCATCGGGTAGAGGCCCTGGGCGCGGCACTGGCTGATGTAGTCCTCGTCGGCCAGGATCGCCGCCTGGTTGGCGTCGGCGGCGTCGGCGTAGCGGCCCACGCGCTGGTAGATGTGCGATGGCATGTGCACCATGTGGCCGGCCCCCGGCATCAGCTTCAGCAGGCGATCGGCAGCGGCTTCCGCCTTCTCCGGCGTGTTGGCTTCCAGGGCGTGGATGTAGAGGTGGTTCGCGCCCGGATGGTCGGGGTTCCGGGCGAGGACCTGCTCGAGGTTCGCGACGATCTCCGGAGTCTCCGCGTAGGGTCTCCCGTCGCGGAGCCAGTAGTTCCACGGGCGCAGGTCCATGAGCGCCTCCGCGAAGAACGTGGCCGCGTCGAGGTCGTCGGAGTAGCGCCGCGCCACGTCGCGCATGGCGTCTGCGTAGGCGCGGTCCCTCGCGGTGCGGTCCTTGGCATCGCCCGAGTAGCGCTGGGCCACGGCCGCGATGTAGGCCCGCTCGCGTGGCGACGCCTTCGACTGGAGCGAGACGGCCTTCTGCGCGGCGGCGTGGGCCTTGGGCTCGTCGTCCGGCGTCATCGGGGCGTTGATGTTCGGGCCCAGGACGAGGGCCTGGCCCCACCAGGCCATCGCGCAGTTCGGGTCGAGGCGCGCCGCCTCGCGGAACGCGCGCCCCGCCTCCGCGTGGTTGAAGCCGTAGGCGAGGTTGACGCCCTGGTTGACGAACGCCTGGGCCTGCTTCGATTTCGTCGTGACCTTGAAGCTGTGGCGGCCGAGGTTCTGGAGCCGAGGCGCCAGCTCACCGCCCGGGGCTGGCTTCGTCGCGGCCTCCGACTGCTCGTAGTGCTTGTGCGTGGTCGTCTGGGCGAAGGACGCCGTCGCCGCGAGGCCGAGGGTCCAGACGAGAGCGCATTTCATGTGACACCTCCCGCGAAGGGCCTAGTTTAGGCCCGTTCTTGCTCGTGCGGGCCAACGGATCTCGAGTGCCGGGCCTGCCCGGCGACTCGCCTAGCTCCGTGCCCGGAGGCTTGCCACCGTGGCTCGGATCCGCTCCTGCGTGCTCGGAGCGAACCAGCCGTCGAGGAAAGCCGGGAGGCGCTCGCGCTCGTGCGCCATCATCTCGGCGAGCACTCCTTCGCGCAGCCAGGCCTTGGTCGTGGCGAGAGCCCGCGGGTCCTTGTCCATGAACTCCTGAAGCCGCGCGCGGCACGCCGCCTCGAAGCCCTCGCTTTCCGCGAGCTCGTCCGCGAGGCCGGCGCCGAGCGCCTCCTCGTCCGCGAAGTTGCGGCCGAGGAGCGCGATGCGGGCGAACGCCTGCGGCGGCACGCTCGCGCGCAACAGGCGCGTCACCGACCACGGCAGCGGCACGCCCAGCTTGACCTCGTTGAGGCCGATCGGCGCACCTCGCCGCAGCACGCGGTAGTCCGCGCAGAGCGCCAGGATGCAGCCGCCCGCGACCGCGGCGCCCGAGACCGCGGCCACCACGGGCTTCGCCAGCCCATAGAGCGCCCAGACCGTCACCCCGAACGCGGTCATGAAGCGCTCCATCGCGGCGCGGTCGTACTCCGCGAGCGCTACGAGATCGAGCCCGGGGCAGAAGAGCTTGGGGTGCGCGGAGGCGAGCAGCACGCCGTAGACCGAGTCGTCCTGCGCCAGCTCCGCGGCGGCCTCGGCGAGAGCCACGGCGAGCGGCTCGTCGATGGCGTTGCCGCGCGCCTTGTCGAGGCGCAGCACGGCGAGGCGTCCCTCTTTCTCGATGCGGACTCCGCTCATGCGGCGAATCCCCGGAATCCAGTATAGCGGGTGAGCCATCCCGCCCGGATCGCAGAGCCGCGCTTCGGGAGGATAATGGGAGAGGGGAAGGCAATGTCGAGTGCCGGCCCGACACTGGCGGAGCTCCTCGCGCGTCATACGCGCGAGGGGCAACTCTACGAGCGGCTCGAGAACGGCCGTGTCCGCTGCGTCGCCTGCGGCCACCGCTGCCTGATCCCGCCGGGCCGCGACGGGATCTGCCGCGTGCGCTTCAACGAAGGCGGTACGCTGCGCGTGCCCTTCGGCTACGTGGCGGCGCTGCAGCTCGACCCGGTCGAGAAGAAGCCCTTCTTCCACGCCTACCCGGGCGCCAAGGCGCTGTCGTTTGGAATGCTCGGTTGCGATTACCACTGCTCGTTCTGTCAAAACTGGGTCACGTCGCAGGCGCTGCGCGACAAGGCCGCCGTCGCACCGGCCGACACGATGAGTCCAGGAGACATCGTGAGCGCGGCGAAGCGCGCCGGCGCCCGCATCGTCACCTCGACCTACAACGAGCCGCTGATCACCAGCGAGTGGGCGGTCGAGGTGTTCCGCCACGCGAAGGCGGAAGGGCTCGTCTGCTCGTTCGTCTCGAACGGCAACGGCACCGAGGAGGTGCTCGAGTACCTGCGGCCGTGGGTGTCGCTCTACAAGGTGGACCTCAAGGGCTTCCGCGACCGGGGCTATCGCGACATGGGCGGCACGCTCGAGCGCGTGCTGTTCACGATCCGCGCGCTCCACGAGAAGGGTTTCTGGGTCGAGGTGGTGACGCTCGTCGTCCCCGGCATGAACGACTCGGACGAAGAGCTACGCGACATCGCGCGCTTTCTCGTCTCCGTGTCGCCCGACATCCCCTGGCACGTGACCGCGTTCCACCCCGACTACAAGATGGACGACCGGCCCCCGACGTCGGTGCAGTCGCTGCTGCGGGCCGCGGAGACGGGCGCCGCCGAGGGCCTGCATTTCGTCTACGCGGGCAACCTGCCGGGCGCCGTGCGGAGCTGGGAGAACACCTACTGCCCCGGCTGCCGCGCGCCGCTCGTCGAACGGCTCGGGTACCGGATCCTGCGCAACCGCATGGACGCGGGCGGCCGCTGTCCCGAGTGTCGGCAGGCCGTGCCAGGGGTGTGGGGCTGAAAACGGACAAGCGTACGAGACCACGAACGAACGGACGAACGGACGGACAGCCGGACGGACAGAACAGACGAACAGACGAACGGACAGAACAGGCCGGTTCTCTGGACTGGTTTTTCGGGGGGCTAAGCGCCCCCCGTGCCCCCGCTAGCGTGCCCCCGCTAGCGTGCGATCTTGGCGCGCGCGTCGCGCAGGGCGCGCTTGTAGTCGCCCGCCTTCATCTCGGCGTCCAGCTGCTCCGGCGTTGCGGTTCCGACCGGCGCCGTGTAATCCGGCTGCCGGATCATGCCGTCGATGTTCGGCAGCGCCGAGCGCGCAGCGGGACCCAGTGATCCGAGAGCGTTCGTCGCCGCGATCCGCACGTCGAAGTTCGGGTCGCTCTGCATCAGGACCACGAGCGCGGGTACGGCGTCCGGACCGGCCGCCACCGCAACGTCTCGCGCTGCGCGGGCGCGTGTGGCGGGGTTGCGCGAGCGGAGCGCGTTGTTCGCCGCCTCGAGCCTCTTGGTGCGTTCCTCCCAGGCCTGCTGCTCGGCGCGCGCCTTTTCGATCTCTTCCTCGCTGAACCTCTGGCCCGCGGCGATCGCCTTCTCGACCCTGTCGATGTTCTCCTTGAGCTGGGTGACGCTGCGGCCCGCAGCCGCCGCCTTGTCCGCGAAGACGCGGGCCTGGGCCATGTCGCGCTTGAAGAAGTAGCACCACGCGATGCCGATGTTCGCGTCCGCGGCCGCCTCCTTCGGGTCGATCTGGATCGCCTGGTTGTAGGCGGCGATCGCCTGGTCGTAGCTCTTGGTGTACTGGTAGGCCCAGCCGAGACCGAGCGCCGCCTGCTCCTGCTTCGGGTCGAGCTCGAGGCCCTTCTTGTAGGCGGCGATCGACTCGGCAGCCCGGTTCATGTTGCGATAGATCCAGCCGAGGTTGACCCAGCCCGAAGCTTCCTTGTAGCCCGGCGTGCTCGTCACCTTCGTGAGCTCGGCGAGCCCCTCTTCGAGCTCCCCGGCCTGGCCGAGGATGAGGCCGAGCGTCGTGCGGAAGCCGATGTTGAGCGGGGTGAGCGAGACCGCCTTCTTGTAGGCGTCGGCGGCCTCGTCGTAGCGGCGGTTGAAGTGGTAGGCCCGCCCGAGCAGCGCCCAGCCGTCCGCGTTGCCGGGCAGTCCCTTCATCGCGCGCTCCAGGTAGGCGAGCGCCTCGGCGTAGTCGCCCTTGCGGATCGCCATCTCCCCGATCAGCATCTGGATCTCGGGGCTCGTCGGCATCTCGGCCGCGACTTTCTTGGCTTCGGCGAGCGCCACGTCGCGATTGCCGCGGTTGAGCTCGGCCTGGATCAGGGCGAGGCGCGCCGGAGCGAAGCCGGGGTCGGTCGCAAGCGCCTTGCGGTAGGCGCCGGCCGCCTGCTCGAGCTGCCCGTTCGCCTCGAAGATCTTGCCGACCGCCGTCTGCACCAGCGGGTTGCCCGGGTCGAGGAAGGCGCCCTGCTGTGCCTGGGCGATCGCGTCGCTCCAGTTCTTCGGATTGTCCGCGAGGACCGCGAGGCCGAGCATCGCGAAGCCCTCGCCGAGCTTGTCGTCGAGCTCGGTCGCCCGGCGCGCGGAGGCGATCGCGTCGGCGACGCGGCCGCTCTGCACGACCTGCGCGCGGGCGAGCCGCGAGTACGCGAGCGCCGACTTCGGGTCGAGCTCCACGGCCCGCTTCAGGGACTGCTCCGCCTCGGCGTGGCGACCGAGCGCCGTGAGCGCCTCGCCGCGCGCGACGTGAGCCATCGCACTCGAAGCGCCCGCGACCAGGGCCTTGTCGGCAGCCGCGAGGCCGCCCGGGCCGTCCTCGGTCCTGACGAGTGCACGCGCCTGGGCCGCGAGCGCGTTCGCGCCGGCAGCGGCGGCGACCGCCTCGTTCGCGATCGCGAGCGCGTCCTTGCCGTTGCCCTTCCGCAGCGTGAAGTTCGCGACGGCCGCCAGAATCTCGGCGCGCCCGGGGCCGCTCGCAGAGGCCTTCGCCTGGCCGTAGGCGGCCTGTGCCTCGTCCAGGTTCCCGAGCCGCTCGTGCAACTGGGCGAGCGCGACCTGGCCCTCGGCGCCGGCTTCGGCGGCGGCCTTGGTCATCGTCTTGACCGCGTCCTCGGGCTTGCCCTTCTGGACCTGCTCGAGCGCCTTCGCGACGGCCTGGTCGAGCTTCGACTGGGCGGAGCCCACGGACGCCAGGACGGCGAGGGCGGCGACTGCGGCAAGAGTTCTTTTCATCGCGGGCTCCGTCTCGGGGAAGGTGTCCTCTTCTGTGTTATGGGTGCGGCGGGGCGGGCATTATATCCCTCAGGATGTCCCCTCGGGCCGCTGCCCCCGGAGTCCACGCGCCCGGTAGGTCTATGCTATCGTAATTCCCCGAGCCTCACGCCGCCCCGGCCGTGGGAGGCCCTATGGAGCCACCTGGCAGTTGTCAGTCGTGTCGGCAGACCGTCACCGAAAGCAGGCTCGAGTACCGGCGGGGCGCCGCCATCGTCCACAACAAGGACTTGCTGCAGTGCGACATCTGCGAGCGCTACGCCTGCGCGGACTGCCTGCGGGTCTACGACATCTGCTCGGGCTACGACTTCCTCTGCCACGCCTGCGCCCGCGAGTTCGAGAAGGCGCGCCTCAAAGTCGGGCACTGAAGGGCCCGTCCGCGCAGAAATGACGGGGCTCCGATCTCGAACCCGGAAAGAATGTGGTTTCGGGACCACGTCGACACGCTCACCCGAGTGAGCCTGATCTCGTAATCCACTGAGCCGTCGGCGGTTGCCAAAGAGCACCTGCGCCCCGCCCACTGGTATGCAGCTTGCACTCAGTTAGATCGAACGTTCCATGCTTTCCTGATGGATCATCCAACCCCCATGAATACGATCCCGTCCTGAACCCAATCCCACCCCCCCAACGAGGGGACCATCCTTCAAGACTCACCCGGGGCGCCTTCCAAGGCGCCCCGGTCCAGTTTCTGAGGGGGGGCAAGGGCGTGGTTCTGAGCCCGCGCGCGTGCCCGCCACGGACTCCACGGCAGACTCCACGGCGGCCAGGCAGGCGCGCCGTACGTCGACGACGCCCCAGCCCTGCCGGTCCACGTCGACGTGCGGCAGCCGCCGCGCCGTGCGCACGATGAGGCGCTTCAGCTCGCGGGGCCGCAGCGCCGGGCTCGCCTCGACGAGGAGCGCCGCGAGCGACGAGACGATCGGCGCCGCGAAGCTCGTGCCGTCGACGTGCTTGTAGGCTCCCGAGATGACGTTGTGGTCGCGGATCTTCGCGGCCACCAGCTGACGCAGCAGCGGGGGCTCGAGATCGATCGCGGCGTCCAGGTCCGCGTCCACGCCCCGGCTCGCTGCGAGCGCCTGGCGCAGCTCCGCGTCCTGCGCCGAGGCGAGTCGGGCGAGGAGCGCGGCCTGCTCCGCGGTCGGCGTGCCGGGCAGGATCGGCGCGGCCACCCAGATTCCCGGGGCGATCACCTCGGGCTTCTGCAGCCCGTCGAGCGTCGGCCCGTAGCTCGAGTGGTACATGTCGTAGCCGGCGAACGGCAGGCGGTTCTTGTCGTCGAGGCCGCCCACGGTGAGCACCGACGGCGCCGACGCGGGCGGCAGGACGGGATGCCCGGGCCGGTCGCCCAGATTGCCCGCGGCGGCCACCACCAGCAAGCCCGCCCGTGTCGCCGTTTCGGCGGCGCGCGACAGGCCGTCTTCCTGGTAGCTCGCCTCGTAGTCGCCGCCGCAGCTCACGTTCACGATGCGAATGTCGTAGCGCTCCCGGTTGCGCGTGACCCAGGCGAGACCGCGCCGGATGTCGTCGTGCCGGATGCGTCGCGCGCTTCCGACCTTCACGAGCACGACGTTCGCCTCGGACGCGAGCCCCCGGTAGAGACCCTGCGAGAGCCCGCCGTTGCCGCATGCGACGACCGAGGTCATCATGCCGTGCCAGCTCGACACGTCGGGTTGCTCGAGATCCGGGCGTCCCGCCTCCGGGTTGTTCACGTCCACGTAGGCCAGGATCCGGTCGCGCGGCTCGACCAGGTCGGGATGGGCGAAGAAGCCCGAGTCGAGGAACGCGATCGTGACACCGCGCGCCGTGCGCTCCCCGGGCGCCCCGAGCCTCACCGGCGTGGGCAGGATCGGGACGCCGCCGCGCGCGAAGCCGGCCGCGTGCGCGCGGACGTAGTCGAGCGCCGATTCGAAACCGGCCGCGCACTCGCCGCACAGGCCCGCCTCCGGTCGCCACCACGGGTTGTTGGCGAGGACCAGCAGCAGTCCGTCGGGAGTGAGTCGCTCGGCCCCCGACTTGCCGGCCGCGCCCGTGCTCGCTCCGCAGAACGGACACTCGCGCGCGTCAGTCATCGGCTCGGTGGCGAGCAGAGAGTTGCGAAGCTAGCTGGGATTCAACCCCCGAGCTGAGCGGGAGGCCAGGAGTCTCGAGGAAGCAACTGCAGACCAGCAACGGACTCGGAGCGGAGCGGGATTCACTCCCGCGTAGCGGAGGGGGGGTCTGGGGGGCGCGACGCAGCGCCCCCCAGAAACGAGAGAGCCGCGCCCCCCGGAACGAAGAAAGGGGGTCGCCCAAGGACGCATCCACCGCCCCGCCGTCCCAGGTGATTCGCGCCGCGGAGCAGGGCTCCCTCCAACCCCACGCCATGCGCGCCGCCCGGCGGCGGTCGGCCGCGTCCTCGCGACCCCGCCCGGGAGAGAGCAAGGCTGGTGCCTGCTGGCGCGCACGCTGAGGCACAAGGACTTGTGGCCTGGAGTCGTCCGCTGTCATCGAGAGAGGCGCCGTTCCTGTCCGCTTTCGGGTCAGATCTAGGGTCCGGGCTCCGGACGCCCCGGAAGCGCCGATTCCGGGCGTATGAAGGAGTACCCGTCGGCCGCGCGATGGATCGCCTCGACCGCGTCGACCCCGACCTGCGCCGCCGCCAGCAGCGATTCACGCAGAGCATCCGTGCGTGACACCGTGCTGTTGTCGCTGCAAAGCGCCACCGGCACGCCGGCGTCGAGGAAGGCGTGCAGCGGATGGCGCGTGCCGCGGCCGACTGCACCGGTGTGGTAGTTGCTCGACAGGCACACCTCGACCGCGATCTTGTCGCGGGCGAGCCGCTTCAGCAGCTCGGGGTCGCGGGCCGCCGTGCAGGCGTGCCCGACGCGGTCGACTCCGAGCTCGTCGACGGCCTGCCACACGTACTCGGGCGGCGCGTCCTCGCCGGCGTGCGCGGTGAGCCCGAGCCGCCCGAGCCGCGCGATCTCGTAGGCGCTTCGGAAAAGCCGCGGCGGGTTGCCGCGCTCGGGTCCGGCGATGTCGAAGCCCACGACGCCGGTGCGCTCGTGCAGGTGCTGCGCCTCGGCGAGCGCCTGGCGCGCGAGGATCTTCGCGATGTGCGGGCCGTGCTGGCGCATCGTGATCACGATCAGCCCCAGCTTCATGCGCGGGTGCTTGCGCTGTGCGCGGTTCATCCCCGAAAGCGCCGCGCGGATCGACTGGCGCGGCGTGAGCCCGGCGTAGGTGTGGATGAGCGGGGCGTAGCGCAGCTCGAGCGTCGAGACCGCCCCGGCCGCCGCTGCCAGTGCGATCTCCTCGACGACCTTCGAGACGTTCTCGTAGAACTGGGTCACCCACAGCGGGTAGTGCATCTTGTCGAGGTAGGCGAGCAGCGTCCCCTCCTCGCCGTCCTGGATCTCGAGGTAGCGCCGCATCTCCTCGAATGACTCGGTCGGGTTGAGCCGGTAGTGGTGCATCAGCTCCCAGGTCACGTCGGCCGGGATCGAGCCGTCCACGTGCTGGTGCAACTCGACCTTGGCGAGCGCGCGCAGGCGTTTCTCGTCTTCGGGCGCGAGCGCGTTCGCCTCGGGGAGAAATGGGTCCTCGGCCATTAGCGGCGCACGTTAACACGCGTAGGCGGCCGCCCGCCAGAACGCCGGCCCGGCGGGGCCGGCCACCCCCCCGGGGGCCCTGGCCGGGCCTTTCCCAAACGCCCCCGGACGTGGCAGCATGGGCCCCTCCCGAAATAGCCGCCGTGGCCGAAACGCTCCCTCCCGCCTTCGACCCCTGGTTCGAGGCCCGAATCCCCGAGATCCCGGTCGCGGGCGCTCGCGCGGTGCTCGAGCTCCAGGAGCGGGGGGCGACGGTGCCGTTCCTCGCGCACTACCGGCGCGACCACACGGGCGGCCTCGACGCGAGGGCGGTGCGGCGCGTGCTCGAGGCGGGCGAGCTGTTCGCGAAGGTGCGCTCGCGCCAGGCGATCATCGTCGAGTCGATCGAACGCCACGCGACACTCGCGCCGGAGCTGTGCGAGCGCATCCTCGGGTGCTTCGACTCCGACGCCCTCGAGGACCTCTACCACCCGTACCGGCAGCAGAAGAAGAACCGCGCCCTCGCCGCCCGCGAGGCCGGGCTCGCCCCCCTCGCCGACTGGATCTGGGACTGCGGCCACGCCCGCGAGACCCCGCAGGAAGGCCAGACGCTGGAGCTGTGGGCCTTCACGTTCCGGAACGAGGAGAAGGGGATCAAGGACGCGAAGGCCGCGATCGAGGGCGCCCGCGACATGCTCGTCGAGCGGCTCGCGGGCACGCCCGAGCTGCGCGCGCTCGTGCGGCGCGCCTATTTCGAAGAGGGCTTCCTGCACGCCGCCAAGAGCGCGAAGGCGAAGCCGCACAGCCGCTTCGAGAGCTACTTCGCGTTCCACGAGCGGATCGCCTCGCTGCGCGAGCCGAACGGCACGCACCGCTACCTGGCGCTGCGGCGGGGGCAGGCGGAGGACGAGCTCCAGCTCTCGATGGGCGGAGCTCCCGAGGACCCAGAGCTCGAGCCGCGGCTCCTGGCCGCATTCGAGCAGGCGGCGTGCAGCGTGCCCGACTCGCCCGGCGCCGAGGTGCTGCGCCACGCCGCCCGCATCGCGCTCAAGAACGACGTCCGCACCGCGATCGAGAACGAGGTGCATCGCACCCTCACCGAGGCCGCCTTTGCCGTGATCGCTGCGGGCTACGCCGAGAGCGCCCGGCGCCGGCTGCTCGCGGCCCCTTTCGGACCGCGGCCGGTCGTGGGCATCGACCCGGGGCCGCGCGGCTGCCGGCTCGCGGCGGTGGACGCGAGAGGCGCTTTCGAGGCCAGCCTGGCCGTCGAGCTTTCGAGCGACGAGGAGAAGGCCGGCGCGGGCGGGCGGCTGGCTGACTTCGCTCGCGCTCACGCGGCCGCGGCCGTGGTGATCGGCGACGGCGCCGGCGGCCGTGAGCTCGAGCTCGTCGCTCGTGCCGGGCTGCGTGCCGCCGGCCTGGAGCTGCCCGTCGTTCTCGTGAGCGAGGCAGGGGCGAGCGGTTGGGCGGCGAGCGAGTCGGCGCGCGCGGAGCTCCCGGACGCCGAGCCGCCGGTGCGAGCCGCCGTCTCGCTCGCGCGCCGGCTGCAGGACCCGCTCGCCGAGCTCGTCAAGCTCGATCCGAAGGTGCTGGGCACGGGGCAGCATCACCACGACGTGCCGCACGCCCTCGTCCATCGTGCCACCTCTGCCGCGATCGAGGACGCCGTCGCCTGCGTGGGAGTGGACGTGAACGCAGCTTCGCGGGCGCTGCTCGCGCGCGTGCCCGGCCTGTCGCCGGCCGCGGCCGCCGCGATCGTGGAGCAGCGGGCCGCGCGCGGACCCTTCGCGACGCGCCTGGGCCTTCTCGAGCTGCCCGAGCTTTCCGCAGCCGCCTTCGAGCAGGCCGCCGGATTCCTGCGCGTGCGGGGGGGTGAGCATCCGCTGGACGCGACCGCCGTGCACCCCGAGCGCTACGCCGCTCTCGAGGCCCTGGCGGCGCGCCACGGACGGACCGCAGGCGAGCTCACTGGCGCGGGCGCCTCGCTCGTGCGCGAAGCGCAGGAGCTGGACCGGGAGCTCGGGCCGCTCACCCGAGCCGACGTGGCGACGGCGCTCGAGCAGGCGGGCCGGGATCCACGGCCGCCTTTCGTGGCCTTCGCGTTCCGTGACGACGTGCGCGCGATCGAGGACCTCAAGCCCGGGATGGTCTGCCCCGGCCTCGTCACGAACGTGACGAGCTTCGGCGTCTTCGTCGACGTCGGTGCCCGCCAGGACGGCCTCGTGCACGTCTCGCAGCTCCAGCCCGCCCAAGGAAAAGGCGCGAAGCCTCCGCTGCAGCCGGGCGACCGGGTCGAGGTGCGCGTGCTCAAGGTGGATCTCGAGAAGAAGCAGGTCTCGCTCAGCATGAAGCCGCGCCCGGAGCGGCGCCCGCCCGCGGCCCGCAAGCCCCGGCCGAAGCCCGAGCCGCGCCCCGCGGCCGAGCGGCCTCGCCCGCCGGCGGACAGGCGGCCGAGGCCGACCTCGGAAAAGCACCCCGACCAGCCGCGCGCGCCGTCGCCGCGCGAGCTGCCGGCCGTCCGCGAACGGCGGCCAGCGCCGGCCGCCGCGGGGCGGGCGTCCTCGGCGAAGCCTCCAGCCGCCAGGAAGCCGGAGCCGCGCCGTCCGGCCTTCAACAATCCCTTCGCCGTGTTGGCCGGGCTCAAGAAGAACGACAAGGGATGAACGCCGGGCGTCAGACCTTCAGGTAGATCCCGCGCCGGTCCATGAAGGCGGCCATCAGGTAGAACAGGCCGACCACCATCAGCGCCCACACGAACGAAGCCGCGTAGGGGGGCAGGACACTCGCCGGGAAGAAGGCGTAGAGGCGCTCGTTCAAGGACAGCACCGATCCGTCGGCCGCCGGCCAGCGCACCGCGGAAAGCGTGTCGGCGAGGAGGCCGGAAGCGACGTAGACGGCGATCGCGTTTCGGCCGTAGCTCACGAAGGGCGTCGCCCAGCGGCGCAGGCCCGCCAGCTCCACCACGAAGTAGCAGAGCCCGAGCAGAGTAGCGGCGACACCTCCGGTGAGCAGCACGTAGGACGACGTCCAGAGCCCCTTGTTGATCGGGATGAGCAGCGAGGCCGGCGCCAGCTCGCCCCACGCCACCCCCAGGGCCGTGAGCACGAGTCCGCCGAGGAGCAGGCCGAGGGTCGTCCGGAACGGTGAGCGCGCGTTCCGCCGGAGCAGCCACTCGCCGAACAGCAGGCCGACGAGGGTGGTCGCGATCGCCGGGAAGGTCGAGAGCACTCCCTCCGGATCCCACGTCCTGGTCTGGCTCCAAACGTGCGGGACGAGCAGGATCCGGTCCACCTGGCCCGCGAGGTTCGTCGGGATCTCGAAGCCGGGCGCATGGCCCTCGGGCCCGGTGACGCGCGACATCACCAGCCAGTAGCCGACAAGCAACGCCACCGTGAGCAGGGTCTGGCCGCGCGGCCGCAGGTAGCGCTTCGCGGCCCAGGCCGCGAGGTAGCAGACTCCGATGCGCTGCAGGACCCCGGGCCAACGCAGCTCCGCGACCTCGAAGTAAGGGTAGAGGTTGAGCAGCAACCCCAGGCCGACGAGCTTGAGCGCGCGCGAGACAGCGGGCTTCCAGCCGATCCGCTTCGACAGCGTGAGCGACACCCCGACGATGAAGAGGAAGAACGGGAAGATGAGGTCGGTCGGCGTCCAGCCGTGCCACGGCGCGTGCAGCAGCGGCCAGTAGACGGTGCCCCAGTCGCCGGGGTTGTTGACGAGGATCATCCCGGCGATCGTCGCCCCTCGGAAGAGGTCGAGCGAAAGGAGCCGCCCGGAAGCGGCAGCAGCAGGCACGCCGGTGTCGGTCATGGGCAGGATCGTACCAGTTGCGACATGCAGCAGACTGCAAGCAACGGACTGCGAGCGGAGCGGGATTTACGAAGCGCCCTCGTCAAGCCGAGGCCGCTTCGTTTC
>Ga0214472_10006057_pt1 | contig 12684 bp, 6 predicted proteins | sample RVTome_6_FD_207662 | JGI IMG/M metagenome (GOLD analysis project Ga0214472, IMG submission 207662) | Soil microbial communities from uranium-contaminated site in the Upper Colorado River Basin, Wyoming, United States - RVT140D175 | ecosystem: Environmental > Terrestrial > Soil > Contaminated >... | reverse complement strand
CTGGTGCTGATCACCAACGCCAGCATGTTCCACCGTGGGCACGTGCGGCGCGGGCTGGAATTGCTCGACGCCAACCAGGGCGAAATCTGGGCCAAGCTCGAGACGGGCACCAAGGAATACTACCGACTGGTCGAGCGGACTTCGATTCCGTTCCGGCAAATCATCGACAACATCACGGCGGCCGCGCAAGCGAGGCCGCTGGTGATTCAATCCCTGTTCATGCGGATCGACGGCCAGCCGCCGCCGCCGGAGGAATTAACGGCGTTCTGCGACCGGTTGAACGACATCCTGGCTGCGGGAGGCCGCATCCAACTCGTCCAAGTCTACACCGTTGCCCGCCGGCCAGCGGAGAGTTTTGTCACCCCGTTATCGGACGCCGAAGTAGACGCCATTGTCGAAATGGTGCGCGAGCAAACAAAACTGCCCGCCGCGGCCTACTATGGAACGGCCGATGGAAACACGTAGCCGAACTCGCCAGAGTTTGGCCGAATGGCCGGATCGAAGCGGTTAACACAGTATGCTAACGCAAAGACCTTCGGGGCGTGGACCACGAAGGCACGAAGAACACGAAGGAATTATTTCGTTAAATCGCCGCCACGGACCGGGGGTTTGTTCTGTTGATTTACGAGAGCACAAACGAACCAACATCAAAATCCGTATCGTCGAAAATTACCCGGGAGCGAGTTATAAATGACATTCTTCGTGCTCTTCGTGTCTTCGTGCTAGAATCTCCCCGCGTGCCCGGTGGTTGTCGCTTGGAAGCGCGTCCGGTACTCTACGATGTACCGGCCTCCGCTGCCATTGGCGCCGCCGCGGCGATATCCACGTACGGGACTACTTAGATGAGCGATCCCTATTTCCAAACGTTGTTCGCCGAGCGGATTGGCGGCGCGTCGTACGGCAAGGGCACCGAGATCTACAAATTCGAAAAGATCAAGCGCGCCAAGCGCCGAGCACTGGAGGAACACCCCGAGCGGCCGCTGTTGGACTTCGGCATCGGCGAGAACGACGAGATGGCCCCGCCGCAGGTGCGCGCGGTAATGGCCGAGGAGATCAACCTGCCGGAAAACCGCGGATACGCCGACAACGGCATCCCGCAGTTCAAACAGGCGGCCGCCGATTTCATGGCCCGCGAGCTGGGCGTCGAGCTCGATCCGGCTCGCGAAGTGAACCACTCGATCGGCTCCAAGCCCGCGCTGGCGATGTTGCCCGGCGTGTTCATCAATCCCGGCGACGTGACCCTGATGACCGTGCCCGGCTATCCCGTGGCCGGGACGCACACCAAATACTTTGGCGGCGAAGTGTACCGGCTGCCGCTGCTGCCGGAAAATGGCTTCCTTCCAGACCTGGATGCGATACCCGCGGACGTGCTGCGGCGGGCGAAGCTGCTGGTGATCAACTATCCCAACAGCCCCACCGGCGCCGTGGCCACGCGGGCGTTTTACGAACAGGTGATCGAGTTTGCCCGCCGTAATGATGTGGTGGTGGTGCAGGACGCCGCCCACATCATGCTGACCTACGAGGGAAAGCCGCTCAGTTTTTTATCCGTGCCCGGCGCGAAAGACGTGGGCGTCGAGGTTCATTCGCTGTCGAAGGGTTTTCACATGATCGGCTGGCGGATTGGCTGGGTCTGTGGGGCGGAGCGGATCGTGCAGGCGTTTGCCGATTTCAAGGACAACTGCGACAGCGGCCAGTTCATTGCCATCCAGAAGGCGGCCGCCTCGGCATTGCGCGACGCGGCGATACCCGCGGCGACCCGCGCCAAATACCGTCGCCGGCTGGAGAAGCTCGTGGCGATGCTCTCCGGCTGCGGTTTTGAGTGCTCGATGCCCGGCGGCACGTATTTTCTCTACACGCCGAGCCCCAAGGGAATCGCCGGTGGGCCGACCTTCGAGACGGCCGAGGCGGCCAGCCAGTATTTGATCGCCGAACATTCGATCCTGACCGTGCCTTGGGACGACGCCGGCGCGTACCTGCGGTTCTCGGTCACGTACGAGGCCGCGGACGAAGCGGCCGAAGGCCGGCTGATGGCCGCGACCGCCGACAGGCTGGGCCGTATCAGGCCCGTCTTTTGACGCAACGTCCGACAGGCTGAAACGCGACCGGATCTTCCAACGCCATCGGCTCATCGGTCGAACGGGATTTGATGCGGCAAACCATGTGGGACACGAGACCGTCGACTGCAGGAACGCGAAGTTCTCCTGCGTTGGACGTTTATCCGGACGCTATCAGATCCAGGACTTCGCTATCGACCGCCGGGTTCCAATTCTCGAAAACGGTGTTTACGGCGGCGGCACGGGCGGCCGCCAGGCGGTTCGTGCTGATCCGGTTGGGGGACATTGCTGGACCCCGGCGCGCCGCATGTATGCTTACCGATACGCTATCCCCGCGGTCCTGATCCGGCGATTCATGCCGCAATCTGGAGACGTGGACGTGAGCGACGACGGATGCGGAGGTATTTTGATCGATTTGTGCGTCCCCCATTACAATGTCGGTTGTCCCGGATTGAATCGTCTCGGCGATGGCGGCCAGGGCGGCGGAAACCTGCACCGGCTCGAGCAGCGCAGTTGATCCAAGCCCCACGAATCCGTTTCCGGCACTCCAGGTTCCGTTTGCGGTTCCACCGGTAAACGAGCAGAACCAACCTCCGCTGGCGGATACCGTCCCGCCAAACGTATCTTCCACAAATGTGCCGGTGAAGCTGCAACTGGCGCCGGACACACCGACGTTGCCGCCGGCCGAAGCGAAGTTCGCATCGCCCGACGCGGAAACCGTTCCCGTGCCGGAACCCGGCGTTGTGACCGTGATGACGCCGCCGGACACCGTAAATGCCACGGCGCCCGATGTGGGAACAGTACCGAAACCTGGGATCGTGGCCGTGCCGCTGTATCCACCGGAGTAGCTGCCGTCGAAGCGCGACACGTCCGGCGGCGGCGGTGGTGGCGGTGGAGGTGGAGGGGGAGGTGGAGGGGGAGGTGGCGGCGGCGGGGCGGTGAGATTTTGGTGAATCACGTCGGTTATCGAGAACGCCTTTCGGGGAGCCGAATCTGGATCATCGAGTTTGATCAGCGAATCGATCCCCTGGATCGCGTCGTCTGCAAGACCAACGAATTGTTTGAATTCTTCGGTCGCACCGACAAGGTCCAAGCTCCCCCCGCGCACCTTTCCTCGCAGACCGATCTTCTCTACGGCGAAGTCTTTGGCCGCTTTTTCAACCTGTTTGAGCGAGGGCGCGTAATCGTCGAACGTAACAGGCCGTCCCAGTTCCAATTCAACGAAAGGCGCCGCCATCGACAGCACGGAGAGCGAGGCAACTCCGGGCGCGAGCGTCAGGCCGAACCACAGCGCTCCGCCGACTGCCGCAGTGACCCCCGCGGCAGCGGCGATTGGCACTCCGGCAAACAGCACCGCGCCGACAGCGCCCACTGCCAGCCCGGCGGAGGCGATCGTGTGATAATCGTTGAAAAGATCGAACGTTTCCTGCGTGCCGGTGGCAATGGATGAAGGCGCAACGCTCTCGGCGCACGCCAGCAATTCGGAACACGACAGTTCGCTGGCCGCCGCCGTTGATTCCTGGGCGGCCGCTTGGTCAAAGTTGACGCCTTGCGGAAAGTAACTCGCAAACAGCCGGTCCATCAACTGCAATGACGACTGGTCCACCACGACGTCTCGCCCAGAGATCTCCCCGGACGGGGCGCTGGTGAGTTGACCGCCGGCCAGGGCCTGAACAATCGTCGTCTGATGCGCCAGCGCTGTGTTCAGCGATTGTAGATGCGTCAACACCGGAGTGAAATCGGCCTGCCCTGCTGCGGCCGTCTGAAGTGCGCTCCAATCCTCGAACGCTGCCGCGACCTGGTCGGCTAATCCAGAAAGTGCCTGAAGCACGAGCGAACCAGGGGCGGCGTTGACGGGCGGCAGGTCGGCGATGTCGAATGAATCGGCGGCCGCCACCACGGTCGGACGGCCTCCCAATTGTTGAACCACCAAGATCGACACGTTGGTCGCGCCGATGCTGATCGAGTCGGTGCCTACCACGAAGCCCAGGGGTACTGCCACTTCGACTGAATCCGACGTCACGTGGACAGTCAACACAGATAGCTCATTCTGTCCGCCACCGGCGAATACAACGTGCGTCGTCGCGCCTGGATCAAGATTCAAGCCGCTAATCGTGATGATCGAGCCGGGGACACCGCCGCCGGGCAGCACAGCCTGCGTTATACCGGCGCGATACTCCGGCAGATCGATCAGACTGATCTGGATGTCGCGCTGCGACGCGCCCACGCTGAGTTGGTGCACGTAGAAATCTTCTTCCAGTTGCGTTTCAGGGCGTTCCAGATACCGTTGATACCACGTGTTGACCAAGTTGCGGAAGTTTTCGACGCTTAGTTCAAATCCTAAAATGACGTCGCGGCGAGTCGCCCCGTTGGCCAACCTATCGGTCCAAAAGTCGACTTCGAACTGTGCCGGCGCGCGGCCCAAAAGCCTCTGGTATAATTCGTTCACCCAGCCGGCGTTCGTGCCGCCGGCCGACTCGAAGAACTCCGGCGAACGGATGATGTTGGCCCGCACGTTGGAGGGGCCGCCGTCGTGTTGCCAGATATCCCGGTAAAACTGGATGCCGACCGCCTCCGCCTCGCGCAGCAGGAAGTCGCGATAGAACTGTTGGATGATGGGATCCAGGCGTTCCGGCGCCTCGAATATGCCGGCGGCGATTTGGCCCACCGTGCCCCCGTTGAGGATCCTTTGGATGTGAAACGCCCAACCAGCGTCTTCCACGTCGCGGTGGAGGATTTGGTTGTACAACTTGCGCACCGCGGCCGCCTCGGGCGTCACCACGGTGACGGTGGCCACGTTGCTCTCCAGCAACCCGTCGCTGGCTCGATACGTAAACCGGTCGAATCCCGGAAAGGCGGCGCCGGGATCATACGTGAACGTCCCATCGGAATTCAGGCTCACGCCTCCTGCCGTCGGCCCGTCCCCCACGGTGGCGGCCAGCGCATTTCCTTCGGCGTCCGTATCGTTGGCCAACACGCCGATGGCGTCCGTCGAGGGTCCCGTCGCCGATGCCAGCAGAAAACTGTCGTCTTCCGCCACCGGGGCCGTGTTGACGGCCAACATGGCCCGTTCTTCGAGCGGCTCAAGCGAGGCGACTCGCCAACGCGAGTTAACGTTGCGAAACTGCGGGGATCGGAAGAATAAGAAGGTTGGCGCGCCAAACCGGCGCGGCACTTCTCGAAACCATGGCGCTGTGAACATCGCTTGCAGCCAAGGAAAAGGCGTACGGTTCGTGACGAATTCCCATCATCGTACATCGCCAATTCGAGTTCCGGCGCAGTGGAGACAAGCGGCAGAAATGAAATTGACGACTTGGACGGCCCCAAAATAAACGGGCTGGTTGCCCAATGCAAGCAAAAAACGTGGATCAGATTCTCTCCAGCCTCCCGCCTGTTTCGACCCGGTAATCCCGGCATCCGATGGTTCGTCCTGCTGATTGCCTTCACGGCGATCGCGGCCATCGGCTGTGCCCAATCGAGTTCGTGCTCCGGCTAGCAGACTCTCCGGACATACCGGGGGCGTGCGACCGATTCTCGAATCGCCAGACCCGCTAAATGCAGGCGATTGGCATTCCGACGAATTTACCGCGGACGACGCGGGTTGCGCATCGCCCTGCCAGCGTGGCCGGCCGACGGACTGGACGGCGTGGCTGCCAAGGGGCGGCCTAATGCTACAGCGCTACGTTGCGATTGATGAGTAGAACAAGTCGTTTAGCCGCAGGCGCCAACGGCGTGCGTGCCCGTCAACCGTGGCGAAGGCGATGCACCCGGGGCAAGACTCGCAGCCCCGACCACCTGGCGGTGGTGCCCGGCTTGCGGTGAAACGACCGGACGGACGTAGCACTGTTGTTCCTGGGCGGCGGGCGTGAGACGACCTGCTATATTAGAGACCAGGTCTTGGTCCGCGGCGCACGGCGACAGGAAGTTATGAGATCGACGGATTTACCGTGAGAGTGAAAGCGGCATTCACGGTCTCCGGGGAAGCGAACGCTTGCGTTCAAGGAATCTGGCGTGGTCGATAACGTGGAAAGTTCCGGCGGCTCGTCGCGATTGTTTGCGCTGCTGACTTTCGCAACCGTCGTGGCGGCGCTTTATTTCGCGAAAGAAATCTTGCTGCCGTTGGGTTTGGCCATCCTGTTGAGCTTCGTCCTGATGCCGCTTGTAGCGCGCCTGGAGCGGTTCGGGCTGGGGCGGATTCCGGCGGTCGTCGTGGTGGTGTTGATTTCGTTTTCCGCAATCGGCGGCTTCGCCTGGTTGACGACCAATCAGGTAGTTCAGCTAAGTGCCCGGCTTCCCGAGTACAAGGACAATCTGATCTCACGCATTCGCTCCGTCCGCAGCGGCGCCGGCAACAAGTTCGAGGAGGCAACCGACGCGATCAAAGACATCGGCGACGAATTGACCGCGGGAGAGGACACCGCGGACAACAACGCGCCGGCCGCCGTTAATCCGCCCAGCGCCGAAGAAACCGACGGCTCGCTGCCGGCTCGCCGTTGGATTCCTTGGTGGAATTTGGAAAGCCAGCCGCCACCCAATCAGGATCCGGAGGATAACGCGGTCGCGGTGAAAGTCGTCCAGATGCCGCCGTCTCCGCTGTCACAAATAACGGGCTGGCTGGGGCCGCTGGTGGCGCCTTTGTCGACCGCCGGCATCGTCAGTGTGCTGGTGATTTTCATTTTGGTGGTGCGCGAAGACCTGCGCAACCGCATCGTTCGCCTCTGCGGCACCTCGAACATGCACGTGACGACCGAAGCCATCGACGATGCGGCGAGCCGATTAAGCCGGTATCTGCGCATGCAGTTGTTGATCAATACCATCTATGGCGTCGTCGTCGCCGCCGGCCTGATGGCAATCGGGGTGCCTAGCGCGGTGTTGTGGGGAATCCTGGGCTTGATGCTGCGGTTTCTGCCTTACGTGGGTCCGTGGATCGCGGCGGTGATGCCGATTTCGTTGGCGCTGGCGATCTCCGACGATTGGACGCAGCCGGTGTTGACCCTCGGGTTGTTCATCGTGCTGGAGCTTGTCGTCAACAACGTGCTGGAACCGTGGCTGTACGGCAGTAGCGTCGGCGTGTCTTCCTTCGGCGTGATTCTGGCCGCCATCTTTTGGACCTGGTTGTGGGGACCCGTGGGCCTGGTGCTGGCGATGCCGTTGACGGTGTGCCTCGTGGTGCTTGGCAACAACGTTCCGCAGCTTTCGTTTTTTCCAATCCTGCTCGGTGACCGCTCCGCGCTCGATCCGCCGGAACTCATGTATCAGCTTTTATTGACCGCCAAGGATACGGAAGCCTACGAGTTGGCCGAGGAGTCGATCGAGTCGGCGAGCCTGATCGACTTTTACGGAGAGGTGCTGATTCCCGCCTTGCGATTGGCCGAAGAAGACCGGCACGCGGGCGCGTTAAGCGATCATCAGGAATCGTTGATTGTGGAGTCCGCGCGTGAGTTGATCGAGGATCTCCGGCACCGCCATCCGGCCGCCCAGTGGAGCGACGTCGTCGGCGATCTTTCCGAGCGGGAACTACTGCAGATGAGCGTGCTTTGTATTCCCGTGGAGGATCGGGGCGACGAAACCGTGGCCTTTGTGCTCCAGCAGTTGCTCACAGCCGAGGGCTACGCCACGGACGTCGGGTCGTCGAAGTTGCTGGCCAGTGAAACAGTCGCCTCCATCGGCGTCGAGGCGTATCCCGTCGTCGTGCTCACCGCGCTGCCGCCGCTGGGATCGCGCAGAGCGCGCTATTTATGCCGGCGATTGCGCCAGCACTACGCCGATTTGTACATCGTCGCCGCGGTGTTTGCGCCCGTAGGCGGCGACACGTCGCGCAAAAAACTGTTGGATAGCGGCGCCAACGTGGTCGTGCAATCCATCCCTGATACAATCGCCGCGGTACGGCGGGCTCGATCGTTGACGAGCCAGCCGCCGCCAAAAATCGATGCCCACGGTTGACGACGGGCAACCTATGCGGTTGAGCCACCTTTCATTGTGGCTGGCCAGTTCCGAAGTGATGAGTTGCTGTTGCCGCTCACTGAGACAGCAAGAAAACGGTGAGGCCGAACGCCGCCGCGATCAAGATGCCGACGGCGACCGCCGCGGCGACCCGCATCCGCGACAACGGCTTGTCGCCGGCAATCTTGCCGGTCTGGCCATTGACCATGAACCGGAAAAGCCGCTCGCGGTAACGGTAGCTGAGCAAGTAGACCGGCAGCAGCACCAGGTCGGAGTTGACGTGGGAAAACTCCGTGTCCACGCGCAACTCACGATGTTCGTCGCCGGGCAGAAAGTGGGCCACGTTTTGTTGCTCTCTACGGAAGAATTCCTGCCGGCAATGGGCAAGCGCGGCCTCGCGCTCGACCGAGTACTCTTCGGCCAGCCAGCCAGCCAGAAAACGCGGGGCGTACCGTTTCAGGCCCGCCATTCGAAACGGCTTGATCCGCTGGGCTTCACTCTGCGGCAGGCCGCGGCTGCCCGATACCAGGTAGCCGCTGTAATATTGATGATGGTTACCGGCCAGGCTCCACCATTCCGTCTCGCGGACCGTGCGCGTCTTGGTGACGGACTTGCCGTTTTCGGTGGTCGTGTAGGTTTCAGTGCGGTACCAATATTCGCCGATCCGCGCTGACCAGCCGCTTTGGGCCAGCATCGAGAATGACCAGAACGGCAGATAAACGCCCTTGAGTTTTTCCTCGATCTTCGCCATCCGCAGGTCGCCGGGTCGGAACCACGCGTTGTCGGCCAGCCAGGCATGGAATTTTTCCAACGCAACATCGCGCGTGACGGCAAATCCGATGACAAACTCCGGCGGCTGCCGGCCGGTCTCCTCCGGCGGAATCTCAACCACGTACGTGGAATCGCAAAATGGGCAGACGTAGCTCCGCTGATCGGGAACGGTCGCCACCTGCGCGCCGCAGTTTTCGCAGCGGAAACTTTTCTTGTCCGGTTTCTCAACAGCAGGGGCCGCGACCGCCGCCGTTTGGGGAGTGCCGCAGGCGTTGCAAAATTGGTCGAGTTCGTCTAGCGGAGCTCCACACGCCGGGCACGTTCTACCCGGCGGCGCGACGGCCGTTTCATCGAGTTTCGTGGAGTCGATTTCGAGTTCCGTGGACATGGCAAATTGAACATTCAGACGGAGGATTCAGACTGGGAGAGATCATAGGATCGACGGATGCGAAACACGGATTTCCCAGCGCGGCCGGAGGCCGCAAGCAAAATGGTTATAGGGTCGCTTGCGACCCTTGCTGGCCGCAGGCGATATTCGGGCCGGCGTTTATGCCGGTCTCTATGGTCCGGCGAACCGTCGTTCCCGCCTCGGCCGCATGAGCGGCCGCGGAGGGCTGAGGCTTTTTGGGGCGCAATGAACGCTGTTCTTCGCCCGTGCTGAAGCACGGGCCTGATACCGCTGTCGCGGAAAACGGCCGTAAACGGCCGTCGTCGACCTGTTGCACCACCGTAGAATTTGCGCAGCGTGCAGAATTTTTTCCGTGAGTAGCACGGTTGACACCGACAAACGCATGAAGCGGCGCGCCGCCATCATCGGCTGCACAATCCGTGTGCATCCGTGGAATCCGTGGTTCTCCCAAGTCAGCGACTTTGCGCATTGAAAATGGCACTCCCACGCCACTCTTTTACTGCAATGCCAATATCTTAGGCGTTCCGGGCGTGCCCGTCATCAAGTGCCGCCGACGGCTGCGACACTTGTTTGAGTTTCGCGCGACGTGCAAAGCAATTCCAGCAGTCGCAGCGTGGCGGCTTTGTTGGGGACGGGATAGCCGCGCATCAGGTCGGGGTCGCTGTGGATTGCCGGACGGAGATTGGGCAGGCCGACGCAACTCGGGCAGCCGTCCTCGCAGGCGCACTCGCGGACCATATCCAGGCAGATGGCCAGCAGGTCGTCGATGCGGCGGAATCCCTGCTCGCAATAACCCAGCCCGCCGGGATAGCGGTCGTAGAGTATCACGGCCGAGCGGCCCAGGTTCTGGCTGTCGACCACGCCGCCCAAGTCGCGGCTGTCGCACATGGCCACCATCGGCAGCGCGACGACCGCCAGGTTGCGCACGCCGCACAGCGCTTCGCTGGGGCGCAAGCCGGCTTGTTTCAAACGGCGGCGCAACTCGTCGTCGGGCGACAGCCAGAAAGCGGTGGTCGACAAGGTTTGCGCGGGTATGTCGACCGGTCCCAGGCCGATGTTCTCGCGGGTGACGAATTTGATTTTCTTGAAAGCCACCGTCTGCCAGGTCACGTCGACCTCGCCGTACGCCAATTGCGCATGCGCCACGGTCGCGGCCGATTGCCGCTCGCGCGTCACCCTCACGCTGCTTTCCAGCACCGCCTGCGTGTAATAGTCCGTTTCGCGCCGCTCGACGTAAGCGACCTTGCCGTTGAGATCCAGTTCGCGCACGAAGTACGTCTGCCCGTGGTGCAGATAGACGGCCTCAGGATAGACCAATTCCGGCGCGCTGATGGCGTCGACGTTGGCGATCACTTGATGTTCGTCGACTGCGGTCGATGTCGACGCCCGTCCGACCGGCGGCGGATCTCCCGGCATTCGAGAGACCGAGCGCAGCACGATGCTGAACGTATTGTCGCTCATGTGGCGCAGACTCAAGCCCGCCGTCGGGTTCGAGCCGCCGGCGAAATAAAACTGGCCGGCCACTTCGTTCAACCGCCCGGCGTCGCGCAGCATCGGCGCGATCTCGCGGGCCAGTGGCCCGAACAACGCGACGTCGGCCTCATCCAGCGGCAACTCGAAGGCGGCGGCCTCGAGGTGCCGCGTCAACACGTACGGGTTCTCCGGATCGACGACCGCGTGCTCAGGCGTGCGGGCGAAGAAATAGTCGGGGTGCCGCAGCAAATACTGGTCGATCGGATCGTTGGCGGCCAACAGCACCGCCAGGCTGTCCTCGCGCCGGCGGCCGCTGCGCCCGGCCTGTTGCCAAGTGCTGGCGATGGTGCCGGGATAGCCGACCAACAGCGCCACGTCGAGCGAGCCGATGTCGACGCCCAGTTCCAACGCGTTGGTCGCCGCCACGGCCCGCAGCTTGCCGGAAAACAACGCGGCTTCGATCTCGCGCCGCTCGTTGGGCAGGTAACCGCCGCGGTAGGCGCGCACCTGCTCGGCCGCCGGAGACCAGCGCTCTTTGAGTTGCCGGCTCGTATACCGATTGATCAATTCGGCCGCCTGTCGGGTGCGCGTGAACACCAGGGCCTGCGCGCCCGCTTCGACGGCGGCCGCCATCAATTTCGCGGCGTCGTCGCCGGCGCTGCTGCGCGCGGTCGTGTCGGCGCCCAGCGGCGCTGGATTCCAGAGCACGAAGTACTTGCGGCCGCGCGGCGCTCCGTCATCGTCCACGACTGCGACTTCGCGACCGATCAAACGCCCGACCAACTCGCCGGGGTTGGCGATTGTGGCGCTGGCGGCCAGAAACGTCGGCTCCGAGCCCCAATGACGGCAAACTCGCAGGAGCCGTCGCAACACGCAGGCAACATGCGCGCCCAGGATTCCCCGGTAAGTATGCGCTTCATCGATGACGACGTAGCGCAAATCGCTGAAGAACCGGCCCCATTTGGCATGGTACGGCAGCAGCGAGGCGTGCAGCATGTCGGGATTGGACAGCACCAGGTTCGCCTCGGCCTTGATCCTCCTCCGCCCGGCCGTGGGCGTGTCGCCGTCGTACACGGCCGGTTTGATGCGCCGGCTAATGACGTCATTGCCGGACACCAACTCCAACAACCCCTTGACCTGATCCTGCGCCAACGCCTTGGTGGGGAACAGATACAACGCCCTGGTGGCCGGATCGGCCAGACAGGCCTCGAGGATGGGCAGGTTGTAGCAGAGCGTCTTGCCGCTGGCGGTACCGGTGACAACCACCAGGTCGCGGCCCTCGCGGGCCCACTGGAGCGCGGAAACTTGATGGCAATACAACCGCTCGATGCCGCGGGCGGCCAGCAGTTCGGTCAGTTCCGCCGGCAGCGGCCGCGCGGGATCGGCGTATTGGCCTTCCCGCTCTGCAAGCACCTCCACGTGACTGATCTGCCCCGCGTAATCGGCTTCGCCACGCACTCGATCCAAAAAAGCGGCCACATCCATCCGGTCGCTCCAAGAGGTGGAATACTAAACAGACGTTTAGTATATGGGACGCCGCTCGCGGCACAAGATCAGTCGACCGGCGGGGGAATTACATTCCGCAGCGGCCTTGCCCGCATTGAGGGAGTCCACAGCCCCCGCCTGCCTGAGCCGTGTCGCAGATCGGCAGGCTGGCGGCAGCATGGGTATGCGCCGCGGGGACGCTCAACTGTTTGTCCAGCCGCCGGCTGCCGCACTCGGGACAGGCCGGCGTCTCCCCGCCGCGCAGCAGCAGTTCGAACTCATGACTGCACGCCGGGCACAGGTATTCATAAATCGGCATGGCGATACCTATCGACGATTATACGGACAGCGCCACTTTGCCTCGCGACAGCAGGGTTAATCAGTTTTGTTGAAATGATTTAGCGGCCATGAGTTGTCGCCACGTAGTGGCGCGGTCGTGTAGCCTGGGTCGCCAGACCCAGGTGCTGAGGCCGAAAGCACGCGTAAGCCCCTTTAGGGGCGATGTCGTGCGATGCTCATCGGCCGCTTCGCCCCTAAAGGGGCTTGTGT
>Ga0214472_10006055_pt1 | contig 12685 bp, 35 predicted proteins | sample RVTome_6_FD_207662 | JGI IMG/M metagenome (GOLD analysis project Ga0214472, IMG submission 207662) | Soil microbial communities from uranium-contaminated site in the Upper Colorado River Basin, Wyoming, United States - RVT140D175 | ecosystem: Environmental > Terrestrial > Soil > Contaminated >... | reverse complement strand
CTGCTCTGGGCACCACCACGTTGCGTGGTCGAACGCCCCCCCTACCCCACTAGGCGCAGTTGTGAGCCGCAGGCATTGACGTGCTTCGTGGAGTTGCACAGGAAGTGCGCGGTCTGCACGTTGGCCTTGGTGTCGTTTCCACCGAGCGAGATGGGGACGATGTGGTCGATGGGGCCACATCATTCGATGAAGCCGACGGGCGGTCGACGACGACCCCACATGCGGGTGTTCGTCGTCTCCGGCATGTATCCCGTCGGCTGCGCGTGAGTGGCCTTTCGGGCAGGCACGCGCGTTCTTGGGATCTAACCCCGGTTGCCTCGCCGAGAGTTGCAGCTTCGATGGGCAGGGGCTAGCGGGGAGTCGGGCTGGCCCGGATACACATGATCCGCTGTCCACGGGTCGTCCGCTCGGGGGCCTTCGCCACAGAGCCAGCACCGTTCGGCGGTGTCTCTGACGACTTTCGCTCGAGCGTCGTAGTCGCCCTGGTAGTGGGGACTGGCCCGGTAGCGGCGCTGCTTGTAGGCCTTCTGGTGGGGGGTGCAGCGGGTGGCGGTGGTGAGGTTGGGGCACCCCGGTTCTATGCACGCCCGTTTCACTGTGTTCTCCCTGTAGGGGGAGACGCGGGGAGCACGAATACGGGACGCGCTTCGTCGCGCTGCTTCGTGCCGGTTCGCATGTCGAGTGTGCCGTGGACGTAGGAGCCGACTTGCTCCGCTCCAAGCGCTTCGAGCATGACCTGTTGCCCGGCGGACGACGCAGCCCACGCCTCGAATGCGTCGCGAGGAGTGCAAGCGAAGCTGGGGGTGTCACAGTTTCCGCAGACAACGGCTACGGGACCGACGGCCGATTGCTCGACAATCTCCCAGTCGTGGCCTCGCAGGGAACACTCGTGGCGGCGCACCCGCATGATGGTGTCGTAGTCGACGTCGCTCACCGCGCGCTCCGTGGGGACACGACGACGAAGCGGGTTCGCTGCTCATCCCACACGAGGCCGAGAGACTCCGCTTCGCCACCCCGGACCACCTGACGTCGGTCAGCCTGGGTGCGGACTGCTGCTCGCCACCAACGCGGCATGAAGCGCAGTGGCGGCACGTCGAGGAGTGCGAGCAGGAGGCGGTCGAGGTTCTCGCCGAGGTCGAGGCGAGGGTGCGCACGCTTGCGCTCACACTCAGCGAGTGCTTCGTTTTCGTTCATGGCCGTGGAGACACGACGCCACCCATGCGGGATTCAGCGCGAAGCGACAGCCGCCACAGATAGCGCGAAGGGTACACCGAATCGGCGACGAAGTGGGTGAAGGCCGCCTGGTTCCTGGGTCTGCCGTTCCGCCGGTTCACTCGGGGTCCTCGTCTCGCAGTCGGAAGCCGATGGGGTTGACCTCTTGCACGACGAGCCGTTCGCCGGTTGGTCCGTAGAGCACGCGCTCGGTTGGGTTGGAGCGGTCGAGGGATGGCAGCGGGGTGTTCGCCATGCGGGGCGTGAGGTGGTCGCCACGGCCCAGTGATTCCTCGGTGCCTCCCGGTGCCCACCATGTGCGTCGCCATCTCGCGGTGTCGCTCACGACGCCACCTTGTGGTACTGGCCGATCAACGTCAACGTCACCCGCCGACCATCCTCCTTCGCTCGGATCAACTCGGGGTGCGGCATCTCGCCATGCTCCTTCACGAACCCCCGACACCAACGGCAGTAGCGGGTGTCGATCTCGCGGTCCACTGCGCGAGGGTTGCACACCCGGTGTCGGGATTGGCCTTTGCCGACCTGGACTCGCAGACAGGAGACGCACCATTCGTCAGTGTCGGCTGCGTCGTCGGATTCGTCTTCGCCGAGCGTCACGAGGCCCTGCTGAGCCCGGACCGCCTCCTCGAGCTGCTTGCGGGCTGCGGCGAGGTGGGTCGTGTAGCGCTTCTCGGCGTTGTCGATCTTGCCGTCGTAGTAGTCCGAGCGGGGAGCGTGGTCCTTCGTTCCCCCCGCGACGCGTTGCTGCGTGCCGTCCCGGCTCAACCCCTCAGAGTGATACTTGCGGCGGATGGCCTTCACGAAGTGGGGGTCGAGTTCGCGTTCCAGGGTCTTGATGGCCGCGATGTCGTCGAACCAGCTCAAGAGTCGCTGCCTTTCTTCGCGTCAGCAGGTTTCACGCGTGCTCCCTCTCACCGTCGGGGGGTCGGTGGATGACGAACCCGGCTCGCTCCAACGGTCCGAGGACATGCTGTTCGCAGAACTCGTCCACGACGCGTTGATGCTCGACCGGGTCGGAGCAACGGTGCTGACCGAACGTGCAGCGGTCTGTCCCCGTCAGTTTCTTGCGCTCGTTCACGCGTGCTCCCTTACTCGACGAAAATGGCGCGCGTTCATTCCTCTCCCCCTACACGCAACAACGCGTTGACGCGCCGGAAGCACGAGTCGATAGTCCACGACTCGTCGGGAGCGTCCTGGAACACCCACGGCTCCGAACCGTCACCGACGAGCAGCCACCCGTCCGACTCGACCTCGCCGGAATCCTTCTGTTCGCGTGTTGTCCCTTCGGGGTATGACATCGCGAGTGCGAAGCCGCGCGGGTGAAGCACCGTGGTGTTGATGAGCCACAGCAGTCCCGTCGTGCGGAGTTCGCTCCATCTGTGCAGCGGTGCAGTCGCGTCGGTGTCTTCGACGGGGTACGGGTTGGCTGCTGCGCTCATCGTGTTTCTCCTTCTCGGATAGCGGGGTCCACAAGCGCGGAAAGCGCCGCGCGCAACGCGTCGTGATTCACAACCAACTCATGGACGAGGTACGCGTCGGCAGCGCGTTCCACCAGCTCCTCGGATGGGGTACGCAACTCCGAGGCGAAGAGGATGAGGCCCGACGCGTGCAAGTGTTCCAGCGCAGCCGCGGGTTCATACGTTGTAGGCCCCCAGCCGTCAAGAGCGTCGCGCACTTCTTCGGGGAGGCTCATTGTTCGTCTCCCCCAGCCAACGCGGCGCGGGCACGTTGAAGCGCGCCAGCGAGCACCATCGGGTTCGAGTGCGCTGTCTCGGGCGTCATCTCCTTGACGAGTTCCGTGAGTACCGCGGTGAGGACCCCGACACGCTCCAAGAGGCGCACGGCGTCGCACGGCCAGGGTTCGTCGCACCCGCAGTAGTAGCCGTCCTCGGGAGCGTCGTCGAACAGCAGCTTGTCGGTGCGCTCGTGCCGCTTGCGGATCTCGTCGAGGCTCATTGTCCCTCCTCGGGGTGTAGGAGACGCCACGGCAACGAACGCACCTCAACGGCAGCGCGGTTGCGCACCGCGTCGAACTCGTCGAGACGCCTGAGCAGTTCTCGCTCCGTGTCGCGGTCGAACGGCGTCGGCTCGCATCGCGTCATGCCCGTACCGACCGGGGTCGAGAACTCGTCTTCACTCGCCATGCGCCCACCCCCTTGTTACGTCGAATCCACGTCACCAACACGAACGGAGTCGAGAGCGTCCCCGACGTGTCCCTGGCACGCCTCGCACCCCACCGCCACCGCCCGAGAGCGACACGCCACCGCCACCGTCCCGCCTCGATCACCATTGCTCGCGTCATTGCGTTCCTTCTGCCTCGGGGTGTCGGAGACGACGAAGCACGTCGACAGCGCCGAACATCACGTTGAACTCGTGCCAGCCGTCGCGTTCCTCGCCCCACGCATCCCGCCACGCCTCGGCTGCTTCGATAACAGCACCAACGCCAGGAATCGCGTTTGTGAGGGCTTGTCGTCCCTCAGGAGACGCGAGGGCCGTTCGTAGTGAACGCTCGAAGCCGGAGCGCCGATCCGGGCGGTCTGGCCACACGACCTGCGCGCATCGTGCGATCGCGTCGTCTTGTGTGGGGGGTGAGCTCACGAGACCTCCAACGTCAGTCGCTTCAGTTTCGGCGCGCGCAACACGAACAACGTCGACAGGTTCCGGCGCGCGTGGACCTGCCGTGACCTAGCGGGCTGCGGACGCGGCGACGACACATGCTCAAGCCGGTCGAACACCTCGAACCCGCACTCGACCGCCGCGTTGCGCGTGCGGGACGTGCCCTCCCAAAGCTTCCCCGACGAGATGTAGTCCTGGCACTTCACGAGCACGAACCCGGACGGCTTCACGACGCGCAGCATCTCCTTCAAGCCCGCGTCGATGATTTCCTGCAATCCGGCGGGGGATGTCGGCGCATCGGTCAGCCCGTACCGGTCGTGGAGGTCAGGTATCCCCGTCGTGGTCCTACCTCCCACAGAGACGTACGGGGGGTCGAACGCGACCGCGTCGAACGTCGCGTCAGCCTCGGGGAGTGAACGGAAGTCGACCCCGTCGTCGCGGAGGTCGTGGGTGACGAGAGCGTGTGGCTTCCAGAGCTTCCACCACGTCCCGCGCCCGTAGGTCGGGTCGAGTGTCACCCAGCCTTCGCGGAGGTAGCCGAGCGCTGCGACGTCGCGGATCATCTCGGCATTCGAGGCCCACGCTGTCGCGGCGAGAATCGGCGCGGTCACTTGTCGGCTCCTACAGCACCCGCGCGAAATCGGGAACGAACCTCAGCGAGCCGCGCCTTCGCGGCGTCGCGGTCGAAGCCTTCCTCGAGCGCCGGGAGTTCCCGCGTGGTGCGTGCCAACTCGGCGCGTTGTCTCGCGGTCTCCTCGCCGGCCTTGTGGAACGCGGCGAAGGAAGGGAACCACTCGCACGTCTGCTTGCACTGGTGCAACGCTGCCTCGGCGCGCGCAAGTGGCATGGCTTCGAGGTCGGCGAGCCATTCGCGCACTGTCGGGTCGGGAATCTCCGAGTGCGGCCAGAGCGTCATCATCCGGCCGAGGAACGCGACCGCCTCCGGGGGGGTCATCGTGTCCGCTCCGCGACGACGCGGGCGAGCGCACCCGCGGACTTCGGTGCTGTCCTGCCGGGGAGGTGCGCGACGTTCGGTTCGCATTCGGCCCACCGTCGAGCGAGCGCGGTGGGGGTGAGCGACACGTCAGGCCAACGGACCTTGTAGACCTTCGCTCGCTGCGCCACCTCGTCGGGTGTCGCTCCGACGGTTCGCAGCTCCTTGAGTGCCTTGTTGTATGCGGCTCGTGCACCGTCGGGGATGCGCTCGGAGTGGATGGAGCAGGCCACCATGACGGAGTCCCAGAGGGAGTCGGTTCGTCGCGCTGGCGGAGCCGGCGCAATCGTTATCAGTTCTGTCTCTGTCTCTGACTCTGACTCTGGCTTTGTGACTTCGCTGTGACTCACACCCTTGTCACGCTGTGACGTGCGCGCACGTTCGCTGCGACGTTGGCGTGACACGCGCGCACGCTCGCGGTTCTGTTCGCGCTGCGTCTCCACCTCGTCACGCGTGCGCTGGTGCTCGCCGTAGTCGTGGACGAACCAGCCGTCGGGGGTCTCGTCCCACAACCCCGCCGCGACGAGTTCTGTGGCCGCCTTGCGGGTTCCGACGAGACGGAGCGCCGGGGTGGGCACACCGCCGTCAGTGAGGTTCCTCGAGGCGTAGCAGAGGCCACGCACCCAGCAGGCCAACGCCGCGTCGGAGAGGCCAACCGCTTTGGGGTGCTCGGGGAAGCCGTCGTCGAGCTTCACCCACGTCATGGCCGGCCGCCGATTTCCGAGGCCTTGCCGCTTTGCGTCACACTGTGCATCTCGGCTCCGGTGGGTTCGGGGCTGGGCACGCTCCCCGGGCCGTTTGCGCGGTCGCGGGGAGCACTTGTCTCTCCCCCATCGTACACCCGTTCGGGGGTCCGCGCACGCAGTCTGCGCTTCCTCGCGGCCATCAACGCGCGGCACTCCGCGCACCGGCAACCGCGCTTCTGGTACGCCGAGATGGACGGGTGCGTTGCGGTCTTGCGTTGCTCCGCTAGCCACTCCTCGCGAGGTCGAACGCCGCGCGCTCGGTTGCGTTCCTGGCAGTAGACGCGCCACGCCTCGCGGCACTCATCACACGAGCATCCGCGACGGTACTCGCGCCATGTTCCGTGCTCGTTCATCGGTTCCCCCTACAGCGATGTACCGCGCCACGCGCGCCTATCCACGCGATTGGCTGCGACTCCGGGTAGTGCGAATGGCGCGGTGTTGTCGTCCCACCGACGCGCAGGAACACTCGAGCGCCACACCCCGAACACTTCGCGGGCATCACGACGCCCTCGCTCGACGCGCAGACTCCGACGACTGCCTGTTGTGACGAAGCCGCGTGCACTCCTCCGAGCACGTCGCGCGTTGCCCGCGCCCCGAGCGCGACACCACGAACCGCTTCCCGCACTCCGCACAGGTCCGCGGCCGCGCCAGCCGCCGGCGCTCGATCGGTGAGCAACCTCCCCACATGCCATGCGTCAGGCAATGCTCCAGCGCGTACTCCAGACATTCGGCTTGGACGGGACACTGCGCGCACACCTCGCGAGCACGCTTGTAGGCCGCGTGAGCGCCGCGTGGTGGCCTTCCGTCTTCCTCTGAGGGGAACCAGTCGTCGCGGCTCATCTCGCCTGAGAGGACGAGCTGACGGCACAAAGCACGCGACTGCCAGGGAGTCACAGCACGCGCTCCCCACGCGCGACGATTCGACGCACCGACTCGCCGATGGGAGGTAGTGGCTTGTGCAAGTCGGCGCGCCAGCCGCACGTCTCGCACCACGGCCACGCGCCACCCGGTGCCGCAACGAACCCCGAACATGCGGCGCTCACGACTCGCCGCCGTGACGCCCACACCACGGGCTCCGGCCGACCGCGCGTCGCGGGCATCTGATGTGCGGGCCAATCGGTGCTCCCATGTAGCAGCGGTCCGCGTCGTCGGCGGGCGCTACGAACGCGTTGCGAAGCAAGTACCAAGCCATCTCGGCACGGCCAGCCCATGTCAGACTCAGGAACTCGTTGCGAAGCGCGCTCATCCGTACGCCACGCATACCCCTCAACATGTGACCCACTGAGCACACGAGGTAATCGACAACCAATGCGCCGCGACGACGTCCTGCACTCCCTCGGGAACAGTCCCCGCAGGACGCCCTGACCATTCCGGGTAGCCCGCGCGCACCGACGCCGTGTTCCACGTCGAGTCGAGGAACTGGTACTTGCCGGACGCGCTCGAGCGTTTGTTCTTGATGTTCACCCAGCCGAGCGATTCCGCGTCGCAGATGTACGCGGGGATCGCGCACGGCGTCGTCCAGAGAATCGGCTCTCCGTAGAACAGGTGGATGCCGCGCTGCACGAGACCCCAGTCTCCGACGGACGCAACGTGCGGAGAGACGGCGGCTGTCCAGGGAGGCTGAGCCTTTACCGCCGCCGCCTCTCGCGCTCTCCGCTCCGCTTGCTCGCGGGCTTCGTTCGCTTTGAGCGCGTCGTTCCATCTCAGCACCGCGAGGTACGACTCGACCGCCTTGTAGAGCGCGACCGCGTTCCACGCGCGTACCGCCTCGATACGTTCTGCTTCGTCGAAAGTAGTTGTGGTCACTTTGGTGCTCGGGGTTGTCTCGACAGATGAGGGGGAGCCGCAAGCCGTCAGGACGGCAATGACAAGCGTGAGTGCCATTCGGATTCGCGGGTGGACATGTCGCACACTTCGTTCTCCTTACGGGACAATGTTGCGTGCGTCGTCCATGACGCTCATTCGTCTTCTCCTGCGAGCTGGATCAACTGCTCCGCATCCGCACGCGGCATGACACACAAGCCGGGGAGCATCAACATCCGCAGCCCGTCTTTCTGCGCCATCAACCGCGCGGTCTTACCGACGATGGTCTTGTTCCCCCACCACGACTCGATTCCGCGCGTGACGTTCTGAGCGGTTGTCTCCTCGATGTAGAGGGGGACACCACCACGCAGCGCGACGCGGATGTCGTAGCCACTCAAGGCGCCTGAGAGGACCGCACGTTCTCCCCCGAGGCGCTTCGCGACGCGGCGTTCCCGGTTGCCGCTCGAGCGCTTCACGTTCCGGCCCTTGCAACGACGACACGGACAGCCGCGGACGCAGCGAGTCCCGTCGCGGTGCTCGCGCTTGAGCGTCCCGAACATGCCGCAGCCGCAGCCGCAGTCCGACTTCTCGGGGCCGGGGAGCGGGAGCGCAGTCATTTCGCGTTCGTTTCGCCGCGGTAGTTCTGGCGTGCCTTACTCACGACGACGTTCTCGTAGTTCCGCGCCGACGATGCGGCCGGTGAATGCACCGACGGAGAACTCGTCGTTCTGGCACTTCTCGCCGGGGAGGCCGACGAGCGTGATGCCCACTTCTGCGCGCATCCACTCCTCGGTGACGACGTACAGGCGGTCCTCCGCTGTCGGGGGGTCGGGTTCCGAGCAGATAGCGGCGTACTCGTCGAGGTTGTCCGCGTGGAACTCTGGGATTGCGATGTGCAGCACCAGCGTCTTGCGGGGTGTCGTCTGGTCGCTCACAGCACGCTCGTTTCCACGCGTTCCACCTGAGTCGAATACCGCATGCACGCACCACCCGACGGCGACAACCCCGCACGGTCGTACTCGAATATCCGCCGCGCTTTCTCCGCTCGGCTCACCGCAGTACGCACCGAGTCGTTCCGCCACCGCGTCGAGGTCGCGCACAACGCGTCCGCTACCTGAAAGCGCGTCACCGGACCCGCCGCGCGCACGAAGCGGACGATGGCGTCCTCCAGCTCCTTCGCGCCTTGTGTCGTGCGTTCGGCTGCTGCACGCGAGGTGGAAGGGTCAGTGGTACGCGACCGCGCGTGTTCGCCGATTGGGACTTTTTGTCGCGCGGGTTCGTCGAACAGGGGGATGGCGGTCACGACGACCACCACTCCGCGGCGACAGCACCCAAGAGGCAGGCGAGACCGACGGCAGCCGCGACGAAGCCTCGAGCACCGTAGAGAATCGCCGACACGACGAACGCGGCGGCCGACATCACCAACAAGAACCGACCGAGGCAGGTCACGACGCGTCCGCGTCCGAGCACCATTGGCAGCGGCCGTCGTCATCGGCGCACGCTTCGCACACCGGGTCGCCGCATCCCGACCCACTCACGGAGCACGTCTCCGCGGTCGGCGGTTGGTAAGCGCCCGGCGCGTACTCCCCGTCCGAGTCACCCGAGTCGACAGCGCCCTCCGGGACATGCTGGAACTCATCGACGGTCCACACCGCCGCCCCGGTTGTCTCGTCGGGGATGCGCGCTCCGAGCCGTTCAGCGATGCGCGACAACTGGGTGGAACCGCCCGCGGACTGGAGCATCTTCACGGCCCCGGCGCACTCCTGCGCACCAGCAACACTCGGCTCGTCGTCTGTGTCGTAGTCGACTGTCTTGTGGCACCAGAACGCAGCACCCTCGCGTAGCGACTCCACGATTCCCCGACGACGGTCCACTCGCAGATAGACAGGCACGTCACGGCGAAACGGGCACAGCGCGCACGGAGCGACGGGGCCGTACTTCGTTCGCTGCAACTGCTGCACGCTCATCCCCCCACCTTCCGTTCGTCGTGTTCCCTGAGCGCGCCGACCTTCTCTGCCTGCTCCCCCTCCAACCTCTCCAACAGCGCTCTCGCGTCGTCGAGATACGCACCACGAAGGGAGTACGACAATCGGTCCCAATGCCGTTCCGTCCTCCACGCGGCCAGTACGCGCGCCCAGCGCTCGACCATGTGCTCCGACTGCAACTCGGCGGCGAACATGATGAGGCCGCGCTCGTGTAAGTGTTCGACGAATCGTTCCAACCTCGGAGCGTCGTCCCACGGCTCGCATTCGGCGCGAACTGCGTCAGGAAGATTCACCGCTGCCACCAACGACGCGGGCGCTCGTTGTCCGCGTATCCGATGATGCGGTCCATGAGCAGCGGGTCAGCCTTGAGTTCCGCCGGGGGCGGTTCGTCGCGTCCGTTGTCCTCGATGCGACGACGGTCGCAGCCCGGGCATATCCACGTCTGTGCGCTGTCCGTTGGTGTCGTGATGTTCACCCAATCGTGGACGTGCGTCATGCGCCCACCCTCCGCTCGTCTTGTGCGTGCAACTCGGCCGTCTTTCGCGCCTGCTCCGCTTCCAAGTCGTCGAGCATCGCTTCCCACACCGCGAGTCCGTCCGCGGTCTGCTTCTCGGGGATGCCTTCAAGCCCGCGCTTCTTCTTCTCCGGGTTGATGCTCACGCCTGCCGCTTGCAAGGCGCGGTTGCGAACCTTGATGTTGTGGACGCGGTTCGCGGAAGGGGGTGTCGGGTCCTCTCCCAAAGACTCGGGGGCACCCCCTTCCTGCGAGGTAGCGGCGGGGGCGGTCTCTTGCGATGGCTTGCTACGACCCGAAGGTCCACCGTCGTCAACCGCTCCCGCCACTTCTTGTAGCGGTTCCCCGGCCAACTTGGCGCGCAACTGCTCGCGCGCTTCTACGACGTTGCCGCCTTGCACCCCCAACGCCGCGAACAAGTCGCGCGGTCGGAGGTTGTCGACATCATCGGCAGAGAGGTTCGCGAGGTCGACGGTCGGTTCGGGGACCGCGTCCACCGCGCGATTGCGAACCTCGTCGGCCGATGCGACGCCGCGCTTCGCGTCCGCCGCCTGCGCCGCGACAATCGCACGGCCCCAAGCCGACGTCTCGGCGTTCTGGATTTCGCTGTCCCGCGTGAACGGCGTCCGTCCCGGCACCGGCTCCCACGCGACACCGACGCCGGGACGCGGGTCGTCGGGGGTCCGGTAGCAGGCGGCGGCGTAGACGACGAACCACTTGCCGTCCACGGTGACGATGTCGAACGGCTGGTCGAGATTCACGGGTTGCAGCGACGCGTCGGGGTGCTTCTCGCGCAGCTCCGCGAGACGTTCGGGGACGCCGACGTAGTTCGGGTCGAGGTCGAAACTCACGCCGCTGCTCCCTTGCATTGAGGACAATGCGCCGCACACCAGAACGCGAATCGCGTGCCGCGCGACGCGGGCGCGTCGGTGTTGTGGACTCCCGGCTCTTTACAGCCGGGGTGTTCGCAGACGCGTTGGATGGGAGACGCGAACGCGTACGTCACGACGCCACCTTGTGTCGCGCGTCGTCTTCCCAGCCCGCGCAGAACGCGCACATGAACGGCGCACGCTCGTAAGGAACGAACGCGTGGGGACGCCGATGTTCCTCAACCCGGCGCGCGTCGAGGGTGGCGCTCCACTTGACGCATCGTCCGCACAGCGTCCCGCCGTTGTCGATGGGTTCGACACACGCGCACGACTCGTCGGAGTCCTTCGCGCGGAGGATGCGTCCGAGCAGCGGCCTCCACTCCCCCGACGACGTGGCCTCGTCCACCATTTCTGCGAATCGGTTGTCGTCGCTCACTGCTCCCACTCCCCGCGCCGTGCTGCTCTGTCAGCCTGCTCCTCGGCTTCGCTCGGCTCGATATCGGCGAACCGCGACTCCGCCGGCCACCACTCGCTCCTACCGACAGGACCGCGCGCAGAGGACTCGGCTTGACGTTCTGCCGCGTCCCACAGCACGTCGGATTCGTGTTCGGTGAGTTCGCGTTCGCGCGGGGTCGCGCTGCGCTTCTCGTGGATAGGCCAACGGACTCTCACGACTCCGCCTCGACGCGTTCACAAGAGACGACGTACAGGTCGTCGTCGGGCGCGGCGAGCCAAGTGTCGCGACGCGGCGGGTGACCGGTCACCGTCACTTCCCCGTCGCTCCATATGCGACGCCAGCACGGCTCGGTCTTCGGTTCGACCCACTCGACGCTGACAATGTGCGGCGCAGCGCAAGAGTCGGTCGCGCATTGGTCGGGCCAGTGGCTACCGGGGGGACGCATGTTCTCGGCTACGTCCTCGCCGCTGCCATCTGCGAACGTGAGTCGGTACGGCATCAGAGCGGCCTCCGTCCCGACGTGACCTCAGCCACAAACCGTTTGTGATTCATCAGCGCGCGCACGTCGTCGAGCTGCTTGCAGCACTCATCCACCGCGAGCTCCACCGCGCGTATCTCGCAGTCGCTCAACTCAACGTCTAAGAGTTCTGAGAACACGTCTCCTGCGAAGGAGGAGAGTTCCATGACGATTGCTGCGGGGATGATGGGGTGGTTGTTCACGACGCGACCACCATCCACGCGTTCAAGATGACAAACGTGACGTTGCCGAAGAACCAGAAGCGGAACCCGCCGCGTGGCGCGTACGGGTCGTAGCGCGTTGCCTGCCACCACGACCAGCCAACGACCCCCGCGCCGATGAGGCTCACCGTGCCAGCGATGACGTTGACCGACCTCACGACGCGTCGTCCCCGCGGTGTGAGCGCCACGCGTACTCCGCGGCTGACATTTCGTCGGCTGGCATCCGGTCGCGATGCAACGGAGGCTTCGGAGGGGGAGTAGCCGCGGTGTCCATCCACAAGAGGAACAGACACACGACGATGACCCACGCACAGATGATGAGAAGCACGAACGTGGTGCCGCTCACGACGCGACCGCCAGTGCGCACGCCTTCACCGCGGACTTCGTCAGCAAGTCGTCGGGTCGTCTCCACGCGCGCAGCCGGTACGCGCGCCGCACCGAATCAGACACAGTGACTTGCGCGATGGTGCTGATGTCGATGTCGAAATGGAGACGGTCGAACGCTTCGGCGTCGCGCATCGCGAGCGAAGCGCTTCGGTACTCGCGTTCGGCTACAAGCTCGCCGCCGAGCGCGCAGGCGGGTGCGCCGATTACCGGCATCAGGACGCCTCCCACAAGTCGCGGAGGATGCGCTTGCCGACGATGCGGAGCGCGTCGGCGTGCTGGTGGCCTTTGCTCCACGGACTCCCAGCGGGTGCGGGTTTGCCGGATGGTCCGCAGCGCGGGCAGT
>Ga0214472_10006054_pt1 | contig 12685 bp, 10 predicted proteins | sample RVTome_6_FD_207662 | JGI IMG/M metagenome (GOLD analysis project Ga0214472, IMG submission 207662) | Soil microbial communities from uranium-contaminated site in the Upper Colorado River Basin, Wyoming, United States - RVT140D175 | ecosystem: Environmental > Terrestrial > Soil > Contaminated >... | reverse complement strand
CCGTGCGGGTTGTTGAACTCTCCCGGGCCGTCGCCCCGCTCGGCCCCGTTGCCCTTGCCAATTCGTTTGATCCAGTTGCCGTTCTTGTCGAGCTTGGCGACCGACATGTTCTTGTACCCGTCGCTGATGAAGATGTTCCCGTCGGGGTCGAAGGCGACGTCCGTGGGCTCGTTGTAGGCGGTGTCGCGGGCTGGGGGAGTTGGGGTGCCGGGCTCGACCGGAGGGTGAACCTCGGTGCTGGCCACTGATTCCCGTCTCCTACCCAGAACCAGTAGGACCTGGCCCGCGGGACTGAGCTTCACGATCATGTCGGATCCGTTGTCCACCAGCCAGATGTTGTCGTCCTCGTCGATGCGGACGGCGTGGGCCCACGCCTTGCTATAGAGGTTCTGACCCAGCTCCCGGATGAAGGATCCGTCCGGTGCGAACTCGAAGAGCTGGGCCGCTTGCGGGGCGATGATGTGGCCCGGCGCCCCGGAGCGCGTGTAGACGAAGATGTGCCCCATGGAGTTCACCGCGACTCCGGCGTTCTCCCCAAGGTACATCCCCGGCGGCATCTTGAGAAAGTTCGGAACGGAGTCGAAGGGAATCTCCTCGGCCGCAGTTTGAGCGAGAAGGGGTGACGTGACGAGTATCAGCGATATCCATACAAGGGAAACGATAATGGAACGATTCATGGCTCTCTCCTTTTTGCTACATGCCCGAGAACTTGGGCTTACGTTTCTCGCGGAAGGCGGCGACGCCTTCTTTGGCGTCCTTGCTCGAGAAGATCGTTTCCGCCTCGCGGCGGTAGAGCGCCGCGAGCTCGGTGGCGCCCTTGGGCATCGAGGCCCGGGCGTATTTCTTCAACATGGCCAGCGCCAGCGGAGCATTGCCGGCAAGGCGGGTGGCGTAGTCCATGGCCGTCGTCATGAGCTCGGCACGCGGGACGACCTTGTTGACGAGGCCTAGCTCGTACGCCCGTTGGGCGTCGATTGGGTCGCCGGTGAGCATCAACTCCATAGCGATCTTGTGCGGGATGCGGGAGACGAGGGAGCTCGCCCCGCCGATGGCGAGACCCACCTTGGCTTCCGGGAAGGCGAAGCGAGTATCGTCGGCGGCGACGCAGATGTCCGAGTACTGGACCAGCCCCATCCCTCCACCCAGGCAGTGGCCGAACACCGCCGAAATCAAGGGCTTTTCGACGTCGACGATTTGTCCGGGGATGGAGCGCCAGACCTCGAGCGAAGGGCTCTCCAGGTCGGCGCCGACACAAAACGCCTTGTCCCCGGCGCCGGTGAGGATCGCGACGCGGTCGTCGCTGTAGCTGAAACGTTGCCACGTCGCCTCGAGGGCCCCCCACATGTCGTCGTTCATGGCGTTGAGCTTGTCCGGGCGGTTCAGGGTGATGATCGCGATCCCGTTCTTGGATTGGTAGAGAATGGTCTCGGACGTCAAGGTACCTCGCTTCCTCTCCGGGGGAGCGATGATACCGGTTTAGGTCGACGGTGATCAATGGCCGGTGCTCGTGGTTGGAAACTCCGAACTAGCGGACGTGGTCTACAACCGGAAGCTTCTCCCAACCGAACGACGTTCGACGCGGTGCCTCTTGAGTCGGAGTTCATGGCCACGACGAGATGGTATTTGGGCCAGGACTCTGGACCCAAGAAATATGGTATGCTACTGCCATGAAGACTGCCATTGATGCTGCCGGCCGGGTTGTTATCCCAAAGGAACTGCGTGATCGGCTCGGGCTCCGTCGCGGTAGGCAGGTTGACATTCGTGAGCGGGACGGCCGCATCGAGATCGAACCGGCCGCGACTTCGATGTCTCTCGTGCGGCGCCGTGGTGGCTCGGTGGCTGTGCCCGTGGAGAAGCTCCCTCCGCTGACCGACGAGATCGTGAGAGATACTCTAGAGCGTACCCGACGGTGATTGCCGTCGACACGAGCGTCGTCGTGGCAGCGTTCGCATCCTGGCACCAAGGCCATTCCACTGCCATCGCGGCTCTCGCTCGGCGGCCCCGTGTGCCGGCCCACGTGCTCGTCGAGTCTTATTCTGTCCTGACGCGCCTACCTCCTCCGCATCGAGCGCCCGGAGATATCGTAGCCGCTTTCCTGGCCGAGCGGTTTGCCGCTGCTCCGCTCGCGTTGCCACCGCGGGCGCATTTGCGCCTCGTCGAGCAGGCGGCTGCGGCTGGGATTACGGGAGGAGGCATCCACGACGCGCTCATCGCGGCCACGGCGTTGCATGCGAAGGCTCGTCTGCTGACCCGCGACCGGCGAGCGGTGGCGACATACGAGCGGTTCCGTGTCGACTACGAGCTCCTGCCCTGAGCCGGAACGATGGTCTGCGGCTGCGATCGACGCGGCTCGTTACCTCGCACGTTTCTTGATGAGGACGTTTCCCGCGAGCGTGCCTTTCTTCTGTCTTTTCACGAAAGCGTTCACCGCCTCCGCGAGCTTCGGGCTGTCTTTGCGAAACGCCCAGGCGATATCGCCTCCGCTCGCGAGCGCGACGTCGGGGTGGGGCTTGAGATCCGGGAAGACGTTGATCCAGAGATCAACCATGAAACTGTCGGCGACGGTGGCGGGAATGAGCCCAGCGGCCACCATCTCGAGCAAGTCCCCGTCCTCCAGAACCTCGTCCGCTGGCACGATCTGAACCGGGGCCTTGCCCTCGGCGGCAAAGCGCTCGTTCAGCGACTTCAGATGCTCGGCGTAGCTACTGGAAGGGCGGACGTGAATTTCCTTGCCGGAGAGATCGTCCAGTCTCGCGAGATCGGCGCTCCCCGGTCCGGTCACGACGATCTCCGAGACACCTTCGGCGAAGGGATCGGAGAAATCGACTTGCTCGAGGCGCTCCGGGGTGACGGTGAGCGTGGCCGCGGCGATGTCGCCCTGACCCGCGAGCAGGCGAGGGAGGAGCTCGTCCCGGGCGACAGGCATCAGTAGCACGTGAACCTTGACGTTACCTGTTCCGAGCGTCTCGTTGAGCTCGGTCTCGAACGCTTTCGCGGTCTCGTACGTCAAACCCAGCTCGCGGCCCAGGTCCACGAAGTGGAGGACCGGGCTCTGGACTGAGAGGATCCGCACCACCCGGCGCTCGACCATCCCGTCGAGGTCTCCCTTCCAGGGCTCGACAAAGGGAGCGAGCCCCGCGGGAAGGGGCGGCGCGTCGGAAGCTGGCTCGATATCGGCCGGTGACTCCTGCGCGGTCAGGGCCGACGCTTCCGAAGCCTCTCCAATGGCGGGCGGCTGTTCACCGGCCCCGCAGGCCATGACGAAGACGACGCCGCAACAAAAAGCCCACACGGAACGACGACAAGTCTTGATCTTTTTTCTCCTCGGGCGATACGAAGGACGTTTGTAGATCAAGGGCATCGGAATTCGAAAAACGACGCGCCTTCACTTGACGGCCGCTCCGGCTAGTTGCGCGATCGCGGCCAGGGTCGTCTGGGCGGCGTTGAGACCGAGACGGAAGTCGGCATCGGTGAACGTCGTGAAGACGTCGGTCGGTTGGTGCCAGTGAGGATCCCAACCGGCTCCAATCTGGGCCCCGCGCTCGTTCTCGCGCAGGCTGATGGCCGGTACGACGTTCATGAACGAGGAGGAATCGGTGTTCGTCATGTGCGGGCCGACCGTTGCCGGATAGTCGGTTGCGTAACTCTCGTTCGCCGCCTTGAAAAACCACGCCAAGTCCTGAGCCTCGGCCGCGAGCTCGGCGGTCGACTGGAACTCGATGTTCACGTCCGCCTCCCGCCGCTGGTCGCGGCTCACTCTTCCATCCGGCCCCGGGGCTCCATGATCGAAGAGCATCATGTCGTGCTGGATCATGGCCAACCATTTCGGCTCTGGATATTGTCCGGAGTCCGGGGGATCCTCCCGTCCCTGCAAAGCTTGACGTTGCTCGACGTAGGCGCGGCTCCCGTTCAGTCCGGTCTCCTCGCTGTTCCATAGAATGAAGCGGATGGAGCGCTCCGTCCGAACGTCGGGGGCGTTGAAAACGCGCGCGAGCTCCATGACGATCGCCGTGCCGGAGCCGTCGTCGTTGGCCGCTTCGCCCCACCCATGTCCATCCATGTGTGCCCCGATGATGTACATCTCCTCCGAATGGGTTGCGCCAATCTTCGTGCAATAGACTTCCTCACGCGGACCGGGTAGCTCGGGACCGGCGTTCAGCTCGCGTAGGGTCTCGTCCGGTTGGGCCATGGCATCGGTGTTCACTCCGGTTCGTGACCGGTAACCGAACACGATGCTGCCGCCGGGGCCGGTTCCGTTTCGGCCGATGAGGGCTCCGGTTGGAGTGCCCTCGCTGCGATTGTCGGGAGCGCCCGCGGGCGGCCCGGGGTCCGGCGAACGCTCACGCACGGGCCGGGGAGGCATCTCGAAGCTCACGCGTCCGGTGCTTGTACAGCCGACGGCTTGGAGGCGCGATTCGATCCAGTCGATGGCGTCGCGGTTCCTCTGTGTTCCCTGACGACGATCGCCGAAACGGGTCAGGCCCTTCAGGGTCGCTTTGAACGACTCGAGCTCCAATCGGCCGACCAGCGTTGCGACGACGTCACCCTCCGGGTCCGGCGATGGCTCTTGCCCAACAGTGATGGCGGCAAGGCAAACGATGGCCAATGCCCCGGGGGCGGCGTGAGGGGCCCATGCTTTCACGAAAGGACCTAATCGGTGCTCGGCCAGACCGTGCCTTGATCCTTCTTGGTAACCGGGCCGATTCCCTTGTAAACGAACTTCTGGACGCGCTTACCCTCGTAGGTCTCGGTGGTATAGATGTTGCCCTTGGAGTCGACCGCGATGCTGTGCACGCCGTAGAACTGGCTGGGCTGTCGCCCGCCGTCGCCGAAGCTTGTCAGAACCTGAAGGGATTTGCGCTCGATGATGTAGACCTTCTCGTTCTTTCCATCGGTGAGATAGATGTACTTCTGCTCGGGGTCGTGTGAAAGGGCGATGTCCCAAGCGGCGCCGCTGCCTCGCGTCTCCTTGGCGACGATGAGCTCGTCCACGTACGTGCCGTCCAGCTGGAAGACCTGGACTCGGTTGTTCACGCGATCGCAGACATACACCAAGCGGTCGGTGGTCGGCTCCGCGCAGTGCACGGGGTTGCGAAACTGCTTCGCGGGCGGCGCGTTCGGATCGTAGGGACCGAGATTGGCGTCATCGGGCTCGTTTCCGTAGGCGCCCCATTGACGCTTGCGCTCGCCGGTCGTGGCGTCCAGAACGACGACGCGCTTGTTGAGATAACCGTCTGCCACGTATGCCTCGTTCGCTTGCGCATCGAAGGAGATTTTCGCGACTCTCCCGAAGCTTTCCGGGTCATGGCTGTTGCCGACGTATCGCGGCCCTTCATCTCCGGGTTGAGCGGGCGCACCGCGTGCCTGTTGTTTGCCGAGCTGCTTGAGGAACTTCCCGTCGCGCGTGAAAATCAAAATCTGGGAATCGCCCCCTCCGTTACCGCCCAGCCACAGGTTTCCCCTGGGATCCATGGTGATTCCGTGGTTCGCCACGGGCCATTCGTAACCTTCACCGGGGCCGCCCCAGTGGCCGACCAGGTTGCCTTCGGGGTCGAACTCCAGGATGGGCGGCGCCGGCACGCAGCACTCGAGCGCGGTGGGCGGCTCGGTTGCGGCGCTGATCTCGTTCCCCTCGTTCCAGGTCCCATATCGATGGAAGATGAAGACATGGTCTTGGGGGTCCACGGTCACGCCGATAGCGGAGCCTAAGATCCAATGATTTGGCAATGGCTTGGGCCAAAGCGGGTCTACCTCGAACATGGGAGCCTGCACCTGTTGAGCAGCTACCGTGCCGTCCAGCAGGAATTGACCGACGGCTAGGGCGATGAGGAGGGCAATCAAGCCCGTCCCGATCAAGACATCACGTTTCCGCATCGAACGCCCCATCCTTCCACCTCCTTAATAATGGAGGAAATGTATCTCAGAAAACGCGCTCCGGGGCAAGCGGAAACTGCGGTCGAGGGCGTCCGGATCCCTTGTCATGCCGCGCCGATCGCGATTATCCTGTGCCGGAAAATGGGGGAGTCGCCTTGAAGCGCGCCATCGGAATCCTCGTCATCTTGCTCGGGGGACGGGTATGTTGGCTCCCGACGCCCGTCGGAGCACACGATATCCCCACCGACGTCGTCATCCAGGCCTTCATCAAGCCTGAGGGGCGGCAATTGTCCCTTCTCGTCCGCGTGCCGCTCCCTGCGATGCAGGATATGACGGTTCCGATGCGGGAACAGGGTTACCTGGATCTGGCGCGCGTCGACACGGTGCTGCGTGACGCGGTCGCCATCTGGATCGTGGACTCCGTGAAGCTCTACGAGGGCGAGAGACTACTTCCCACGCCGGAGCTCGTTGCCGCCCGGGTGTCTCTGCCCTCGGACCGGTCGTTTTCGGACTACGAGACCGCCCTGGCTCATGTCACCGGCGAGCCGCTGCCGGAGGATACCGAGCTCTATTGGGAACAGGGGCTGATGGACGTTTTGCTGCGCTATCCGATCGAATCGGATGCGTCGGACTTCTCGATCCATCCGGAGTTCGATCGCCTAGGTTTGCGGGTCACGAACGTGATTCGCTTCCTACCACCCGGCGGCGTGGTGCGCGCCTTCGAGTTCCCCGCAGGTCCCGAACTGATAAGGCTCGATCCACGGTGGCACCAGGCCGCGTGGCGCTTCATCGAGCTCGGGTTCTTCCATATCCTAGACGGACTCGATCATTTGCTCTTCCTTCTTTGTCTCATCATCCCGTTTCGCCGATTCCGGCCGTTGGTGCTCGTCGTCACCTCGTTCACCATCGCGCATTCGATCACGCTCATCGCTTCCGCTTTGGGTTTGGCGCCCGACGCCCTTTGGTTTCCACCGTTCGTGGAGATGCTCATCGCGCTTTCCATCGTCTACATGGCCGTCGAGAACGTCATCGGCGTGAAGGTCGAGCGTCGCTGGATGATCGCGTTCGGCTTCGGCCTCGTGCATGGCTTGGGGTTTTCGTTCGCGTTGCGGCAGACCTTACAGTTCGCGGGATCGCATCTCTTGACGTCGTTGGTAGCCTTCAACATTGGAGTCGAGCTGGGACAGCTTCTCGTGCTCGCGCTCGTGATCCCGATCCTGTCTCTGCTGTTCCGGTACGCGGTCGCCGAACGCGTGGGGACCGTCATTCTTTCTGTCTTCGTAGCCCACACGGGATGGCACTGGATGCTCGAGCGAGGAGCCACGCTCAGTCAGTTCTCCTGGCCGGAGCTCGATGCTGCATTGCTGGCCAGCGCCATGCGGTGGCTGATGCTGCTCGTCATCGTCGCCGGCGCCCTTTGGCTCGTCTCGGTTCTCCGTCGTCCGACGGAGCGACGTCAGAAAGACAAGGCATCGATGGGAGCCGAGTGAACGGGACTACTCGTCTCAGCGAATCCCTGCTCGGATCCGAATGGGGAATGCTACCAAAGCCGGGAGAGGTGCCTGGCGATGGACTCGACGACGTAGGAGTCTAGCTTCTCGACGACGCTCTGGGGGGGATCGACGAAGTGGATTCCCATTCCACGAGGGAGGTCGAGCTCGGCGACCCCGTGCTTGGTGAGCCACGCGACCTCGCCTTGGACTTCGAATAGCCCTTCGGTGTCACGGTCGATTTGGGAAAGGCAGATCTCGAGGCACGCGCCGATTTCGAAGAGACGCTCCGAAGCCAAGAAGAGACCGCTTCGACTCAGGTTGACGACACCGCCAGTGAAATGCTCGCCGGCGTGCTGAAAGACTACCGGGGCGTCCGTGGGCACGCGGATCCGTTCGCGATCATGGAGGCGCTTGCGGATGTCAGCGGCCGTGATCGGCGGCGTCTTCCGGTCAAGATCGAGCCCATCTTGATGCATCGAGAGCTCGTAGAATGTTTTGAGCTCGGCCCATCGTCCGTCGTCCCCCGGGGACAGATTGCTGCCAGTGCGCATCTTGGCGTCGTTTAGCGCGCCAAACTCGGCAATGAGATCGAGAACGGTCTTCATCGTGGCAATGCTTCAGGCTTGCTCTGGGATCTTGCAGCTCGGATCGATGCTCTTGGCCTGTTCGAACGTCTTGCGAGCGCGGACTTCCAAACCCTCGCGGCGATAGATTTCGCCGAGGGCCAAGAGGTACTCCACGTTCATCGGTTCCAGTCGCGTTGCGTTGCGAAGGTTCTCCGCGGCCTCCTTGCGCCAGTTGGCATTCCGCGCCAGAGCCTGCGCGAGGAGATAAAAGTATTCGGCCCGGTCATTGACGAGCTCGACGGCTTCCCGGCAAAACTGGATGGTCTCCCAATAGTCCATCCGATCGTAGGCGCGCTTGGCCTGAAGATAGAGCGCTCTCGCCCGGTCCTGCTCGCTGTGGGCGGCGGGTTGGGTCGTTGGCGAGCCCGCCGTCCCAGAAACCGGTTTCGCGGTGACCCGGTCGGCTTCATTGGACAGGTTGGCGAAGGCCTCGTTGAGACGGGTGACGATGAAGGATAGTTTCTTTTCCAACACGAGATCGCTGATGCGGTGGTGTCGGTCGGGGTGATACCGGAACGTCTTTTCTCGGAAGGCTTTCTTCATGGTCTGCGAGTCAGCTCCCGGAACGAGCCCGAGGGCTTCCCAGTCATTCTGTTTCTGGAGCTCCACGAACACACGCTCGATTTCCTGCCGCTGCTTGTCCGCGGACGGTTCGTCCTGCGCGGGCCGGGCCGGCTTGTCCGACTGTGTAGATTTCGCCATCGCCGCGGCCTCGCGGCCTGCTTTCTCGCTTTCCAGTTCGACGATCCCTGCCCGCAAGAGTCCGAGCAGGGTGCGAGCCGTATCGTTCTCCGAGAGGTGGCTGAGTCTGAAGATATCGCTGGGCGTCAGAGTTCCGTCGATTCGAGAGAGGATGAAGCCCTCCTCGGGTGTCAGTTCGACGTTCTGGAAACTGAGCAAAGGTGAAGTGACGACGCGGAGCCTTCGATCATCTCGGTAGAGCGCCTTGAGGTGCGGCTCGATTTGGGTCTTGCGCCGCGCCTCTTTCATCAACGTATCGGCAACGGAGTCCTCGACGCTCCGGAGAGCGTTCTCGAATTCGCGTACGCTTTCCGGCGAGTCGGGAAACACCCGGGGGAGATCGGCGAGATCCTCGAGATCGTCGGCGGAGAGCGAGCGCAAGGCGTCGATGAGCTCGGCGCCGCTCGCGAATCGATCCGCTGGATTCTTGGCCAGGGCGCGGTTGAGGACGTCGCGTACCTGCGCGGGCAGACCGCACTGCTTCAGGTCGATCGGGGCTGGCTCCTCATTGACGATCTTCAAGAGGATGGCGGTGAGCGTGCTCGCCTGAAAGGCTTTCTCCCCGGTAAGGCACTCGTAGAGCACGCAGCCAAGCGAGAACAAATCGGAGCGGCCATCGAGGTCCCGTCCCATGGCCTGCTCGGGAGACATGTACTCCGGCGTTCCGAGGACGCCTCCTTGGACGGTCAGCTCCTTCGAAGATTCTGCTTTGGCGATTCCGAAGTCGGCGACCTTCACTTCCCCGGATGATGCGACCAAGATATTGGCTGGCTTCACGTCGCGGTGAATGACCTTGCGCTCGTGGGCGTAGTCGAGCGCCGCGGCAACCTGGGACAAGACCTGGAGCGTCTCCTTAAGGGTCAGCTTCTTCGAAGCGAGCACCGACTGCAGCGTCACGCCCTTGACGAACTCCATGACCAAGAGATTGGCGTCGTCGGTCGAGATGATGTCGTACGTGGTGACGATGTTGTTGTGATGGAGCCCGGCCGCGACCCGCCCTTCCCGCAAAAAGCGTTCCTTCAGATTGTCCATCTGCCCGGGGTAGGCGAAGGTCTCCAGGCTGATGTACTTGATCGCGACCATACGGTCGAGTGCCGTGTCGTGGGCTCTGTAGACCTCGGCCACCGCGCCGGCGCCGATGTTCTCGAGTATCTCGTAGCGGCTTCCGAGTGCGGTTGCCACCGCGGTACGGACGGCTATGGCCTTCTGCGATTTGGCGGTCACGGGGTCGTTGGCCTTGCGATGGGGTTCTGATGGCTCGGTAGCAACCTGTAGCAAAACGTATGCCCCGGAACGGGGGGGGGCCGTTGCTACCGGATCCGGCTTGTTCGTAAGGTTTAGGTGGTTTTTCCTCTGCGTGGTCGTGTCTTGATCGCGGGATCGACGCAACACAGGTGGGGGGAATTGCCCGTGTCGAAGACCAAAAGTTGGAGGGGATCTCCCCCCAGCTCGACTTCGTTCCCATGCTTGACACAAGCGCGGGATTGCGAAAAGGTAGAGACAAGGACCCACGCGGAGTGAACTCCTGCTCGGGCGTGGCGGTTCCGATGGGGCTTGGGCGGCCCAGGAGCTGGACGGGTGGGGCCCGTCGATTGGGGATACGCCCAGAAAGGAGGTGGTCCAGTGAGTACGTTTTCTGAAGTTTCCGTGGAGGTGGCGGCCTCGTAGGGGAGCACCCCGCGACAAAGCTACTGAGTGGCGGGGTCCCCTCTTCTGATCTTGGAACGGGGAACCCCACGCCACCGACACGAAGCTCGTGAGACCCCGGTCGCGCACGCGCGCGGCCGGGGTCTTGTGCGTTGATTAGAGCTGCGGCCGCTTGGGTCGCTGGTTGGCCGGAAGGACCCTCTTTCGCAAGCGAATCGACTCCGGCGTCGCTTCCACCAACTCGTCACCGCGGATGAACTCGATCGCCTGTTCGAGGTTGAGCTCGCGATGGGGGGTGAGACGAATGGCGATATCGGCGGTCGAGGAGCGGATATTGGTCAGCTTCTTTTCCTTGGTCACGTTGACGTCGAGATCGGCCGGCCTCGCGTTCTCACCCACGATCATCCCTTCGTAGACTTCGGTCCCCGCTCCGATGAAGAGCTCACCTCGGTCTTCCAGATTGTGTAGCGCGTAAGCCGTGGCGCGGCCCTTGCGGTCCGCCACCAACGCCCCGGTCAGACGCTTGGGCACGGCGCCCTGCCAATCGTCGTAGCCATCGAACATCGCGTTCATCACCGCGGTGCCGCGCGTGTCGGCAAGGAGCTCGCTGCGGATCCCGATGAGCCCGCGTGAAGGAATACGAAACTGCAACCGAACGCGGCCCGAACCGTGGTTAATCATGTGCGTGAGCTGGCCCTTGCGGATGCCGAGTTTTTCCACCACGACTCCCTGGTACGGCTCCGCGACGTCCACCCAGAACATCTCGAAGGGCTCTTTCTTGACGCCGTTGACTTCCTTGGTGATGACTTCGGGGTTGGAAAGGGAGAGCTCGTAACCCTCGCGGCGCATCGTCTCGACGAGGACGGCGAGCTGGAGCTCGCCTCGCCCATAGATGGTGGAGGCGTCGGGGGTATCGGTCTCCTCCAATTGCAGCGATACGTTCGTGAGGAGCTCGGTGTCCAGACGCTCCCGGAGCTTGCGTGAGGTGACGAACTCACCCTCCCTGCCGGCAAAAGGGGAGGAGTTGACGGAGAAAACCATCGACAAGGTCGGCTCGTCGATGCTCAAGCGCGGGAGCGGAGCTGGGCACTCGGGATCGGTGATGGTGTCGCCGATGGAAATGCCCTCGACGCCGGCCAGGCAGACGATATCTCCCGGAACCGCCTCCTCGCAGGGGACACGCTCGAGTCCCGCGAACGTAAAGAGCTTTGTGATGCGTGTGGTGCGAAGCTTGCCGTCCTTCGCAGCGATGGCGACTTCGCTGCCCGACTTCAGCGTTCCTTGGGATAGGCGTCCAATCGCCATGCGGCCGAGGTACTCGCTGTAGTCCAGATTGGATACCATGAGCTGCAGCGGCGCGTTCGCCTCGCCGGACGGAGCGGGGAGGCGGTCCAATATGGTTTGAAAGAGCGGTCCGAGATGGGAGTCTTCCCCCGTGGGTTCCGTGCGGACGGTTCCGCGGCGGGCGACCGCGTAGAGAACGGGGAAGTCGAGCTGATCCTCGGTGGCATCGAGATCGATGAAGAGATCGTACACTTCGTTCACGACCTCCTGGATTCGAGCGTCGGGACGATCGATCTTGTTCACGACCAGTAGCAAGGGGAGCTTCGCGGCCAGCGCCTTGCTGAGCACGTAACGGGTCTGGGGGAGGGGGCCTTCGCTCGCGTCCACGAGCAGCATCGCGCCATCGACCATGCTCAAGGCACGCTCGACTTCGCCACCGAAATCGGCATGACCGGGGGTGTCGACGATGTTGATCTTCACGCCCTCGTAGAAAATGGCGGTATTCTTGGCCAGCATCGTGATACCGCGCTCGCGCTCGAGATCTCCGGAGTCGAGCACGCGCTCGCGAATGTGCTGATGGGCCTGGAAAACGCCGCTCTGATGCAGCATGGCATCGACCAGGGTCGTCTTCCCGTGGTCCACGTGGGCGATGATGGCGATGTTGCGAATGGAGTGGTATGTCCGCAATCGGAACCCTAACTGCCGGTGTCCAGGGCGACCTCGTGGATCTCGAGCTCGGCATGTCCCTTGAACATTCCCTCGGGAGGCACGCGGCTGTGGGCTTCCTTGAAGGCATCACTCTCGGTCCAGGCGCGGAACTGCTTCTCGCTTTCCCAGAAGGTCAAGACGATGAAACATTCCCCTTTGATGGGGCGGAGGACCATATTGCGGATGAAACCCGGCTGGCCGTCGACCAGACCCCGCCGCGTGCGAAAACGCTCTATGAAACCTTCCTCGTGGCCTTCCGCCACGGGCACCCGGTTCTGTACGATAATCATGGTAGCGAACTCCCTTCCTTGG
>Ga0214472_10006053_pt1 | contig 12687 bp, 7 predicted proteins | sample RVTome_6_FD_207662 | JGI IMG/M metagenome (GOLD analysis project Ga0214472, IMG submission 207662) | Soil microbial communities from uranium-contaminated site in the Upper Colorado River Basin, Wyoming, United States - RVT140D175 | ecosystem: Environmental > Terrestrial > Soil > Contaminated >... | reverse complement strand
GAGACTACTTGGGGACCATCACAGATTGCACACAGACCGAGAAGATGGCGGTGATCATCCAGGAGGTCGTGGGTACGGCGCACCAGGATCGCTTCTACCCAAATCTGTCGGGTGTCGGGCGCTCGTTCAATTTCTACCCGATGGGGGATATCGGGCGGGAGGACGGCATCGTCGACTTGGCGCTTGGCTTGGGGAAGATCATCGTGGACGACGGCGTCAGCTATCCGTACGCACCGTCGCAGCCCAAACGGCCCCCTCCGTTTGCTTCGGCCGGCGACCGGCTTCGGAACACGCAAACCGAGTTCTGGGCCGTCAACATGGGAAGGCCTCCAGTCTTCGATCCAACGAAGGAAACCGAATACCTCGTGCGTGCAAACATCGCAGACGCCGAGTATGACGGCGTCTTGCGTTACTTGGCATCCACTTTCGATCCGGCGTCGGAACGGATCTGGCCTGGAGTGGGTAGGGATGGACCTCGTATTCTGGATTTTGCGCCGCTGCTGCTGCTCGAAGAATTCTCCTTTAACGACGCCATCTCGAAGCTTTTGATCGCCTGCAGGGCCCGGCTGGAGCGCGACGTCGAGATTGAGTTTGCAATGACGTTTCCGGGCGCACGAAAGGAAGGAAGGCCGCGTCTCGGCTGCGTCCAGGTCCGACCGATGGTGACTCCGGAAGAGAAAGTGGTTGTCGACTCCGCCGAACTCGAGGCGGCAAACCTCCTCCTGTCCTCAAGCCGAGTGATGGGTAATGGCGTGGTCGACCAGATCAAGGACGTGATCTACGTCCGACCCGATCATTTCAGCTTTGACCGCACGCAGGAAATCGCGGAGCAACTGGCCATTTTGAATTCCAAACTCGTCGCGCGCCAGCATCCCTATCTCCTCATCGGCTTTGGTCGGTGGGGCAGCTCGGACCCGTGGCTCGGAATACCTGTCAAATGGGGACAGGTCAGTGGGGCGAAGGCCGTCGTCGAGGCCACCTCGAAGACGCGGCTCGTCGAGGCAAGCCAGGGCAGCCATTTCTTCCACAACATCACGAGCTTTGGCGTAAGCTACTTTCATGTGGGATCCAGCACGGATGCCGGGATTCAATGGGACTGGCTCGAGTCGAAGCCTGCCGAGTTCGAGTCCGAGATTCTCAGGCATCTCCGCCTGGAGAATCCACTTCTCGTAAAGGTCGACGGTCGGTCGGGCATCGGTGGGATATGGTTTTCGGAATGAACGCCCCTTTCACCCCGGACATTCGAAGGTCAGCCCTCGGGAAACGCAGCCATGTCAGACGTTGATCGCCCAGTCAAACAACTGCTGGACTCCCTGCAAGAGAGAGCTAAAGAGTTGAATTGCCTCTATCGCGTCGACGAGGTGCTCAACCGGACGGGCGGCGAGGAAGGCGACGTCTACAAAGAACTTCTACAGATCCTCCCCCCGGGTTGGCAGTATCCGGAGATCTGCCAGGTTCGGATCATCGTTGGCCGTCACACCTACGAGCTTCCGGAGTATCGCCCCACCCCCTGGACTCTCCGCGCCGAGATCTCATCGCAGGACGAACGCGTTGGCGAAGTCTCCGTCTCCTATACAGAAGAGCGGCCTCGCATCGACGGGGAGAGTCCATTCCTCAGGGAAGAAGACCGTCTCATCCGGGCAATCGCAGATCGCATCGGACTCTTCGTGCTCCAGCGTCGGCTGCGGAGAGATCACGAGTCCTGGGACCGAGCGGTGCGCGACATCGAAAGCAAGGGCGCTGCCTCTTGGTCCGTCTTGCTCGGGTTTCTCGAGCGTACGGACCGGAGCCTCTTCCTTCGCATTGCGCGGAAGATGATCAACCATCTCTGCTGGAACGATGTCGACGAGGCAGCCAGCCTCCTGGAAGAGGGACTCGCGCTCGGGGGCACTCGTGAGGAAACAGACGTAAACCGACCGATGGAACGGCGTGCTCTCTCCGATACTTCGGCTTGGGCCCAGAAAGTATTCCTGCTCGCGGAACGACACCAGAGCGAGGATGAGATCGTCTCTCGCATCCAGATTTGGATCAACGAAGAAAATTCGACATTTCTCATCAAATCGCTGGAAAATCCAGGCACGGGACTGTCTGAAATTGCGGACGCCGTGATGCGATTCAAGAATTCGTCCATCGACGAAACTACCCTCTCGCTACCGGTGCAGACCAGCCTACGCGTCGCTCTTCTCCGCAGACTCTTCGTCGACCAACTCGACTTCATCAATATCGCCAAGAGATTCGTCGAGGTGAGGGACTTCTATGATCTCGTGGGTCATCTCGTGTACCCGGCAAGAAGCCAGGGGAAGCTCGGCGGCAAAGGCGCTGGCCTTTTCTTGGCGACCCAGATCATCCAGAAGGCGACAGAGTACGCGGATCTCTTTCCCAACATCAAATTCCCAAAGACCTGGTACATAGCTTCGGACGGCATCCTCGACTTCATCCAGAACAACTCACTCAACGAGGTCTACAACCAAAAGTACATGGACATCGAGCGCGTTCGTCAGGACTACCCTCACATCATCAATTTGTTCAAGAATTCTCGGTTCACAACAGAGATCGAGAAGGGTCTCGCCGTCGCTCTCGACGATTTCGGCGACCGACCGCTGATCGTCCGCAGTTCGAGCATCCTGGAGGATCGACTCGGCTCCTCTTTCTCCGGAAAGTACAAGAGCCTGTTTGTCGCGAATCAAGGCAGCAAACCGGAGCGCCTGGAGGCGCTGAAGGATGCCATCGCGGAAGTTTACGCGTCGGTGTTCTCGCCTGATCCGATCGAGTATCGAGCAGAGCGGGGCCTACTCGACTTTCGCGAAGAGATGGGAATTCTCATCCAGGAAGTCGTTGGAACACGCGTCGGTAAGTACTTCTTTCCGTCTTTTTCTGGCGTTGCCTTCAGCAACAACGAGTTCCGTTGGTCTCCTCGCATTCGGCGCCGCGACGGGCTTCTGCGCATGGTCCCGGGACTGGGCACTCGCGCTGTGGACCGAGTGAGCAACGACTATCCGATTCTGGTCAGCCCAGGCAACCCGGGCCTCCGCGTCAATGTCTCTCCCGATGAGATCGTGCGCTACTCACCGAAGCGGATGGATGTCATCGATCTCGAGAGCCAGAGCTTTACAACCGTCGACGCAATCACTCTTCTTCGGGAACACGGCCACGAGTATCCGATGGCGAAGCTCCTGGTGTCTGTCGTCGATGAAGACCGAATTCGCGATCCAGGAGGCCTGGGACCGGATTGGCAAAAGGACGACGTCATCCTCACGTTTGATGGACTCTTGGCGAAAACGCCCTTCAACGAACAGATGAGGAAACTGCTAGACCTATTGGGGGAAAAACTCGGTTCGGCTGTCGACCTGGAATTTGCATGCGATGGAAAGGACGTCTACATCGTCCAATGCCGCGCGCAGAGCGCCCTCGAGGAGCACGCACCAGCGGCCATTCCTCGCCACCTGCCGCGCGAGAAAATACTCTTCTTTGTCAAGAAGTACGTCTCCAATGGACACATTCCTGAGATTACACACATCGTCTACGTCGATCCCGAACGCTACGCCGAGCTTCCGGATCACAAGAGTCTGACGGATGTCGCCCGGGCGGTTGGCCGACTGAACAAGCTGCTGCCGAAGAGACAGTTCATTCTCCTCGGACCGGGGCGCTGGGGTAGTCGCGGGGACATCAAGCTCGGCGTCAATGTGACCTATTCCGATATCAACAACACCTCTCTCCTCATGGAAATCGCGAGGAAGACTGGAGACTATCTACCCGAGCTTTCGTTCGGCACGCATTTCTTTCAGGATCTGGTCGAGGCGGACATCCGCTACCTTCCAGTCTACGCAGACGATTCGGAAACGATTTTCGACGAGCTGTTCTTGCGCCGCGCTCAGAATCTCCTGCCCACGATTCTGCCGGAGTTCTCCCACTTGGAAGACACACTGCGGGTCGTCGACCTCGCAAAAGAAACAAATGGCGAGATCCTCAGAGTTCTCATGAACGCGGAACTTGGCGAAGCGGTAGGGCTTCTTACCCGGGCTGAGCCCCGGGCGAAGTCTGTACGCCCGTCGAGGGCCGCGCCTGAAGGTACCGGCGAGAATCACTCGGGCTGGCGAATGGAGATGGCACGAAGCATCGCGCGGCATCTTGATGCCGCGCGCTTCGGCGTGAAGGCTATCTACGTTTTTGGCAGCGCCAAGAACGCTACCGCTGGACCTGGCAGCGACTTGGATCTTCTTGTGCATGTTGACGGCACGCCGGAAAAACGCACCGAACTCGACACGTGGTTCGATGGTTGGGGTCTGTCGCTCGCTGAGATGAACTACCTACGGACAGGCTACCGATCCGGCTCCTTGCTCGATATTCACTACATAACCGACGCTGACATCGCCAATCGCACGAGCTACGCCGTGAAAATCAATGCGGTGACCGACTCGGCGTGGGTATTGGCACTGGGTCCTGACGACTCATTGTCGCGCTAGACGAGTTGGCGCGTCGAGTTCTCTGGGGCATCGAGGTCGAGTCGGAGAAGCGCCAGCTCGAGACCGTCGTGAGCGGCACCGAACAAATACGTCCGCCCGAGCCGCTGCCGCCAGTCTCCGGTGAGTCGCGCCGATTCATGAACGTGCCCGTGCAGTGTGATGTGGGGTTGTCTCGATTCGATGAATCGGCGGAGAGCGACACTGCCGATGTGGACGTCCAAAGGCGCGTAGTCGACGGAAATGTCGTCCAAATCTGCACGATCCAGCTTGGTATCGTAGGGCGGTCCGTGGAACAGAATGATGGTGCGATCCATCGCCTCGTCGCCGAACAAGCGCTCCAGGTCCTGCTGAATCGTCCCGTAGCGAAGATCACGTTCTGGCACGGTGACCGTACGGCGCCCCTCCTCGGGGGAAACACAGCCCGGCGGCACGTATCTGCCCACGTCGTACTTTTCCCAGTCCTTGAGCAGGAATGGTGTGGGAGGGACGTACGAGTACCCGACGATCGTCCAGTCGCCAACGAGATGCGATCGATCGTGGGCGTAGAGAATGAGGCCTTCCTCGGCGAGTTCGAGGAGGGGCCTTTCCTCCTGTTTTTCATCATCGTTGCCGAAGATCACCAGAACGGTGGGGTACGCGTCGCCCATCTCGGTCCGAAGACGCCGCAGCTTTGGACCGAGATATCCGAGCAAGAACGAGTCCCCGGAATCCTCAATCCAGGGTGACGGAAGAAGATCACCCCCGAGAAACATGGCAGGCGGCTTCTCCTCCATGGTCGCGCGGAAGAGCTTCTCATAGCGCTCCCGGCGACCGTGCAGATCCGAGACGAAGAAACAGCGGTTCAATCTGACCCACTCTGACTTTGGAGCCGCTTGCGCGATCCAATCCCTTTACGTGCGCGACACGTCGTGGCAGCCCTGTCTGTCGTGAGCATAGCCCTGCGGATCCGGCTCCGCCAGGTCACGGATCGGGGACCGTCGTCCCAGTTGGATGTGCACCTGTCTCGTGCGAATTCCAGAGTACCCCGTCTCCCATGTCACAGTAGCTTGCCCCTCACCCCTCGCCCGTGCTATGCGTATCTTTCGCGCCGCTCGCAGTGGGATTGCTCTTCCGGCCGCGAGCCCAGGCTGGCCTGTGGTCCAGCGCCCTTTGTCCCGGAGAGCACGATGAAAGAACACACGAAGGATCCGCCCAAACGGACCGATCCCGCCGCCGAATCGAACTCCGAGGCGGAGACGCGCTCTGACTCCCTCGCCTTGCTCGACACCGCCAGCCCATCTCAGGCAGCGCTCTCGCCGGAGATGGTCAGCCTGGCCCAGATCGCCTCCGACGTCGGACGCGATCTGGACGAACGTCTCGAAGCCTACGAAGACATCATCGACTCCGAGATCGGCGACACCGACCTCATGCGCGCCCGAAACATCGAGCGCGAAGTCGGCATGCGTCAGCTCTTCCTCAAGTTCGAGGGGGCGAATCCCTCGGGAACGCAGAAAGACCGCATCGCCTTTGCACAGGCCCAGGACGCGCTGCGCCGCGGCTTCGACACCATCACAGTTGCGACTTGCGGAAACTACGGCGCGGCCGTAGCCCACGCGGCCGCCATGGCCGGTTTGCGCTGCGTCATCTTCATCCCTTCCGGCTACAAGACGCGCCGCGAGGCGGAGATGGTCGAGCGCGGCGCCGAGATCGAGCGCGTTCCCGGAGACTACGAGGGTGCCGTCGACATCTCACGAGAACGCGCGCAGAAGAAGGAGTACTACGACGCCAACCCGGGCGGCGCAAATCTCGACCTGCAACTGCGGGCTTACGGGTCGATCGCCCATGAGATCTATGACGAGCTGCGGGACGCGCCGGCGGCAGTGGCCATTCCCGTGAGCAACGGGACGACGCTGGCTGGCGTGCATCGAGGATTCGTGAGTCTCTACCGCCGGGGCAAGACCTCACGCGTGCCCCACATGATCGCCGGCTCCTCCGTCGGAAAAAATCCCATCGTCGGCGCTTGGCTGGCTGGACACGAAACCTGCGAGGACATCGCGCCCGAGAAGATTCACGAGACAGCGGTCAATGAACCGCTCATCAACTGGCACTCCATCGATGGCGACCTTGCCCTCGACGCCATCCGCTCATCGGGCGGTTGGGCCGCGCATGTCAGCGACAAAGCGCTGCTTTCGCAGGCAAAGACGATCCGCGAGCAACAGGGATTGAACCCCCTGCCGGCCTCGACGGCCGGCCTCTTCGCGTTGCTGGACCGCCATCGTCGCGAGCCATTGCCGGGCGATCGCTATGTCGTCCTCTTGACCGGACGGAAGTGAGATGAGTCAGACCTTTCCCGAGGGACGTGCCATCGTCTACTGCGAAGGCGCCTTCGGCACTTCGAACGGCAAGACCGCACATGGCCTGGTGCGCCGCACGCGCCGCTACGAGCTGCTGTCAATCATCGACTCGCGGCACCGCGGCAAGGATTCGGGAGAACTGCTCGACGGACGGGCCAATGGAATCCCTGTCGTGGGTTCTCTGCCCGAGGCTCTTGCGTCGGCGAAGGCGCAGGGGCAGCAGGCCAGCCACTTCGTGATCGGCCTGGCCCCCGATGGCGGGCGTCTACCGCTCGAAGCGCGCCCGGTCGTCGCCGAGGCACTGCGTGCGGGATTGCATGTCGACGGTGGGCTGCACGACTTCCTCTCCGAGGATGCCGAGTTCGCTCAGCTGGCCCGCGAGCACGACCTTCGCATCCGCGACGTGCGCCGGCCGCCCGACCGCTCCGAGCTGCACTTCTTCTCCGGCGTCATCGAAAAGGTCGGCTCGGTGCGCGTCGCCACGCTGGGCACCGACTCGGCCGTCGGCAAACGCACGACGGCCTGGAAGATCGTGGAGGGCCTCGAGGCACGCGGCCGCTCGGTGGAGATGATCGGCACCGGTCAGACCGCATGGATGCAGGGTGTGCGATTCGGCATCATCCTCGATTCTCTGGTGAACGACTTTCTCTCGGGTGAGATCGAACACGCCATCTGGCGGGCCTGGACCGAGGCGCGCCCAGAGTTCATGCTGCTGGAGGGGCAGGGCAGTCTGATGAACCCGGCCTACCCCGGGGGCTACGAGCTGCTGGCGGCCGGACGCCCGCACGCGGTGATTCTGCAGCATGCGCCCGCTCGACAGGATTACGACGGATTTCCTGGCTACCGCATCCAGCCCCTGCCCCAGCAGATCCGAGCGATCGAAGTCGTTTCTGGCCGCCCCGTGCTCGCGATCACGCTGAATCACGAGGGCCTGAACCTCGATGAGATCCCCGCGGCCTGTGCTTCCATCGAAGCCGAGACCGGGTTGCCCACCGTGGATCCTCTCAATGGGGACCTCACGCCGATCCTCGAACGCATCGAGGCTCTCGCGCCCGGAGGACAATTGTGAGCCCAAAAGGCGGTTCCGCCCCCGGACGGCGCAAGGATCCACTCGCCGTGCTCGAGTGCATCGACCGGCTCACCGTGGGCCCGGTGAAACTGGAGGCCCAGCGGCTCATCATGCCCTATGTCGTGGTACAGGGCGCCCAGCGCGTCGAGCACGAGTTGATCTACCGCTACGAGGACAAGGTCTTCGATCCGACGAACCCGGCCGACGTCAACCTGGCCAGCCTGATCGGTTCGCAGGTCGCGCTGAACTATGGCCTCTTCTGCCGCGAGATCGTGTTCGTCGGCCCTTACGACCGTCACGATCGCCGTTTCCTCGAGGAGTACGCCGCGCACACCGCGCGCGAGATCTTCGCCATCAAGTTTCTCGAGCCCAACAGCTTTCTCTCGGACGAGGTACGCAACCTCCCGGCCGAGCGGCGCGACAGCTGGTTGCGCGCGCGCCTTGTGTTTTCGGGAGAAGCTCTGGCGCCTGCCGTCTTGGCGTGGCCTTCCCCCGACCCAGCGCGACACGCGGTGCTCTCGAGCGGCGGCAAGGACAGCCTGCTCAGCTACGGCCTGCTGCGCGAGACAGGCCGTGAGGTGCACTCGGTCTTCGTGAACGAGTCCGGCAGGCATTGGTTCACGGCGCTCAACGCCTACCGGCACTTCGCGGAGCACGAGCCGCATACGGCGAGAGTCTGGACCAACGCCGATCGTGTGTTCAGCGCCATGCTGCAGCATCTTCCCTTCGTCCGAAAGAATTGGCACCGCGTGCGCGCGGACATCTACCCGATCCGCCTGTGGACGGTGGCAGTCTTCTTGTTCGGAGCCCTTCCTGTCCTGCGCCATCGCGGAATCGGTAATCTTCACATCGGCAGCGAATATGACACGACCGTGCGCTCGACCCACGGTGGCGTCGCCCACTACGGCGGGCTGTACGACCAGAGCCGTTGGTTCGACCAGGCCATGAGCCGCTGGTTTCGGCGCAAGCGATGGAGTGTTCTTCAATATTCCGTCGTTCGCCCGCTGTCGGAGTTGTTGATCCTGAAGATCCTCACCGAGCGCTACCCCCAGTTGCAGGCGCTTCAGGTTTCCTGTCACGCGTCGCACAAAGAGGACCAGCGCGTTCGCCCCTGCGGACGCTGCGAGAAATGCCGGCGCGCAGTTGGGATGCTCGTCGCCCTCGGCGCCGATCCTCGGCGCTGCGGCTACGACGACGCGCAGATCGAGCATTGCGTTGCCGATCTGCGCGCCAAGGGCATCCACCAGGAGAATGTCGGCGCGAAGCACATTGAACATCTGCTCGTCGAGCGCGGGAAACTCTCCGCGGATGAAGGCACGGAACCGCATCCGGAAGTCCTGCAGGTGCGTTTCGATCCGGAACGCTCACCCGTCGAGACCGTCCCCCGTGACATGCGCGTCGCATTGCATCGAATTTGGGCCGAGCACGCGAGCGGCGCCGTGAAACGCGTCGGGCGGCAGTGGCTTCCGGTGGATCTCTTTGCCGACGAGGTGACCCTGCCGCCGCATCCACTGGAGCGTCACGCACAGCCGGTCTCGCTCGCCAAGGCACAGGGTGGCGCTGACGCCAAGAGTGCAGACACCGTTCTGTGGGGCGAAATGACCTGGCCCGGCGCGCAAGAACGGCTGAAGCGGTTGGGAGTGGCCTTGCTGCCGGTGGGCGCCATCGAACAGCACGGACCCCACCTTCCCCTCGATGTGGACGCCTACGATGCCGAAAGACTGGCACGCGAGGTCGCCGAGCGCTGCACGGATCCTCGCCCGCTCGTCTTGCCTCTCATCGCCTACGGCGTCAGCTACCACCACGACGACTTTCCGGGCACGATCAGCGTGGGGCCCGACGTGCTCTCCCGCCTCGTCTACGAAGTGGGGATGAGCGTCGCACGCCAGGGCATCGACAAGCTCGTGATCGTGAATGGCCACGGCGGCAACGGACCGGCTCTGCATTTCGCGGCCCAGCTGATCAACCGTGACGCAAGCATCTTCACCTGCGTCGACACAGGCGAGAGTTCCGACACCGATATCGATCAGATGGCTACCACCAACAACGATGTGCACGCCGGCGAGATCGAGACGAGCACGACTCTCGCACTGCGGCCCGAGGTCGTCCGCATGGACGAACTCGAGTCGAGCGTGCCCAGCTTCTCGAGCCACTACCTCGACTTTTCCTCGAAGCGCGGCGTCGCCTGGTACGGTCGCACGCTCAAGATCAGTGAGAGTGGCGTCATGGGTGACCCTACGAAAGCGAGCAGCGAAAAGGGCAATCAGATGTGGGAAATCATGGTGAACAACTTGGTCGAGATGATCGAAGACATCAAGGGTCTCAGCCTGGGAGAGATCCACCAGCGGAGGTACTGAGTTGCGGATCACCGCCGTCGAGGCGTGGTCGCATCGCATGCGCTTGTCTGTGCCCTACAGCATCGCCAACGAGAGCTTCGACCACGCCGAAAACGTCTTCCTTCGGCTACTCACGGATACCGGCCCCATCGGGTTGGGCTGCTCTGCTCCGGATTTTGGAGTCACCGGCGAAAACGCCACGACCGTCCTCGCGGCCATCGACGAAGTCGTCCGCGACCGCGTGATCGGATTGGACCCGCGCCGCACTTCCCACGTTCTCGCAATCCTGGAGGAGGCGCTGGCCGACCGACCCGCCGCCCTGGCCGGCGTCGACATGGCCCTGCACGACCTGCTGGGCCGCGTGGCGGGCCTGCCACTGTGGGTGCTCCTCGGCGGCTATCGCGAGCGGATCCTGACGTCGATCACGATCGGAATCATGCCCACTGCCGACGCCGTGGAGTGCGCAAACGACTACGTCAGCCGCGGATTCCGGGCCTTGAAGTTGAAGGGCGGGCGCGACGCCGACCAGGACATCGAGTGCGTGCATCGCGTGCGCGAGGCCGTGGGTCCGGATATCGAGCTGCGCTTCGACGCCAACCAGGGCTTCGACGCGACGACGGCGCTGCGATTCATCGAGGCGACCCGCGCGGCAAAGCTCGAGTTGATCGAGCAACCCACGCCGAGCGAATTTCCCGAGTCGATGGGACAGGTCAGCTCCGGCTCGCATCTACCGATCATGGCGGACGAGAGCCTGCACACCCTACGCGACGCCTTTCGCATCGCGTCGCAGGAGTTGGCCGACATGGTCAACGTGAAGCTCATGAAGGTCGGCGGGATCGCTCGCGCGCGGCGCATCGCCGCCGTCGCGCGGTCGGCGCGACTGGAGGTCATGGTGGGCTGCATGGACGAGTGTGCGCTCGCCATCGCGGGCGGACTCCACTTCGCCCTCGCACACGAGAACGTGGCCTACGCGGATCTCGATGGGCACTTCGACCTGATCGACGACCCCACCGCGGGCGCCGTCATCCTCGAGGACGGCTGGCTGCGCCCCCTGGATCGACCGGGGCTGGGCGTCGATCTCTGACCGCTGCAGCGCCGCCGTTCTCAGTTTCCGAAGACCGCCTCCAGCGAGCCGAAGCTCGGGCTTTCGGTCGAGACGAATTCGTTGACTCCGACGAGCTTGAGCTGGAATGCAAGCCGTGACTGTGTGGGGACATTACCCGACCAGGTCAACGTTGCGTCCCCGGTGAGCACGAAGCCCGAAAGCGGATCGGCGACCTCGAGGACGAGATAGTTGATCCCACTCGCGTTTCCATCGGCGAATGACGAATCGCCGACCGGCACGGCGTTGTAGAACAGATTGCCGACTCCGACCGACGTGTCCACGTTCACGGCACGCGTTCGGATGAACATGTGGGTGAAGTTCAACCCACCGACCGTGTAGGCCATCGTTTCGCCGCCGATTTCAAAGGTGGCCTGGTCCAGGCCCGCAGCGTAGGGCAGCGTCAAGGGCTCGACCTGGCTGCTGACTCCACCGTGCTGCCGAGTCTCGGTGGGTGCGGAAGTTTCCTGGCCGAGATCGAGTTCGAAGGTCGCGGCGACGCCCATGTGGGTCGTGGCGGTATCTTCTCGGCGTTGAGCCCCGCTCTCAGACCACGCGCCTGGCGGGCCTTTTGGACGAGGATGCACGGCGCTGAGGCGGTTACTCCGCCACCCGATACAACACGACCTCGATCGCTTCCGCGTTCAACTCTTCATCGACCTCGCCGCCAAACGCGGCGAACTGAGACTGCTGCGCGGCGACGCCGTTCTCGATCACGGCGACATGGTCACCATCCAGAAGAAGCACGATGTCGTTCTTGGAGTCGTGCGGGACGTTCAGATCCCGCTCGGAGAGGAGTTCACCGTCGAGCGTGTGGACCGCCATACGCGCGAATGACTCACTCTTTGGATCCTTGTCCAAGCGCACCCAAAGCTCGTCGTCGAAGAGGTAGAGATCGGAAATCTGTGGTTCATGGTCTGCGAGCGTGTATTCCGTCTCGGCCTTCTGTCCGTTGAAGACGAAGGTGTTCGAATTGCGCATCTGTTCGAGTTCTTCTTTGGTCCTCTCGCGCGCTTCCACCGGGCGTGACCATGTCGATTTGAGCTGCCCGTCGAGATCGTATTCCTCGATGACATAACCCTCACGCTCGGGCGCGATGAACAGACGCCCGTTCTGGCTCACTGCCCAGCGATCCCAGCGCCAGAATTGCTCGAACTCGTTGTACTTCTGCTTAAGAGGATTCGTCGAAACGGTGGTCGAGCGCTCGTCGAGTTTGTGCCGAAGCGAGCCGTCCCGACCCACGACCCCCAGCCACTTCTGTATCTGCGGGTTTTCGCCTCCAAAGGTGAATATGCTGCCACCGACGACGGCGTAGTCACCGCATGCGGCAAATTCGGTGGCCGACACCGGCGACTCATCTTCGGGATCAAGGAGCACACGCAGC
>Ga0214472_10006052_pt1 | contig 12690 bp, 12 predicted proteins | sample RVTome_6_FD_207662 | JGI IMG/M metagenome (GOLD analysis project Ga0214472, IMG submission 207662) | Soil microbial communities from uranium-contaminated site in the Upper Colorado River Basin, Wyoming, United States - RVT140D175 | ecosystem: Environmental > Terrestrial > Soil > Contaminated >... | reverse complement strand
GACAGGCGCCCTTCCCGGCTGTCCTCGCGCGCCCGCATGTGGCGCAGCACGGCAAGGCCCGTGATGAAGATGAAACAGAAGCCCCAGATCGCCAGCAGGGCGCCTGAATTCGACTGACTGAACGATTGCAGGACGACGGCGACATTGAGAAGGTTTGCGAGCAACATGACGAAAATCATGTTGCCCACGGTCTCGAGCTGCTTGCCCTGCAAGCTCGCGCGATGCTTTTCAGGCACCGGAACGTCCCGCAGCAACCGGCCGAAAGACCAGCTGGCCGCGGGAACGGCTGTCTGCTTTTCCATCTCACGTATCTCCGGTCCGTTGTTTCGGACACTCTCAAGGAGCAAAACTAGCAGAATTGGCTGAAAGGAGCGGCATGACCGGCCTTTCAGTTTTCAGCTTTGCATTTACCGGAGATTCAGCCTGCCCGGGCCGGGGGCTGGTGGTGTGCGCCGCCGGATCAATTGCCCGGCAACCCGTTGCCCCGGGCCGCGGCGGCCCTTAAGTCTGGGCCACTGGCCGAACAATCACAGGAAACACCCCACATGACCGCTCACCGATCGATCGTTGACCTGATCGGCAATACGCCGCTCCTTCGCCTGAACGGCGCATCAGACGCCACAGGCTGCGAAATCCTCGGGAAATGCGAGTTCCTGAACCCCGGCCAGTCGGTGAAGGACCGCCCCGCCCTCGGCATCGTGCGGGAGGCCGAAGCCGCCGGCCTCCTGAAACCGGGTGGCACGATCGTGGAGGGCACGGCTGGCAATACCGGCATTGGCCTCGCCCTCGTCGGTAAGGCGCTCGGCTACCGCGTCGTCATCGTCATGCCGCGCACCCAGAGCCAGGAGAAGAAGGACGCGATCCGCCTGCTCGGCGCTGAGCTGATTGAGGTCGACGCCGTCCCCTACGCCAACCCCAACAATTATGTCCGCTATTCCGGCCGCCTCGCCGAGGAGCTTGCCGAGAGCGAGCCGAACGGCGCCATCTGGGCCAACCAGTTCGACAACCAGGCGAACCGCCGTGCCCATTACGCCACCACCGGCCAGGAAATATGGGCCCAGACCGGCGGCAAGATCGACGGCTTCATCTGTTCCGTCGGCTCCGGCGGCACGCTCGGCGGCGTCTCGCTGGCGCTGAAGGAGAAGAGCAAGAAGATCACCATCGGCCTCGCCGATCCCGGCGGCGCTGCGCTCTATGAGTATTACACGAATGGCGAGCTGAAAGCCGAAGGCACCTCGATCACCGAAGGCATCGGTCAGGGCCGGATCACCGCCAACCTCGAAGACATCAAGGTCGACAAGGCCTACCGCATCAATGATGACGAGGCGCTGAAAGTATTGTTCGACCTAGTGGAGACCGATGGCCTCTGCCTCGGCGGCTCGTCCGGCGTGAACGTCGCGGGCGCCATCCGCCTCGCAAAGGACCTCGGCCCCGGCCACACGATCGTGACGATCCTGTGCGATTATGGCAACCGCTACCAGTCAAAACTGTACAATCCGGAATTCCTGCGCGGAAAGGGATTGCCCGTTCCGTCCTGGATGGAGAAATAGGCAAATGGAAACCGGTGATCCCCTCGTCAGCGCCGAATGGCTGCTTGCCAATATCGAAGCCCCGGATGTGCGCATCGTGGATGCCACCTGGTTTGCCCCCTTCACCAACCCGCCCGAGACCGGCCGCCAGGCCTGGATGCGCGGACACATCCCGAAGGCCGTGCATTTCGATATCGACGATATCGCCGACACCTCCTCCCACCTGCCGCACATGCTGCCGGACGCGGTGAAATTCTCCTCGCGCGTGCGCCGGCTCGGCCTCGGCGATGGCAACCGCATCATCGTCTACGACCAGAACAACTTCTTCGCCGCCGCCCGCGCCTGGTGGATGTTCCGCGTCATGGGCCACCAGGACGTGCACGTGCTCGATGGCGGCCTGAATGCCTGGGTCGAGGAAGGAGGCGCGCTCGACGACATGCCCCCCGTCACCGGCGAGCGCCATTTCACCGCCCGTGTGCGCACCGACCTGGTGATGGACGCCAAAGCGCTTGAGAACCTCGTCGGCACGGCTCGCACCACCATTATCGACGCGCGCCCGGACGGCCGCTTCTTCGGACGCGTGCCCGAGCCGCGCGCCGGCCTGCCTTCGGGCCATATTCCCGGCAGCATCAATCTGCCCGGCAGCCTGCTCGTCACCCCGTCCGGGCACATGAAACCCGCTCCAGACCTGAAGCGACTGTTCAAGGACCCGATGGCGCCAACCGTCGCCACCTGCGGCTCCGGCGTTACCGCCGCGATCACCGCCCTCGCCCTCGCCCGCCTCGGCAACTGGGATGTCGCGGTCTATGACGGCTCCTGGTCCGAGTGGGCTTCCGATACCTCGCGCCCGATCGCCACGGCCGACGCATGAACAAGGACGAGGCCGCGCCCGAGACCCGCCTTATCCACACGCGCGCCGATCGCCTCGGCCGCGTCACCGTGAACCCGCCGGTGGAGCGCGCCTCGACTGTTCTCTTCCGCGACGAAGCCGGCCTCTACGGCGCCAAGCCCACCTATGGCCGCATGGGCTTGACCGTGCACCGCGAACTTGAAGCGGCAATGTGCGAACTTGAAGGCGCGAGCCACACCCGCCTTACTGGAAACGGTCTCCAGGCCTGCGCGCTGGCGATCGCCAGCCTCACGTCCTCCGGCGACCATCTCCTGTTTTCCGACAGCGTCTATGGCCCGACCGCCCGTTTCTGCGAGCGGCGCCTCAAGGCGATGGGCATCGAGGCCGAACGTTTCGATCCGCGCGCCGGCGCGGAAATCGCTGCGCTGTTCCGCCCGAACACGAAGGCGATCTTCCTGGAAGCGCCGGGCTCGCTGACCTTCGAAATCTGCGACACGCCGGCCATCGTCGCGGCGGCATCAGAACAGGGCATACGGACGATCCTGGACAATACCTGGGGCGCAGGCCTGCTGCACCAGCCCCTCGCGCTGGGGGTCGATATTTCTGTGCAGGCGCTGACCAAATACGCTGCCGGACATGCCGATGCCTTTGGCGGCGCCGTGATGACGCGTGACAGCGGCCTCGCCGCACGCATCGCCGCGGCCTCCGAGGACTGGGGCATCGCCCTCGCGCCGGATGACGCCTATCTCGCGCTGCGCGGCCTGCGCAGCCTGCACACGCGCCTGAAGGCGCATGAGGCGGCTGGCCTCGAAATGGCGCACTGGTTTGCCGCGCGGCCGGAGGTGGCCGGCGTTCTCCACCCAGCCCTGCCCGAGAGCCCTGACCACGCGCTCTGGACGCGCGACTTCACCGGTTCCAACGGCCTTTTCGGCGTGATCCTGAACCCGGTTCCGGCGGGCGGGATGGAGCGCTTCTTCGACGCGCTCTCCCTCTTCTCGCTCGGCTTTTCGTGGGGCGGCTTCGAAAGCCTTGTCATCCCCTGCGACCAGCAACTCGAGCGCATGAAGGGCAGCTGGACCGAGACCCGCGCCGGCCCCCTCCTGCGCCTTCATATCGGCCTCGAAGCCACGCGCGACCTGAAGGCCGACCTCGAGGCGGGGTTCAAGGCAATGTCCGAGAGCTGATGATCGTCTGCCCTATGGCACAGGGCGCGTGAAGTTCTGGAAGACGAAGAACGATTCCACGTCCAGACCAACCTGGCTCTGCGGTTCCGATCCGGGCCACAGGTTTTCCTCATACTCACGCCGCGCGACGCACCGCCTTGTCCGGCTGGCAAGGTCCACAAAGTCATCCGCCCCCGGCAGGGATTCGAGCACGCAGCCATCATAGTAGGGGTATTGGGCATCGGTGCTGCAACCGAACGAGGACCGGTCATTCCGGGCCGCGGTCATCACCATCCGGTTGGGCGCCGACAAGGCCGGAATGAAGGTGCCGGAATAGCAGGCCGAGATGACCACGACCGTTGGCCGTTCGCCGCACCATTGCTCGATCAGGCCATCCAGACGGGCAGGCTCCAGCAGCCCCTCCCGGCCGAGCACCATTCCAGCGGGCGAGCCGTGCGAGGTGAAATAAAGAAGGCAACCGGCCTGCGCTGACCGCGCCTTCGTCGCGAAGGAGGCGAAGGCGATGTCGGAAGCGAGCGCCCGGCCATTCTCGGCATTGGGGCGCAGGGACAGGGACGAGATATTGTCGGGATCGAAACCGATCGACGCGAACCCCTCCGCCAGGGCCTGCCGGGCATTCTCGAACGCCTCGATCGGCGCGCCATTGCTGTCGCGCCAGTCGGCCGCGAGGATGCCCACGGCCCAGTCGGTGAATCCCGCCTCGTCCGTTTCCGCCTGGGCATGCGCCGGCGCGGCGCCGGTCGCGGCGAGGATCAATATCAAGGCAACCAGATGCAGCCTGCGCATCCCATTCCTTTCCCGTCCAGATTCCTTCAGGCATATGATCAGGCCCGGTGCGCTCGCGCAAGATGGGGATGACTAGCCGGCCGTGCCGATGCCACAGCCCACCCTACTCCGGATAGGTGTCCAGCGACGGCTCCCGAAGCCAGCAGTCGCAGCCGGGATCATACTGGTAGGCCTCACCATAGTCGTTGATGCGCGTCGGAGTGCCATAATACCATCCGTGCACATACTCATGGCCCGGGTCGCCATAGCGGTCCGCAAAGCCGTCTCCGGTATCATCGCAGACCGGGTCGCGCTGGGAATTCAGACCGCATTCAAAGGGCGGCACCTGCGTCAGGGTCACCGCCATGTCCGATGCTGCCGCATCGAGCCCCATCGCAATCGCATCCAGTTCCGCCGTCGTGCAGCCTGCGAGCGCGAGGACGCTCGCCCCGGTCAGCCAGAGACGCGCGCGGGCGCCGATTGTCTTCTTCCTCATGATCAATACCCCAAGTGCCCGATTCCCTTGGAGTATTTTGCGAGGGACGCGCCTGAACGCAAGCTGAACCGGGTATTTGCGTTCTCGCCTTTGAGTCGTGCCTCACTGGCCCCACCCTTGCGATTCCCGCTTGCGAGAGGGCCAGGGTGGGGCCTGTCAGCGGACTATCAAACCGGCTCCTCACTGACCTTCACCACCAGCTTGCCGAGGTTCTTGCCCTCGAACAGGCGCGACAAGCTGGCGGGCGCCTTCTCGAAGCCGTCAACGATGTCGGTCTCGAACTTGATCTTCCCTTCCATCAGCCAGCCCGCCATCTGCTGGATGCCTTCCGGGAAGCGCGGGAAATAATCGATCACGATGAAGCCCTTGACCAGCGTGCGGCGCATCAGGAGGTTCGCGAAATTGTAGGGGCCAGGCACCGGCTCGGTGGCATTGTAGGTGGAGATCAGCCCGCACAGCGGCATGCGAGAGAAGTCATTCAGACGCGCCATGACGGTGTCCATGATCCGCCCACCGACATTCTCGAAGTTGATGTCGATGCCGTTCGGACAATGCTTGTCGAGCGCCTTGCCGACATCTTCGGACTTGTAATCGATCGCCGCGTCGAAGCCGGCAACCTCGGTCAGCCAGCGGCACTTGTCCGCCCCGCCCGCGATGCCGACCACGCGGCAGCCCTGTATCTTCGCGATCTGCCCGACCATCGAGCCGACGGCGCCGGCAGCAGCAGACACGACCACGGTCTCGCCCGCCTTGGGCTTGGCAATGTCCATCAGCCCGAAATAGGCCGTCATCCCGGTCGCGCCGAGCGGGCCCATATAGGCCGTGAGCGGAACACCCGGCAGTCTCGGCAACTTGGCGAGCGCAGCGCCCGGGAGAGTATTATAAATGGCCCAGCCGGAGAGACCTGTATTGACGATGTCGCCCGGCACCAACCCGTCGAAGCGGCTCTCGGTAACGATGCTGAGACCGCCGCCGCGCATCGGATCACCGATCTGCACGGGCGGCAGGTAGGCATCAATGTCGCTCATCCAGATCCGGTTGGTCGGGTCGAGCGAAAGATAGATCGTCTTCGCGCGCACTTCGCCTTCGGAAAGCGGCGCCAGCGGGCTCTCGACGAGTTCGAGATCGCCTTCCCTGATGTCGCCCACCGGCCGCTTGCGCAGCACCCAGGTCTTGTTCATTTCGTTCGTCATGGTCTCCTCCCGGTCTAGTTGGGAGGAACGCTAGGCCGAAATCCGTTCAGCGCAAGATGCCGCGCCGGGATTGCCAGTAGGCATAGGCGAAGAACGCAAGGCCGAGCCCCATGATGACCCAGGGGAAGAATTCCTGGCCCTCCATCTTCGGCGCGTCCTTGGCGGTCACGGTGATGTACATGCTGATCACCGACGCAATGAACGCCGCAGCAAACAGGACAACGGCGGCCTTGTTCTTCATCAGCAGCGCCACACTGCCGAAGAAGGCGCCGAACACGCCTACCGCCCAGATGCCGAACATCCACCACGGCATCGCGAACCAGTAGGCCAGCATCTCCGGCGGATAATCTTTGAGGTAAGCCTCGTTTTTTGTGACGGTCATGATGTAATCGAAACAGCCGTAGCCATTCCACAGCAAGGCAATGATGCCGACCAGCCAGAGGTGCCAGCCGGCCTTCACGCCGTCCGGCGCAGTGTCTCCAGTCATGTGGGTCTCCCTCCCCGTTATGTCTTGAGTATACGCCCGATCCCGCGCCGCTCCAATGCCGCTCGCCGGAGCGACGATTGTGCTAGCGCAGCACGCCGTGCTTGGCCTGGTGGTAGGCGTAGTTGAGGAACAGGAGGGAGACGACGATGATGCAGACCGCGAAGACGCGTGTGCTGTCATAGTCCGGCGCCGGGCGGGCATAGCTGAGGGCCATCGCAAAGATCGTGGCCGTGGTGGACAAGGCCAACACCCGCACCGCCAGAGCCTGGCGTTTCAGGAGGAGCACCGCGCCGATCAGCGCCGAGAAGACGGAAATCGCCCGCACTGCGAACACCCCGGCGGGCTGGGTCTCCCAATACTGCCGGGCGCCTTCCGGAATGCGTTCCATATAGGGGGCAAACTGGGTGGCGGTCGCCAGGAAATCGAAGACTCCCAAGGCGTTCCACAGTACGGCCAGCGTACCGATCAGGTAGAGATGCCAAGGCGCCTTGAGCGCGGGCTTCTGCGCCGGCGGGGCAAGGGCCACGGCTTCATCGAAGGAGAGGTCACGCTCCATGCCCAAATATTAACACATTTCCCCACTCGCGTGAAAGCGGAAAGCGATTCGCCTTACCGGAGTTTAAGCGAGGGCCTGCAGGCGGGTGACGCGGCCCCTGCCAGCGGCTAAACCCTCTGCAGCACAGAGGAATCGCCCATGGCCACGGCCCCCGTAACCGACAAGAGCCATCTCTATCTCATCGATGCGAGCGCCTATATCTTCCGCGCGTTCCATGCCCTGCCGCCGCTGACGCGGCAGTCGGACGGGCTGCCGATCGGCGCGGTCTCCGGCTTCTGCAACATGCTCTACAAGCTGCTGGAAGACCTGAAGGGTCCGGAACGCCCGACGCATTTTGCCTGCATCTTTGATGCATCCGCCTACACCTTCCGCAATGAAATGTACCCGGCCTACAAGGCCCAGCGCCCGCCGACACCCGAAGAGCTGGTGCCGCAATTCCCGCTGGTGCGGCGCGCCGCCGAAGCCTTCGCCGCACACGCCATCGAACTTGACGGCTTCGAGGCCGACGACCTGATCGCAACCTATGCCCGCCAGGCGGAAGCCAAAGGCGCGCGCGTCACCATCGTCTCTTCCGACAAGGACCTGATGCAGCTCGTCTCCGGCAAGGTGCTGATGCTCGACACGATGAGGAACAAGCTGATGGGCCGCGACGAGGTGATCGAGAAGTTCGGCGTCGGCCCGGAACATGTCGTGGATGTCCAGTCCCTCGCCGGCGACAGTGTCGATAATGTGCCGGGCGCGCCCGGCATCGGCGTGAAGACGGCAGCGCAGCTGATTACCGAATTCGGCAGTGTTGAGGCCCTCTTGGAACGCGCCGGCGAGATCAAGCAGCCGAAGCGGCGCGAAACGCTGCAGAATTTCGCTGATCAGGTTCGCATTTCCAAACAGCTCGTGACCCTGAAGGATGATGTGCCGCTGACCGTCACACTGGAAGACCTGGCGGTGCAGGATCCCGACCCGAAGACGCTGATCGGCTTCCTCGAAGAGATGGAGTTCCGCACCATCACCCGCCGCGTGCGCGAGCAGATGGAGAAGGACGGCGCCATCGAGGCCGCCGCGCCGGAAGCCGCCGCGATTGACCGCGCGGCCTATGCCTGCATCCGCGACCTGAAGACGCTGGAAGACTGGGTTGCCCGCGCAGCCCTGCAAGGCTGGGTCGCGGTGGACACCGAAACCGACGCCCTCGATTCCGTAGGCGGAGGATTGGTCGGCGTCTCACTGGCGCTGGCGCCGGGCGAAGCCTGCTATATCCCCCTCGCGCACCTCGATCCGGAGTCGAAAGGCGACGGCGACATGTTCGGCGCCGACCCGCCGCGCCAGATCAAGATGAAAGAGGCGATCAAGGTGCTGAAACCGATGCTGGAGGACGCTGCCATCCTCAAGATCGGCCAGAACATCAAGTATGATCTCAGCGTGTTTGCCCGCCACGGCATCCGCGTGGCGCCGATCGATGACACAATGCTGATCTCGTTCGCGCTGAATGCCGGCCTGCACGGCCACGGCATGGATGAGCTGTCCGAGCGCTATCTCGGCCACAAGCCAATCTCGTTCAAGGAAGTCGCCGGCACCGGCAAGACGCAGAAGACCTTCGCCCAGGTCGCCCTCGACAAGGCAACCGAATACGCCGCCGAGGACGCCGACGTGACGCTGCGCCTCTGGCAGGTGCTCAAGCCCCGTCTGCGTACTGAACAGGTGACGACCGTCTACGAAACGCTGGAGCGCCCGCTGGTGCCAGTGCTGGCCGAAATGGAACAGGCCGGCATCAAGGTCGATCGGCAGATGCTGTCGCGCCTCTCCGCCGATTTCGCCCAGCGCATGGCCGGCCTTGAGGCGCAGGCGCACGAGCAGGCCGGGCGCGAATTCAATATCGGCTCGCCCAAACAGCTCGGCGAAATCCTGTTCGACGAGATGAACATCCCCGGCGGCAAGAAGACCAAGACCGGCGCCTGGGTGACCGACGCCGATGTGCTCGAAGGCCTGGCCGAAGAGGGCCACGCCCTGCCCCGCACGATTGTCGACTGGCGGATGCTGTCCAAGCTGCGCTCGACCTATACCGAGGCGCTGCAGGCCGCGATCAAGCCGGAAACAGGGCGCGTGCATACGAGCTACATGATGGCGGGCGCGCAGACCGGCCGCCTCGCCTCGACCGATCCGAACCTGCAGAACATCCCGGTACGGACGGAAGAAGGCCGCAAGATCCGCGAGGCCTTCATCGCGGAAGATGGCAACGTGCTCGTCTCGGCCGACTATTCACAGATCGAGCTGCGCATCCTAGCGCACATGGCCGACATCCCGGCGCTGAAACAGGCCTTCAAGGACGGGCTCGACATCCATGCGATGACCGCCAGCGAAATGTTCGGCGTGCCGGTGGAGGGCATGGACGCGATGGTGCGCCGGCAGGCCAAGGCGATCAATTTCGGCATCATCTACGGCATTTCCGGCTTCGGCCTTGCCCGCCAGCTCGGCATCCCGCAGGCTGAAGCCGCCGCCTATATCAAGGAATACTTCAAGCGCTTCCCGGGCATCCGCCAGTTCATGGACGACACCAAGGCCTTCGCCCACGAGAGAGGTTTCGTGCGCACCGCCTTCGGCCGCAAGATCAACCTGCCGGACATGAAAGCCAAGGGCCCCGCCCGCGCCTTCGCCGAACGCCAGGCGATCAACGCGCCCCTGCAGGGCACCGCCGCCGACATCATCAAGCGCGCCATGATCCGCATGCCGGAAGCGCTCGCGGGCGCCGGGCTCAAGGCAAAGATGCTGCTGCAGGTGCATGACGAACTGATCTTCGAATGCCCGAAGACCGAAGCGGAGAAGCTGATCGAGATCGCGCAGAAGACGATGTCAGGCGCCGATGGCCCGGCGCTGAAGCTTTCGGTTCCGCTGGAGGTCGAAGCCAAGGCGGCGAAGACCTGGGCGGCGGCGCACTGATTTTCAGGATGCAAGGAAGACCCTCACCTCCCATTGCTGCGCAATGGGAGGTGAGGGCCTCTGACATTGCCGCAAACACCAACACCCGGACAGGGCTTCCCCTTCCGGGTATCGCGTCGTTTGGGTCCAGCGGATGGGCGGCGCCCAAGGGTCAGGTGACGTGAATTGGGTCGTGGAGGATATTGAGGTGTCCCCGTCGGCACGAGGCACATCATCCCATCCGCTTCCAACACCGCTTGAGATAGTCAAACGATGCCGGACCCGAGTGAGGGCTCGGCTTTCACCTCCTTGGCCTCACGCTATGGAAGGGGTCATACAACCGGTGGGTATGCGGCCGGATTCGCAGCGCGCAAAAAACTTCAGTTTGTCGTCACCCCGGTTTCGCCGGAGGCGAAGACATAGGGACCCAGACTCCCTTGTTCTGCTTGGCTTTCTGGGTCCCGGACAACCGCTTCGCGGTTTCCGGGATGACGACAAACTAATTTTGGAAAGGGGTCCATAGCGCCCGCCAACGTAGGCATAAGCCCAAACTTACGCATCAATTCCAGCCCGCCCTCTTCACACTTGCGGCGCTTTCCGCCGCAATGAATCGCAAGAGCGCCGCAATCCGCGCAAATGCCCGCCGCACTCCGTTGATTTTGTTGAAGCTCCACCAATGGAGGGCTTTTGCTATGGACCGAGCTGTGATTGAACCTTTTGCCAAGCGGACTGAAGCGCATTCGAGCTTCCGGCTGGCGGAAAAGGACAAGGCCATGACGACACTCGCACTGGTGGACGATGACGAGAACATCGTCGCCTCGCTCAAGATGTTCTTCGAGGCCGAGGGCTACCAGGTGCGCACCTATCATGACGGCGAATCTGCCCTGCCCGCCCTCACCGAGAGCCCGCCGGACATCGCCATCCTCGACGTGAAGATGCCGAAGATGGACGGTATGGAACTGCTGCGCCGCCTGCGCCAGACCTCCGAGCTGCCCGTGATCTTCCTCACCTCGAAGGATGAGGAGATCGACGAGGTGATCGGTTTCAACATCGGCGCCGATGATTTCGTGAGGAAGCCCTGTTCCAACCGCCTGCTGGCCGAGCGCGTGAAGGCGGTCCTGCGCCGTGCCCGCGGCGGCGCGGCTGGCCCCGAGGAAGGCGACTCCAAGCCGATCGTGCGCGGCAAGCTGGTGCTGGACCCCAACCGCCATGCCTGCACCTGGGACGGCAAGACCGTGCGCCTGACGGTGACCGAGTTCCTGATCCTCCAGGCCCTCGCCTCGCGCCCCGGTTATGTGAAGAGCCGCGACCAGCTGATGGACGCGGCCTATGACGACCAGATCTATGTCGACGACCGGACCATCGACAGCCATATCAAGCGGCTGCGCAAGAAGTTCCGTGAAGTGACGGACGAGTTCGATGCGATCGAAACACTCTATGGCGTCGGCTATCGCTACACGGAATAAGCTGCCCGCAGAGATCTACATCGGCGGGGCGGGAGACGAGCGCTCCCGCCTCGTGCTGGCTTATGCCGAAGCGCGGCGCGAGCGGATGCGGGGCAAGCGCGACGTGCATTACTTTCCGCACTGGCAGCTGACCCGTACGGCGCGCCTGGTCGGCGAGATCACGGCCACTGGTCATCCGCTGGCGCTGATCGGTCACAGCTGGGGCGCCGACTCTGTGCTGCTGGCCGCGCGGGCGGCGAAGGCGGATGTGTTCCTGATCGGCGCGGACCCGGTGGCAAAACCGGTGACGCGTATCACCGCCCGCGACAGCCGGCCGCGGCGCGCAGTTCAGGTGTTGCATGTCGATGCCGTGCCAACCGCCTATGACCGATCGGACTATGTGAAGGCTGCCGGCTTCCTGACTGGCGGCTGCATTCCGCGCGCCTTCCGGACGGCGGACCTGCGGATTGTCACCGCGCTCAACCACTGGAATTTCGGGGGCATGATGCAGGCAGCCGGAACCGGCGCGCGGACGGCGGAAGACTGGCTGGGCGAATTTCCGGAAAGGCTCAGCCAAAAAGCTGGTTGAAGCGCCAGGACCAGTTCGGCAGGGCGAGCGTCAGGAACAGGAAAGCCGCGCCGGCCAGCGCGCAGAGCGGCGAATAGAGGCGCCGGTTGAGCGACAGGTAAGGCTGCTCCGGCGCGGCGCGCTCAAAGGCAGGCAGGACGCCGGCGATGCCGCGGCCGAAGAATACAAGGGTGAGCAGTAGGCCGACCGGCAGCAGGAAAGGCTTCGACCGGGGCACCGCTTCGCTGAAGCCGCCCAGCAGGAAGGCCGCAATCGCCGCTGCGAAGAACAGGAGGCTGATATAGACAAAGGAAAGCCGCGACGGGATCTGCGTGATGCCGCGCCGGCCGATCAGGGAGCGCGCGAGCGCCTGTTCATTGGAAAACGGAAAGGTCAGGCCTGCGGCCCATAGCAGGTAGAGCACGCCGGTTGCGGCGAGCAGAAGCGCCAGACTGTTGCCTACAATTTCTGCCAAGGCAGGGTACTCGCACCATTTCCCGTCTTCGATCATACATGCAGGGCAAGCTTGCCGCCAGAGCCGCGATTGAATAGCCAAGGGCCTGATCCTTACATTACTGAGAACCGAGAAGGAGTTGCCCGATGTCTGACCTTGAAAACACGCTGCTGCTGGAGACCTCGAAAGGCAAAGTCACGATCGAACTTCGCCCGGACCTCGCCCCGGGGCATGTCGCGCGCATCAAGGAACTCGC
>Ga0214472_10006051_pt1 | contig 12690 bp, 9 predicted proteins | sample RVTome_6_FD_207662 | JGI IMG/M metagenome (GOLD analysis project Ga0214472, IMG submission 207662) | Soil microbial communities from uranium-contaminated site in the Upper Colorado River Basin, Wyoming, United States - RVT140D175 | ecosystem: Environmental > Terrestrial > Soil > Contaminated >... | reverse complement strand
TCGGCAAGCACCGATCCCACCTTGACGCGGCTGCCGAGGTCCACGTTCCAGCGCTCGAGCCGGCCGGCGACCTTGAAGCCGAGCTCGGCCCGGTCTTCTGCGGCCAGGGTCCCCACCGCCACCACCGTGCGCGGGATCTTGCGCTTCTCCGCCTTCACCACCTGGACCCGGCGCGGGGCCTCCACGGGGTTGCGCGAGTCCGCCTTTCCGGTGCAACCCCCGGCGACGAGAGCCAGCGCAGCCGTGACGGCGAGCGTGCGAGACACGCCTCCTCTTCCCTCCTGCCCCGAACGTCCATCTTAGCCGAGGCCCGGAGGTGACCGTCAGTAGCGCGGATCCTCGAGTGCCGCCCGGCATGTCAGCAGGATCCGGCAGTGCGGGTAAGATCCGACTCCTTGGCTTCCCTGCTCGAGCTCAGCGCGATCACGAAGGCGTTCGCGGGCGTCCGCGCGCTCGACGACGTGTCCTTCGAGCTCGCGCCCGGCGAGGTGCACGCGCTCGTCGGGGAGAACGGCGCCGGCAAGTCCACGCTGATCCGGATCGTGGCCGGCGCGCTTCGGCCCGACTCCGGGACGTTCGTGGTCTCGGGCCAGGCAGTCGAGCACGCCGACCCGCTGCACGCGCGGGCCTTGGGCATCGCCGTGATCTACCAGCAGCCCGCGCTCTTCCCCGACCTGAGCGTGGCCGAGAACATCGCGCTCGGACGCGAGAGCGGCTCGCCCTGGAGCCGGATCGACCCGCGCCTGAGGCGGGACGAGGCGCGCGAGCTTTTGTCCCGGCTCGGGTCCACGGTGGACCCCGATGCGCCGGTGAGTGGCCTGCGCATGGCCGAGCAGCAGCTCGTGGAGATCGCGCGGGCACTCGGTGCGAGAGCCCGCATCCTGGTGATGGACGAGCCGACGGCCGCGCTCAGCGAGCGCGAGGCCGGGCACCTGCTCGGGGTGGTGCGCGACCTGCGCGCGGCGGGGGTCGGGATCCTCTACGTGTCGCATCGACTCGAGGAGGTGCTGGCGCTGGCCGATCGCTACACGGTGCTGCGTGACGGCCGCTTCGTGGCGACCCGTACACGCGGCGAGGTGGATAAGGGCGGCCTCATCCGCTTGATGGTGGGTCGCGAGGCCAGCCTGATCCCGCCGAAGCCGGACACGCGTCCGGGCGCGCCGCTTCTCGAGCTGTGTGGGCTCGGCTGCGCGGTCTCGGGTGTCACCGACGTCAGCCTCGAGGTGCGGGCTGGGGAGATCGTCGGCATCGCGGGTCTCGTGGGCGCCGGACGCACGGAGCTCGCGCGCGTGGTGTTCGGGCTGACGCCTGCCGACTCGGGCGAGATCCGCGTCGCGGGCCAGGCGGCCGCCATCCGCACGCCGGAAGACGCGCGCCGTCAGGGGATCGCCTACGTGCCGGAGGACCGGCGGCGCTTCGGCGTCGTGGGCGAGATGTCCGTGGCCGCGAACGCGTCGCTCGGGGTATTGCGCGAGCTGAGCCGCTTCGGCCTCGTCGACCGCGCGGCCGAGGAGCGGCTCGCGACATCCTTCGTCTCCCGGTTGGCGATCAAGACCTCTTCTGTTCACGCGAAGGTGGCGACTCTCTCCGGGGGCAACCAGCAGAAGGTGGCGCTCGCGCGCGGCCTGGCCACGAAGCCGCGCGTCCTGATCCTCGACGAGCCCACGCAAGGCATCGACGTCGGGGCCAAGGCCGAGGTGCACGCGCTGATGGCGGAGCTGGCGGCTGCGGGACTCGGGATCCTCGTGATCTCGTCGGACCTGCCGGAGGTGCTGGGCGTCAGCGATCGGCTGGTGGTCATGCGCGGGGGCCGGGTGGCCGGGGCGCTGACGCGGGATGAGGCGACGCCCGAGCGTGTGCTCGCCCTGGCCATCGGCCACGAGGAGTCCGCGCGGCCCCGGGCGACGGGGGCGCCGTGACGGCGGCGACCGGCCCTTCCCGAGCCGGACGCTCGCGCGAGCTGTCGCTGCTGGCCGCGCTCGCGGCGATCCTCGTCGTCCTCGGCTGGCGGGCGCCGCGCTTCTTTTCGACCGCCAACCTCGCGGACCTCGCGACGAGCGTCGCCCCGGCGCTCGTGGCGGCGATGGGGATGGCGCTCGTGATCCTGGCGCGGCACATCGACATCTCGATCGGGTCGCAGTTCGCGGTGTGCGGGGTCGTGATGGGTCTCGTGGCCAAGGCCGGGGTTCCCGTGCCGCTGGCAGCGGGATCGGCCATCCTGGCCGGCGCGAGCCTCGGCGCAATGAACGGAGCGCTCGTGGCCGGTCTCGGCCTGCCCTCGATCGTCGTCACGCTCGCGACGATGGTGGCGTGGCGCGAGGGCCTGCGCTGGGCGACGGAAGGCACGTGGGTACGAGGGCTGCCCGAGAGCTTCCAGTGGCTGGGCCTGGGGCAGACCCCCGGACGGCTCCTGATCGTGGCCACGGCCGCCGCGGTGTTCGCGCTCTTCGCCTGGGGCCTCGCGTCGCTGCGCGCCGGCCGCTCGGTCTACGCCACCGGCTCCGATGCCGAAGCCGCGCGCCTGCTGGGGCTCCGCCCGCGCCGCGTGGTCTTCTGCGTGTTCGTGGCGATGGGAGCGCTCGCCGGCCTCGCGGCGGTGCTGACGACCGTCCAGTTCATCGACGTACAGCCGAACGCGGGCGTGGGCCTCGAGCTGCGGATCATCGCGGCGGTGGTCGTGGGCGGCGTCGCGATCAGCGGCGGCCGCGGCTCGAGCCTCGGCGTGCTGCTCGGGGTGCTGTTCCTGGCCGTGCTCGGGCCCGCGCTGGTGTTCCTGGGTGGCAAGGCGCACTGGGATCGCGCGCTGCAGGGGGCGATCATCCTGTTGGCGGTGGCGAGCGAGGCCGCGCGCCGGCGCGGAGCGGGCCATGACTGAGGGCACTCGAGCGACGCGAGCCCTGCTGGCGCTGCTGGCCGTGGAGCTCGTCGTCTTCGCGGTCCTGGGCCGCAACTTCCTGACCGTCGGCAACGGCTTCGAAGTCGTGCGGGCCTCCGTGGAGGTGGGCCTGCTCGCGCTCGCCCTCACCGCGGTGATCGCCACCGGCGGCATCGACCTCTCGGTCGGGTCGCTCCTCGGCCTGTGCGCAGTGGTGTTCGGCTGGCTCGCGCGCGAGGCCGGCCTGGCGGTGCCGGTGGCGGCCGCGCTCGCCGTTCTCGCCGGCACGCTCGGCGGCTTGCTCAACGGCTGGCTGGTCACGAGCCTGCGTCTGCCGCCGCTCATCGTCACGCTCGGCACCTACTCGCTCTACCGCGGCCTCGCGGAAGCGGCGACCGGAGGCGTCGCCAACTACACCGGATTCCCCGGCGGCTTCCTGGGCCTGGGCCAGGGGACGTTCCTGGGCGGCATTCCCGCGCAGCTTCCTCTGCTGGTGGTGGCCGGCGCCTTTTTTTGGGCGCTCGTCCACCGCTCGGTGATCGGACGCGGGCTCGAGGCGATCGGCTACGCGCCCGAGGCCGCGCGTCACGCCGGCGTGCCGGTGGGCGCTCGGCTGCGGCTCGTCTATGTCCTCTCCGGCACCGTGGCGGGTGTCGCGTCGCTCGTCTACGTCGCGCGCCTGGGACAGGCGAAGGCGGACGCGGGCAGCGGCTTCGAGCTCCTGGCCATCACCGCCGTGGTGCTCGGCGGCACCTCGATCTTCGGCGGCCGCGCGAGCGTCCCCGGCACGCTCCTGGGCCTCTTCGTCCTCGCGCTGCTGCAGAACGGGCTGCGTCTCGCCGACCAGCCCGCCGAGCTCGCGGGCATCCTCACGGGCATGCTCCTGCTGCTGGCGCTCGCCCTCTCGCGCGAAAGGAAGGCCTCATGACGCGTCGTGCGCGACTCGTGCCTTCCTGCCCGGCCTGAGGTTGGCCGAAGTCCTATACTTGGCGGATCCCGTGGAATCCCGGTAGGCCGGATTGGACGAATCCCAGCTCGAAACCAAAGCGTCTCCCGACAGCCTCTTGCCGGCGGAGTTGGATCGCTGGGGGCCGTTCGAGAGCCTGCAGCGAGTGGGGCGAGGCAGCTTCGGCGAGGTCTACCGTGCCTTCGACCCGACGCTCCAGCGCCACGTCGCCCTGAAGCTCCTCCTGCCCCGCGGCCTCGATCGGGACGCCGAGGCCAGCTCGCTGCTCAAAGAAGCGAGGGCGATGGCACGCGTACGACACCCCAACGTCGTGCCGATCTACGGTGTCGACGAGCACCAGGGGCGGGTCGGGTTCTGGAGCGACTTCGTGCAGGGCCAGACGCTCTCGGACCTCGTGGCCACACAGGGTTCCCTGGGCGCGCGCGAAGCCGCACTCGTCGGTATCGACGTCTGCAGGGCGGTCGGGGCGGTGCACGCCGCGGGATTCATCCACCGCGACATCAAGTCCGGCAACGTCATGCGTGAGAAGGGCGGCCGGATCCTGCTGATGGACTTCGGGCTCACGTACGAAAGCGGGACCGACAACAATCGCAGCGGCACGCCCGCGTACATGGCGCCGGAGCTCCTGACGGGGCAGCCGGCGACGATCTCGAGCGACATCTACGCCGTCGGCGTGCTGCTGTTCAACCTGCTGACGGCGCAGTATCCGGTCGAGGGCGTGGATCTCGGGAAACTCCGCGCGGCGCATGGCGCAGGCGCCCGCCGGACCCTGCTCGACGCGCGGCCCGATCTACCGCAAGCGCTGGCCCACGTGGTCGAGACGGCGATCCAGCCCGATCCGCAGAAGCGATTCGGCAGCGCAGGGCAGCTGGTGGCCGCGCTGTCCGAAGCGATCGGCATGGGCTCGGTCACGATGGCCGGACCACCGCCCGGGAAGCCGCGCGTCTTTCGCGCCTGGATGCTGGCGCCGGCCGCCGCCGTGGCCGCAGCCCTGCTGCTCGTCTTGCCTCAGGTGCGGGCGTTGTTCGCGCCAGGGCCCGTCTCGCACACGTCGCCTCGCGGCACGCAAGACGACTACAGGCGAGCCCATGATCTGCTCGCGCACCACTATCGGCCACAGGCGCTCGAGACCGCGATTCCGCTGCTCGAGAAGATCGTCGCCCGGGACGCGCAATTCGCTCCCGCGTTCGCGGACCTGGCGCGGGCCAACTTCCTTCAGTTCACCCAACAGCGCGAGACGAAGTACATCGAGCCTGCGCGCGAAGCCGCGCTGCATGCTCTCGCGCTCCGCCCCGACCTGGCATCGGCGCACGTGACGCTCGGAGCCCTTTATGCGTGGACGGCGCAGAACGACCTCGCGAGCCACGAGCTCGAGGAGGCACTGCGGCTCGACCGGTTCAACGCGGCGGCGTACGGCGCGCTCGCGGATCTGTACAAGCGTCAAGGTCGCACCGAGTTGGTGGAACCCACGCTCCAGAAAGCCGTCGGCCTGTCGCCGGACGACTGGAGTCTGATGCAGCAGCTGGGTGAGTACTACCTCGACAACGGCATGTGGGCCCAGGCGGGTGAGCAGTACCGCCGTGCGGCCGAGCTGATGCCCGACAATCCTCGCCCCCACAACAATCTGGGCCTGGTGTACCAGGGACTGGGCAGGCTCGACGAATCCGCGGCCGCGTTCCGGAGGGCGATCGATCTCGAGCCGAGCTTCATTCGCTTCAGGAATCTGGGCATGGTGCTGGCCGAGGCCGGAAAGTACGAGGAGGCCTCCCGGATGCTGGAGCGGTCGATCGAGATGCGACCTGACAACTATCGGGCCTGGGGGCTCATCGCATCCGTCTATCGCGAGCAGCACGCCGACCCGGCGAAGGTCAGGGAGACGTTTCTCAAAGCCATCGCTCTCGCCACGGACCTCCGGAAGCAGACGCCGAGGGATGAGTACCTGCTGGCCGACGTCGCCGGCTACTACGCGGCCATCGGGATGGAAAAGCAGAGCCTGCCGCTGCTCGCGCAGGCGGCCGCTCTCGCGCCGGACATTCCGCAAGTGCTCTACCAGGTGGCGATCGGATACGAAGAGCTTCACCGTCGCGACGAGGCGTTGCGCTGGCTTGCACGGGCGAAAGCGACTGGCTACCCTTCCGAATCCATCGTGCGGAACCCGCAGTTGGCCGCCCTTCGCGACGACCCACGCTACGGCGCGACCGTTGGCGGAACTCGCTAGCAGCTGCCTACAAAGAAGGAGGTGACTTGATGCCCAACCCCAACGTGGATCGCGCCGCGCCCCCGCGCCCGGCCAAGAAGAAGCGGGCGAAGAAGAAGGCGGGCAAGAAGCGATAAGCAGCGGTCTTCGGGAGTCGCGCGGTCGGCTTGCCGGCCGCGCGGCTCACCGGCTCGAGATTCAATAGAAGTTGCCGCCGGGCACCGACTCGGGATGGCCGTACGCCGCGCGCTCCCGGACGTCGAGGACGCTCTCGTGGACGGCCAGCTTGAAGACGTTCTCCTCGAACCACTCGGCGTACATGTGGTACATGCCACGGTCGCCCATCTCGGGACCCCACGAGTTCACCACCCGATACTTGACCGGGCTCCCGCCGCGCCGCCTGGCGTCGATGCCCGCGATCGCCATCGCGTGCTTCGAGGACGCAACGCCGAGGTAGATGTCCTCGCGGCGCGGCAGATCGCGAATCAGCTTGGCGCCGTACACGCGGGCACGGTTGAAGACGCCCGGGTGCATGATGCCGCGGACGTGGTCGATGTCGTTGCGGTCCACGTCCGCCGAGATGCCCGCCGCGTACCCCTTCCCGAGCGACGCGCGCACCAGGGCCCGCAGCCGTCGCTGGGGGACGTTGAGGCGTCGGAGGTTGAAGTGCCTTGCGTCGGTGGTGATGGCGCTCCGCCGCCGCTCGTAGACGCGGTGGAAGGGCAGCAGCGGATTGCTGATCACCACCCGCCATTCGCTGGCGCGGAAGCCGATCCGCTCGGCGTACTCCGTGGGCAACAGCGTCTGCCCCTTGTACGTCACGTGAGGCGGCGGAGTGCCCAGGTGAGCGACGAGGATCCGTACCACGTCGCGCAGCGCCTGATCGCGAATCACGCCGTAGTTCTTCGGTTTCTTCCGGATCGCCCGAGCGGCCCGCGCGAAACGCTCGTGCAGGTCGACTCCGAGCGCCCGGGTCGCCCTCGAGCTGGCCGTCTCCGGCATGCGATGCGAGGGCACGAGTCCGTGCTTCTCGATCAGGTTGAACGCCCACTCCCACTCCCCGCCATCGGCGAGCCCCATCACCTCCTGCGAGAGACCCCGGCGCAGGGTGTCCCCGTCGAGCGAATCCGTCCGCTCGACGATTCGACGCACGTCGTGAAGCGTCGCGCTCGCCTGCTCCAGGAGGTTGAAGAAATACAGATGCGTCTCGGAAAAGGATTCCTTGCCGGCGATGGTGCCCCGCTTGAGCGCGGCGGCCCGGGCGAGCACGACGGGGGCGAACAGCCAGCAATTGCCCGATTGCATCTGATCCTCGATGCCGCCGAAGGGCAGCTCGAGCGAGTAACGGCGGTTGTGCGCGCGGAGGACGTCCGGGTCGCGCGCGGCGGACTCGAAGCCCCACCGGCGCAGGCGCTCGACGTCCACACCGTCGCGCGCGAGTCCGGCGCTGGCACGTTCGCTGGCGCGGGTGATCCAATCGCGCCCGAGCGCCTCGCGCGGTCTTCTTGACCTGGCGGAATCGGCCATCGAATCGGGATCCGAGACGCGATGATAGGACGAAAACCCTTCGAGGGTATGCTCCTGCTGCTGGCGCTCGCCCTCTCGCGCGAAAGGAAGGCCTCATGACGCGTCGTGCCCTGTCCATACTTCTGCTTCTGACCGTCGCCGCGTGCCGGGACGGTGGAGGCGGCGCCTCGACGGAAGGCCTCACGGTGGCCCTGATGCCCAAGAACAAGGGAAACCCCTACTTCGTGAGCTGCCGGCAGGGGGCCGAGGAGGCCGCCCGCGAGCTGGGCGTGAAGCTGCTCTGGGACGGGCCGACCGAGACCGACGCCGCCAAGCAGAACGAGGTGGTCGAGGCGTGGATCACGCGCGGCGTGAACGTGATCGCGGTCAGCGTCGAGAACCGCGAGGGCCTCTCCACCGTGCTCCGCAAGGCGCGCGGCCGCGGCATCAAGGTCCTCACCTTCGACGCCGACGCGCTCCCCGACGCGCGCGACTTCTTCGTGAACCAGGCCACCCCGCGCGGCATCGCGGAGACGCTGCTCGAGCACACCAGCCGCATCCTGGGTGCGGAGGGCGAGTTCGCGATCGTCACCGCGTCCCTGACCGCGGCGAACCAGAACGAGTGGATCAAGGAGATCCGCGACCTGCTCGCCTCGAAGTACACCGGGCTGAAGCTCGTGGACATCCGGCCGAGCGACGACGACCGCAAGCGCGCCTTCGACGAGACGCAGTCCCTGCTCAAGGCCTACCCGAGCGTCAAGGTGGTGATGGCGATCGCCTCCCCCGCCGTGCCGGGGGCGGCGGAAGCGGTGAAGCAGTCGGGGCGGACCGACGTGAAGGTGACCGGCCTCGGCCTGCCCAACGACGCGAAGCCCTACCTGAAGGACGGCGTCCTCGACTCGGTGGTGCTCTGGAACACGCAGGACCTCGGCTACCTGACGCTGTACGCGGCGAGCGCGCTGGCGCGCGGCACGCTCGTGAGTGGCGCCAGCTCCTTCGAGGCCGGCCGCCTGAAGACGCTCCGCGTCGAAGGCGACAACATCCTGCTCGGCACGCCGTTCACCTTCACGAAGGACAACGTCGACCGCTTCGACTTCTGACGGCCGGTCCGCCGGAGGCCATGCGAGGCAGGGAACGACCTCAGTAGTCCTCTTCGGGACGCTGGGCGGTCTGCCACAGCTCCTCGTACTTGGCGCGAACGTAAGGGTCGAGCGTCTCCGCCAGCTCTCGCGGCAGCTTCGCGACAGTGATCAGCCGCAGTACGTCCGCGAGGTCCTGAAGTCGATGCGGCGCGGTCATCCCGGAGGCGAGCTTCATCTCAACGAAATGCTTCAGGTCGACGACGCGCCATCGGCCGGCGTCGGTTCCAGCCCGTGCGGGTGAGGGAAAGCTGACGGGCTTCGGCTTGCCGTCGCCCGGGTAGTCGCCTTCGATCAGGAAGTCGATCTTGACGCCGTTTACCGTGTCCCGGACGGCCTTGCCCCCCGGGCGGACATCCACGTATCCCCTCCCCAGCCAGGCCTGCTTGAAACGCTCCAGGCCCTCCCGGGCGATCAACACGTCGACGTCCTCGGTCGCTCGAACGACGCCGTGGGCCGCCAAGCACAACGCCCCCGCGATCGCGTAGTCGATCTTCATGTCGCTCAAGGCTCGCGCGATCTGCGCGGCGGCGTCCTGCAGCGGGGACGAGCCCATGAAGTACGCTCCCATGCGGTCGAGGGCCGCCTCGAAGCGCTCGGCCAGAGCCTCGTCACCACGCGGCAGCATCAAGGCGATCGTAGCACGCAGGTAAGCGGCCGGATCGCTACAGGGATCGAGGCCCCTTCCCTACCTGAGCGGCGAGTAGTCTGTCGCCATCAGGATGACCGAGTCGACCTTCTCCACGAGCTTGCCGTTCTTCTCGCTGTCGGCACGGGCCTTCTGCCAGTCCGGATCGGCGCCGAACTCCTTGAACGCCTTGTCACGCCCCTCCCGGCTCGGGAACGCCAGGACGTAGACGAGGGTGTTCTCGGAGCCCTTCTCCTTGTCGGTCGGCCCCCAGAACCCCACGACCTCCATGCCGTGCCTCTTGAAGAGAGCCATCGTGTGGTTGCGGAAGCGGGCGTGGAGCTCCTCGAGCTTGCCGGGCGCCGCGTAGTAGGTCCGGATCTCGAAGCAGCGCGAGTCCTTGGCGAGCGACGGGCTCGGAGCGATCGTCGGCGGCGCCGGCGGGGCCTGCGCCAGCGCGACCGTCGAGATCGAGACGGGAATGGACAGCAGCAGGATCCGACCGAGAGCCTTGATCACGTTCTTGCCTCCGCAGGTGGTACGCGGGCCCGATGCTACCCCGCCGATCGGCTGGACACGAGGGACCCGAGCGGTTTTCGTGGAACCCTCGCTCCTAGTCTTACGTAGTGTAAGATCGATAAATCATGGATTTTCCCAGACTGTCGTCGAAGGAAGCGCAGATCCTCGAGGCGCTGCGGGGCCAGGAGATGTTCGGCCTGCAGCTCGTCCAGGCGTCTCGAGGACAGCTGAAGCGTGGGACGGTGTACGTGACCCTCGGTCGGATGCAGGAGAAGGGCTTCGTGGAGTCGCGCCTGGAGGATCGGCAGCCCGGAGCGATAGGGCTGCCTCGACGCCTGTATCGGGCGAACCCTTTCGGCGTGCGCGTTCTCGACGCGTGGAACACGTTCCGCAACACCTTGGCCGTGGTGGGTGCGCGGTGACCCGGCGCAAGCGCCTGCCGGGAGAAACGCTGCACCGGCTCGCGGCGATGTCCTTCTCGCGACAGGCACTCGACGACATCGTGATCCCCGCGCTCGCCGATCTCCAGCACGAGCACGCGCAGGCCAAAGCCGCGCCCGGCGTGCGGCGCGCGCTGGTGCTCGCGCGCGGCTACGCCGCCTTCTGGCTGGCCCTCGCGCAGTCCTTCGCGGCGTGGCCGCCGCCCGTGCGCCGTCCATCCTTCCGGAGGAGCTCGATGGGACAGGACCTGAAGTACGCCTTTCGCGCGCTCGGCAAGCACAAGGCCTTCGCCGCCCTGGCGGTCCTGACGCTGGCCCTCGGCATCGGCTCCGCCACCACCATCTTCAGCGTGATCCAGAACGTGCTGTTCGACCCCTTCCCCGGCCACGACGTCGACAGGGTCGTGGCCTTCCAGATCCACGACACGAAGCAGTCGCGCCCGGGCGGCCGCTCGTCGTTCCAGCTCGCCGAGTTCCTCGACTACCAGGAGCAGATCGAGTCGTTCGATGAGGTCATCGCCGGGTCCTTCGAGAGCGTCTTGTACGCGACGCAGAACGGCACGGAGCACTACGCCGGCGGGCGGCTGTCGACCAACAACTTCAGCTTCTTCGGCATCCGTGCGGAGCTCGGTCGCACGCTGGGGCCCGACGACGCGCGGCCCGGCGCTCCGCCCGTCTTCATGCTCACCCACCAGGCGTGGGCGCACCGCTTCGGTGGCGACCCCGGGATCCTGGGGCGTGTCTTCGTGCTGAACGGCGTTCCCACCACGCTCGTGGGAGTGACGCCGCCCCGCTGGGCCAAGCTGGGCGCGGAGATCTACCTCCCCGTGGCTCTCGACCGCGCCGACCCGCAGCTTGCAGGGCGCTTCTTCGTGCTCCAGGCGCGGCTCAAGCCGGGGGTCACGCTGCAGCAGGCCGAGGCGGAGATCGAAGTCGTCGCACGTCGCGTCGCCAAGTCCTATCCGCAGCTCTATCCCGAGCAGTGGAAGGTGCAGGTCGTGAGCCTGGTCGACCAGCAGATCGGGCCCTTCCGGACGACGCTCTACACGCTGGCCGCGGCCGTGGCGCTGCTGCTGCTGATCGCCTGCGGCAACGTGGCCAACATGCTGCTGACGCGGGCGACGGCGCGGGAGCGCGAGATGGCGGTGCGAGCCTCGCTCGGGGCGAGCCGCGCCCGCCTCGTCCGCCAGCTGCTGGTCGAGAGCTTCGTCCTCGCCGTGTCCGGGGCGGCCGTCGGCTGCCTCTTCGCCTACTTCGGGATCCAGGCGCTGGTCGCGGCGATCCCCGTGGGCCTCATCCCGCGCCAGACCGTGATCCAGGTCAACCTGCCCGTCCTCTTGTTCAGCCTGGTCGCGGCGGCGGCCACCGCGGTGCTGAGCGGCCTCGTCCCGGCGCTCCAGACCGCGCGGGGCAGCCTGGTGGAGCCGCTCAAGGATTCTGGCAAAGGCACAGCGGGCGGCGCGCGCGGGCACCGCCTGTCCCGTGTGCTCGTGGCCGCCGAGGTGGCGCTCTCGCTCGTGCTCCTCGCCGGAGCGGGGTTGCTGATGCGCAGCTTCGTCAACCTCCAGGGGCAGGACCTGGGATTCGATCCTGAGCGCGTGCTCGACGTGCGGCTGGCGCTGCCGCGGGGCGCATACGAGAGCGCCACGGAGAAGAAGCGTCTCTTCCGCGAGGTGCTCGACCGCATCGGCGCACTGCCCGGTGTCGTGTCCGCGTCCGCGACCACGTCGTTCGCGCCGTACTGGGCCGTCGACAGCGAGGTGGAGATCGCCGGCGAGACGCACGTCGAGACCTGGAGGGCGCGCGTCCACCTCGTGAGCGAAGGCCACCGCGAGACGCTGGGCCTGCGCCTTCGGCGCGGCCGCTTCCTGTCGCTGGACGAGGTGGAGGGCGCCCGCAAGGTCGCCGTCGTGAACCAGGCGCTGGCCGCGCGCTACTTCGGCGAGGACGATCCCATCGGTCGCACGATCGAGATCTCGACTCTGGGCACGCTGCCGCAGTCGCCCGTCGCCAACCCGGTCTTCGAGATCGTGGGCATCGTCGCCGACTCGAAGAACCGGGGTATCCAGGAGTCGGCGCTGCCGGAAGTCATCGTCCCGCACACTGTGACGGGATCCTTCCAGAGGGGCATCCTGGCGCGAACCTCAGGTCCGCCCAATGCTCTCCAGAGCGCCGTCAAGCGTGCGATCTGGCAGGTCGACCGCGGTGTGGCCTTCGGCGACGTCGGCAGCCTGACGGATCGGATGCGCCGGTTCTCGTACGCCGAGCCGCGGCTGGTGCTCGCGATCCTGGCCGTGTTCGCGTGCGTGGGCCTCGTGCTCGTCGCGCTCGGCGTCTTCAGCGTCGTCGCCTACAGCGTCGCGCGCCAGACGCACGAGATCGGCATCCGCATGGCGCTCGGCGCCGAAGGGCTCGACGT
>Ga0214472_10006050_pt1 | contig 12691 bp, 9 predicted proteins | sample RVTome_6_FD_207662 | JGI IMG/M metagenome (GOLD analysis project Ga0214472, IMG submission 207662) | Soil microbial communities from uranium-contaminated site in the Upper Colorado River Basin, Wyoming, United States - RVT140D175 | ecosystem: Environmental > Terrestrial > Soil > Contaminated >... | reverse complement strand
CCACGAGCTCGTGGATGGTGATGATATTCGGGTGCTGCAGCTGCGCGACCGCTCGAGCCTCGCGAAGGAAACGGAGTCGGAAATCGGAGTTGGGTGGGAGGTCGGTCGACATGGATTTGATCGCGACCTGTCTACCGAGGCCGGAATCGACGGCGCGGTAGACGACACCCATCGCACCGTGCCCGAGGACCGATACGACGTCGTACTTTCCAACTTTTCTTGGATGCGCGGTAGACACCGTTGCCAGCCTCCGCGGCCAGAAGTGCAATGTCTGTGCCGCGGGTTCGCCCGTCCAACTTCCACGGTCCTAGAAAGTTACCGTCCCCAGGAGGTGTCTCCTAAGCAGCCGGCGTAGTGAAATGCCTACGCGGACACGCAATTTTTTCTCCGGAGCGGCGTGGTTCGTGTCGGCGAGCCTAACTCGACGCTCTGACGGCGCGAATGGTCTAGTGCCGTTCCAACTCCATGGGCTAAAAGCTGAGCCAAGCCGACGGCCGTTCTTGAAGAACCGACTCAACACGCCTTGATAGTATTAGCCGGAAGTTGGAACGGTACTAGTAGAATCCGAACCGATGCGAACGACGGAGTCCTGGTATCACCAGATCACTTCACAACAGAGGCGAGCCCTCATCGCCGCCTCCCTCGGTTGGATGCTGGACAGCATGGACGTCCAGCTCTACGCGCTGATTCTCCTCGAGGTCATGCAGAGCTTGAACATGGATGCCGCAATGGGCGGCTTGCTCGCTTCGTTCACGCTGCTCGCGTCAGCGCTGGGAGGGGTCTTCTTCGGTGTCCTGGCGGATCGGATAGGACGGACGAGGGCGCTCATGTTGAGCATTCTCGTCTACTCGGCCTTCACGTTCGCCTGTGGGCTCGCGCAGACGGTGTTCCAACTCGCCGTCTTCAGGGTCCTCCTCGGGCTGGGAATGGGCGGGGAGTGGGCGAGCGGCGCGGCGCTGGTGGCGGAGACCTGGCCTCCCGAGCATCGAGGTAAGGCCATGGGTTTGATGCAAAGCTCTTGGGCGGTCGGTTACGGGTTGGCAGCCGCGGTCACCGCCCTGCTGTTACCCCACTTCGGTTGGAGAGCGGTTTTTTTCGTGGGGATCGCCCCCGCTTTGCTCACGTTGTGGATTCGGAGGAGAGTTCCCGAGCCCGAGATCTGGCTTCGAACAAGGGGACAGCCGAGCGAGAAAGCCTCGATTGGGTTGCGTGCGGTTTTCTCCGGCCCGTACCGACGTAACGCGCTTCTGGTGACATTCATGAATGCCGGCACCATGTTCGCCTGGTGGGGGCTCTTCACGTGGATCCCGAGCTATCTGAAGCTTCCGATCGATCAAGGAGGCGCCGGATTGACGGTCGTAGGGTCTTCGGTTTGGATCATCGTGCTCACCGTCGGTCAATGGTTCGGCTACGCGACCTTCGGGTTCATCGCGGATTCTCTCGGACGCAGGCGCGCGTACCTCCTCTATCTTCTGGCGGCGGCGGTGTTGGTCCCAATCTATGGTAGTACGCGCAATCCAACCGCTTTGCTGTTCTTGGGGCCGTTCGTCGCGTTCTTCGGCACCGGCTATTTCTCCGGGTTCGGTGCCATCAGCGCGGAGCTCTTTCCGACACGTATCCGCGCCACGGCGCAGGGTCTGACCTACAACATCGGCCGCGTGGCGAGCGCCGCGGCGCCCTTCGCCGTCGGGGAGCTCGCGGAAGTCTACGGTCTCGGGATGGCGTTCAACCTAACCGCCATCGCCTTTCTCCTATCGGCTGCCTTGGCTTCCTTCATTCCTGAGACTCGGGGGAAGGTCCTGGATTGACGCTGTCCGCTCCGCATTCGTGGGGTACTACCACCCGGCGGCGCTCCGTCTCCGGAGTTATCGTCATGCTAGTATGAGAGGCTATGAAAATATTCATCGCTGGCGTCGGGGAAGTCGGGTTCCACATCGCGCGGTCCTTGTCCGAAGAAGGACACGATCTGGTCGTCATTGAGCTCGATCCCGAAAAGGTGCGACACCTGCAGAGCGAGCTCGATGTGCTTGCCGTTACCGGTGACGGCTGCGATCCCGCGACGTTGGAAGAATACGGTGTGAAGAATGCCGATCTCTTTTTTGCTGTATCGGACAATGATCCGGCGAACCTCCTAGCCGCGTTGACCGCACGCAAGTTCGGCGCCAAGCGTTGTGTGGCCCGCCTTGGGAATCCATATCATGGAGCGAACCCGTTGCTGCGCGCGGATCCGGAGATCATTCCCCTTTACCCCGAGCGTCTGGTTGCCGAGGAGATACTCGGACTGACCAAGGTTCCTGGTGCGACCAAGGCTCACTTTTTTGGCGACGGCAAGCTCGTCTTACTCCACGCGCACCCCTCGATGTCGGTCGATATTTATGGGAAACCGTTGAAAGAGCTCGAAGGCCCCGATGGCTGGGTGTTGGTGGGTGTGCTGCAAGGCCTGCGACTCACCGTGCCGCGAGGCAGCACCGTCTTGATGCCGGGGCAGGAGATCTATGCGGTGGGTCGCACCGAGACCATGGGCGAGTTCCTGAAGACTATCGGGGTCGACTCCGTACCGGTGAGGCAAGTTGTCATCGCGGGAGCCGGTCATGTCGGTGCTTGGCTCGCCCGAGGTCTCGTGGCCGAGAAGATTCAGGTGACGGTCATCGAGCGAAATCCCCAGAATGCTCTTTCCCTCGCCTCCGAGGTGGCTGAGGCCCTGGTGCTGCGAGGAGATGCGACCGATCCCGCGCTGCTGCGGGAAGCCGGGGTTCAGAACGCCGATTACTTCGTTGCCGCAACTCAGTCCGACGAAGCGAATGCCATCTGCTCCTTTCTGGCGAGGGAGCTGGGTGCGCGCATGGTGGTGACGCTCTATCAGAGACCGGAGTTCTTGAACGTTCTACGGGCGGCGCGGGTGGATATCGCTCTTTCTCCACGGCTGGTAACGGCGGGCACGATTCTCCGTATGATCCACCCGCGGGAGATCTTGAGCCTGGATCTGATCGAGTCCGGTGAGGCAGAAGTCGTGGAGTTCGAAGTGCCGCCTAATTGCAGGGCCATCGGCGCACCATTGAGGAAGTTGAACTTTCCGGAAGGCTCGATCGTTGGCGCGGTGATCCGCGGTGACGAGCGGCACGTGCCAGACGGTGACTTCACCTTTCGTCCAGGGGATCGCGCGCTGGTGTTTACTCTGTCCGGGGCCCTAGCGAATCTAGAAAAGATGTTCCGATCCAGATGAATCTCGGCGGCGTCTTCTTCCTGCTCGGCCGCCTCCTCACCGCCTTGTCGGTATCGCTACTCGTACCCGCGGTCGTCGCTTACTTCGATGGAGGACAGGGGCTCTCCGCCTTCCTGGTTTCCGCGGCGATCGCGGCCACTGCCGGGATCATCCTGGAGCGAAGATTCGTTCGGGGGGGGGAGTTCACTTTTGGTCGGCAAGAGGCCTTCGTGTTGGTCGCGTCGGCCTGGGCGGTCGCCACTCTGGTGGGAACGCTTCCTTACGTCTTCCTGAAAGGACCAGGGTTTCTGGTCAACGGAATATTCGAGTCCGCATCGGGTTTCACGACGACGGGCGCCTCGATCCTGCCGGACGTGGAAAGCGAGTCCGCGGCGCTCTTGTTGTGGCGGGCACTAACTCAATGGCTTGGTGGAATGGGAATCATCGTGTTGGGAATCGCCGTGCTGCCCAAGCTCGCGATTGGAGGCATGGAGCTCCTCGGAGCCGAGGCCCCGGGGCCGGTGAAAGAAAAGCTGACCCCCCGCCTGGCTCAGACGGGCAAGGCGCTCTGGGGCATCTACACGATCTTTACTGCGGCCGAGATTGTCATCCTGATGAGTATCGGGATGGGCCCGCTCGACGCCGTGGCTCACAGCTTCGCCACCATGGCCACCGGCGGTTTCTCGACTCGGAACGCGAGTATTGCCGCTTTTGACAGTCCGGCGATAGAGCTGACGGTCGTCTTCTTCATGGTCATCGCGGGCGCCAGCTTCGCTCTGCACTTTCAGTGGATGCGGGGGAAAGGCGCGGCGCTGCTACGGGATCCCGAGTTTCGCCTTTACACCGGTATCATGGCAGGAGCCACGTTGCTCGTCGCTACCGTTACGTTTTGGCGGGGCGCCTATCCGAGCATCGGGAGCGCTCTTCGCTATGGCGTGTTTCAGGTGACGTCGATAATGACCACGACCGGCTTCGCGACGACCGACTTCAATGCTTGGTCCGATTTTTCTCGGGGCATCTTGTTCATGCTGATGTTCGTGGGCGGCTGCTCCGGCTCGACCGGTGGCTCGGTGAAGGTCGTACGCATTCTCATCATGGTCAAGAAGATCGCCGTGGATCTGCGCCGCATGGTGCGCCCTCACGCCGTGTTTCCGCTCCGCGTCGGTGTCAGGACCATACCCGAGGACGTCGTATCCTCGGTCACGACGTTCATCCTACTCTTCCTCATCTTGTTTCTTACCGGCGGTTTTCTGCTTACCTTGCTAGGGGTGGACGCGCTCACTGCGTTCTCGGCATCCGTCGCGTGTTTGGGGAACGTTGGCCCCGGTCTCGGGGCCGTCGGACCTACCATGAACTACGATCACCTTCCAGCGGCGGCCAAGCTGCTGCTCGCCTTCATGATGATCGTGGGGCGCCTGGAGCTCTACACGATTCTGATCCTGGTTTTCTTGAGGCTCAGGGTCTAACGCCTCGATATCAGACGGGGCGCACGACCGCTGGAACCAGCGTCTTCGCGGCTTCGATTCGTGGCTCCAGGTGCTCCTTCCATTCCGGTAGGGTATCGGCCAAAGGGACGGCCGCATCGAGGACCGCGAGAGCACGCTGCCCTTGTCGGTCGGCCAGATACAGATCGGCGAGCGCCAGGGACGCCCGAAGCCTGATGGCGGGGTCGTCCGGCGAATCGATGACCCGTTCGTAGATCGCCATCGCTTCCCCAAGCTGACCGGCCTCGATCAGGGCGGGCGCGAGTGCCAGAAGATCTCTTGCGGCGAGGGAGACGTCTTGTCCTGTTGCTTGCAGCTCGGCATACGCGTCCATCGCCAAATCCCTTTCCCGACGTTTCAAATGGCTGCGAACCTTGCGGGCGTACGTTTCGGCGGCGGCGCGCCCGTTACCCAGCGCCAGATGTGCTCGAGCGGCGAGATCCAATGCATCCACGTCATCGGGGTTGTGGCCGAGGGCCCCCTGCAAGGATCGAAGTGCCTCTTGGTAGTGACCTCCATCGATGTGACGCAAGGCCGAGTTTACCTGGGGGCTTTGGGCAAATAGAGTGGTCTTCTGCTCAATCGAGGGGGCGAGGAAAGCCTCTTCCAAGAGCGTGAGCTTGATGAAGAGCGCGGCCACGGCTCCAAACAGGAACCCTCCCACGTGCGCCCAGAATGCCACCGGGCTCCCTTCGCCGTACATGAAAGCGTAGAAGAATTGACTCAAGAGCCACAACGGGAGCATGACCCAAGCCGGTGCGTAGAAGGTTCCCCAATGTATCCAATACATGTAGAAGAAGCGTATGCGCGTCGCGTGCAGCCGGACCAGGAAGGCCCCCATGAGGCCGGCGATGGCACCCGAGGCACCCACCAGGGGCGCCTGGCTGTCGGGAAATGCCGCGGCGTGCGCCAGGCATGCAGCTAATCCGCTGGTCGCGTAGAGCACCGCATAAACGGGACGGCCCCAGATATCCTCGATGCAGCAACCGCAGAGCCATAGCAGATACATGTTGCCCAGCAGATGCATCCATCCGCCGTGGAGAAAGAGAGAGCTCAATCCATCGAGCCATTCCTGGCGGGACGGGACGAAACCGTGGCGCCCGAACAACCGGTCCTGGTTGACCTCTTGAAGCCTTGCGACGAGCCCCTGGTACTCGGCAAGACTCTCCTCGTTCGAGAAGTGCTCGTCTGCGAGTCCCGGATTTCGCGCGGCGAACTCGTGGAGCTCCTCCATGACACCGTAGAGCCGTTCCTCCTCTCTCTGAGCCTGTGGGTGCGTGATCAGAAAGACGTAGACGTTCGCGATGATGATCAAAATAGTGATCCAGGGAAGTCTCTGGACCGTCATCTGCTCGTGAGTGAGAGGGATCAGCATGGTTGCGGGTCTAATGAGTCATACGCTTGAGTCTGGTCGCGGAGACGTATCGTAGAAGGAGCCCTAATAATAGTAGGCCGAAACAGAATCCTCCCAGGGTCCGCGCGGTCACGAGAGGTGCATCCTGGTTCGAGGAGGCGAAGTCGAAGATCTCGTCGAGAATCTCGACGCTCTCCAAGCAGGCCCGGAAAACGGGAAGCTCGGTGATGAAGGAGCCCTCGAACGAGGCGCAGGTGATGATGAAGATCCGCCCGCGCGCGAAGAGGCTCCGTTGAATGACATGGTAATACGTGTCTTCGACCGGAAGCGTTGCCGTGACTTCGATGGCGGGATGCCCTTGGTGGACGAGTCTCCTTTCCTGTCCCACGCGAAGAGTCGGAAATCTCTCGACGAGCGCCCGGGCTAGCTCTTCCTGGACGTCATCGATGTCGGAGCTATCGGACAACGGGTAGGGGAACGACGCGATCTGGACGCGGGGTCCCCCTTGCCCTTCTTTCCAGAACTCGATGGGCTCGTTCTCGGAGGATCCGTCCTGGACCAGCCGCCAGCCGGCGGGGCCCTGTACTCGGATGTGAAGGCGACGGTTCTCGAATACCGCTCCCAGCACCGGGGCATCGGCCGCTTGCGAGACGCTTCCCGACCAGAGCAAGACCCAGATAGACAGATTCAGCATCGGCGCGACTCCGCGAGAACCAGTTATTCGATTGGAACGGATTGATTAGAAATATTATAGTTCACTTTCCGCGTCGCGAAAAGTTGTTCGCTCGCCGCCGGAAAGGGAGAGTAATTCTAGGGGAGGCTCGGGATGGCCAAGAGAAAAGACGAATCGATGGAGATAGAAGCCCTACTCGAGGAGGGCCGGCAGTTCGCGCCCCCCGACGATTTTCGAGCCAAGGCGACTATCGCGGACGAGGATGTCTTTCGAGAGGCGGCCGCCGACCGAGAGGGTTTTTGGGCCCGTATGGCGGGAGAGCTGGAGTGGATGCAGCCGTGGAGCAAAGTCCTCGACTGGAAGCCCCCTCATGCCCGTTGGTTCGTGGACGGCAAGCTCAACGTGAGCGTCAACTGCATCGATCGCCACGTCAGGACATGGCGTCGAAACAAGGCCGCGCTGATCTGGGAGGGGGAACCGGGCGACACGCGTACGCTCACCTATTGGGATCTCTATCGCGAAGTCAATCGCTTCGCCAACGTTTTGAAGAGTCTCGGGGTCGGACGCGGAGACCGCGTGGCGATCTATCTGCCGATGATCCCCGAGCTGCCCATCTCCATGCTGGCCTGCACCCGGATAGGGGCGGTGCACAGTGTCGTATTTGGCGGTTTCAGTGCGGAGTCGCTTCGCGACCGCATCAACGATGCCGAGGCCAAGGTGCTCATCACCGCCGACGGAGGCTACCGACGGGGCCACGTCATTCCTCTCAAGGAAATGGCGGACGAGGCTCTCGAGGGTACTCCTTCGATCCAGCACGTCGTGGTCGTGAACCGGGGGAATTTCGCGGTCGACTTCAAGAAGGGCCGCGACCACTGGTGGCACCAGCTCATGAAGCAGGTTCCCGACCGATGCCAGCCCGAGGCGATGGACGCCGAGGACATGCTGTACATTCTCTATACCTCCGGGACGACGGGAAAACCCAAGGGCATCGTACACACCACGGGTGGATACCTCACGGGCGTCTACACGACGACGAAGTGGGTCTTCGATCTCAAGGAAGACGACGTGTGGTGGTGCACTGCCGACATCGGCTGGGTGACCGGCCACAGCTACCTGGTCTATGGCCCGCTGGCATTGGGGGTCACCGGAGTGATGTACGAGGGGGCGCCCAATTGGCCCGAGAACGATCGGTTCTGGTCGATCGTCGCGAAGTACGGCGTGACGGTCTTCTACACCGCGCCCACCGTGATCCGATCCTTCATGAAATGGGGAACGGAGTGGCCGGCCAAACACGATCTTTCCTCTCTTCGGCTGCTGGGAACGGTCGGCGAGCCAATCAATCCGGAAGCGTGGATGTGGTATCACGAGCACGTCGGAAGAGGGAAGTGCCCCATCGTGGACACATGGTGGCAAACAGAGACCGGCATGATTCTGATTACGCCGCTGCCCGGAGTCACAACGCTGAAGCCGGGCTCGGCCACCCGACCGTTTCCAGGCATCGAAGCAGACATCTTGAACGAGTCAGGGAAATCCATTGAAGTGGGAGGAGGATTCCTGGCCATCAAGTCTCCGTGGCCCGCGATGCTACGGGGCATCTATGGCGACCCGGATCGCTATGAGAAGCAGTACTGGAGTAAATGGTCCAAGGAGATCTATTTCCCTAGCGACGGCGCGAAGAGGGACAAGGACGGTTACTTCTGGATCCTGGGTCGCGTGGACGACGTTTTGAACGTCGCGGGTCATCGTATCAGTACGATGGAAGTGGAGAGCGCCCTGGTGGATTTTCCCGCTGTCGCCGAGGCCGCCGTGGTCGGGACGCTCCACGAGATAAAGGGTGAAGGGATAGCTGCGTTCGTTACGCTCAAGCAAGGAGTCGAGGCGAGCCCCGTGTTGGCGAACGACCTTAAACAACACGTAGTCAAGAAGATAGGGGCTATCGCTCGGCCGGACGAGATCCTCTTTGCCGCCGACTTACCCAAGACTCGTTCCGGGAAGATCATGCGACGCTTGTTGCGAAGCATTGCAGCCGGAGAGGCTTTGGGCGATACGACGACGCTCGCCGATCCGGCGGTCGTGGAAAAGTTGAAGGAGAAATACGAAGACGAGGCGGAATAGACGATGAAACTGACCGTAGTCACGCAACCACCTTCGCGAGTGAGAGCGCAGCTGGCCGTTGCCGTGCTCGACCCGGACGCGACGCTCTGTGCGGTCGATCAACCCGAGCTCGACCGTGTCCTTCAAGCCGCGCGCCGCAACTTCCAGGAAGAACGCCAGAAGCTGGAGATCTTTCACACCTTTCCTTCCCAGTCTCCGATCGAGCACCTGCTGATCTTCTCGACGACGTTGTCCAAGAGCCAAAACATCTGGGAAAACGTCAAAATCTTCGCCGCCAAATCGCTCGACTACGCCCGGGGCTACCATCTCGGCCGCATCGCGTTTTTTCTGAGCTCGGAAGAGGGCGCACCCTTTGTGGGTAAAGTCGTGGAAGGGTTCTTGCTCGGTGGTTATCGCTTCGACAAGTACAAGAAGGAGAAGCCGAAAGACACCGACATCTCTGTCTCCATCGTCGTGCGACCGGAGGATCGGGAGGCTTCGGAGGAAAGGCTGAAGCGTTACAGTGTGGTCTCCGAGGAAGCCAACCGGTGTCGGGACATCGTCAACGAACCCGGGGGTGTCGTCTACCCCGATTCGCTGGCCCAAGCGGCCAAGCGAGTCGCGTCCCAGAGCCGGCTCAAAATTACCGTTCTCAACGAGAAACAACTGGCGAAGCAGGGGTATCAAGGCCTGATCGCGGTCGGTAAAGGCAGCGTGCGCCCCCCGCGGATGATCATCCTTCGCTACGAGCCACATCGGAAGTCCCGCCATCACCTGGCGTTGGTGGGAAAGGGAATCACGTTCGATACCGGTGGGATTTCGCTGAAACCGCCGGAGGGCATGTTTACGATGAAGGGCGACATGGCCGGTGGCGCCGCCGTCATCTATGCCATGGCTGCCATCGGACGTCTGAAGCCACCGGTCCGGATCACCGGCATCGTGCCGACGGCCGAGAACTTCCCGGGTAGTTGGGCTCAGAGACCGGGCGATATATTCGTCGCGAAGAACGGCAAGTCGGTCATGGTCGACAATACCGATGCCGAAGGACGGCTGGTCCTCAGTGACGGTCTGGCGCGCGCCGGGGAAGAAGGAGCCACCCACGTCATCGACATCGCAACGCTCACCGGTGCGGTCGTTCGGGCTTTGGGAGAAGCCGTCGCGGGAATCATGGGAACCAACCGCGATTTGGTGCAAGCAGTCATTCGGTCGGGAGAGAACCACGGCGAGGTGTTTTGGGAGCTCCCGCTCGTCGAAGAGTACAAAGAAAGCCTCAAGACACCTTACGCGGACATCAACAACGTCGGCGGCAAGAACGCGGGAGCGATCACCGCCGGGCTTTTTCTAAGGGAGTTCGTGCCGAAGGGCCTGCCGTGGGCGCATCTGGATATCGCCGGCCCGTTCCTACTCGAGAAGAGCTGGAAGTTCTACGGGGAAGGTGCCACGGCCTTCGGGCTGAAGACGATGGTCGACCTCTCGCTTCGCTTCAACGAGTACTTCCCCAACTGAGAGCCGTAGCCGGCTGCTTCAGAGGTCATCTCGGCGGTCGAGGGCGACGAGTAACTGAACTATCCTCTGGTAGCTTCGGGTTCCGCCCGGAACTCGCACCGATCGAAGGTAGACGTCGTTGACGCGGCCCGCCGCGACCGACAAGGTGCCTTGGTAGCGGCTCCAGAACTCCCGAATCGCCTCGAGATCGCGTCGAGGCCCGGGTCCTAGCTCCTCCCACGCCGCTCGAGCCTCCTCCGGCGCCTCCCGGGAGGCCGCACCGAGGAGATGAGCCGAGGCATAAAGATAGGCAGCGTAGGTGAGGTAGGACTCGTGAACCGCTCCCGCGCAGGTCATGAAAGCGACGAGGTTGGCTTCGCCCTCATCCGTGACCCCGCGCTGATGAGCCCTTTCGTGCGCCACGACGATGGGCAAAGAGGCATCGGGGACCATGGCGTTGATGGACGGCTCCCCGGTGAACGGCACGAAAATCCCGCTCAGGCCAAGGTAGGAAAGGAGAGTCGACCCCCAAAGCTTCTTGGCGGGCGACGTGGGCGCTTCGAGCCGGTCGCCGGGAAGACGAAGCTCACCCAATCGGCGGTCGATGACCTCGTTGAGATCGGTGAAGCTCACCGTGAGCCGGGTCGGTCTGTCGATTGGCTGCGCGAGGGCGTCGTGTAGCTCGGTTGCGCGTCGAGCACTTCTTCTCCCCGCGTCGAGCACTTCCTCCACCCGGATCTCGCTCGTGGAGAGAGCGAGCCGCCTCTCCAGACTTGGCCGGGCGTAGTTCAGCCCCCAAGACATCACGAACCAGATGCCGAGGACGCCGATGACGATCCAGAGAAAGGTGGCTGCCTTGAACGCGGTGGCGAGGCCGAGAGGATGTCGAGGCGCTTGGCGCCGGAACGTGAGGCAAGTCAGGGCGGCGATCGACGAGAGCACGATGAGGATTTGGGCGAGGGAGAACGGCGCGAGGCTGTTCAGTTTGCCCAGAGCGGTTGCGATGATGGGGTAGAGCCATCCGCCGTAGAAGCGCTCGGTTTGCTCCGGATATCTGAAGCCCAGCTCGAGCACGAGAAGGGAGAAGGGTAACAGGGCCAGGGAAGAAAGCCGGGCGAGCCAGATCGGCCAATCCCGCCGAAACGCGACTCGTCGCACGTCCGTTGCCATCCCCCCATTCTAACCCCGGCCAAGCAAGCCCACCCGCCGTCCGCTGCACGACGAAGGAAAAAAAACGGCTCGCGGATGCCCGCGAGCCGGTATTCTTCGCGCAGTATTGAGTGGATCGCTTACTTTGCCGATTCGACTAGCTCTAGACCACTCTTGAAAGGGGCCACGCCGGGAAGCTCCCACTCGTCCCACATCTCGTCGACTCTCTTCTGGATATAGTCGAAGTCCTCGTCGATGAAGTGAGCGAAACGTCCCTGCTTCTCGAGGTATTCCCTAACTGGTATGCGCCCCCTCTTGCGTGGATCGTAGGTGTAGGAGATCTTCCCGTCGACGATCTCGTAGAGAGGGAAAATCCCCGACTTGATGCCCAGCTCTCCCAACTCGCGGGAGTAGCCCGGATGGTAATCCCACCCCTTGGGACAGGGGTCGAAGGTGTGGATGAACGTCGGCCCCCCGATGGCCAGAGCCTTGCGGGTCTTGTTCAGGAAATCCAGCGCCGGGAACGTGGCGCTCGCGGTGGCCACGTAGCGGCACGTTGGATGCCCCACGGCTAGCATCGCGGCGACGTTCTTCTTCCAACGCCTGTGCATGATGCGTTTCTTGGACCCCGGCGGCGTGAACGTCGTCTGCGCGCCGTAAGTCGTCAAGCCGGTGGCTTGGATGTCCGTGTTGGCCGCGGACTCGTTGTCGTACAGGATGATCAGCAGATCCAGATCGGTTTGCAGGGCACCCGAGATGCCGGAGAGCCCCATGTCGCCTCCGCCGAGATCCCCGGAGAAGTTGATGACGTTGATCTTCTCCTTGGGAATCTTTCCCTTGCGCATGAGCGCGCGGAGGCCGGCCGCCATGCCCACGGCGGAGGCACCGCCCGCGCCAAGCTGGGTGTGCATCCAGGGAATGATCCAAGGCGTGGTTTGGTAGCTGGTATTGGCGACGTACATACACCCCGTCGCACCCGTAGCGATCGTGCGGGAACCGGCCGCCTTGGCGAAGTCCCGCATCACCAGGGCGGATTCACAACCCTGACAAGTGCGATGACCGGAGGTGTAGAACTCCTCCAGCGGCGTCTCGCGTACGTTCTTGATCTTCTCGAAATCGACCTTTGTTTGCACCATGTTTGCGGTGTCTCCTTTCTATAGCAGCCCCGTCCTAGCGGACGGTGACTACTCCCGCAATCCGATCCAGGTAACGAGCTCGTCCTTCACCTTGCCGGCGGCCGCGTCGAGTCC
>Ga0214472_10006049_pt1 | contig 12694 bp, 11 predicted proteins | sample RVTome_6_FD_207662 | JGI IMG/M metagenome (GOLD analysis project Ga0214472, IMG submission 207662) | Soil microbial communities from uranium-contaminated site in the Upper Colorado River Basin, Wyoming, United States - RVT140D175 | ecosystem: Environmental > Terrestrial > Soil > Contaminated >... | reverse complement strand
TATCGATAACAGCCCTGAATTGTCAAGCAACCGGGTGCTGCAGCACAGCGGTGGCAGAACCCTGCAGCCAGCCTCGAGGCGGCTTGTCAAAGACGGTATTTGGGCTACAGTGTTATCGATAACTTATCCGGTGATTTTCGTCTTGCCGGTGGCATTATTCAAAAAACAAAGTTCTCGGGAGTTTCGAATGTCCAAGCCGCACGTCCTTGTCGTTGGCCCCTATCCGCAGTGGGATATGGATGCGCTGGAGGAGAAGTTCACGCTTCACCGCTATTGGGAGGCTGAGGACAAGGAAGCCTTTCTGGCATCCCGGGCCAAAGACATCCGGGCCATGGCGACGCGGGGAGACCGGGGCGCCAGCGCCGACCTGATGGACAGCTTGCCGAATCTGGAACTGATCTCCTGCTACGGTGTCGGTGTCGATGCGATCGATCTGGTGCATGCAAAGGCGGGTGCGATTCACGTGACCAATACACCGGACGTCCTGACCGATGACGTCGCGGACCTGGGTGTTGGGCTTATTCTGGCGGTCGCGCGGCGGATTCCGCAGGGTGATGCCTTTGTGCGTGCTGGAAAGTGGGCAGAGGGCAGCATGGAACTCACCAGCCGGGTCAGCGGGAAACGCCTCGGCATTATCGGTATGGGCCGGATCGGGTGTGCGCTGGCGAAGCGCATGCGGGCCTTTGAAATGTCAATTTTTTATCACAACAGAAACCGGCGCGACGATGTGGATGCAACCTACTGTGAAACGCCGCAGGCGCTGGCGGCGGCTTGCGATTTTCTGGTGGTCGCGTCGGCCGGTGGTGAGGGTACACGCAATATTGTCGATGCTTCCGTGCTTGAAGCTCTGGGGCCTGATGGCATTCTTGTGAATATTTCCCGCGGCTCGACGGTGAATGAGGAAGCTTTGTTCTACGCGCTCGCGGCCGGTCAAATCGCCGGCGCGGGTCTTGATGTCTTTGCATCGGAACCGAATCTCGATCCTCGGTTCCTGGAATTTGCGAACGTTGTCGTTCAACCGCATCAGGCCAGTGCGACTCTGGAAACCCGCAAGGCCATGGGCAAACTGGTTCTCGATAATCTGGTTGCTCATTTCGACGGGGCGCCGCTTCTGACGCCGGTTGTCTGATCGAAGCCGGTTCCAAGTCTGAAAGGAAGAATTTGTCATGCGTGCTGTCACCATTCATGCCCCGAACGATCTTCGGATTGACGATGTTTCTGCACCTGAACCCGGCAGCCCGGAATTCGGACCCAGGGATGTCAAGGTCCGGATCGGTGTCGGCGGGATCTGCGGCTCCGATCTGCATTATTTCCAGCACGGAGGTTTTGGGGCGGTCCGTATTCGTGAGCCGATGATCCTCGGACATGAGATTTCAGGCACCGTCGCTGCCATCGGTACGGAGGTCTCCCGCGTCAAGGTCGGCGACAGGATCGCGGTCAATCCGAGCGTGCCATGCTGGGGTTGCGTTTACTGTCTGGAGGGTAAGCCCAACCACTGCCTAGATATGCGGTTTTACGGCAGCGCCATGCGTTTTCCCCATGTTCAGGGCGCCTTCCGCGAAGTTCTGGTTGCCAGGGAAGAACAATGTTTCGTTGTGCCCCAGTCTGTCGACCTGACCACCGCGGCTTTCGCTGAACCGCTTTCGGTCTGTCTGCATGCAGTCAAGCGTGCGGGGCCGATGATCGGAAAGAAGGTATTGGTCACCGGCACCGGGCCGATCGGCGCACTGGCGGTCGCGGCGGCCCGCAGGGCAGGGGCACAGGACATCGTCGCGACGGACGTGATGGACGAACCACTCGAAGCCGCGAAGAAGGTCGGCGCGGACCAGGTCATCAACGTCGCAAAATCCCCCGAACGTTTGAAGGCCTATGCCGCCAACAAGGGCACCTTCGATATCCAGATCGAAGCGAGCGGCAACGATCGCGCAATTATGGCGGGCCTGAACACCCTGCGGCCCGGCGGAATACTCGTGCAACTGGGAATCGGCGGGGACGTTGCCCTGCCTATCAGCATGATCGTGGCCAGAGAGATCGAGATCCGGGGCAGCTTCCGTTTTCACGAGGAGTTTGCCTGGGCGGTCGAATTCCTGTCGCGGGGCTTGATTGATACCGCACCGTTGTTGACCGAGGTTATTTCCATCGATCGGGCGCAGCAGGCTTTCGAGCTGGCCGGGGATCGCACGCGGGCGATGAAGGTGCAGCTGTCGTTCGAATAGACTGCGACTGATTCTGGAAGGCGATCAATTTCTCACCCCTTCCGGTAGAGGCTCATTCAGTGAAAAACCTGGATCAGTCTCTAAGTGCTCTCTCTGGGCACGACCTTGAAGTCGATCGTGACGGTGGCGGGAACGACCTCGCTGCCTGATCGGATCCTGTCCAGAGTTGAGAGCAGAAGTTCGCCTGCCCGTTTGCCGATGTCATAGCTGTTTACGGTCACCGTGGTAATCGAGGGCCAGCAGCAGCGCGATACCTCGAAGTCGCCGAAGCCGGCAACCGCAACACGGCCAGGAACCGCCCAGCCGCGCCGATGGCATTCCATGATGGCGCCAAAGGCCGCCAGGTCGGATACACAGACCACTGCATCCACCTGGGGCCAGCCTTCAACCATCTGCGCCATGGCCTCGCCGCCCGGTTCCATGGAAATCGGCGGCGTGCCGACAGTGACCACATGGCCTTGGCCCAATCCGAGTTCGGTGACCGCTGACTGATAGCCGGCCTGCCGGCTGGTGCCGCGAATATCGCGGGTGCTGGCGCCGCCGATGAAACCGATGTTCCGGTAGCCGCTTTCGAAAAGATGGTGGACCATCGACCTGGCGGCTTCGGCGTTCGAAAAACCGACCACCTGATCGACCGGATTTTCCGGCAGGTCCCACGTTTCAATGATTGGTATTGCAGCGGATTCCAGCAGGCGGCGGGCACGTTCGGTATGAAAACCACCGGTCAGAACCATGCCTTCGGGACGACGTCTCAGCATTGCCGATATCAGTTCTTCCTCGCGCTCGACGGAATAGTTGGTATAGCCGAGCAGGAGCTGCAGGCCGTGTTCCGAAAGTACGTCCGTGAGGCCGCAGGCCGTATCCGAAAAGTTCGAGCTGTTCAGCGCCGGGACCAGGGCTGTGATAAAGCCCGATCGTTTCGAGGAAAGACCGCCCGCCGTCTGGTCCGGGACATAGCCGATGTTTTCGATGACTTCGAGAATGCGCTGGCGGGTTTTTGCCGATACGGACGCACCGTTTTTTAACGCCCGCGAAACCGTCATTGTGGAAAAGCCGGACAGTTTTGCGACATCTGCCATGGTGGGACGGGCAGCATGGTTACGGGACGGGACGGTTCCGCTTTTATGTCTTTTCGCACCTTGGGCCATTTCGCGGTCCCGCTTGTTGTCGTTTGTCGTAGCCATAATCTATTCGCCGGACAGTTTATCGCATACGGCTTTTCGGGATCCGGTGCAGTTGCGTATTCTGTCGCCTGGTGCAGGCTGTCTCTGCTGTTTCAGACCGATTGTCTGTCGCTGCTGGAATGTCGTTGCGATGCAGTTTCCGCCTGTCGGATTTTGCCTTTGCCGTTAACCGGCTTTCATTTCCGGGAGATGCGCAAAAGCGTTCTGGCGTCGATATGTTATCGATAACGAAATTTGCCGGAACCTTCAAGGGCTGGTCGCTCTTGCCTTGGGAGGGGGCGGGGAGAGAACGAAGCGGTTTTCAGGAGGTTTTTTCATCGTCATGGGCTGATTTTCTGATGCGCCGAACCATCATCCAGACGGACAGTACGATAAATGGGGCCGCCACAGTGGTGATCACCGCCGGATCTATAGGCAGGAAGCCCTTTGGGATTCCCTTTAGAAGCCAGGACAGAATGCCGATGCAATAGTAACTGACGGCGGCAACGGAGAGCCCCTCGACCGTCTGCTGCAATCTCAACTGGAGATGGGACCGACGGTCCATCGAGGATAAAAGATCCTGATTCTGGCGCTCGAGTTCAATTTCCACACGCGCCCTGAGGAGAGAGGACGCACGGGCGATCCGTTGCGAGGTCGAATTCTGTCGATCGAGGATGGCCTGAAAGGTCCTGATTGCCGGCCCAAGCCGCCGCTCGACGAAAGCGGACAGGCGCTGGTAGCCTTCGATGCGTTCTTCACGCAGTTCTTCCAGCCGGGATTCGACGATGGAATAATATGCCTTTGCCGCACTGAAGCGGAAGTTCGTCTCGACGCCGACGGTTTCAGCCCGTGCGGCGAGCGACGTAAGGTCCGTCAGCAGCCGTGCCTGGTATTCCTGGCCTGCGGTGCCAATGGCCTGTATCAGCTTGCGCAATTCGTCATCGATCTGACCGATGTCGCGACCGGCCGACTTTGCAATCGGCCAGGCGATCAGCGCCAGAGTCCGGTATGTTTCTATATCGATAAGGCGGTGGATCAGGCGCCCGGCGCGATTCGGGTTCCCGGAATTTTCGCAGACCAGAAAGCGGCAAAACCCATCGTCCTGAAAGGTGAAATCGGACATGATCCTGGCACTGCCGCCACTCGCGGTCACGGCGACGAGACGGTTTCCTGTGAGCAGAGTTGTCTCGCCATTCTCCGACCAGCGCGGGTTCTCCGGCGTATCGATGTAGAAACGCTGAGCAACGATCGGCTTGCCAAGCGGTGTCCCCAGGGTCGTATCCATCAGATCGACGGTAATCAGATTTCCGAAGACGCTGTCCACAGCTTCCGCCGGGTTCTTGCAAATGACGGTGTAAGAGCAGAACTCGGTATGCCGTTCCCACTTGAAAATGACCCGTTCGTCCTCCAGAACGAGTTGTTGCTGTTCCGCCGTACCGACTGATTGCCCAAGCTGTTGCGCGACGCTTCGGACATTTTCCCAGTCCTTTTGTGCATCGAGTTCGCCGGACAGGAACACCAGATGTTCGCAAATGCATGGCGAGACGATCGGCAACGAAGGCCTGGCATTGGTTTCGGCCATCACCACGTAGCGCAGAGGATGTATCGACGAAGCGTCATCCTGCTGCGTTGGCTCCAGAGTCACTGCATTATGCCCCTCTCGGGGCGACGCGGCGGCATTCTCCCCGGCCTCTGGCTCTTTGCTTTGCATGGAATTCACCTCGATTGTCGCCATATCTGCCAACCGCCACTGGGACATTCTGCAGAGTTCTTCCGGCAAGTCACATCGAAAACATCCGGCTGCTTTACATCGGATGACATCGGAATGGATGCAGGAGGCTTTTGCGCGGCTCTGTGCGAAAGAGATGAATCAGGGGCGGCACAGCAGCGGTTGCCAGTGTGGGGACTGTCCTGAGGACGGTGAGGCAGCTGTACAGACTGCCGGTTGGAGCCACACGGCTGGAGTCTCCCAATTCGAATCGTCAAGCTCGAATCCTTGGCGCAGCGTGAGCGAGTGGCGAATTATATTTCTATCATAGATTGCCGTATCTGGCTTGTTCGCATACCAATAAAACCCTTGATCTATGGTCCCTTTTTCAGAATTCCCGGGAGAAATTTTTTTCTGTAAGAAGTCTAAAATTATGATTAAATTTGTGTTACCGTCTTGGCAATTAGAGATTCGTACAGGGAAGCGGCGTAACGAATCCTGTTAGGGGAATTGCGAATGAGTAAGACAGAACGTCAGGAATTGGGGCGGCTGGTCGGGTCGTCTAAAAGCGAGAAATGGCCGGCACTGCAGTCGACAGCATTTATCCTGCTGGCAAGCGTGGTGATCTGGCTGGCGTTTGTCATGGCCGTGGCCAATTTGAGCTGATCTGCCAGTCTGGTCTGGTTGTTTGCCCAGACTGAACCGATTGTTTGCACGGAATCCGCTTTTAGAGCCGGATTTCCGCTTGTTCAGTCAGGATTGTCAGGGCTTTCGCCGTTTTCCATGCTGGCGAGCATCTGCTTCAATACTTTGCAGGTGAAGGCCTTGTCCTTGATGGTGCCGAAACCTCTGACGTCATAGCCACCTTCTCCATCCGCTTTCAGCCCGATCGCGATCAGGTGTTCGGCGCCGAATTCCTGCATTTCGCGCACGAGATCGTCGAACCTGGCCGAATCTGCAGAAGAATCGCTGTCCATCATGAGGTTTCCTGTTGCTGGTTCGGTTTGTTTGCCGGCGCCGGGGTTGATCACCGGAGCAAGGGCTGATTGCTAACACGCGAACCTGAATTTTCCAATGATCCGGAGGCAAAAATTTACCCAGGCGCTTTCTGTTGAGCGACTCTCTCGCCCGAGTCGGCACAAAAGGACTGAAGGCACTTGACAGGAGGGCGCCTGACCTCCTATACGCCTGCGACTGACGGCACGAACAGGTGCTTGTGGCGGAGTAGCTCAGCTGGTTAGAGCAGCGGAATCATAATCCGCGTGTCGGGAGTTCAAGTCTCTCCTCCGCTACCAAATTTTTCAAAGACTTAGCCGAAAATTCCGGCTAAGTCTTTTTTCTTTGGGGTAGCGTGAGGGTAACAATTCTCTAAAGTATTTGAGCTGGTGCGGCGCCGGCGAACGCTGTAATGCGCCATTTAGTCTGAACTTCGGAACCATAGTCGACAGGTGACGTGTAGGGCTGCTGTTCGCGGGGATGATCCGGCCAATCGTTCCACGATTGTTGAATCTGTTCTGGCGCCTGATTTTACTCTTCAAATCGGTGACTTCTCGGGTGACAGTTAATTTACCAGAAGCGCCTGATTGTTTATCCAATCACAAAGCGGACTGTTCAAGTCGTAGGGTCAGCCATCGATTTTCCTCCATTTGAGGTTAGGGTGAGATGTTTCCGAGCATGGTTGGAAACAACGAAATTGGTTTCGATTGCTTCGGGTGGCTTCGGGGCGAGTTTGGTGTGATTGTACAGGAGGGGCTTTGGGCTTAGCCCTCAAATCTTCAAGTTCCTCACATTGAATTATTCGATGATCTCAGCCGGGTCGACTTGTGCTGACAGTGTTGCAATTACCCGATATGCATTCGGCAGAGCCTTGCCAGAGTTTTCAATCACAATCGACCGTGCTGGGTACCTGAGTTCGATGATCTCCGAGTGACCGTCAAGATTGATTCTAGACAGTCTGACTGCGAGTTGATCATTTAGGGGAATTACATAAAGCCCTGTGTTCACTGGTCGGACTGAATATGATTTGAAAATGACCACCGACCCTTTCGGTACTTCGGGCGCCATATTGTCATCTTCGACAGTAATGGATGCTAACAGAGATGCATCAATTTTTTGCTGAGCTTTGCCCAGGAGCTTCTCAAGCAAAGACCGACTGAGCTGAATCACCGAAGAGGGTGAGGAAGTAACTGAGAAATCTACATCTACATCAGCTAATTGGAAATGTGGAACTCTAAGGAACTCGTTATCCACTGAGGATGCATTCGTATCTACACCGGTTAGCAACCAGTTAAGATTAATTCCAAGCTCCCCGTAGCCTGCGAGTACATTGCCGCCAGGGATAGCTCGACCTTGCTCGTAATCTTGAATGCTGCGCCACCCACATCCAAGGCGTTCCGCTAGCTCTTTTTGTGTCGTCCCTGTCTTAAGTCGCGCCTCTACAAGGCGTGCGGCGAGGGGAGACGGTGAAGCTTTCGGGGTACGACCACGTCGGCGAATTATCGGCTCGACCATTCTCGTTCCGATTGACAAATACACATTAAAGCCGTATAAAACGGCCATCATGACTACGAATAACAATTCAATAACACGAAAAAACGTTCTCGATCAAGAAAAACTTGTCGTGAACGAGAATCCTGGCTGGCATCCAGCTCGGATTAAGATGGAGTTGGAGCTCCGGGGCTGGTCATTGGCGTCGTTGTCACGCGAGCATGGATACTCGCCGACGGCCGCTGGTCGCGCTTTGCGTACTACCTGGCCTCAGATGGAGTTGCTCATTGCTGAAGCGTTAGGGGTTCATCCCAACGTCATCTGGCCAGATCGCTACGACAACCAGGGTGTTCCTCAGAAATACAAGGTGCGCAGGAAGTCAGTTAAGTCTGACAAGGCGGTGGAATCAGGGTGACCTCGTGCCGAAAGTTGTTTGGTCCATTAAATCGATCCGTGTCGGAGCATCTGCATTGATGATCGCGGTGGGATGCAGAACGCCTGTTGTGCAAATAATAGGGGAGCATTGAAACTTGAGAAATTATAAGACAGGGAAATCTGTTGTTGCGGAAGAAGTTGGTAAGGCACGTCACGCGTTCCATATCGCAGTCGTTTTGCTTGTGCTTGCTGCGTCTGCCTTTCCCGCGTGTTTGTTGGCTCAGGTGTATGAGGTAAGTGTCGGTCAGGAGGGCGAGGTCATTGTCTCCTACTTTACTCGCGACGACTACGAACTTCTTGAGCAGCGGACAATCTACTCTGCTGGTCAGCGGGTGCCCAATAGCATGAACTCTGCTGCAGTGAATCCCAAGACCGGGACGGCTGTGATTATTAGTTGGTTTGGCGACCGCGACGCCGACTGTCGATCGTTTCGAGGTGATCTCTATTACAAGAACCGGTCAGGGCCCATCAAGCCAAAGCCTGGCACCGTTGATCCTGAAATCCCGAATTGGCTTCAATTCGTGCCTGTTGAATCTTATGCGGGAACTTACTGCAAAGGTGATGTCGTAGATCTTGGAAACACAGTTCGCACTGTAAACGAAACCTGGGCACCAGGTGGGGAAAGCTAATCCTCAGTTCCGCGCGTTGAGCTCGCAACTCACAAAAATTACAGTCTGATAGGCCGTGTCTGTCGGGTGGCGGCCGAGCACTGGAGTAATATTGAATCAATGCCCTTCGGAAGACATCAAGCGTGGCACGGACATCAGGCTTCCACATCAACAGCATCGGAGATATTGACCTGAAAGCATTCAGTAAAAGTCGCAACACAAGTCGCCTTGTGGCAATCGAGGAGCCTTGCATCTTCGGTAGAGCTCTTGGATTTGAAGCCGTCTTCGTGCGCCTCGACCGGCACGGAAACCGCTGGGAGATTGCTGTGCGTCGCATTGATGACAATGGATACCTGCAGGCCGGTGGACCTCGCGAAGTCGTACGGGATAACCGCTCCGATGTTCAAAGTTGGTTAAAGCAACTTCCAAAGAGCGCCGACTGATGGGGCAGTTGATAATCACTTCGTACTGGTTTGCTCGTGAACAGATTGAAAACCTGCGACCTCGCTTTGTGCTGAGTCTGATGGACCCGACGTCAAATTTCTATCTGCCGCAAGTAGACAGTGTTGAGGTGCATGAGACGATTTGGGTTCACGACATTGCATCCGAAGCATCTGAGTTTGGTCGCCCTTATGTCGCGCCTTCACTCGAGCATGTCCAATTTGTCATTGAGCTGGCGCAGCGCTGGGGGTTTGAGGACCGCGTGCTGATTCATTGTATGGCGGGTGTAAGTCGAAGTGCGGCAGCCGGGCTCATCTATCTGTCGGCGCTGAATCCGTCCAGAATTGGACAAGTGGCCAGCTTGATGAGGTCTGCCGGTCCTTGGTTGAGCCCGAATCCTCTGATGGTGAATTTGGCAGACAATGCATTGCACTTAAATGGGCGCCTTATTGCTGCGCATAATAGCATGGGGGCGGCGAGAATGCACGGCGTGGTGCAGCCTGTTGCGCTCCCTATGCCGGCGTAGGTGTTGGAAATGTGTTGGTGTTAAGTCTAATTTTGTGAATAAAATAATATAACTATACTTGGAAAAACATTCATAAAACATGTAAATTAAATAATGTGTTGAAATACTATTTAATTTACATGAAGTGCGCACTATTTAATGTGCATGGAATATTTAACTCAATTCTCCGGTCAAACCGATCTCCTTAAAGGACCAGCAAAATCCCAGTTGGCGCGCGCTTATCGTTCACCACTGGAAAAACGTAATGGGCTTTGGACCCACTTTTTAAAACCGAATCTGCTCAATCAAGACCGAGAAACATATGTTCCGTTGTTGCCAAGGGCGAAATACGAAGGCAGCCGGCAAGAGCACATCGAAAGCCTTATTGACGAGCGTGCGCCTGACGATGTGGTTTTAGGCTTGTCACCACTCTTTTGCATGCCCCTTCGGCTGGCGCGACGTGGGGCAAAATATGGTCGGGATGGAAAGTCTAAATGGGAAAGGCCAAGCGATCGACTGATAAACGCGGGCTTTTGGGTTTTCACGATGGAAGTCGATGTACCGGAGCTTGCTGTACTTGAGGAACAATTGTTGTGGTGTCGAAGTCGCGGCAAGAAACCCACTGATTCACCGATTGGTGATGTTGATAAAGAACTGAGGCAGTTTAGAGATTACCGAGGTGTCACAGCGGTTTATGGTGGCAACAAGTCTGTTCACTTTCATTTTGTTTTCGATACGCGCCACATATGCTCCGATCTTTCGTCTAGTAGGCAGGTTAAGACGAATTGGCAAGGCGACGTCTCGGATTTCTGCCTAAAAGATTTGTACAAACTCTGCTGGAACCAGCTGGCAGAGGTTTTTACTCGAGTCCTCGGGACTAACCTGGAGGTTGATAGAGCGCTATCTAGTCCCTTTCAGGCGCGTCGGACGCCCTGGGGAATTCGCGAGGTGGGTAAGGGGCATATCCTTAAACTCGAACTTGGGACTATGATTCAGCAAGTCGTTCTCATCGACTTAGTTCAGGAGAGAGCACCTCGAAGTTCTACTGTCTGGTTAATCCATCCGGATAAAGTCGATACGATCGCTGACGTTGTCGAAGAAGCGCGTCCGAAGTCCCGATCAACGCAGGTGGAGCAAGGTGACGAAAAACATGTTCTTGGTGAACTAAAGCGACGGCTCAAGGCAGCATGGGCTACAGATTATCCAATGCCGGTCGAAGTTCTTGAGGAAGGCGGAGAGAATGTTGTTTGGTTCCGAAATCATGCCAGCGACAAGAATCCTTCAACGGTAATCCGCGGATCCTATCGAAGGCTGCTTCTCTGCGGTGCCAATAAACCGAAGGGTCCATTCTACATGCCAGATGGATGGACCCTAGACGATCATCTCGACGACATTAGAAAGATCAAGTCTGACAAAAGCACCAGTTTGGCCAACCCGTCTCGTTCGTTTTGGGAGAAGAGATATTGCGCCGGCGCCACTTCGAAAGAAGAGGCTCGATCAATGTTGGGTAAGCTTGTGCGCCTTGTAACTGGTGCAGGTAACTTTGCTTGGATCAAGTCAGTAGAAGGCATTGGTAAAACACACTCTTTAATGTGGTCGTTACCTTACCATCGTTTGGATCACCATTTGGACCTTTGTAGCACGGCATTGGAATTCTCCGGTACTTGTGAGGGCATTACTGAGCCAGGTTTTTTGGCATTCGCTTCTAGATCGTATGATCAAGCAGAAGAGAAATGTCGCGAGTTCAATGATATCCATAAGTCAGGCGGCCGGGATATCCATAAGTCAGGCGGCCGGTTTTATGGACGCGTTCTTCCGTCGTTTTCGAAGCTCTACAAAGATACTTGCTTGTCTAATGGTGTGAAGCCGTTGTCATACACGGATGTGGCAAAGCTTGGACACACCTCTTACATCTCAGCGGTTCAGGCCGAACAACCTGAAGTCTATGAAGAAATGTGCCGGCTTCGTGCTGAGCTCTGGACGAACCCGTTTGATCCTAAGAAACCCTTTCCTGGGCGACTAGAAATTGTTTGGTTTACGGTCCATTCGCTGATTCAAAACTGGGGATATCGCAGTACCTCTCGGGCATGGATCCATCCGAAGTTTGAGCAGGCGAAGGGGAATGCCGAAGAGCTTGCGGCTTGTCATGACGGCCTATGGATTTCCCAGGTTGTCTATGATGAGATTTCTATCGAAGACCTAGTCGACATCAAAGAGGGTGCGATTGTCCAGTGGTGTCATAAGGTGAAAAAGAGTCACAAGGACTGGGACGACTTAAAGCTGCCGGAACAGTTCAGGGCCTTTTCTAATGCCACTGGACCTAGACCACATAGCGGAGGGCAGGAGATAGGTTTTGACGAGTTTCGTCGAATCATCTCAATCGGTTTCACGTCGTCTGACGTTAGGTCGGTCGAGGTCTCTGCTGCACCCTTCGGAAACGATCACGATTGTAACGGTGCCTATCGATCGCAAAATGATCACAGTTTCTACGTTAAACCACGAAGGTGGTGGCAGACGCTTGATGCACGGGTCACGGTTTTAACGACAGAAGAACTACTAACCTGCATAGCAGATGAAATTAGCTGGTCAGGAAAGAAGAGGGAAGATGGCGAACGCAATTTATCCAAGTTCAGGGTTTATCGCTTTGACGCTTCGGATCAATTCATAAATGAGGTGATCCCATTGCACCTGGATTCACGCGCCGCAAAAGACCGAGATGGCGTGCCAAAATTGTCGGCGGTCATTGGTGATATCAAAGCGAAATATCCTATTTCGAAGGTTATCACCAATGGCGCCGGTGGTCACAAGGATACAATTACGCATGTAAGCGCCAAAGGCAGCAACGATCTTAAAGAATTCGATCTCTTTACAATCCTGCAGTATATGAATCCAAATCTGTATGCTCGGCTCTGTCTCGTCGCGTCTGAGTTTAAGGTGCCTAGCGCGATTAAGCTTTTCTATCAGGATGAATTGTTTCAATCCATTGGTCGGAATCGTGGTATGCGCAGAGACATGGCTGCAGCAAGTTTACATAAAGTTATTATGTCACCCCGTCTCTACAAAGAGCTTGGTAAGAGTGAATTCACGTCTGGCTGTCGGTACACATTGGTAAAACAAAAAGGCTCTCTTTG
>Ga0214472_10006048_pt1 | contig 12694 bp, 8 predicted proteins | sample RVTome_6_FD_207662 | JGI IMG/M metagenome (GOLD analysis project Ga0214472, IMG submission 207662) | Soil microbial communities from uranium-contaminated site in the Upper Colorado River Basin, Wyoming, United States - RVT140D175 | ecosystem: Environmental > Terrestrial > Soil > Contaminated >... | reverse complement strand
CGCTCACCTATAAGGAAGTGCCGGAGAACAACGTCTACTACCTCACTTACGTCCTGGACGGGACGCCGCTGCGCACCATCCAGGCGGTCTCCAACGGCATGCAGATGTTGAATGCGGGATTCACCATGGTCCGCGACATGGGGAACGCGGGCGACTTCGCCGACGCCGCGTTGCGCCGCGCGATCCTCATGGGCTGGATCCCCGGGCCCCACATCATCAATTCCGGGATCATCATCGGCGGTATGGGCGGTCAGTTCTGGCCCACGCCGGAAATGGCGGTGGGCAAGCAGATCGTCTACCCCGAGTACCTCGACGCCGACACGCCGGATGAGATGGTCAAGGCCGTGCGGCACAACGCCCTCTTCGGTGCCACGGTCATCAAGATCTGCGTGGACTGCAAGCCGTGGGGCTATACCACGGACGAGATCCGGCTGTTCATCTCCGAAGCCGCCAAGATTGGCCTCAAGGTCGAGGGCCACGTACAGACCGTGGACGGCGCTCGGCGCGCCATCGAAGCCGGCATCTGGTCCATCGCGCACGACAACGGGCTCACCCCGGAAATGCACGTGTTGATGGCGCAGAAGGGCATCTTCCGTGCCGGAACAGAGACGCCGATCTCCCTGACGGGCCACACCACGCCACAGCGGTATGCCCGGACCGTGGCGGGCCTGAAAGACGCGTGGGAAAAGAAGGTGCCGCTCACGTTCTCCACCGACGCCGACTATTACATCCCTGGCAAGACCCGCGGTGAGGTCGCGATCGAGTTCATCGAAACGTGGAAGGCGGCCGGCATTCCAGCACCCGACATCCTCCGCGCGATGACCGTGAACGGCTACCGGGTCAGCGAAACCGACGACGAGCGGGGCCCCGTCAAGACCGGGTTCGCAGCCGACCTCATCGCCGTGGCGGGGAATCCGCTGGAGAACATTGATGCCTTGCGCGACGTGCGGTTCGTCATGAAGGACGGCAGGGTGTTCAAGCGGGACGGCGTGATGACGCCTGCGCAGTTCTTCCACGGCGGGCCGGTGAACGGGTGGAACATTCGGTGAGGACAGGTCGGACAGAGACGGACCAGGCGGACGAGCGGACGGACGTCAACGACCGGACGGATGGCTGAAGCTCCCAAGTCGGTCGACGCCGCTGAACGCGCCTTCCGTCTCCAGATCCTGACGTGGGCCGCGGTGGTGGGGCTGTTCCTGGGCGGAGCGGCCGGCGGCGGCATCGCTGAGCTTCAGGGCGCCAATCCGTTGATCGGCATTGTTATCGGCATCCCCACCGTGACGGGGCTCATTTACGTCATTGCCCAGTTCACGGTGAAACGCGCGGGGGCGGCCGCCGGCACCATCTACCACCCGTCGGGCGCCTCCACGCCACGGAAACCGGAGTACTCCCGGGCGGCGTCATTGGTGGCGCGCGGACGTTACGCCGAGGCGGCGATCGCCTACGAGCTGCACGCGGTGGAGGCGCCCGAGGACCCCGAGCCGTATTTCCAGCTCGCGCGGCTGTACCGCGATCACCTGAAGCAGCCCGAGGAAGCGCTGACCTGGTTCCGGCGGGCCCGCTCGGACGCAACCCTGGGACCGGGTCAAGAACTGTATGTGATCCAGGAAGTCATCGATCTCTATTTTGACGTGATGCGCACACCGCGGAAGGCGATTCCTGAGCTGACCCGGGTCTGCCAGCGCTTCCCCGGGACGCCCGCGGCCCGCGCGGCGGAGAAACAGCTGGCGCTGATGCGCGAGCAGCTGGCTCGTGAGCGCGACGCGCTGGAACCCTTTACCGCAGAATTCATGGCGCGAATCAGGCGAGTGAGGGGAGAAACAGATTGAGACGGACACGACTCCGTCGCCTGCCGTCGGTCCGTCCCTTCTATCGCGGCGCCGTCCCCGTCACATGAGGCAGGTCCCGCGCCCCCCACTCGTGCCACGACCCGTCGTAGAACTTCATATCGTAGCCCAGCAGGCGACCCACGAAGTAGGTGAGGCTGGCGCGCATCCCGATCATGCAGTAGGTGACCACGGTCTTGTCCTCCCCCGCCCCGCCCGCTTCGAACTGGCGCCGCAACTCCGGCAGCGGCAGGAACGTCGGCCGGTCAGCCGACTCGACCAGCTTCTCCCAATAGAGCTGGTAGGCCCCGGGGATGTGTCCCGGGTGCACGGCTCCTCCCATGCCACCGTCGGCGCCGGTGTACTCGTCGTCTGGCCTGGCATCAATCAGCACCAGCTTCGGGTCCTCGAGGCGCTGGTGGATCCAGTCGGCAGTGACCAGAACCTCCGGCCTGGGCCTGGGCGTGAAGGAGCCCCGTCGCGCCACCGCCGCCTGGTTGGTCACCGGCCGGCCCTCCGCGCGCCATTGCGCCATGCCGCCGTCCAGCATGGATGTCCGACCTCCGTGACCCAAGTAGTCGAGCGTGAACCAGAGGCGTGTGGCCTGGAGCACGCGCGTCACGCTGTAGATCACCACGTGTGAATCGTCGTTCACGCCGGCGGCTTCCAGCACGTTCTCCAACGCGGCCAGGTCCGGAATCTCCGCTCCCAGACCCCCGCCATCGTTCGCGATAGCGTCGTACCGAACGAAGCGCGCTCCGGGGATATGCCCCTCGGCGTAGCGTTCCGGCCGGCTGTCCACATGAATCACGACCACGGAGGGGTCGTTCAAGTGCTCGGCCAGCCAGGCGGCAGACACCAATGGTGGCACCGCCTGTTGGCTCTGCGTGAGCGCAATGAGAAACAACGCGTTGAGCGTCATACGTCACCCAGTTGTGAGAATGCGGGACGGGTTTCCCTGCCCGCCCCCCGGCCCGTCTTGCCCGTCCCTGTCCGTCCCTTAAGGCACCAGCGCCGCTTTAGGCTCGAGCTTGGCCGACCACAATCCACTGTTGAAGTCCGTGAACAGAATGTGCCCCTTCCACGGCATGGCGTTCATGGCGAACGAGGCGTTGGCCGTGAACCCTTCCGGATCGAAGGCCTTGAACACCGCGATCTCCCGGCGCTGCTCGGCCAGGTTGCCCACCAGCTCGCCCGACACGTCCACCACCCGCAGGCCACCGTCATAGTACGCCTGGTACATGATGTCGTCCTCGACGATGATGTCGTGCGACCCGAATTCCTCCTGATGGTACTTGGCGATGTTCACCGGCTTCATGGGGTCCGTGAAATCAATGATGTGAGTATACCCCGCCGAGGTCTGCGCGATTCCGCCAGGCGTGGTCATGCTCCGGCCGTAGTTGGTCCCCTCCCACACCCGGCCTTCCCGGTTCATGATCTCGTCGCCCAGGAACAGGTACACCTTCCCGGTCGCCCGCTGGAAATACGGGAAGATTTCGTGCGTCGCACCGCTGGTGGTGGGATAGGTGTTGATCAACTTGGGTGACGCCACCGAGCCGCCGTACTTCCCATTGCCGACATCCACCGCCACCACACCGGTCCCCCATTCAGACGAGTAGGCGATCCCGTCGTGCACCCACACGTCGTGCACCCGGGAGTTAGGGTGGTTGTACTCGCCCGCGTACTTCGGCTGGTAGATGTCCCGGACGTCGATGATGACGTACTTGTCGCCGCCGGAGATGGCGAACAGATAGTCGTTGGTCGCGAAGGTGTTGTGGACCCCTCCCGTCAGCTCCTGATCGAAGGTGGACGCGATCCTGGGGTGAGCCGGTGTCGCCAGGTCGAGGATCACCACGCCGTTCACCCGATTAGACGCGCCCTCGCGCGAGAGCACACCGTAGCGGCCATCCGGCGAGACGGTGACGTCGTTGATGGTTCGCGCATCCACCTTGACCGAGTCCGTCTTCGCGATGCTGGTCAGGTCGGTGATGTCGAACACGTAGGCCCAGCCGTCACCACCCCAGGTGCCCACCAGCGAATAGTCGCGTCCATCCTTCCCCGTCCAGGGCCAGAGGTCCGACGTATGCACGTGATTGATGGACCCCCTGCCCGTGACCGTAATGCGCCGCCGCACGTCGCGCGGCTTGACCTCGATCACGTGGCGCGCCACGGCGTTGCCGGCCATGGCGAGCAGGGTGTAGCGCCCGGGTACCTCCGCGGCAAACAAGCCGCGGTCAATCACGCCGGTCGCGCCCGGCGCGGCAATCGTGTCGTCGGGCACGTAGGTGTAGCTCCACGTGATGGGCGCGTCCGGCACCCCGCCACCATCGGCCCGCTGCGCCAGGGCCTTCAACGGGACCACGTCGCCCGTGCGCACCGAGGTCTCGCTGATGCCGACGCTCACGCTCCGCACCGGGCTCGCCACCGCGGTGTGCCGCAGCTCGCCGCGCATCCCCTCGGCCTCCGCCACGACGGTCACCGGTCCGGGGCGGAGCGCTGTCACGTTGCCGAACCGGTCCACGGTCGCGACGGTCGGGTCCGACGTCCGCCAGGTAATCGCCGCATCGGGACGCGGACTGCCGTCGGCATGCCGCGGCGTGGCGCGATGAGCCAGCGTCACCCCGGTATACAGGCGCCCGGGCTCGGCCGCGAGGTCAACCCTCGCCACCGGCGGCCAGGTCACCGTCACGGGGATAGCCAGCGTGACCCCGTCCGCGAAGGCGCTGCGCGCGCCCGAAGCCACCACCTCGTACGAACCTGCGATCATCCCGAACACTTGCCCGTCGGTGACCCGCACCGCCATGCGCGGTCCGCTCACCCGGATCGGCGCGTTCGGGATGACCCGGCCGGCGGCATCGTATGCCGTGACCTCGAGCTTCACCGCCTGTCCGGCCTGAACCGTTATGCTCGCGGGCCGGGCGACGAGCCGGGCGATGGTCGGGGAATCCGATTGCTGGGCGGCGAGCATCTCGGCCGCCGTGGCCGCGGTGATGACAACGGCAGCGGTGGTGACGAGCCGCGACAGACGCGTTACGTTCATGCTCAAGAACTCCGTGGAAGACGTTTGCGACAGGATGGCCTCATGATCGCCTCAGGTTGGTTTTCTGGCAAGCGGATCGCCGCTCGGCTCCTGCCGCTCCTGCCGCTCCTGCCGCTCCAGGCGCAGCAAGCCCCCGCCCCGGCCACGCACAATTACTGGATCTACGTCGGCGCTGAGTCGGCCGATCTCATCCACCGGGTCCGCTTCGGGCCGGAGGGGGCGGTGGTGGAGAAGACCATTCCGGTGGGCGAATCCCCGGTCGAGATGGAGGGTCCGCACGGCCTCCAGATCTCACCCGACGGCAAGTACCTCCACCTGACCACCGGCCATGGGTCGCCCGACGGCAAATACTGGAGGTACGCGCTGGGACCGGACACGCTGGCGGGTCCCGGCATCTTCCTCAGCTACTTCCCCGCCTCGCTCGATGTGACCCCGGACGGGCTGTACGCTTTCGTGGTGAATTTCAATCTGCACGGCGAGATGGTGCCGTCGTCGGTCTCGGTGGTGTACACCCCGACCAACACCGAGGTCGCCCGAACCGAGACCTGCACCATGCCCCACGGCAGCCGGATCACGGCGGACGGCCTGCACCAGTACTCCGCGTGCATGATGGATGATCAGCTGGTCGAGATCGACACCCGGACCTTCGACGTCTCCCGGCGCTTCGGGCTGGGCAAGGGCCGCGAGGGGCCCATCGCGGTCACGCCCATGGCGGAGGGGGATCACGGGCACCACGCGAGCGCCCGGGCCGCGGCAACCTGCTCGCCCACCTGGGCCCAACCGTCCGCCGACGGGAAGCAGGTCTATGTGGCGTGCAACAAGGCGGACGAGATCGTCGAGATCGCCCAGGTGTCCTGGACCATCACGCGGCGCTTCCCGACGGGGCGCGGTCCCTACAATCTCGCGGTCACGCCCGACGGCCGGCTCTTGTTTGCCACCCTCAAGCAAGGCGGCTCCGTCCAGGTGTTCGATCTGGCAGCGGGCACGAGCATGCTGCAGACCAAGAGCTCCACCACCGTTACGCACGGCGTCGCCATCTCCCCGGATTCCCGCTACGCCTTCGTGAGCAACGAAGCCGTGGGCGCCGCCCCCGGGAAGGTAGACGTGTATGATCTCCGGGCACTCACCCGCGTGGCGTCGGTGAATGTCGGGCAGCAGGCCAGCGGGATTGCGTTCTGGAGGATGGAACCGCCGTCCCGCTAGTTCCTGTGCCGCAGAAGACCAGCCGACATCGGGCCGACCAGACCCTCAAGCTTGCCAGACCCGAATTCCGTCTCGGCGAGGGCAAGATTAGCGGCGTCCTCGCCGTGTTCCTTGGCTGGTTGGGATTGGGTGCCGTGCTCGCGCTCCACTTCCCTGAATTCTTCAGCACCCCGAGCATGCGGTCGGTTTACCCCATGGGGATCATCCGTCTCCTGATCGACATCGTACTGTTCGCGGCGTTCGGACTCGCTATCGTGAGCCTGGCGCTGAGTCAGGCGAAATCGCGCGGCTTGCTAGGCCTGAGCCTTGCCGCGCTCGCGACCGTGCTGGGTGGCTCGCGCGTTCCCATCGAAGGGCCAATCCCCACGACGCCCTACGTGGCCCTCGACTGGTTCCTGCTTTCGATCTTCTTGTTGGCGCTGGTGTTCGTCCCGCTGGAACGGCTGTTCGCGCGCGTCAGGCAGCGAGTGTTCCGCAAGGGATGGCGCACGGACTTGGCACATTTCGGCGTGAGCCATCTGCTGGTCCAGGTCACGGTGTTTCTGACCATGCTCCCGGCGGCGTTCTTCTTCCACTGGGCGATCAGCGACCGGTTCCAGGCCGCTGTTGCATCGCAGCCGCCTTGGCTCCAGTTCATCGAGACCCTATTCGTGGCAGACCTCTTCGCCTACGTCGCCCACCGGTTGTTTCACGAGATCCCGTTCCTCTGGAGGTTTCATCAAATCCACCACTCGAGTGAGCTACTCGACTGGCTGGCCGCCTCGCGGCTCCACGTGGTGGACATCGTCCTCACCCGGGCCTTCGGCTTTCTCCCACTCTACATCCTGGGGTTCTCGAGCACGGCGATCTACGCGTACCTCACTTGGGCCTCGTTCCAGGCGATCTTCATCCACGCGAACGTTCGCTTCAAGTTCGGCCCCCTGCGCTATTTGATCGCGACGCCCCAGTTCCACCACTGGCATCATAGCGCCGCGCTCTACAACAAGAACTTCGCCGTGCACCTCCCGGTTATCGACCAGGTGTTCGGGACGTTCCATCTCCCGGGGGACGATTGGCCGGACGTGTACGGCATCGAAGGCAGCCCTGTTCCCGACGGCTACGTGAAGCAGCTCGTCTATCCGATCGCGCCGGGGAAGCCCCGGCCGCCGGCCAGGTAGCCGGCCCGCCTGCACCAGGGAAGCACCATGGACTTCGACCTGACGACCGGCATGGCAGTCCTTGAACGCACGCCGCGCACCCTGCGTGCGATGCTCGCGGGGCTCCCGCCCACGTGGACCGACGCGACCGAAGGCCCGGAGACGTGGAGCCCATACGTCATCGTGGGCCATCTGATCCACGGCGAGCGCACCGACTGGATCCCGCGTGCGCAGCTCATCCTCGCCCAAGGCCCACAGCGCCGCTTCACGCCCTACGACCGCTTCGCTCAGTTGCGCGAGAGCCAGGGTAAGTCCCTCGCCCAATTACTCGACGAGTTCGCGCGCCTGCGGACCGAGAACCTGGCCATCCTCGGTGGATGGCGCCCGACTGATGCTCAGCTCGCCCTTGAGGGGGAGCATCCTGAGTTCGGACCGGTCACACTGCGTCAATTGCTGGCCACCTGGGTGGCGCACGACTTGGGGCACGTGGCACAGACGGCCCGCGTCATGGCGAAGCAGTACCGTCAGGCGGTCGGTCCCTGGCGCGCGTATCTCCCGGTAATGGACCGCTGAAATCGTCCGATGCGGCGGTGGCGACGGATGTCACCCGGCGCTGGTAGCCGCAGTATTGACACCACGGGCCAGATGTGGGAGTGCTTTCGTGAGCACCGGCTCAATTAACAAGTTCGCCCGACTGGCTCACGAGAGATGGCCGTGGTACATCACGACGTACACTTTCAGTGGAGCGCTGAAGAATGCGCCGTAGCTGGTCGCTCGCCCTGATTGGCCTGATCATGATCGGGCCGCAGCCCGCGTTGGCCCAGCGGCTTGCGATGGTTTGGCCGCGGGCCACAGCGCCCGCGACCCTGCGCTCGGCGTCCGGGGACGCCTGGCGCATGCACCTGGCCTTTCCGACGGACTCAAGCAATGGCGGCGGACGCACCAGCTGGAAGGCGCCGTGATTGGCGGCGCCGCGTTCGGTTTTCTAGGAGCGATCACGGGCCTGGGACTCTGCCACTTTGACGACCCGTGCCCTCACCCGGCGCCGTTTGTCATTGGAGGCTTTGTCCTCGGCGCGGTGGCTGGCGTGGGTCTCGGAGGCCGCATCGGCCAGGCGTTCCCGAAATACCTTGCCTTCCGACTGCGCGTTGAACCGTGGCGGTTGAGGCCGGCGCCCTAGAGATGTCGCCCGTCAGTCGGTCGGCGGCAGCTGAAACGCGATCGTCATGCGGCACAATCAGGCATGGTTAACTCTGGAGGACCACAGACTACTTCAAGTACACGAAGGAACGCCCAGATCGCGCGCGCATTCGTGACGAATGGATCGAGCAGGCCATGAATCGGCACGGTTGCCAGTCGCTCGCCGTGAATCGCCCTACTCCCGCCTCTCCGCCGGCAGCGCGAACGCCATCACGTGGTCCCCTGCCCCGAACCGATCTCCACCTCCCGCGGCGATGACCACGTATTGCCGGCCATCCACCACGTAGGTTATGGGCGTGGCTTTCCCGCCCGCCGGCAGGTCGGTCACCCACAGCACCCGACCGGTCTCGATATCAAACGCGCGGAACTTCCGATCCAGGGTGGCGGCAATGAACACCACGCCGCCCGCGGAGACCATGGGCCCGCCCAGGTTGGGTGAGCCCCATTCGGGCTGCGCGGCCGGCCGGCCGGGAGGACCGGGCATGGCGCCGAGCGGGACTTCCCAGGCGCGCGCGCCGGTCCGAAGGTTGACCGCGACCAACGCGCCCCAGGGCGGCGGCGTACAGGGGAGCCCGCTGGGGGAGAGCACGAACCCGCGCCGCATCACGTAGGGCGTCCCGGTCATGTGGGTGTACTCCAGCCCGGTCCGTTCCTCTTCCCGATCCGCCTGTTCCTCCGTGAGCCGCGACGCCGGCAGCAGCTGCACCAGGGCCGCGATCCGGTTGACCGGAACGACCGCGATCTGGCGCACCGGATCGAAGGCCAGGCCGCCCCAATGCGCCCCGCCGATGTTCGACGGCAAGACCAGCGTGCCCTCCAGGCTGGGCGGCGTGAACACGCCTTCGTTCCGGAGCGCCGCCATCTGCCGCCGGCACGCGGCGCGATCCTCGGGCGTCGTCCCCCAGGCCTGCTCCGGCGCAATCTGGTGCGGGCTGAGGGGCTCGATCCCCGCGGTGAAGGGCTGCGTGGCCCAGGCCTCCTCGCCGGGGACGGTGCTCACGGGCACGGGGCGCTCCTCCACCGGAAAAATCGGCCGGCCGGTCTCTCGCTCGAGCACGAAGAGCATCCCGGTCTTGGTGGCCTGGAGCACCGCCGGAAGCGAGCGCCCCTCGCGCATGATGGTCACCAACGCGGGTGGGGCGGCGTTGTCGTAATCCCAGAGGTCGTGATGCACCGTCTGAAAGTCCCACACCACCTGCCCCGTGCTGGCGCGCAACGCCACCACGGCATTCCCGTACCGGTTCATGCCCAGCCGCTTCCCACCGTAGTAGTCGGGCGCGGGACTCGAGGTGGGGACCACGAGAAGATCGCGCGCCGGGTCCGCCGCCATGACAGACCAGACGTTGGCGCTCCCTGTGGTGTGAGCGCTGCCGTCGCGCCACGTCACATACGCCGGGTCGTCCGGGCTCTGGGGAATGGGATCCCACCGCCATCGCGGTTCTCCGGTGCGCGCGTCGAAGGCCTGCACCTCCCCGCTGGCCGGCGCCAACCGGCTGTTGTCCGCGATCGCCGACCCGGTGATCACCAACCCGTTCACCACCACCGGCGGCGAGGTAACCTCGTAGGCCGCTTCTTCAAACGGCGGCACGCGGAGCCGGGTCTTGAGGTGGACGGTACCCCCCTCGCCAAAATCGGCGCACGGTCTCCCTCGCTCGGCGTCGAGCGCCACCAGCCGGCCGTCGATGGTGGCCACGAAGATCCGGCGGCGGCACGCCGCATCGGCCATAGCCATGGTGTCGAGCCAGGTGGCCACGCCGCGGTTGGTGAAATCGCCGTAGGTGACGGCGCGGTCGATGCCGGGATCGAACACCCAGCGCTCGGTGCCCGTGGCGGGATCGAGCGCGATCACCCTGCCGAGCGGCGTGGAGAGATACATGGTGCCGTCCACCACGATGGGCGTGGCCTCGAAGGAGGTCTCCTCCTCCGTGGCGAACCCCGCCTCCGTTTCACCGGTGCGGTAAGTCCACGCCAGCTGGAGCGTCGCGACGTTGTCGCGGTTGACCTGCGTGAGGCGCGAGTAACGCGTCCCTCCCGCATCATGCCCGTACACGGGCCAGTCTTCCTCGCGCGATGCCTGGGCTCCGCCACACGCGGTCTCGCTGGAGACCAGCAGGATCAGCCAGAACCAGGTCCGTCGTGGCATCATGTCCCTTCTGCTGATGTCCGCGCAGGGCCGCGGCGCGTCTCCCCGTTGCCAAACGTCGCCCGCGACTGCAACCTCAAGGGTATCCCCTTCCGTCCGTTCAGCACAGAGGATGTCGCCATGCGCTCGCTTCGTCACACCCAGCTCGTTCTGATCGCCACCGCGCTCGCCCTGACCCCTCCCGCCGGACTCCGGGCGCAGATGCGCGCAGGTGGAAACGCCAACGAGGTCTATGCTCCGGCCCTCTACGCCGGCCTCACGTACCGCATGATCGGTCCTACGCGGGGCGGTCGCGTGACCGCCGTGGCCGGCGTGGCCAGTCAGCCGAACGTGTTCTACTTCGGTGCCACCGGTGGCGGCGTCTGGAAGACCACCGACTACGGGCTCAACTGGGTACCCGTCTCCGATGGGTTCTTTGAGACCGGGTCCATCGGCGCCATTCGAGTGTCCGACACCGATCCCAACGTCATCTACGTAGGCACGGGCTCCGACGGCATCCGCAGCAACGTGATCCAGGGCAAAGGGGTCTACCGGTCCGCGGACGCCGGCAAGACCTGGCGGCATGTGGGCCTCCGCGACGTAGGGCAGATCGGGGCGGTGCTGATCCATCCGCGCGATCCCAACGTGGTGTTCATCGCGGCCATGGGGAACGCCTTCCGACCGTCGCCTGAGCGGGGCGTGTACCGGACGCGCGACGGCGGCGCCACCTGGCAGAAGGTGCTGTTCGTGACGGATTCGACCGGCGCGGTGGACCTGGAGTTCGCGCCCGACAACCCGCAGGAGGTCTATGCGGGCATGTACCGCGGGCAGCGCAAGCCGTACACCATCATTTCCGGCGCGCGGGAAGGCGGCATCTACAAGTCCGCCAACGGCGGCGACACCTGGACCAAGCTCACCCACGGCCTGCCGGGCGGCCTGGTCGGCAAGAGCGACCTGGCCGTCTCGCCGGCGGATCCCAGCCGGGTGTACGCCCTGATCGAAGCACCGGAGCCCGATGACGGACTCTATCGCTCCAACGACCGCGGACAATCCTGGACGCTGGTGTCCAGCTACAACCCCATCCTCAATCGGCCCTTCTATTACACCGGCGTGGACGCGGACCCCAAGAACGCGGACATCGTCTGGGTCAACAATGAGGGCTTCTACTACTCGGCCGACGGCGGGAAGAACTGGGAGCGGCGCAGTACGCCCCACGGGGACAACCACGATATGTGGATCAACCCCAACAACCCCGATATCATGGTGCAGTCCAACGATGGCGGCGCCAACGTCACCCTGGACGGCGGGAAGACCTGGTCCACTCAGTACAATCAGGCCACCGCCGAGCTGTATCAGGTGGACGTGGACGACCGGTTCCCCTACCAGCTCTATGCCGGCCAGCAGGACAACACCACCATCACCGTACCGAGCCTTCCACCCTTCGATCACCCGGCCGGCGCATCCGGATTCTGGCGCGACATCGGCGGCTGCGAGACGGGTCCCGCGGTGCCCAAGCCCGGCAACCCGGACATCGTGTACGCCAATTGCAAAGGATTGTTTGGACGCTATTCCAGGCTGACCGGGCAGGAGAAGCAATATTACATCGGGGCACAAAACATCTACGGGCACAATCCCAGGGACCTGACGTTCCGTTTCCAGCGCGTGGCGCCCATCGAGATCTCGCCGCACGACCCCAACGTGGTGTACATGGGCTCGCAGTTCGTCCATCGCACGGTGGATGAAGGCGTGACCTGGGAGACCATTTCGCCGGACCTCACGGCGAACAAGCCGGAGTTCCAGGTGTTCTCCGGGACGCCCATCACCCGCGATATCACCGGCGAAGAGCACTACCAGGTGATTTACGACATCGAGGAGTCGCCGCTGGAGCGCGGGGTCATTTGGGCGGGCGCCAACGACGGCCCGGTGCACCTCACGCGGGACAACGGGCGCACCTGGACCAACGTCACGCCGCGCGACCTTCCGCCCGACGGCCGGGTGCAGAACATTGACGTGTCTCCCCACACGCCCGGCAAGGCGTACGTCGCGGCCTACCGGTACCTGCTGGGCGACGACGCGCCCTATCTCTATCGCACCACCGACTACGGGCGTACCTGGACCCGCCTCACGCCCGGCACCAACGGCATTCCGGCCGACCATCCCACGCGGG
>Ga0214472_10006047_pt1 | contig 12696 bp, 9 predicted proteins | sample RVTome_6_FD_207662 | JGI IMG/M metagenome (GOLD analysis project Ga0214472, IMG submission 207662) | Soil microbial communities from uranium-contaminated site in the Upper Colorado River Basin, Wyoming, United States - RVT140D175 | ecosystem: Environmental > Terrestrial > Soil > Contaminated >... | reverse complement strand
CAATGACTGTGATTTTCATCGGACGATTCGTGGCTGGTGGTTAGCAGTTGACACTATCCACTGATCACCCTCCACGCATTGGAAAGGGTGTGGTGGGTGGTACTGGGTTCGAACCAGTGACCCCTGCCGTGTGAAGACAGTGCTCTACCGCTGAGCTAACCACCCGTGGCGAGGGCGAATTTTATCACCAGTTCGGTACGCCTGGAACCCGCCGTACGCGTTGTACGAAGACGCGGTCCGCTCAACATCCCCTCTCACTTTGGGAGAGGGTTAGGGTGAGGGGAAATGAAAAATCACGCGAGAAAATTGCGAAGCAATCAGACTGACGCTGAGAGGCGGCTCTGGCAATTCCTGCGAAATCGCCAGCTTCGCGGTTTCAAGTTTCGGCGCCAGTACCCCATGCCGCCTTTCATTGGCGACTTTGTTTGTGTAGAAGCTGGATTAGTCATCGAGATTGACGGCGGTCAGCATCTCTTGGATCAGTCACGGGATGCAGTGCGCGCGCGGTTCCTTGAAAGTATCGGCTACCGCACGGTGCGATATTGGGATAACGACGTCTTGCTCAGAACCGGCGAGGTACTCGAAGCAATTCTCTTGGAGCTGGGCTTCCCCTCACCCCAACCCTCTCCCAAGGGGAGAGGTAATAAAGACCGCTCTCCCAAGGGGAGAGGGGAAATAACCGAAGACCCCTCGCCCTGATCCTCTCCCAAGAGGAGACGGGATTGCCGGTTGAAAACCCTGGGATCAGGAAAAGTGGGGATATTTACGCGACCCCCTCTCCGCTCGGGAGAGGGTTGGGGTGAGGGGCAACTTGAGGCCGGCGGCGAGCGGGCCGAAGATCGCTTCGCCGTTGCGCCACGCGATTTTCTCGGCGACGTCGCGCGGCAGCTCGGACAGCCACGAGCGCGCGAGGCGCGCGTGCTCGACGATGTAGTCCCAGCGCTCCGGCGAGGGCGTGTCGGTGCCGACCATGAAGCGGTCCGGCAGTTCGAGAAACAGCGGGCGCCACTCCGGATTGAGTTTTCCATCCGGAGCGTGGTCGGTCCGCCAGGACAGATCGCACCAGAGGTTCTTGAAGCGGCGCAGCATCTCGAGCACTTTGTCGGGCGGCGCGAATCCGGCATGCGCCCACAGCACGCGCGCGCCGGGATCCTGCCTGAAGACCCGCTCCACCGCTTCCGCGTCGGAGTGTATGTGGAGAAACAGCTTGTGCTCGCGCGCGAGCTGCACCATGTGCCGCACGACCGGAAGCTCCGCGTCCGCCCCATAGACGTGAAACTCGCCGATCGCCACGTAGCGATAGCGTCTGAGTCGCTCCTCGACGTAGGGAATGATGAACTTGTCGCGCGTCCAGCTCGAGATATCCGAGCGCACGCGGTAGGGGCGCAGCTCCGGAATGATGATGTCCGGCGCCGCCTGGTACAGCGCCTGTGTGCCGTCGTCGTTCGAGCTCGACACCAGCGCGCGCCGCACGCCGGCCTTGCGCAGGATCTCGATCGCCGTCGCCGCCGGCAACGCGTCCCGGGTGTCGTGGCTGTAATGGATGTGGGCGTCGAAGATGGGCAGGTCCGCCGCGGCGGCCAGGGGCGTCATGAGCAGAAGCAGACAGGCAATTGGTAGCGTTCTCATTACCCCTCACCCTATCCCTCTCCCAAGAGGAGAGGGAAACTGACATAGCCCTCTTCCAAGGGGAGAGGAGATGAAATTACCGGACCCTGTGGTAGTCGTCATCCCGGTCGCCGAGCTGAACGAGCCCGTCGTGTTCGTGAACGTCGAGCACCAGCGGCTTTTCCATCAGCCGGTAGAGGTCGAGCGGCGAGACCACCATCTGGCCGACGTCGCGTGTCCAGGGCGCGAGCGACATGTGCGCGACCTCCTGGGTATCCTTCGTAAGCAGCGTGTTGATCGGGACCGAGAGGAAGATGCCCTTGTCGTAGTACGGGCTGCTCGGGCTTCCCGGTGACGTGATGTCGTTGCCGTTGGTGCGCGTGTACCAGACGCCGGCTTCATACCCGGAGGCGAAGCGCCGCTTGAACTCGAAGCGCACGCCTTCGTCCTTCGCGAGAAAGCGCCCGCCGCGCGCCGTCGCCGTGATTCCCAACGGCAGGCGGTAGTGAAACGAGGCGATGGTTGTCACCGTGTCATAGTCCCGGAACCCCCAGCCGTCGAAATTGCGCTGCTTGACCCAGTCCACCGCGACGTCGGCCCCCCAACCCGCGCCGGACGGAAGGTACAGCACCTGTCCGCCCGCGCCGCCGAACATCTCCTCGTAGAGTCCGGCCGAGGCGCGCGCATAGACTCGCTCCGCGGGAAAATAGAGCTGGTTGAGGAGGAGCCGCATCACCTTGAACCGGGCCGCGCCCTTGTACTCGGCGATATCGGAGCGCACGTGCGGCAGCGTGCTGTTCGAGGGCTGCGTCACGTCGCTCACGTTCTCGTAGATCTCGTAATTCACCACGCCCGTGAAGTACGTGCGCCGGGCGAGCCGCCGATCCAGGGAGGCCTGGACGCCGACTTCGTACTTGAACGCTCCCGCAGGGTCGTTGAGATGCACGGCCAGGGAGGGCCGGATCCTGACCTGGTTCCGCAGCAGGTCCTCGCTTTTCAAGCCGAGCAGGTGCGCATCGTCCTGACGCAACGCCCGGAGGCCGGGCTGGTGCTCGTCGAACGCCGCGAGCATGTCGGCCATGTCGCCGGCCTCCTGCGCTCCCGGCGCGGCGTAATGGATTCCCACGTGGGGCACGAGCTCCCAGCGCGGGAGCATCCCGTTGAAGTAGCGCTGGAGCCGGTCGAGATCGGAGAACGTGTAGATAACGATCGGCAGCTCGCGCACGGTGTAGGTGATCTTGATCTCGCGCGTGCCGATGGGCGACAGCAGCAGGATCGTGCGCGCCGCGCGGCCCACGCTGCGGCTCACGCGCGAGATGCGCGAATTGGTGAGCGAGACCTCGATCCGGTCGTGGACCATGGCGACGCGGATGCTGCGGAAATCCTGCGCCGCCAGCGCCCGCACCAATTGCCGCTGGTGCTCGTCGCTCGATTGCCACTGCTCCATGGTCGGGCGCGGCGTGATCTTGGTGTACGGCTGTGGCTCGTTGATCTTGGGTATGAAATCCTTTTGCGACAGCGGGATCGACAGGTACGCCATAGCGGCCGGCTTCTCGCGCGTATAGGCAATCTGGCCCGTCAGCCAGCCCCAGGTGTACTCGAGACCGACCCCGGGGCCCTTCTTGATATTCGCAGCGCCGGATTGAAGCGCGCCCAGATCGCGGGGGTAATCGTTCGCGTCGTATTCCGCGACGAGCGCCCAGTTCCTGAATGCCTTCGGGCGGTAGCGCACGCCGCCGAACACCCCGTCTATGCGTTTCGTGCCAAAGCCCAGGGTGAAATCGAAATCGCCCAGGCGCTTGCCGGCGACGGCGTAATAGGCATCGAAAATCCTGGTCCCCATGAAGTCCTGCGCGCCGATCGTGAGCTGCGGGAGGAGGCTCCCCTCCTCGAACAGGACGAATTTCCCGTCGAAGGCCTTGTCCTTGTAGTCGCCAAAGTCTGCCGTAGGGTCGTCCGGGAATCCGGGCACTCCCATGATGCGCGTGTAACGGGCCGAGAGCTCGAGCCGCGGCAGCATCGTTACGCTCGTCCAGAGCGTCGGATAGGGCTCGGCAAAGCCGTAGCCGAAGCGCAGGGTGCCGTCGGGCGCAATGCGGGCGTCCGGCATATTGATCAGCCCGGACTGTCCGGTCGTGCTCGCGGCCTGCGGCCACGCCGGGGCTGACCAGCACAGGACGGCCAGGGCAAATAGCGCACAACGGGCGCGTTGATTGGATTCAGAACGCTTCTCAACCGCCCCCCTCACCCTACCCCTCTCCCAAGAGGAGAGGGAATTCTCTTCCTTCTCCCCTCGGGAGAAGGGTGGGGATGAGGGAATTCGGGCCGCAACCCTATTCTCGCGATACGTTCTAGTCAGCACACAAAGGGACAAGACCCGAGTCAAAAACAGTGGAGTCGAAAAACTGTGATAAAAACAAAAAGGGCGGGAAACGATTCCCGCCCTCTTCGCGTCGCGCCTTGCGGCTACCTCGATTTAATCGTCACAAGCCACGAGTGACGCCCCTCGCGCTAATGGTGCACCACCGTGGACTGGTTCTCGGTCGAAATCAACACTGCCGCGCCTGCTGCCGCGCCGATGGCAAGGGCGGTACCAGCTCCAGCACCGCCGCCCACGCCACCTCCAACTACGGATCCGGAAGGAACCGGACCGGGCACGGATGTCAGCGGATAGTTCGGCATCTGGAGCACTCCCGGCGGCACCTGGTTCAGCGGGATGATATTGGCGAGCGTCGAGGGATTCGCCACGACGACGGCCTGGCCGGCAGTGAATACCACGGCGCCCGCCGAGTTGGTCACGACGATCGTGCCGTTGATCACCTGGATGAAGAACGGGTTGACCAGCTCGGCGATGAATTCCGTCCCGCGTATCCCGATCGTCGCCAGCGGCGTCCCGACTTTCAGCGCATTGCGGTTGCGGGAGGTCACCAGGCCCGTGATCATCCGCAGGCCGCCCCGGAGCAAATTGAAGATGGCGTTGGCGTTCTCGGGCGCTTTGGGGTTGTAGTCGTAGTTCTGGACCTGGAAGGAGGTGTTTTCCTTCAGCAGGACCGCCGTTCCGTCCTCGAACTTCAATACGGCGTAGCTCCCGGGCCCGGTGGCGATCATGGCGTTGTTGATGAGAGTCTGGCCCTTTTCCACCTGCAGCGAGGAACCCGTCCCGATCTGCCCGGTCACGTTCCCGTGGACCTCCTGCACATAGCCCTGCGCTCTTTGCGCGAGCGACGGCCCACTCACGGCTAACGCGGCAAACGCCAAAACAAGCGCCAGGAACCTAAAACTCCGCAGCATACCCGGTCTCCTTATCTCGGAATCCGTTCTTCGCCTTGTAGGACTGCTCGAATCTCCCGGAAAACCCGGGCGCACACGGCCCGGCTGATGCACTAGCATGGTATCATGAACGAGAGCCAAATCGCTTAACCTATCGGAAAATCCTCAGATCTCTTCCTCGCCTAGCGCGCTATACCTTGTAGTAGCCCCGGTACCACTCGACGAATCTCGGAATCCCCTCCTCGACGGCCGTACCCGGCCGGTAGCCGATGTCGGTCTGAAGCGCGGAAACATCGGCCATCGTTGCCGGAATATCGCCGGGCTGCATGGGCAGCATCTCGATCTGTGCCTTTTTTCCCAGACACCGCTCCAGCACTGAGATGTAGCGCATGAGCTGCACCGGCGTGTTGTTACCGATGTTGTAGATTCGATACGGCGCCCGGCTTCGCGCAGGATCCGGCGCTGCGCCATCCCAGGCCGGGTCCGCCTGGGCCGGCCGGTCGATGACCCGCACGACGCCCTCCACGATGTCATCAACGTAGGTGAAGTCCCGCACCATGTTCCCGTTGTTGAATACCGGGATCGGCTGTCCCTCGAGAATGTTCTTCGTGAACTTGAACAACGCCATGTCCGGACGTCCCCAGGGCCCGTACACCGTAAAGAACCTCAACCCCGTGCACGGCAGCCCATAAAGGTGCGCATAGGTATGCGCCATGAGCTCATTGGCCTTCTTGGTCGCCGCGTAGAGCGAGAGGGGATGGTCGATGTTGTCGTGTTCCGAAAACGGCAACCGGGTGTTGGCACCATAGACGGAGCTGGACGACGCATAGACGAGATGCCTGACTCCCGAGTGCCGGCAGCCCTCGAGAATATTGCAGAACCCCGCGATGTTGCTCTCGATGTAGAGATGGGGATTCTCGAGGGAATAGCGGACACCCGCCTGCGCCGCGAGATTCATCACCGCATCGAATTTCAGCCGCCCGAAGAGAGACTCCATCCCAGCTCGATCGGAAATATCGAGTCGCTCGAAACTGAACTTCTCGCGCGTGGAGAGCTTCTCGAGGCGGGCCGTCTTGAGCGCGACGTCGTAGTAGTCGTTCAGGTTGTCGATGCCGAAGACAGTGTCGCCACGAGCCAGCAGCCGATCGGCCAGACGTGATCCGATGAACCCGGCGGCCCCCGTCACGAGTATGTTCATGGACCCCACGCTGTCACACTCGAGACCCGAGTCTCCCCGTCGATCGTCGTGCTCTGCGGCTCCAGGCGAGCACAACCAGAACGAACAACCATACCCCTCCGCTCCATAGCATTGGCAGCACGGCGGACCCCGCAAAGCCAAAAGCCAGGACCGCCCCCGCGGCGGAACATGCCGGATGTTCCAAAGTGGAAATCCACCCCAGGATGCCTCCCACCAGCAATGCAAATCCGATGATTCCGAATACGCCAAAGTTCACATAGGCATCGGCAAAAAAGGCCGCGTTCGAATTACCGGTCGTGTCCTCGTTGCCGCCGAACTGGAACCTGAAGACTTCGCGCTCCAGATTCAGGACTTCCACGCCGTGAACGAGCGCGACCGGCCGCGATGTAATGCCCAACAGATGCCGTCCATCCTGCATTTCGAGCCAGTACCTGAACGTGTCATACACGGTGACGAATGGGATCCATACCGCCCGGTTGACCAGAACCAGATCCGTAGACACGCCCACCAATGCAGCCTGGTAGAAGGGAACATCTGAAAGTGCGGCAACCCGGACCGGTTCATGCCGCGTAGCCAGCTTCTCGAGAACACGATCGGGCACGACGAACCCTGGTTGCATCGGCGACGCACCCGCAGCTTGTTTGCCGACGGGGGATCCGGGCATTTCTGCCAGCCCGTCCAAATCGGAGCCCACACGCGACAGCGATGCCGCAACCATGAACATCGCAAACGCAAACACCAGGAAGCTGAGCAAGCGCTTGTAATCCCCAATCAGTCCGAAATAGATCCCGATCGGTATCAGCACCAGCGCGGTCAGGAATTTCTCGAGTGATGCGAGGAGCAATGCGATCGCGATCGTCAAAAACAACCAGCGCAGCCGATGACCGAGAACGAACAGCGCGATCAACGCCAACGGCAATACACCTTTGAGCATCATAGCGTGGGTGTATGCCAGTACTTGCTCGAATCCTTCACGGGTCTTCGTAAATGACTCTCTCGCACCCGCGATCTCGTTGACGTCACCCCCCGAAGCAGAAACCATGATTGCGAGCTCCGGGGCAGTCACGACCAGACCGGATGCAACGGCAATGAAACAGGCAGCGATCGCCCCGGGGCCGAAAAGCCCTCCCCTGGGGATGACCAGCGTTCGCCTGGGAAAAAGGCGACGCGCCAGGGAGAAACCCGCGTAATAGAAGACTATCGCCAGAGTGCACGACGCCACGACCAACCACGCGACCAGGTCGTCGAAGACGATGGCAACCAGCACAGCATGAGCGAAGTACAGCAGGGCAAGCATCAGCGGCAGAGCGTGCCGTAGCAACATTACGCATCTGCGCGAAATGATCATGCCTTGAGTTTCGGCGGAATTCATGTCTCAGCGCACTGCCTGCAATGACATGGTTAAGTTAGTACTTCTGCAATCCGGGTAACTCCTTGCGACGACCCTCAAGCACATCGGTAACCACGTTCAGATAGTGGGCCAAGGCACGTGCCGACGATTTGCGGCTGAACTGCTCGACAGAATCCGTTTCACCTCTTGCGAAACCATCCGCAAACATACGTGCAATCGCCACAGCAACCGACTTCACATCGTCCGGGTATGCCATGTAGCCGTCCCGCCCACACTGCCGCAATACGTTGGCACACGCACCTCCATCCTCTACGAGTGCAAGAACCGGCACACCGGCTCTGACGTACTCATATATCTTGTTGCCGATGATTGACCCATTTCCGGGCATCAATAGCATGAGCGCCGCATCCGCCTGCCTGAGCAGGCGAATCGCTTCGCTATGCGGTTGTTCCGCTACAAACTGCACCTCAATATCCGGACCGGCCCGCAATACGTCCTGTTCTACTCCCGCGTAGGCGCGGCCGACAAAGCAGAGCTTGAGCTGGGTCCTGATTTCTGCAGGGAGCAACGCGCATGCTTCCATGAGTGTGAGCAGCGCAGCTCGATGGAGATGCTCGTACAGGCTTCCCGTCCAGATGATCGTCTTGCGCTTTCCCAGGATCATGTCCGGCTGACTAGCTGGCAGGGTAAAGTCCTCAGGATCGAAGCCATTCGGATTCACGAGTATGCGTCCAGAAAGCCTTGGATATCGATCGCGCCATCGATCCGCTAGAGTTTCGCCATAGCAGATAATGCCCTCCGCCCGCGACAGCAGGAAGGCCTCGAGCTTTTGGTGCGCGATTGCGTGAAATCCCGTTGGAGTCTTAAGAATCGGGTCTCCGACCCAGCCATCGCGAAAATCCAGCACCAGCGGGCGCTTGGTGATTGCCGCAATGAGCCATGCCACAACGGCACCAGAGTACGGCGGCGACGAGCCAAGAATAACTTCTATACGGTTCCTCCTCACCGCACGGACTCCCCTTGCGACCGCAAAGGGAATCCATCCGATCTGTGCATCGGGAAACGTTACTCGATTCCTGAGCCAGCGATATACGGATACGATTCGGTCACTCTCCTGGACTCGAGGACGTGGTGCTTTTCCTACACCCGACGCGTTCCGGCCCGGACGGGCAAGCCTGCAAAGCGTGTCCAATAACCAATGGAGAAGATAACTTAGCCGAAGGGGATCCAGCGATCCGGCTCGGATGATCTTCGTGCTCTCGGTCAGATTCGAAAGCGGAGTCTCGTCGTATGAGTAATACGTTACTCGTCTTACAGTCAATACGTGAGTCTGCCAACCGAACCGCGGCAGATACTTGCAGTAACTGAGATTCCGCAGTACCCCGGTTCCACCCAGTGGCGGAAAGTAGTATGAGACAAGCAACAAAGTACGGGGATTTTCGAGCTTGAGCATCAAAAGCGTTCGCACCGCGGTCCAGGAACTATGCCGCTATTTCCCCACATGCACTTTTCCATCGGATGGACCAGGACTCGCTGAACGCGCGCAATAAAATGCGAGCGACCCGTAGACTGCATAGAGAATGGCCTCCAATGCGCAAAGCCAAATTATCAACGACTTGAAGGTCAGCTGGGAAGCAAGTGGAAACAGAGCAACAAAGTACACCAACACCATCGATGCCTGGAAACTTGTAGATAGGCCCGGTCGGCTGGCCGCAAAGAAAACGACTGACAATGGCGCAAATATCGATCTGACAATCATTCCACCCATGATCGAGAGGATGAACCACGGCTCGGTGTTCCAGCCCAATCCAAACAGCCCGTCACCGAGCATAATCGCAATGACGGATAGTGATAGTCCGATGGCAGGGACGGTGAACGCAAGCCCCATCGCGAATCTGGCAACCGGCATTAAGAGGCTACGCTTACGCTCCAACGCCTCACGTAAAGACATTGTGAGAGCCTGATTAGAGGCATATTGGATGAGCAGAAGCGGGCCCGCCACCGCGAACCGCACCGCATTGTACCAACCGGCCTCCCGGGCAGAAAACGCAGCGTTAATGATAATGACGGGTGCCGCATGGGAAAGCGCATCGAGCGCCGCGCCCGGTAGTGCCGCTCTTATCCACGCCGCATTACGGCGGATCGCCTCCAGCGCGTGCACGACGCTGTAGCGGAATGCGTAACCCAGGAGATCAAGCGGCTTCCCAACGACGAGTGCGGCGACATAACCAAGTATCAAGGATACTTCGAGCGGAAACCAGTTCAGTAGCGCGAACGCGGCGAAACACCCCATGGGGAAGGAACGAAGAGTGGCCAGAGTGGTCGCGGCTGAGGTCCTCAGCGCACAAGCGCACGCGAGTTGATAGGCTGCAGCAATGGGCACGAACAGGACCAGCCAGGCCAGGTTGCCAATCGGGAACAAATACATTCCGGCAAGAGCGCCCGCCCCAGTCAGAATACCTGCTGCGAGCCCGACGAAGAGCATACCCGCCGCCAGAGCTCCCGATTCCGGCGCTGAAACATACGGGAAACGAGCCTCGAGCCGGAGCGAAATTACCTGCATGGCAAGGTTCGCGAGAACCGCAAATAGCGAGTAGCGCCCGTACTGTTCCGCACCATAAATCCGGGTGATCCAAGGCGTCACCGCCAGCACCAGCACCGCTCCGATACCGCCGCCGAGCATGAGCGTGGTAACTCGAGATAATTCATTGCCTTTCCTGAACGACCGGATAACCGCAATCAACGGGCCAGGGATCATCGTCAGCAATCCGCCGCAAGCGGAATCCGCCCCGGTAAGGGCGAGGACCATAGCGGCACGGTCCTTGCGGGAAATTGACGGACCGCCCGCAACCGGAAAGCCGCCCTCTGACGAATGCCCTCCACCTGGCGCTGGATCGTCACCGGTCACCCGATCGGTGTTTAATCGCGCGGTAGCTCATGCTTTGGAATAACACGGGTCCTGGCACGCAGAATGTGCGGGCACCAGGATCGAATGCAGCAACCGGCTTCCCGCCACACCCCATGGGAGAACGTTGCCTGCCCTATTCCGGTCCGGCCTGCCTAACGTTTCGCCCGCACGATCGGAGCGTCGCGAATATCCGCCCATCCGTCGCGATCCTAGTCATCCGCCTTCAGCCCCTGCCTCCTGCCCAGATACCCCGCGAGCTGTGCTAGACGCTGAGACTGTTCAGGATCGCTCTTTGCTCTGGCTATCGCCTCACGCACGAATGCCCAAAGTATTGCAAGAACACCCGCCGCCATCACGGAAATAAGGACGATCAGCAATCGCCTGGGCCTGGACCTGCGGTCGGGCTCAATCGCCTTGTCCAGCACCTGCACTATGGATATGTCTTTAGCTTCGTCGATCTTTGCCGCTTCGAACTGCTGAGTGAGCAGCTCCGACAGCCGCTCCAGGAACTTCATGTCCTTGAAGCGGCGAAGGTTCTCCAGCCCCGCGGTCGTGGCCTCTGCAGGCTGCGGCTCGCCGTCGCCACCCTCGAGCTTCGTCAGCTCGCGCTTCATGCTTTGGATCTCATGCCGCAATCTCGCGATGTCCGGGTGCTGGTCTGTCGCAAATATGCGAATCGCGCCCAGCTGCACCTCGCGCAACGCAATTTGCGCCCGCAATTGTGCGCTGGGTTCCAGTATCGCGCGGCTCTGGACGTCAATGCCGGCGAGTCCTCCCTTGTCTATCGCCCCGCGCAGGGAAATTTCCGCATGTGCGAGCTGATCGCGCGTCTGCTTGAGTTGATTCTCAAAAAAGAGACGGCGCTGAGAGGCTTCCGTGACGGCGACCGAAGTTGTGAGCTTGTACAGCTCCTCCACGTATCCGTTCGCAACTGCAGCGGCGCGCTTGGGGTCCCGATCGTCGAACTCTATGGCGATGATGCCATCCTTGCCTGACCTGATACTGGTCTGTTCGACAAGCTGCCTGCGCGTCTCGACCATCGTGTCCTCGTCGTAGAGCTTCTGGAGCTCGAAGCGCGCGATGAGATTGTCCGCGACGGTTCGGCTCTTGAGCATGCCCACGTAGAGGTCGTTGGGGTTTCTGAAAGGGAGTGGACCGGCCGCACCCCCTCCGCCCATAAGCGCACCAAACTGGGCCAGCAGGGCGGTGGTGGCGGATTGACTCGGTTGCGGAGGAAGGACCCTGGTCGTCGCTGTGTAGACGTTTGGTAGCAGCAGACTCACGATCGCCGCCAGGACGGCGGTGCCAGCTGGAAGCCCCAGCACCAACCTCTTGTGCTTGGCGAGGACAATGGCGAGGTCCAGAAAACCGATACCCTCGTCGTCCCGGGCCGCGGATACCGGATCGTGTTTCGCGTTGTTCTCACTCATAGCTCTTGGACCCGTCAGTCATGGGTCGCAGTTCGAACACCCTACCGATCACTTATCGCCGCGATCAGAGATCGCGCAGGACCTTGAGCCCGGCGACGCCGAGGGCGAACTGGTAGAGGATCTGGGTCCAGTCCTTGAGGGCCTTGGTGAATCGCCACCTCTCGAGATCCTCGGGCACGATGATGGCGTCGCCTGGCGTGAGTTTCTCGTCATCGAACTCACTGAACCAGCTCCCGGATTGCCGGCGGCTGATCACCGAGCCATCCGCGCGAATGACGTACGTCGAGCCGGTGTCGGCATGCCGCGTCGGCCCGCCGGCGCGCGAAAGGTAGTCGGTGACGCGCTGCTCGGAGCGATAGAGGAAGGCGTTCTGGTTGAACACCGCGCCGATCACGCTGACCGTCGAGGGACGCGATGGAACCAGGAAGCGATCGCCGTCCTCGAGCGCGAGTTCAGGCAAGTCCTTCAATTGCGATCTCTCGGGCGTGAGCTCCAATACGATGCGGCCGCTCGCCCGGATCAGCCGCAAGCGCCCCACCAGCTGCCGCTGCCCGTCCGCCTGCAACTTCGCGCCCTGCACGTCCTCTGCGGAGAGCGCCCCGGCCGCCAGGCTCGCCAGGTTACGGTTGATCTCCTGCTCGAGGAAATCGATCGCCTCGTCGAGCCGCCTCTGCTGAAACGTGCGCGTCGTATCACGCGTAAACTCCGCCCCGAACAGGTAGGCATTCTCCGTGACGCCGCCGATTCGTGCCACGAGTTGCCGCAGCGTCTCTCCGGGCAGAATCTGGTAGACGCCCGGCGCCATGAACTCCCCTTCCAGCCGCACGTACTTGGTCTGCCTCGAGATCGGCACCTGGAAATCGGCCTTGGAGAAGATTGTTACCACGTCACCAGGACGAAGCGGCACGTTGTTCGATTGATCGCCATCGAT
>Ga0214472_10006046_pt1 | contig 12698 bp, 12 predicted proteins | sample RVTome_6_FD_207662 | JGI IMG/M metagenome (GOLD analysis project Ga0214472, IMG submission 207662) | Soil microbial communities from uranium-contaminated site in the Upper Colorado River Basin, Wyoming, United States - RVT140D175 | ecosystem: Environmental > Terrestrial > Soil > Contaminated >... | reverse complement strand
CTGTTTCCGCATATGTCGGTTGGCGACAACGTCGCCTACGGGCTCGCGGTGCGCAGGGTGTCCCGAAGGGAGCGCGGCGAACGCGTCCGCGCGGCGCTGCGCATGGTGCGCCTGCCCGGCTATGACGACCGACGGCCCGGACAGCTGTCCGGCGGGCAACGGCAGCGGGTCGCCCTCGCGCGCGCGCTCGTCAACAGGCCGCGAGTGCTGCTGCTCGACGAGCCGCTCGGCGCCCTCGACCTGAAGCTGCGCGAGGAGATGCAGATCGAGCTGAAGGCCATCCAGGCGGAGGTCGGGATCACCTTCATCTACGTGACGCACGACCAGCAGGAAGCGCTCACCATGAGCGACCGGCTGGCCGTCTTCAACCGGGGCCTGGTCGAACAGGTCGGCACGCCGGCGGACGTCTACGAGCATCCGGTGACGCCCTTCGTGGCGGGCTTCGTCGGAACCTCAAACCTGCTCAAGGGCGAAGACGCCAGAGCGGTAATGGGCGTCGACGGCGTCTACACCGTCCGGCCGGAGAAGATCCGGCTTGGCGATCCCGCGGACGGGCCGGGACCGGATGAGCAATCGGCTCTCGGACACGTCCGTCACGTCGTCTACCTGGGGTCTGACACGCGCTACACCGTCGCGCTCGAGGCCGGCGGCGAGCTCGTCGTCACCCAGCAGAACCTCCAGACCTCATCCATGGAGGCGCTCGCCGCGCAGGGCCGGCCGGTCCGGCTCACCTGGAAGCGGCACCATGTCCTGGCCCTTTCCGGGGCCGAGGCACCAATGGGGGCAGATAAGGGAGCGGAGAGCTCATGAGGACACTGCGAGTTCCGGCGATCCTGGTCACCTTTGGCCTCCTGGCGGCAGCCTGCGGCGTCGGCGCGCCAGCCGGTGCGCCCACCTCGCTCGGGGACGGCGAAGGCGAGCTGAATCTCATCATCTGGGCGGGATATGCCGAGCGGGGGGAGAACGATCCCGCCTTCGACTGGGTCACGCCGTTCGAGGAGGAGACGGGCTGTCAGGTCAACACGACGGACATGACCGACTCGCCGAACGGCGTGTCGTTGATGCAGACCGGCGAGTACGACGGGATCTCCGCCTCCGGCGACGCCACGCTGCGGCTGATCGCGAGTGGCACGGTGGCGCCGGTGAACGTCGACCTGATCCCGAACTACGCGGACGTGTTCGAAGGACTGAAGAACCAGGCGCACAACAGCGTCGACGGCGTGCCCTACGGAGTGCCGCACGGGCGCGGCGCCAACCTGCTCATGTACAACACCAACGTATTTCCCGAGGCTCCGACCAGCTGGGCTGGGGTGTGGGAGGATGCGGCCGCGAACTCCGGCGCGGTGAGCATCTACAACTCGTCGATCTACATCGCCGATGCGGCGCTGCACCTGATGGAGACCGATCCCGATCTGGGGATCACCGATCCGTACCAGCTGAACGAGGAACAGTTCAATGCGGCGATCGATCTGCTCGAGGCACAGAGCGAGCACGCCGTCTACTGGGGCACGGCCGCCGAGCAGATCCAGTCCTTCGCGTCGGAAGAAACGGTGATCGGGACGACCTGGCAGTACCAGGCGAACGTGCTGGTCGGCGAGGGTGAACCGGTCGCGGTCACGCTCCCCGAGGAGGGTTCGACCGGATGGTCGGACACCTGGATGATCCACGCCGATGCGGCGCACCCGAACTGCATGTACATGTGGATGAACCACATCCTCTCGCCCGATGTGAGTGCGGCGGCAACCGTCTGGTTCGGCGAGGCGCCGACGAGCCAGGCCGCCTGCGATGCCGCCGAAGAGCTCTCTCCGGGGCATTGCGAGACGTTCCATGCCACCGACGAGGAGTACTTCTCCAACGTCTGGTACTGGAGCACCCCGCAGGCAGACTGCGCCGATGACGACGATGCAACGACCTGCAAGGACGTGGATGCGTGGATCGAGGCCTGGACCGCGATCGTCGGCGGCTGAGCAAGGTGAGATCGAACCGGAGCTGAGTTGGGGTCCCCGGGCGGTCGCCGCCAGGGGACCGCTGCCCTCGCACCCGTCCTGAGGTGGCTCGCGCATGACGACGAAGGTTGCCGGCCCGCCGCCATCACGACCGCGGCGGCTGGCGACGTGGCTGCATGCACGGCCGCGCCTCCAATTGCGGCTCCTGCTCCTGGGGCCCTTGGCGTGGATCGGCCTCGCCTACCTCGGCTCGCTCCTCATCCTGCTGCTGAATGGGTTCTGGGCCAAGGACGCGTTCAGTGGCCGGGTCATCCCCTTCGACTGGAGTCTCGACGCCTTCGCCTCCCTCCTTGGCGGGGAGGCCTACCGGACGATCGCGGTCCGCACCATCGCCGTCGCCGTTCTTGTGACGCTCACCGACGTCCTGCTGGCCTTCCCGATCGCCTACTACATGGCCCGTGTCGCCTCGCCGCGTACCCGTGCCTTCCTCGTGGTGGCGGTGCTGATGCCGCTCTGGGCGAGCTACCTGGTCAAGATCTACTCGTGGCGGACCATCCTGCAGGGCAATGGGCTCCTGGACTCGGTCCTGGCTCCGCTCGGCATCGACGGGCCGGGCCTGACCGCGGTCGTGAACAGCTGGCTCGTGCTCAGCTACCTCTGGCTGCCGTACATGATCCTGCCTATCTACGCCGGCCTGGAACGGATCCCGGCCTCCTTGCTCGAGGCCTCGTCCGATCTCGGAGCGCGTTCCGGGACCACGTTCCGCCGGGTCGTGCTGCCCCTCGCCCTGCCGGCGGTGGTGGCCGGCTCGATCTTCACGTTCTCGCTGACGCTGGGCGACTACATCACTCCCAGCCTGGTGTCCAACACCAAGTTCATCGGCAACGTCATCTACGACAACTCGAGCCTTGGCAACATCCCACTCGCCGCCGCCTACTCGCTGCTCCCGATCGTGATCATCGTCGCCTACCTGCTGATCGCCAGGCGCCTCGGCGCCTTTGAGTCCCTGTGAGCGTGCGGACCGATGGCTGAGTCGTTGTGGGTCCGGATCGGTCTGCGCGCCTTCACCTTCGTGGTCCTCACCTTCCTCTACCTGCCGCTGGTAGTCCTCGCCGTCTATGCGTTCAACCCGAGCCGGACCTTGGCCTGGCCGCCGACCGGGCTGACGCTCCACTGGTTCATCGAAGCGGCGGGAAACCCGAGGATCGTCGAGGCGTTCTGGACGTCGATCGTGGCCGGCGTCGGAGCGACCGCCATCGCGCTGGTGCTCGGTACGCTGGCCGCGCTCGGCGTCCAGCGCTTCGCCTTCTTCGGGCGGGAGACGATCTCGTTCCTGCTGGTCCTGCCCATCGCCCTCCCCGGCGTCGTGACCGGCGTGGCGCTGAGCACCACCTTCCGGACGATCGGCATCGAATTCGGCCTGATGACCGTGATCGTCGGCCACGCGACCTTCTGCGTCGTGATCGCCTACAACAACGTCCTGGCCCGGCTGCGACGGATGCCGCGCTCCGCCGAGGAGGCCTCAAGCGATCTGGGGGCGGACACGTGGCGGACCTTCCGGCGTATCACGCTGCCCGGAATGCGGACCGCCCTTCTCTCCGGGGGGCTGCTCGCCTTCGCCCTGTCCTTCGACGAGGTGATCGTCACGAACTTCACCGCCGGGCCGGGGACGGAGACGATCCCTCTCTGGATCCTGGGCGCGATCCAGCGACCCAACGAACTGCCGGTCGTAAACGTCGTGGCCCTCGTCCTCGTCCTGCTGTCGGTGATCCCCGTCTACCTCGCACAGCGCATCGGCGGGGAGACCGCGACGGTCAAGCGCTAGGATTCGGCTTCCGCCCAAGAGACGCCCGCGTTTGCGACGGGGCGTCGTTGGGCCTCTCGGTGAGTTGAGCCAGATGTCGGTCCCGGCTCGTCCATCGGCGGCACCGATCCTGGGCTGCGGGTTGATGCGTCAGGCGACCGCGTATGCGGCCCGGCTCCTGGTCGAAGGCGCGCGCGGGAGTCGTTGCAGAAGTAGTAGGTCTTGCCCTGGTACTCCCTGGACGGAGAGGTCCGGCTGTCGACCCTCATCTCGCACACCGGACAGATCGCCTCGCCGCCGTCGTGATGATGGTCGTGTTCGTGTTCGTGGCCGTGGCCGTGGCCGTGGCCACCCATTGCTCGTTCTCCTGTCGAGGGTCGCTCGTGTCTACGCGCACCGACGAGCTGAAGCCGATGCGCTCATGGCTGCTGTCGCAGAACGGCTTGTTCTACGGCTGACCGCAGCGGCAGCGCAGCACCGTGCGGCACTCTCCGAAGTCGAAGGGCTGTCCTTCGCCGTCGACGACGCGGATCTGGCTCAGGTCAGCCCGCAGCTGCAGGGCACCGTCGTCCATAACCTTCAGCCGCGGCCAGGTCACGCTGCAGCTACGCCCCGCGGCGGCCGAGGTAGCGCATCTCATCCATGCGGCGGCGCAGCTCCGTCCGTTTCTCGGTGAGGGGCCCCGCGCAGTTCGGTGGACACCTCATCGGATAGGCCCGCAGCGAACATGCTCCCCAGCTCCGCAGCCTGGTCGAGCGGAAGATCGAGCTGGCGCAGCCCGGTGAGCAGTCGCACGTTCGGCATCGGCCTCGCGGTATGCCAACGCCGCGCGGCGAGCATCAGTACCGCGAGTTCTTGCCGTCAGGTGCAAACAACTACGAAGCGGGGCCGGCTGCCTGGTCGGTTCTTGCCGTCAGATGCAAACCCTAGGCGGGCAACTGGCCCTTTCGGGCCCTCAGGGTGTCCTGCTCCGTAGATAGTGCCGCTGGGCGGCAAGCGGTGGACAGGCGACCTCTGATCTGAGCCGCTCAGGTGCCGGCCAGTCGCTCGACGACGGGCGCCAGCTCGTCGACCTGCCCGACCATGATCGAGCTGATGCCCAGCTCCTCGCGCATGCGGGTGAACTTCTCGACGAAGCCGTCGAGCGTGTTGATGAAGACGTGCGGCGATTCGAGCAACTCGTCCGCCGTGATCGGGATCCCGCTGCGAGCGGCGAGGCTCTCCGCGAGCTTTCGCGCCTCCCTGAGCGGCGCATCGGTGACGCTGATGCCGGTCATCGACGGATAGACGTTGAACTCCAGCTCGTCGAAGCGATCCGCAGCCGCCTCGCGGACCCACGCGATCTTCTCGCGCGTCGCGTCGATCGTGGTCGAGCGTGGGTCGGGCGTCCCACCGGACCGGATGCGAGGGGCCAGGCCGACGATGTTCGCCTCGCGCGCCGCCAGCGTCAGCGTCCGTCGGCCTCCGCCGCCGATGAGGATCGGCGGATGGGGCTTCTGGACCGGCTTCGGGTAGGCGTCGTAGTCGGTGATCGCGTAGTGGTCACCGACGAAGCTGAACGGTCCTTCGGCGAAGCAGCCCTTGAGCACCACGATCGCCTCGGCCAGCCGCGCCTGGCGCACCGGTGTGGAGTCGAACGACAGGCCGATGGCCTCGTACTCCGGCCGGTTCCACCCGGCGCCGATGGCCACGTCCAGGCGGCCGTCGGACAGGACGTCGAGGCTTGCGAGGTCCTGGGCCAGCAAGGCTGGGTGGCGGAGGTCGTTGTTGAAGACGAAGGCGCCGACCCGCAGGCGATCGCTGACCGCCGCGATGGTCGCCAGTGCCGGGGTGGGGGAGAGTTGCCGAAGCAGGTGATCCGGCACGACCAGCGTGTCGAAGCCGATGGCCTCCGCACGGCGGGCAGTCTCGGCCAGCTCCCGGCCGGTGGCGATGCCTCGCGCATCGGCCAGGAATCGAAAGGGCCTCACCCGCTACTCCACCTCGATGTGCTCGCGGGTCTGCCGCTTCTTCTCCTCCTCGGCCTCGTCGAGCTTCGCGATCCAGCGATCGAGGTAGACCCGCGCCGCCAGCAGCTGCTCGCGGCCAGCTGCCTTCATGTGCTTGCGCGCCTCGTCGGGAAAGATCGAGTGGACCGTCGCCCAGAAGGCCGCCTCGATCCCCGAGCGGCCGTCGTCGGACGACGTCGGTCGGGCTCGCCGCTCGAGCTCCGCGAGCCGAGCCTCGAGCTCGGCCGTTCGGTCGCGGGGTGCCTCATCGGTCATGTGGTGTCTCCTTCAGCGTGCGGTGGCTATCCGGCGGGTCGGTGCGCCGAAGCGAATCTTGAGCGTGCTCGCCTCGAAGCGTGCGCCCTCGGTCGGCGCGTCGACAAGGATCCGCGGCAGGACGAGCGTCCGGCGCCACGTCCCGAGGTCGATGACGAGCTCATCGGCGTGCCGTGACAGGTTGATCTGGTGCTTGCTGGTGAAGGGCAGCTCCACCGAGAGGATGAAGCCGTCGCCGTCGCGCACGACCGAGTACGGGCGTCCACGGTAGAAGAATGTCGTGGGATCCGTCGTGTCGTACAGCGCCGCCGCCAGCTCGCGGAGCATTCCCACCCCGACCACCTCCCGGTCGAAGAATGGCGCGCGACGTACGGGCACCGGGTGGAACGTCTGCTCGACGAGTGGGCCGTATCGCTGCTGCGCCTCGTACCAGCCGCGGAAGTAGGGCCCGACGTCGTCGGGCAGCACGCGGTTGGCGACCACCAGGTCGGTCGGGTAGCCGTACAGGTGAAAGTAGGTGAACGATCTCTGCGCTTCCTTGATGACCACCTGTTCCAGCGTCAGCACCACCCGCACGGATGACTTCTCGGGGTCGACCAGGAGGTCGTGCATGTGGTCGAGCCGCCGGAAGAGCTCCTCTCCGGCGTTGAACACCTCATCGCCGGGCATCGGCATGCCTACCACGCGCTGGATGAGCGGGCCGGTGAGCCTGGTGATCCTGCGGCCGATGGGCTCGATCTTCTCCATCCACCACTTCGCCGCCTCAGGCAGCGACAGGAGGCGCAGGGTCTCCCCCGTGGGAGCCGCGTCGACCACGACCACGTCGTACTCGCCGGAGTCGTGGTGGTCGGCGATCCACAGCAGGCTGCCGACCTCGTCCATGCCGGGCAGCACGGTCATCTCCTCGGCCATGACCTCGTCCAGCCCGCGCCAGCGCAGGACCGATGCGGCGTACTCCTGCACCTTGCCCCAGTAGCGCGCGACGTTGTAGAAGACGTCGGACTCCTGGCCCCACAGGTTCGGCGCGATGACCGTGGGAGTCGGGCCGAGCTGGCGGTCGAACGCGTCGGACAGGCTGTGCGCGATGTCGGTCGACATCACGATCGTGCGATAGCCGCGGTCGGCGCACGCGATCGCGGTCGCGGCCGCGACGCTCGTCTTGCCCACGCCGCCCTTGCCGGTGTACACGAGGATGCGGGTCATCGGCGTTACGGGGCGAGCCGCTCGGCGAGCCAGCCGATGGCCTCGGGGTAGCGCCACTCGATGCCGGAGTGCGTGCCGTCGAAGAGCTCGAAGCGCACCCTCTCCCTCCTGACGCCGATGCGCTCCAGCTCGCGACGAAACTCCTCGGCGCCGAGGTCCAGGTAGAAGTCGTCCGAACGTCCCGCGTCGATCCAGATGGCGCGGACGCCGCGGAGGGCCTCGGCATGACCCTCGACCATGCGCACCGGATCCCAGGCCAGCCAGCGATCCCAGACCTCCGGAATCTCTCGTCCGGTCGTGGTGTCGAACGGGAGCCGCACGGAGCCGTCCGCTTCCGCCGAGTAGCAGGCGGCCATGCACCAGACGTTGAGGAGCACGCCGTCGCTGCGTCGTGAGCGGCCGGGGCGTGAGCGGAGGTCCGTCCAGAACGCGTCGTACGAACCGTCGTACTCGTCGCGCAATGCGCGTGCCGCCTCGCGGAAGTCCGGCGCATAGCACGCCTCGAACAGCGCGTCGCCCGCGTGGGTGGCGAGGCCGCCGAACAGGTCGGGCCGCAGCATGGGCGTCACCATCGCGCCGTAGCCACCGCTGCTCTTGCCGGCGATCCCTCGGTGCTCTCCACCGCCCAACGTTCGGTAGCGAGCGTCGACGAACGGGACGACCTCCTCGCACAGGTAGTGGTGGTATCGCCCGGTCGCGGGCGAGTCGATGAACTGTGAGCCACCCAGGCTGGTCCAGGCGTCGACGAAGGCCACGATCGCCGGCTGTGCGCCGGCTCGCGCGAACGAGGCATCCAGCGCCTCGATCGGGTTCGGCGCGAAGGGCTTGCGGTTTCGCCACATGTCCAGCTGTCCGGTGAGGCCCTGGATGACGTAGATCGACGGGTAGCGCCGCTCGGGGTCGGCGTCGTAGCCGGGCGGCGTGTAGACGTAGAGCGGCCGGCGGTGCGGATCCCCCAGCGGGTTGCCGGTCAGCGCTTCGCTGTCGATCTCGAGCTCGTGGAGGCGGCCGGCCCACTCATGGCCCCAGGGAGGCGGGAGGTCCATGTCGGCGAGCGTAGCAGGCGTCGCCGAAGGGCGACCGCCGGGGTACCGATGGGTCATGGAGGTCCGGTGCGGTGCGCTCCAGACTGGATTGAACAGATGACCAACGCCGTAGAGGCCGAGGGCGCCGCGCGCCCCGCGTCGACACGCGTCGTCGGATCGCTCCGCGGGCTCCTGGCGCGGGCGGTAGCCGTGGCGCGCGATCGCGCTGTCTTCGAGTCGGCCGCGCTCCTGCTCCCCGTCTTCCTCATCGGGGCTCCCGCGGCCAGCGGCTGGGGGCTGTGGGCGGCGGCGGCCGCATATCTCGGACTGAACGTCGCCCTGGTATGGCGCTCGTCGGAGCGCAGCGCCCGGCGCCCGCGCGGCATGAAGTGGAACGCGGCCCGGATCGGCCTGAGCGTCGCGCTGGTGGCCGCCGCACAGCTCCTGACGAGCAGCACCGGCCTGCTTGCGGCCCTCTACCTGCCGATCGTGGCGCTCGCGGCGTTCGGTGGCCCAATCCTGCTCGGCTTTGCGGTCGTGGCGTCGATGGGCGCCCACTTCGGCGTGGAGGCCATCGATCGCGCCTCCTTCGGCGACGCGGCTCAGCGTGCCCTCGGGCTTGCGGCGGTCATCCTGCTCGTGGCAATGGCCACCCGCCGCGAGGTGCGGCGCATGGAGTTCGCCCGGCGACGGATGCGCCGAGCCGTCACGATCGATCGTCGTCGCGCTCGACAGCTCGCAGGCGTAGAGGCCATCGGCCACATCCTCGCCTCGCGCGGCCCGACAGCCGAGGCGCTCGACGAGCTGGTCGGACGTATCTCCCGCGAGTTCGGCTACCGCTACGTGTCCATCTTCCTGGGCGATGACCAGCGAGTCAGCCTTGGCGCGCAGCGCGGGTATTCCCGGATCGCCGCGACCCTCGATTCAGCTCACGGGGTCGCCGGCAGAGTCATGCGCACCCACCGGCCCGCGCTAGTGCCGGACGTTGGGATGGATCCGGACTACGTCGCGGTCAACCTGGAGGTCGCCAGCGAGGTCTGCGTCCCGCTCATGGCGGACGGTGAGTTCCTGGGCTTCCTGAACGTCGAGTCCGAGCAGGCCCGCCCACTCGGCGCTACCGACCTGCGGCTGATGGTGGCCGTCGCGGACCGCCTCGCCGCCGCGCTCATCATCGGGCGCGACGGCCAGCGGCTCGCGGAGCGCGTCGAGCTCTTCCGCCACCTCAACCAGTTCAGCGAGGCGGTCAACGCCACGCTCCAGCCGGATGAGCTCTACGCCGCGATCGTCCGGTCCGTCTCCGGCGTCGTGCGCGCGGAGGTCACGACGCTGCACGTGCTCGACCGTGAGACGGGCCGCTACATGCTGCGCGCCGCGGACGGCGCCGACGGGTCGGCGGTCAGCGAAGAGGCGAAGCCCGGGGAAGGGATGGCCGGCCGTGCGCTCCGCGACCGGACGATGATCATCGACGAGGCCGCTCCACGGCCACGCACGGGGCGCCTCGGCGCGGGATTCCTGGTCGACGAGCGCGAAGGTGTGCCGATGCGGGCCGCGGCGTTGCCGCTCATTCGCGATGGCGCAGTGGTGGGCGTCCTGACGCTCATGCGCACAGACCGGTCCGACCGGTTCAGCGAGCCCGAGCTCGACGCCCTGCGGATGCTGGGCGAGCAGGCGGTGCTGGCGGTCAGCAACACCTTCCTGCATGCGGAGCTTCGCGAGCTCGCCATGCGCGACCCCCTGACCGGGCTCTTCAACCGCCGATACCTCGATCCGGCTCTCGAGCAGCTCATCGCGCAGCGGGCCCGGGTCCCGGTCGCCGAGCGGTTCCCGCTCGCCGCGATCATGTTCGACCTCGATCACTTCAGCGAGCTCAACAACCGGCACGGGCACCACGTCGGCGACGAGGTGCTGCGCACCTTCGGTGCGATCCTCCGCGCCCGGATGCGTGCCAGCGATCTGGTGGCCCGTTGGGGCGGGGAGGAGTTCGCGGCGATCCTGTTCCGGGCGACGCTGGAGGACGCGATGCAGATCGCGGACGGCGTTCGCCTGCAGCTGTCCGGGACGAAGATCATGGGCGCCGGCGGCCAGCCGCTCACCGCGACGGTGTCCGCCGGGTGCGCCGCCATAGGTCCCGACACCGAGACCGCCGAGGAGCTGCTTCGCGCCGCGGACGTGGCGCTCTACATGGCCAAGCGCGCGGGTCGAAACCGGGTGTGCGCCGCCTAGGACCCGCGCTTGCGGGTTCGGTGGTCGCCTGCCGTGCGGGCAAGGACTGTATGCTTCCATACAGTCGCGGCACGTCCCTTGCACTGCACCGAACTCCACACCCGGGGGATACCGTGGCCAGTCGGATGACAGAGGCGAGACCGGGCCGGAACGAGGCGCCGGTTCTCTGCATCGTGGACGACGATGCCTCCACGGTCGAGCTTGTCCGCGAGGTTGCCGAGGAGTCGGGCTGGATCGCGTACGACTTCGGGCGGATCGCCGAGGTACGCGGATTCCTGGGGCGGCGCCATCCGGCCCTGCTGATCCTCGACGACGACCTGCCCGACGGACGCGGAGGCGACCTCGCGCGCGAGCTTCACGACGACCCGACGACGGCCGACGTCGCGACCGTGGTTTGCACAGCTGCGAATGCCGGACGCCGCGAGGAGATCGGCGAGTGGGTCCCGGTCATCTCGAAGCCGTTCAACGTCTCGGATATCGAGGGCCATCTCCGGGCCAGCGCCCCGCGGGGGCGCCGCGCGCAGCGACGACGGGCCGCGGGCTAGCGGCCGCGGGCTAGGCTGAGCGCGTGCGCGCGCTCATTCTCACCAACGAGTACCCACCGAACGTCTACGGCGGCGCCGGCGTCCACGTCGCCGAGCTGACGCGCCACCTGCGCGCCCTCATCGACGTCGAGGTCCGGACCTTCGGCACCGACATGGATGAGGGGCCGGGCTGGCGTGTGCGCGGCTATCCACCGGCGCATGACCTCGGGAAGACCGACGAGCGGTTGCGGCCCGCGCTCGCTGCGCTGTCCCGAGACCTCTCGATGGTCGCGGATCCGATCGCTGCCGACGTCGTGCATTGCCACACCTGGTACACACATCTCGCGGGCGTCCTGACCCGGCTCGCGTACGGAGTGCCGCTCGTGGTGACGGTCCATTCGCTCGAGCCGATGCGGCCGTGGAAGAGGGAGCAGCTCGGCGGCGGGTACCTGGTGAGCTCGTGGGTTGAGCGCACGGCGCTCGAATCGGCCGATGCGGTCGTGGCCGTCAGCCACGGGACACGCGACGACCTCCTCTCCCTGTTCGACATACCGGCCGAGCGGATCCACGTGATCCACAACGGCATCGACGCCGACTTCTACCGGCCCGATCCGGCGACCGATGCGCTCGAGCGATACGGCATCGACTCGTCACGCCCGTACGTGCTCTTCCTCGGGCGCGTGACCCGCCAGAAGGGGATCGTCCATTTCCTGCGTGCCGTCGAGCACCTCGATCCTGCGATAGGCGTCGTCGTCTGCGCCGGGCAGCCGGATACGCCGGAGATCGCGGCGGAGGTGGAGGCCGGCGTGGCGGCCGCGCGGGCGGAGCGCCCCGGGCTCGTGTGGATCGGCGAGATGGTCAGTCGCGAGGACGCGCGTCAGCTGTACAGCCACGCCGCGGTGTTCTGCTGCCCATCGGTCTACGAGCCGTTCGGGATCATCAACCTCGAGGCTGCGGCGTGCGAGAGGCCGGTCGTCGCATCGGCCGTGGGAGGCATCCCCGAGGTCGTGGTGGACGGTGAGACCGGCCTGCTCGTGCCCGTTGAGCTCCGGGATGACGACCCGATGTCGCCGGTCGACCCCGATCGCTTCGAACGCGGCATCGCCTCTGCGATCAATGCGCTCGTGGCGGACCCTGCAGCCCGAGAGGCGATGGGTCGCGCCGCGCGCCGCCGGGCGGTCGAGCAGTTCTCGTGGCCGACGATCGCGGGCCAGACAGTCGACCTCTACCGCTCGCTCGCCGGCTGACACCGCGAGGGGCATCTCCCCGCCCGTGCGTAGAATCGCCGAGTGCGAGGCGTCGATCTCCTCCTCCGCGCCGAAGCGCTGGCCATCTTCGTGGCAGGTGTGCTGGCCTACCTCCAGCTCAACGGCCATCCGCTGTGGCTGCTGCCGCTCTTGCTCGCACCGGACGTCTCGATGCTCGGGTACCTGGGCGGGCCGCGCCTGGGCGCGATCACCTACAACCTCGTCCACAACCTCGTCCTCGCCCTGGCGCTCCTGGCGATCGGGTGGTTCGCCGCAGTGGCTCCGCTGGCGCTGGCGGGGGCGATTGCACTTGCGCACGTCGGGATGGACCGATCACTCGGCTACGGCCTGAAGCTGCCGACCGCCTTCAAGGACACCCACCTGGGTCGCATCGGCCGATAATCGACCGATGCACGAGCACGCGGCCCCGATCAGCCGCCGCCGGTTGCTCAAGCTCGGTGC
>Ga0214472_10006045_pt1 | contig 12698 bp, 15 predicted proteins | sample RVTome_6_FD_207662 | JGI IMG/M metagenome (GOLD analysis project Ga0214472, IMG submission 207662) | Soil microbial communities from uranium-contaminated site in the Upper Colorado River Basin, Wyoming, United States - RVT140D175 | ecosystem: Environmental > Terrestrial > Soil > Contaminated >... | reverse complement strand
TACATTCAGATCTATCAGGCGATCCAATACCTCTCCTTAGACATTGCCGAATTTATCGAGAAAGGTCCTAAAATTAATGAGTTACAGCCTGTGTAAAAGGTGGGACACACCCTCCCGATACGCTCCTGAAGGCGACGCCGGTCAATGGCCCGTAACTGAAAGACAAGAGCCACCGACACCTGCCGCAACCCGTTTTCCGCGGTGGGACGGATGAGGGTCGTTCCGGCAAAACGCATCGCCGCCCTGGCTGTCGTCAACGGCACAACAAGGACCACGGGCAGATCACCGCCATAGTCGTCATCTTGAAACACTACAGCGGGTCGGCGGCCCCGCTGCTCGCGACCATTGGCCGCTGGAAGATCGACCCAGTGAATGTCGCCCACACTCACTGCTCTTCTGCCTCCCATTGCTCAATCATCGCCCAGGCCTCGTCGCTCGCCTTGTCCCACTGGTTTAATTCGGACTTTAGGTCGGCCGGTACATCCACTGGACCAATATGAATGTCCACGTGGATGCCCTCAGGCAAAGGGGTATCGTTCTGGGGCACGACCAGGCCGTTTTTGACGATACCGGGAATCACTATACGCTCAGGTGCCACGTTTCAAACCTCCGAATTCACCCGTTGCTTCTCGAGCTTGGTCAGCGTCCTCACGCAGCCCGTTTTTCCAATCCATAATCATGGTGCAGACCACTCATGATCGATCGAGCCACCACGCGTTGACCCCTTGGGATCTGGTGCCGAGACGTCTGGAGTGACACCGGCAACGCAGCTCTGGGTTGCGGAACGCCAGGTCCCAAAGACTTATGGGGCCGGCTCTCATTGTAGTGGTGGACCCATTCCTTCAAGATGCCATAGAGATGCCGTTCGTTCAGCGGGATCACGAAGTCCAGGCACTCGCGTCGTAGGGTTCCAATGACCCGTTCACAGATAGAATTCGCAACTGGTGTTCGCACAGGTGTTTTGAGGACGCGCAGCCCCATATTCCGAACACCCTGGTCAACTTGTCTGGAAAAAATGGAATCCCGGTCATGGATCAAGATGCGGTAGGTGTGATCGGATGGAATGGCCTCTCGGAACTGTTGCAACGTCCACTGAGCCGTGGGATGAGCTGTGACATCGACGTGGATAAGTCGGCGGCTTTCATGTTCAATCATCACAAAGACATAAAGCAAGCGGAAAGTCGCGGTGACGGCCACGCAGAAGTCACACGCCACGATGCCTTTGGCCTGATTGCGAATAAACGTGGACCAGCGTTGAGATGGACAGCACTTGCCAGGGCGGCCCACACAGTGACTCGGCATGTATTTACGTACGGTTCGGGGCGAGACCCGTAGACCGAGCTTGAGCAAGAGTTCATCGGCGATGCGCTCCTGGCCCCAAGTCGGATTCTCCATGGCCATGCGGTGAATAAGCGCCTGCAAGTCCTTAGGCAGAGCGGGGCGTCCCGGCCTGGATGTCCACCGCCAAAATAGGCGATAGGCTTGTCGATGCCAACCGATGAAGGTCTGGGGTTTCACGATGCCTAAAGCTCGTCGCCAATTGAACCACTGGCCGAGCCAAACCAATGTGATTCGCGTCGCGTTGGTTGCCCGCCGCGGCTTGACGCGGCGTTCTTGATACAACGCCAGTTGTTTACGCAGAAAGAGATTTTCTGCGGCTAAGGCTGGGCTTGGACGTAGGCAAAGCCCAAGGTAGCAAACGGCATCGACGATAAATGAGATCAGCATCGATGCCAGTTGGCGGACGTGGCGAAAGAGCTCTGAGACGTTGCGCATCATGATAGGTTCCTCTGAGTCGTCAAGGTTCTACAGACTTATTGTGGCGACTTCGAGGGCTGATGTCCAGGGCGGTGTGAGCCATGCGGCTATGTGACTGAAGGCGAAGAACCCCTTGCACAGCATGAAGATTCAATTTTTGCGGACCACAGGGAATCGTAGACATGACTCGGCGCCTCCTCGGTAGGAACGTACCGATCGAGGCGCCGTTGACGCCGTAATGCGACTGCGAACCGCGTGTTAGTGGTGATTGTCCAGGACCGTCACGCCGGCCCGGGCACAGCTCAGGTCGTTGTCGTTGGTGGCGGCGCCGGCCACGCCGATCGCGCCGATCGTCACAGCTCCGAAATCGCCCATGATCGCTAGGCCGCCGGCGCCAGCCATAATCTTGCCCTTGCTCATGACCGTGAGGCTGCGATGCGCCAGCCGGGACGTGTCCGTGTTGATGCTGTAGAGCGTGGCCGTGTACGCCTTGTTCAGCGCCAGCTCGGTTGACCAAGGCGTGGCGCCATCCATCCGTGACATGGCGATAGGGATACCCGAGCCATCGACGACGACGACCGAGACTCGGTGGCCCATCCGTCGTGCGTACGCCTCGGCTTCGTGGATCATCTCCATCGCTGTGTGGTACGAAAGCTGCTCGACCTCGTCCTTGGTCTCGCGGAAGAACGCGGCGTTGTCCTCCTCGGCCTTGAGATACTGGTCAGGCAGCTCGGTGTCCAGGAAGACCGCTTCGACCGGGCAGACGACCACACACTGCTCGCACTCAATGCAGATGTCGGGGTCGATGTAGAACTGTGGCGCCTCGGGCGTGGTGTGGATGCAGCTCACCGGACAGACCTCAACGCACACCCCGTCCTGGATGCAAAGCTCGGTAATAATGTAAGTCACCGGTGCCCCTCCTAGCCGTCAGCCTCCATCGGCAAATCGGTAATAATGTAAGTCACCGGTGCCCCTCCTAGCCGTCAGCCTCCATCGGCAAATCGGTGAAGATGATGTCCGCGATGTGGATCTTGGTGCCGTACTTCGGCACCGTCAGCTTGCCGTCGCCGTTCAGCTTGCCCAGCCCCGCCGCCACGGCAAGATGCTCGCGCTCCGCACGCGGCACGTCGATCTTTATCGTCGCGCGGAAGCCCATCTCCCGAATCCACGAGGCGACGATGAAGGTGACGAACTGCCCGGCCTGAACCACCACCTGTCCACCCGGCCCGGGCGACATGTACGGGTCGTACTTTGCACGCACCCCCGTCGCGATAGCGTACAGATAGCCCCGCGCGATCTCCGGCGTCTGCTTGCCGAGATCCGCGATCCCAACGAGCTGCCCACCCAGATACAGGGTCAGCTCTTTGACATGCCTCGCGGTCACGTTCGGGGAGTGCAGCTCAGACTGGGTCGGGAAGATGTTGCCCTCCGGCGCCTTCGCAACAATCTCCGTAATCATGTTGCGGACGTCGTTCGGCGGTCGGTTGATGAAGTCGTCCCAGTACGGATCGTCCTGGCCACTCAGCCGGCGCAACGGAGCCTGGAGGGCGCCGCGTAAGCGTGACAGACCCAAGGATCGGCGTACCATGACTAGCCCCGCTTGACGAAGGCGTCGGTCTGCTTCTTGATCGGGGCGTAGAACCCGGCGTCGCCTTCGATGAGCTTCTGCGGCTCCTTGTGGTTGGCGGTGCAGCTTGGATCGGTGCAGTTGTGCTCGCCCACCTTGAGGCCGGTGTCGTATCCCATGAACTTGACGCGCCGGGACGGGAACTCACCCCAGAACTTGTCGTCGATCCATTTCAGGGCGCGGACGACGGGCGGCCGGGCCTTGATCGGCGTCGTCTTGAGGAGCTTGCCGCCGATGCGCCGCCACCAGGCGGCCGGCTTGGTGAATGGGCAGACGGCGACGCAGGTCAGGCAGCTGCCGTAGTGATCGGCCACGTACGGGCGGATCTTGTAGCAGGTCAGCCAGTTGATCTTGTACTTCTCGATGCCGTTGTAGATGACCTTCGGGCCGAACGAGATGCTGTTCGTGGGGCAGTTGCTGGCGCACTTGCGGCAGATCTTACAGAAGTCCTCGACGCCCAGGTCAATCGGGCCGTCCGCGATCAGTGGCATGTCGGTCAGGATCGGGTCCGGCATGTGGATGCGGGAGCCGAACCGCTCGGAGATCATCATGCCGTTGCGGCCAAGCTCGCCGAGGCCGGCGGCCAGGCCAGCGCCCTGCGGGTTCACGGCACCACGGATCGCCGTGTACCCCATCTCCTTGATGTACCCTTCGAGCGCCTTCATCACCATCGCGTTCTTCATCGACGTGTGGTGGTACGACATGTCGCCGATGTGATGACGGTGCGCCTGGAGGGTGTCATGATCCCAGGCGACCGTCGTCTGGATCACGAACGGGAACCGCTTCGCCAGCGCGTCCGGCGTCATCGACTGGTACTTGTCGTTCGCCTCGCCGTCCTGGACGTAGCGCGAGCCGGACGCGTACATGAAGGCCGGGTTGGCGGCCGCGATGCCGACGAGGTCCGCGCCGAGGTGCTTCGCCACCTTCTTGATGTGCTTCGAGAGCGCCTTCGGGTCGATGACGTCCGGCTTCTTCGGATTGATGACGCCCTTGGACGTCGCATTTGTGTGCGTAGTCAGGAAGTTACGCTTATCAGCGGCGTGGCTACTGTCCGTGGCGCGCATCAGCGGATCCTTGGCCACCGTCTTGGTGTACCAGTGATTCATCGCCTTGCCGAGCTCGCCGCGGATGTTCTTGGGATGCGGGCCGTCGTTGACGTCGACGTTGGTGACCATACCCACCACGGTGACCGTGCGGCCGAGGTTCGGCACGATCCGCAGCGTCCCGTCCGGCGCGACCAGCGGAGAACCGATGTCCGTCGAGACGCGATCGGCCTCGTTGACAGCGGTCGCCTTTGCCTTCTTGGCCTCGCGCGCGCGCCTGACGAGGACGTGCTCGTCGACCGTCGCCGGCCCGGTGGGCGCCTGTTGTTTCTTCGTCTCGGGGCTGTTCATCTGCTCGATCGTCTGTGCCATTCTGGTCTGCCCTCCGGGGCATCGGCCCGCCTTCGTGACCGATGCTGTGATTGAGAACCTACGCCGTCCAAACGCTGCCTGCTGGTGGACCTCGTGTACAATTCAGTGTGGGCCTAGTATAGATTGCTGGTGGACGAAACGTCGCGCCGATCGCATATGATGCGTCTTCCTCTGGGCCGACATCGTGACCGGCACGAGTGCGACTTCATCGTGGCTCAGCCGAACCTGCGAATCGCCGCTTCGGCACAGCGGTGGTCCTGCTCGTCGGTGCCGCCGGCGACCGCGAGCGCGCCGCCGGCTTCGAGTGGGATGGCGCCGCCACCGGCTGTCACCTTGCCGTTGCTGGACACGATCAGGCTCTGGAACCAGGCCTGAGCGGCCACACCGCTCAACTCCTGCGTCGGCTGCTTGAAGCTGACGGCGGTGTACGCCTTGTTCGTCGCGATATCGACGCTGATCGGGCGGGCGCCGTCCATCCTCCCAAGCGCGACCACCCGGCCGCTCTCATCCACGACGACCGCCGTGACCGCAAGGTCGATGCTCTCTGCCTCAGCGTGCGCAGCCTGTACGAGCTGCATGGCCTTCTCGATGGAGATAGACATCGTCGATCTTGTTCCTCCCTTAAGCGCGGCCTTCGCACCCCTATGCTACGCCGTTTCTTCTCGTAACGTTTTGGTACTCCTTTTTAGCACACTTTACGCATGCCAGAAAACCCTTATTTTTCATCAGCCAGATTTCCAATACTGTTCGGCACGCAAAGCACGCGCAAAACGTGCGTGCTTTGCGTGCCGAAACAAGGGCTTCAGGAGGATGGTTCCCAGTCTTGGAGGCGTTTTTTATATCTCCAAGAGCGAATTTTCTGATTTTCACCTGGGTGGAGAGGCTACACTGGCCCTCCTGCCCCCTCAAAAAGCTTGGAAATTCCTACCAAAAGCGGTCAGGGGCTTCCAGGCAAGATAGTGCCGAACAGTATTGGCATTTTACCGGATTTTGGGGTGGTTGGAATTATCCGCAGCGATGGGGTACACGACCCGCCCCTTTGTCGCGCACGGCAAACGAGCCAAAACGACGCAGGGTCACCGCATCACCTCGCTGCAAGGCAACCTTGATCTCGTCCAGGATGGCGTCGACGGCGTCATCGGCCTTGACCTGCGTCAGGCCCGTGGCCTCGGCAACACGGCGGGCAATGTCCGCTTTCCTCATGCCTGCTCCCCCCCTGCATCCGTCTTTTGCACCCCCATCCAAAACCTAACCCACGGCTTAGCGGCCATGGCGCTGCCTCAGCGCCTCTACATGTTGCGCCGCTACGATGTAGCCCACACAGCTCGGGGCACCACAGCGGCACGGGTTGGCTTCTGCGTCATCCAGGCTGTAGCCGTAGTTGTATGTCAACTCTTCGCCTGCTTGGATCGAGCGCAGGGCATAGAGCCACACCTGATCGCGTACGATGCGGCTCTCACAATTGGGTTCGCAGCTGTGGTGGATGAAGCGAGCCGGGTTCCAGCGCACCCATCGATTGCCACCTCATCGTTCAGCGTAAAGATATAGGCATTGCCCCGCTCTAGCAGCGCCTGGGCTTCTGCTGGCGAGAGCCGGGGCCCATCGTACTCGACGATGCGCTTGCCGCGCCGAATAGCCACCTTGGCAAAACCACCTGTGCCCTGAATCTTGGACTTGCGAAAGGAGACCAGGGGATGGCGACTGCGATAGGAGGTGGCCATGAGGTCTCCGTCTCTCTGTGTCGTTGCCCACCGTCAGGACGTCCGTCGCCTGGGCTGATCCGATCGCTGCCGCCAGCCGTCGTCTGCGCCTGCTATGGGTAGCTCCACCCCAGGAAACGTGAGAAGGCCCACACCCCAGCACTTCAAGAGATCATGGCGACGCTGGGGGCGTTCGAAACCGTTGGGCAAGGGCATGCGATTCTCGCTTCTGTGCAGGCTAGAGCACGTTCTCAGGCCTCTTAAGCAGAACCCACGACGTTCGAGGTGGAATAACGACCAACTGAGTGCATACCCTCATTTGTACATCCATCAGCCACAACAGCACTGGTAAGACTGGCAGCTTCGTGGTGCCCCCATCCCCTGCTATCCCGGTTTCACCTGGCATTCTTTTAAGAGCGCTTCTGCTTTGGCTTCGCCAAATTCTTGCACCATCTGCTTCCACATCGGAGATTGACGAATTTGTTGCTGATAGGCCTGGGTCATCGTGTCCAGGTCCTCTTGTGTGAGCGGGCCACCCGGCGCCACGACATGCACACCGTCAGGCGCCATCCAGGCATAGGATGGCGCTGAGGATGAAGAGGGCTGATGAGGCAAACAACATTTCTTATACTTTTTGCCGCTGCCACATGGACACGGCGCGTTGCGTCCGACTTTTGCCATTTGCTGCTCCTTCCTGCCTATCGCGATACCAAACTCTCACCATGGCAAACCTCACCACCGCGCCCGCGAGCGCCGTTTGCTGGGCGCCACCTCGCGCCGCTCGATCTGCTGTGCCTGGCGCGACGCCTCTAGCGACAACGCTTGATACGCCTCCCGTATCGCAAACCCAAGCGTTTTGAGTAAGCGCTTGACCTCCGCCGCTTTGGCGTCGTGGACCACAAACCAATCCGGCGGAATATGTGCCGCCAGCAGCGGTTCGAACACGGCGCTGCCCAGAATGGCATCGCGGGCTTTCAGGTCGGCAATCTGGAGCAAGTGCACCCTTCCTGCAAACGCCTCGGCGCGGCCGGTCCAGTTGCGGATGGCCAGTTCCAGCACCGGCGGCAAGTCGTGGCTGAGATGGGCGTGCAACCAGTCGATGAGCCGTTCTACGGTCATGCCTTGTTGCCGGGCGCGGGCGATGGACGCCGGGGTGAGTTGCCAACCGGTCTTGGCATGCTCCGCGATCTCCGAGAGGCGCTGATAGGCCACGCTATTGATGTCGTCGTCGCACAGCAACCCGAGCTCGCTCGCCGTCCACGTCTGAGGCACTTGGCGATGATCGACAAGATACCATTGCGGGTAGTCTTTTTTGGCCTTGGAATCGCTCATTTTGGGCAGCAGGGTCATGCCGTCGCCCATGGCGCGCCCCTTGGCCATCGTATGGCCATCCGGGCTGCAGGCGAGGCTGACATCGGTGCGCAGCACCAACGACTCGCGTTTGCCAGCCCATTCGGCCAGCATGCGCGTGACGTTGTCAGGGAGCGGGGTGCGGCTGTGCCGGTTGAGGAACGACTCGATCTCGTCCAGGCTCAGACCCGATTCCAGCGCCCCGTACACCATGTCCCGCTGCAACGTAAAGGTGCGCACCTGTCCGCCCGCGTTCGATGCGTGGGCGGCAAACCGCGCTAAGTCGCAAACCCGCGCCGCCTCGGCTTGATCCACGTAGACTAAAACATCGAAGTTGGGCTGCACGGTGAGAAACTGCGGCTCATAGCTCACCGGCGCCATCTCCAGTTCCGGCGCCCCAAACACCGCCCGGCCCAGATCGGTCAGGCGAAAGCAAAAACGCGCCGCTTTGTCGCGCGTGCGGCCCCGCTCGACCAGCCCCAAAGTCACCAGCGTCACCATGATGGCGTTGGCCGCCCATGTCCCTTCACGGGCGAGCCAAAACGCCAGGCGGCGCTCATCACCTGAGGGAAAACGGTCTCGGCGGCGACCCATTTCAAAAGCGGGATCCCACGTGAAACGCCCCCAGTAAAAGCTGATGCGATCATCTGGGGTGGCCTGCCACAGGTCTTTTAAAAACGTCTCCAGATCGAGCCAATCATCATCGCTGTGAGCCACCCTGCATAGCCCCCAAACGAGCAGTTCTCGAGCTTGGTACAAGTGGCTTGGCTCAATGCGAACCGGATCGCGCTGCGAATCTCGGTCCGGCACCACCCCGATACCATCCTGCCAGAGGTGCATGTGCAGCCACGCCCGCACCCAGCGCCAGGCTTGCATGGCAATCGGCTGGGCCACGTGTTGGTCGAGGAGATCGTCGCGCAGGTCGTACGGCTCGTCGTACGGCGCCAGGCAGCCAATGCCGCGCAGCAATTCGTAATACAACGATTGCGGATCGGGGGGCGACATGGGATCGGTATCGGGTGCATCCAGCGGCACCAGCTTGCGTAGGCGGTTTTGACTGGTTTTGGTGAGCGTGCCGCCTTTATTCGTTTTCCAACTCCCCATGTAGACCAATTCCCAGGCCACGCGCCACAGATCCAAGACCACTTCGGTGGCTGACCGCTGGCAGTCGCTTTGCACCTCCCCGCAGGCGGCCGAGGGCTTCCACGACATCGGTGCGATGGGCTGGGCCACGACGGCAAGCGCTGGGTGTAAGGTCAACGTCGAGTAGTGCCGTTGATACCAACTGGAGCTGTAATAAGACGTGGATGAGCCGCTGCTAGACAGCGCCAATTTATCGCGTAGATCGTTCACCACATCCGCCCGGTGGCTGACATATTTCCCCGGCTCAGGATCCTGGATGAGCCCCCGGTTGCGGAGTTCGGCGGAGATCAGAGCGCCGGAGACCGTGGGGCCGTAGCGGGCATAGATCGACACCACTTGTTGCTGCGCCTTAGACAGCGAGTCGAAGACGCGCTGGCCGGCGTCGGGATCGCTCAAGACGTCGGTGAGGGCCTTGATGCTGTCGTCCTTGCGGAATTTGGCAGCGGCATTGCCAACCCAAAATCGCGCGGCGCGTTGCAGTTGATCCGCACGATATCCCTCGAGATGGATGGTTTTCACAGTGTCCGCGCGGCGGAGAATATGGGCCAGGGTCATTGCCATTCTCCTTGCAACCGCTTGGGGGTGTGACCGGCCGTGAGCAGCGCCGCTTCCAGCGCCTCAGCACAACCTGGATCCACCAGTGCTGCGGTGTCCGAAATGCGGGCCAACAGAAAACGGCGAATTTTAGCATCCGCCGCCAATTCAGCCAATAGCGCCATGTCCGCCACCTCCAAAATGGCGGCGTTGATATGGAGCTCCCGGCCCTGCGGTTGCAACAGGGGCAGGAGTTCATCCAGCCGACTCCGAGCCGTTTTCATCACCGTCCTCACGCCATATCCTCAATGTAATATTGATAACCCTGCTCACACAAAAACAACTGCCGTTTGAGGGCAAAATCCTGCTCGACGCTATCGCGCGACACCAGGGTGTAAAAATATGCCTGGTTCGCCCCTGGCTTGGGCCGCAGGATGCGCCCCAAACGCTGCGCCTCTTCCTGACGCGAGCCAAAAGTGCCGGAGATTTCAATGGCCACTGAGGCATCGGGCAGATCCACGGCGAAATTGGCCACCTTAGACACCGCCAGATGTTGCAGTTTACCGGCCTTAAACTGCTCGAAGACCTCATCGCGGCGCTGCTGCCGCGTCGAGCCGGTGAGCACCGGGATGTCCAAGTCGGCGGCTAGCTCTTTCAACTGTTCTACGTACATGCCCATGATGAGAACCTGGTCGTCCGAGTGGCGCCGCAACAGCTGCCGCACCACGGGCGCCTTGGCCGGGTTTTCCGACGCGATGCGAAACTTTTGGCGCTTCGGCGCCACGGCGTAATCCATGCGCAGCGCCTCTGGCATGGCCACACGGATTTCGTGGCACTGCGCCTTGGCGATCCAGCCTTGATGCTCCAGGATTTTCCAGGGCACGTCAACTTTTTTGGGGCCGATTAGGGCAAAGACGTCATCCTCGCGCCCGTCTTCGCGCACCAGCGTAGCGGTCAACCCCAAGCGCCGCCGCGCCTGTAGGCCAGCCGTGACTTGAAACACCGGGGCCGGCAACAAATGCACCTCATCGTAGATGATCAGGCCCCAGTCGCGCTCGTCGAACAGCCCCAGATGCTCAAACGCCTCGTGGCGCCCAGGGCGCCAGGTCAGGATGTTATACGTCGCCACCGTGACCGGGCGAATGTCTTTGGATTGGCCGCTATACTCGCCAATCATCTCCGGCGGCAGGGTGGTTTTATCGAGCAGCTCGGCAATCCACTGATGCGTGGCCGTGATATTGGTGGTGAGCACCAGCGTCGATGCCTGCACCTGGGTCATACAGGCCAGGCCGACGATCGTTTTGCCGGCGCCGCAGGGCAGCACCACCACCCCCGAGCCGCCGCGCGCCGTGCCACTGGCGTAAAACACCTCGGCGGCTTCGCGCTGGTAATCTCGCAGCCGGAACGCGAGCCCGGCCGACGTGGTCTCCCGCAGTTCGATCGCTAAGTGCTCGCCCTGGCGGTAGCCGGCCAGATCCTCGATGGGATAGCCGATTTTGATCAGCGCCTGCTTCAGACGGCCGCGCTGATCGCTGTCGACATCAAATTCCAGGGCCGAGCGCCGCGCTGTCAACAATGGCGCCAGCTCGTGGTGGCGGCGCAGCTCTGCGGCCAGGGCGCGATGCGCGACGCGCAGCACCAGGCCATGCGCCCCGCGCTCTAGCTGGAGCTGGCCGTAGCGCGCCGCCAGATCGAGGATTTCCGTCTCGATCAGGCCAGGCACCTCATACTTGGCAAAGGCGTAGAGCGTATCGACGATTTGCGGCGCGCTCATGCCGGCGGCGCAGGCGTTCCAGATCGACAGCGGGGTAATGCGATAGGTGTGCACGTGTTCGGGCGATTTGACCAATTCGGCAAAGCGGGCTAAGGCATCGCGCGCCGCCACGTAGCGCGGGCTGTCGACCTCGACCAGGATCGTGCGGTCACTTTGCACGATACAGGGATTCTCGGGCTGGTAAGTGGACATGCAGCATCTCTCAATCTAAAGCGATTTGACGGTAAAGCCCAATTGCTCGCAGCGCTGAATAAAATTATACGGATCGGACTGTGCCTTGATCAGTAAATATCCCGCTGGCGCCCCTGCTTCTAGGTAGCCTCTGAGTTGGCGGTGTTCTCGGATAGCGGCCAAGATCTCCTCATTTTCCGGTTTGATCAGGGCGCTACAGGCGCGAATGCGAATTTCCCCGACGCTCAGCGGCTTGGTATCGAGAAAGCGGTCAATCGTGTCGGGCAGAGGCTCCAGGCCCTTCAGGGCCAGGCGTAATTCGTGCTCTCCAGGAGTGGGCGACGGGGTTTGGCCAAAATACTTCTTGTCGAGTTGGGATTCGATGATCCGGTCAATACGCTTGATTTTACAATACCGAAACAAAGGTACAAGGATGTCCGGCGGCATATCGGCAGCGGCAAAAATACATAAATTGGGCAAAGCCTGAAAATCCGTGACCAAAGGCGGCAGAGGCGGCGGCGGTTGCAGCCCAAGCATGACGTGCGCGATATCATTCATATAGCACCAATTCTGTTCTTGAGCTTCTGCTGCGTATATCCACTCGCACGTGATCAAGGCGGCGGTCAATATCTCCTGGCCCTTGCGGTCCAACCAATCACGCCAATCGCTTCGGAACTCCTCCCATTTGGGTGGCTGGCCCAACTGCCGCGCAAATTGTTCTAAGTCAGCGCACGGGAGTTGGTGGTGTACCCGGTGCCAACGGATAATTCGAGAGCGAGTCGATCCGGTAAAATAGTCCTCTTTCACCATCATGAGAGGGGGCATCATCATGGCACCAGACGCATTATTCTATCCACTCCTTTTGGCGGCACTCGTGTCGGTCTGCATGATCATCCATGCCTGGTGGCCCGATCCTCTCAGGGCCACACCACTATCACCTGTTTAACCCGATAAACCTCGGCGTAATCGATCCAAAGAACCCAAACCCTTCGCCGGATATATTCAAAAACCCTTGTGTGAGGCTTGTGAGCACGGCGTCGATTCGCGTCCCAAAGCCCCTGGATCGCCACCGCCAGCGATCCTCTTCACCCGGGGTCGAAAGCGCACCGTTGATACGTCGGGCCATTTTTGTCCCGATCCTGATTGCTCGTACCACGGCTGGCTCGGCCTGGGCAATATCCGCGCCAATGGCCATCCCGGCGGCCAACCCTGGCGGCAGTTTCAAT
>Ga0214472_10006043_pt1 | contig 12698 bp, 13 predicted proteins | sample RVTome_6_FD_207662 | JGI IMG/M metagenome (GOLD analysis project Ga0214472, IMG submission 207662) | Soil microbial communities from uranium-contaminated site in the Upper Colorado River Basin, Wyoming, United States - RVT140D175 | ecosystem: Environmental > Terrestrial > Soil > Contaminated >... | reverse complement strand
GGCTCCAGCATCATGCCCCAGAAGAAGAACCCCGACGTGGCCGAGCTCGCGCGGGGGAAGGCGGGGCGGGTCATCGGGGACCTGGTCGCCCTCCTGGTCACGCTGAAGGGTCTCCCCCTCACCTACAACCGGGACCTCCAGGAGGACAAGGAGCGGGTCTTCGACGCCGCCGACACCCTGAAGGGGACCCTCGCCGTCCTGGCCCCGCTGGTGGCGGCCCTCCAGGTCCGGACGGACCGGATGCGGGCCGCCGCGGAGGAGGGGCTCCTGAACGCCACCGATGTGGCCGACTACCTGGCGGCGAAGGGCCTGCCGTTCCGCCAGGCCCACGAGGTGGTGGGGCAGATCGTCCGGAAGTGCCTGGCCGAGAAGAAGCGGATCGAGGACCTCCCGCTGGAGGCCCTGCGGGCCTTCTCCCCCTACTTCACCGAGGACGTGTACCCCTTCATGCGCCTGGAAGCTTGCGTGGACCGGCGCCTGACCGCGGGGGGGACCGCCCGCGCCCGGGTGCGGGAGGCCCTGGGTGAGGCCCGGGCCCGCCTGAAAGCGGCCGAGGGGGGGGCGTGATTCTCCGGGGGCCCCGCCATCGCGCGGGGCCCGCCCTGCTCCTGGTTTGGTTCTTGACCCTCCTCCTCCCCGCCTGCGGGCGGAAGGGGCCCCCGGTTGCCCCCCGGCCTGCCGTCCCCGCCGCCGTGGCCCTGAGCGCCGCCGTCGAGGGGCGGACGGTCCTTCTCCGCTGGGCCCGGCCCACCCGCAATGCCGACGGCTCCCCGCTTACCGACCTGAACCACTTCGTCCTGCTCCGGGCGGCGGAGCCCCTGCCCGGCGGCCCGGCCGAGGGAGCCTTTCCCCTCCGCCTGGTGGACGCGGTCCCGGCCGTCCGGCCCGAGAACGCGACGGTGGAAGGCGAGACCTACCGGTACGTGGACGGGGCGCGGGAGCCGCTCGCCTCTGGCATCCGCTACATCTACCAGATCATCGCGGTGACTGACCGGGGGATCTCGGGTTCGCCCGCCTCGGCAGTGGTGGAGGTCCATCCCCCGCCCGCGCCGCCCCGGGCGCTCCGGGCCGAGGCCGGCGAGGGGCTCGTGACGTTGGCCTGGCAGGCGGCGCCCCCGGGCGGGGCGCCACCCGTGAGCGCGTACCACGTCTACCGGGAGGAGGCAGGCAGCCCCGGCTCGGTCCGGATCACCCGCTACCCGGTTCAGGGGACCCGGTACGTGGACCTGAATGTCCAGAACGAGCGCCCCTACCGCTACACGGTCCGGGCGGTGGCGGGAGAGGGCCCGAGCGCCCGGGAGAGCGAGCCGGCCGGGCCGGTCGAGGCCTTCCCCGAGGACCGGGCGCCGCCCGGCCCGCCGCGGGGCCTCGGCGCCGTCCGAGAGGGGGACACGATCCACCTGCGCTGGGCTGTCAGCCCGGAGCCTGACCTCCTCGGGTACCGGGTATACCGGCGGGCCCTCCCGGACGGCCGTCGCGTTCTCCTGACGCCCGAGCTAGTGTCCGAGCCGGCGTACCGGGACCGCGCCCCGGCTGGTCGCATCGCCTACACGGTCACGGCGGTGGATCGGTCGCGCCGGCGCAACGAGAGCGCGCCGTCGGCCGAGGTCCCGGTGCTGCCGTGAGGGGACTAGCGCACGAAGGCGGTCCAGAGGGCGAGGAGGAAGGCGAGCGCGGTGAGGGCGACGGCGGCGGCCGCGGCGAGGTGGTGGACGCCGCGCTCCGGGTGCCGATCGCTCGGGCCGAGGGCCGTGGCCGCCAGGTAGCCGCCCGCGAAGCCCCCTGCGTGGGCGAAGTTGTTCACGCCGGCCATCAGGAAGCCTAGGACGAAGAGGACCAGCGCCCACTGGCCGTACTGGCGGAGGATCGCCACGCCGAACGTCCCGCCGCGGCTCTTGCCATAGCAGACCATGGCGCCGAGCAGACCGAAGATCGCGCCCGAGGCGCCGATGGTGAACGGCACCCCGACCCCGTTCGACACTACGAACCCGAGCGCCCCGGCTGCGGTGAAGATGAGGATCAGTCGCGAGCGCCCGTAGAGGTCCGCCACCGCGGGGGCGAGCTGGTTCACCCAGAGGACGTTGAAGAGGAGGTGTAGCAGGCCCCCGTGCAGGTAGATGGCCGTCAGGAGGGTCCACCACCGCCCGAGGGACCAGGCGGCGGCGCCGGTCATGCCGAGGGCGTTGAGGGCCGCGCCGCTCGGCGCGAGGACGCTGAGGGGTCCGCGGGGACGCAGGGCGCCGCGGACGTCCAGGAGCAGGGAGGCTGCATACGCGGCGATGCAGACCGCGGTGACGACCCGGGCGAAGCTGAGGTTGCCGAGGAGGCGTGTGAGGGCGGGCCCGAAGCCCCAGAGGCCGGGATAGGGCTGCCCGCAGGAGAAGCAGGTGCGCGCGCGCACGCTGTTGATCCTCCCGCAGGAGGGGCAGAGGCTCGACCCGGAGGTCTGACGGAACACGCTGGGCCCTCGGTGGCCACCGTCGACGCCCCGGTGAGCCGCGGCGCGCGGGCGCTCGCCTCACCCTAGCCCAGGCCGTCGGCGCGCGTCAAGGCGGACGGGCGCCGTGCGGTCCCCGCGCTCGCCACTTTCCCTTTGACACCCTGTGCGCCACCGTGCTACAAAAAGCGCGACCCGTGCTCCACGCCACCTGAGTCGTTCGTCCCGCCCGCCGGGCTGCGCCGCGGGCCGCCCGGGCCAGCCCGGAGCGGAGGGCCCAGGCGCGATGCACCACTTCCAGTACCGGGACGATGTCCTCCACTGCGAGGAGGTGCCCCTCCCCATGATCGCGCGGGAGGTGGGCACCCCCTTCTACTGCTACAGCCACGCCACCCTCACCCGCCACTTCCGGGTCTTCGACGAGGCTTTCGCCCCCATCCCGCACCTTATCTGCTTCGCGCTGAAGGCGAACAGCAATCTCTCCATCCTGAAACTGTTCGGCGGCATGGGGGGCGGGGCGGACGTCGTCTCCGGGGGGGAGCTGTTCCGGGCCCTCCGGGCCGGCATCCTGCCTGACCGGATCGTCTACGCGGGGGTGGGGAAGTCCCGGGAGGAGATCGCCTACGCGCTGAAGTCCGACATCCTCATGTTCAACGTGGAGTCCTCACAGGAACTCCAGCTCATCAGCGAGGTGGCCAGCAACATGGGGGTGGAGGCGCGGGTCGCCCTCCGGATTAACCCGGACGTGGACCCCCGGACGCACCCCTACATCTCCACGGGCCTGAAGAAGAGCAAGTTCGGGATTGACATCTCCCAGGCGGTGGAGGCGTACGAGCTGGCGCGGGAACTGCCCCGGGTGCGGGTGGTGGGGATCCACCAGCACATCGGCTCCCAGATCACGGAGGTGGGCCCCTTCGTGGACGCCCTGGCGAAGATCGCGGAGCTCACCCGGGAGCTGCGAGCTCTGAAGTTGGACATCCGCTACCTGGACGTGGGGGGCGGCCTCGGGATCACCTACAAGGACGAGGAGCCACCCATGCTCCGGGATTTCGCCGAGGCCCTGATCGGGGTGGTGAAGGACCTGGACTGCACCATCGTGCTCGAGCCCGGGCGCGTCATCGTGGGGAATGCCGGCATCCTGGTGACCCGGGTGCTCTACACCAAGCGGACCGCGACCAAGGATTTCGTGGTGGTGGATGCCGGCATGAACGACCTGATCCGGCCGAGCCTGTACGGCTCCTACCACGCCATCATCCCCGTCCACCGGGTGGAGGGGACCCCGAACCTCACGGCGGACGTGGTGGGGCCCATCTGCGAGTCGGGAGACTTCCTGGCGAAGGACCGGGAGCTGCCGGCGGTGCAGCCCGGCGACCTGCTGGCGGTGATGAGCGCGGGGGCCTACGGCTTCACCATGGCCTCCAATTACAACGCGCGGCCTCGACTCCCGGAGGTCCTGGGGAAGGGGGACCGGTACCTGGTCATCCGGAGGCGGGAGACCTACGAAGATTTAATCCGGGGGGAGGAGATTCCAGAGGAGCTGTAGGCAGGGGACGGAGGGAGCGGCCCGCCGGGTGTCCGGCGGGAGAGGAGGGCGAGCCATGAAGCGGTTCTTCCAGGGCTCGATCGTGGCCATGGTCACCCCCTTTCGGGACGGGGCGGTGGACCAGGCGAAAATCCGGGAGCAGGTGGAGTTCCACGTGAAGCACGACACCGACGCCGTCGTTCCCTGCGGGACGACGGGGGAGTCGCCGACCCTGAGCCACGAGGAGCACCGGGAGGTGGTGGAGGCGACGATCCGGGCGGCCGCCGGGCGGGTGCCGGTCATCGCCGGGACGGGGAGCAACAGCACCGCGCACGCCATTGCGCTGACCCGCCACGCCAAGGAGGCCGGCGCCGACGGCGTGCTCATCGTGAACCCCTACTACAACAAGCCGACCCAGGCGGGCCTCCTGGCCCACTTCCGGGCCATTGCCGATGCCGTGGACATCCCGATCATCATGTATAACATCCCGGGCCGGACCGGCGTCAACATGCTGCCGGAGACAGTGGCGGAGCTGGCGGAGCATCCGAACATCGTGGGGATCAAGGAGGCCACCGGGAACCTTGAGCAGATGACCCAGGACATCGTCCTCTGCCGGGGGAAACTCTGCTTCCTCTCGGGGGACGACACCCTCACCCTCCCCCTCATGGCCGTCGGGGGGGCCGGCGTCATCTCGGTGGTGGCGAACATTGTCCCGGCCGACGTGGTCGCGATGACCCACGCCGCCCTGAGCGGGGACTGGAAGCGGGCCCAGGAACTGCACCTCCGCCTCTTCCCCCTCTGCCAGGCCATGTTCTATGAGACCAACCCGATCCCGGTGAAGACCGCCATGAGGCTCCTGCGCCTGGGCAACGGGGAGCTGCGCCTGCCCATGACCCCGATGGGGGAGGGGAACGTCCGGAAACTGGAGAAGGCCCTGAAGGCCTACGGGCTGCCGGTCTAGTGTGAGTCCAACGAATTGCACCGGGGACTCCGGCCGAGCCGCGGGTGGCGCCGTGCGCGGCCTCCGAGCGGCCGGGCGGAGGGGGACCCCCTCGGCCTCCTTCCGCAATTCGGCGAATTGCGGAAGGGGCTGAGCGGGTGACGGAGCCCGGCCGCGAGCGGGGCCAGCCGGCGACAGGACCCGCGGCTGAACCGTCTGTCAGGATTGGGCTGGATTACTTGGAGGGGCACTAGGGGAGTCCGGGCCGGCGGGAGCAAATCGTGACCCAGAAGATCCGGGCCGTGGTGACGGGGGCGGCCGGGAAGATGGGCGGGCGGATGATCGCCCTGGTGCGGGAGGCGCCCGACTTCGTCCTGGTCGGGGCCACGGAGCGGCCCGGGCACCCGGCCCTCGGCCGGGACGCCGGGGAAGTGGCCGGGGCGGGCGCGGCAGGGGTGAAGGTGGCCGACAGCATCGCGGTCCTCCTCCCCGGGGCGGACGTGGCCATTGACTTCACCGCCCCCGAAGCCTCGGTGGCGCACGTCCGGGCCGCCGCCGCCGCCGGGAGGGCCATCGTGGTCGGCTCCACGGGGCTCGGCAAGGAGCACCTGGCCGAGATCCGGACGCACGCGCAGCGGATCCCCTGCGTCGTCTCGCCCAACATGAGCGTGGGGGTGAACGTCCTCTACCGCCTCTTGGCTGAGGCGGCCCGTCTCCTGGGCGAGGACTACGACATTGAGTTGTTCGAGGCCCACCACCATTTCAAGAAGGACGCCCCCAGCGGGACGGCCCTGAAGATGGCCCAGGTCCTGGCGGAGGCGCTCGGGCGGGATCTGGAAAAGGTGGGGGTCTACGGGCGGAGGGGAATGGTGGGGGAGCGCCCCAAGCAGGAGATCGGCATCCACACCCTCCGGGCCGGGGACATCGTGGGGGAGCACACGGTCATCTTCGGTGGCATGGGGGAGCGGATCGAGCTTACCCACCGGGCCCACAGCCGGGACAACTTCGGGCGGGGCGCGCTGCGCGCCGCCCGCTTCGCCGTCCGCGCCGCCCCCGGCCTCTATGACATGGGGGACGTCCTCGGCCTAAAGTAGCCTCACGGGCGCCCCTGCCCCCGCGAGAGGAGTCCCGGTGGCCCCCTTCCGCCTCGCCGACCGCCTCAGCCATCTCCCCCCCTACCTCTTCGCCGAGATTGACCGCCTCAAGCAGGAGGCCCTCCGGCGGGGCGTGGATGTGATTAATCTTGGGATCGGGGACCCCGACCTGCCGACGCCCCCCCACATCGTGCGCCGGCTGGCCGCGGCGGCCGTGGACCCGAAGAACCACCAGTACCCCTCCTACGAGGGGCTCCTGGCCTTCCGCGAGGCGGCGGCGGCCTGGTACGAGCAGCGCTTCGGGGTCCGCCTTCACCCGGCCACCGAGGTGCTCACCCTGATCGGGAGCAAGGAGGGGATCGGCCACCTGCCGCTCGCCTTCGTGAACCCGGGGGACGTGGTCCTGGTCCCGAGCCCCGGCTACCCGGTGTACCAGGCCGGGACCGTCTTCGCCGGCGGCACCCCCGTGTTTCTGCCCATCCGCAAGAGCACCGGCTACCTGGTGGACCTGCGGGCCATCCCGGCCGAGGCGCGGAGGCGCGCCAGGGTCCTGTTCCTGAACTACCCCAACAACCCGACGGGGGCCACGGCCCCCCTGGAGTACTTCCAGGAGGCGGTGGCCTTCTGCCGGGAGCACGGCCTCATCCTCTGCCACGACGCCGCCTACTCCGAGATCGCCTTCGACGGCTACCGGCCCCCGAGCCTGCTTAACGTCGAGGGGGCGAAGGACGTGGCCATCGAGTACCACTCCCTCTCCAAGACCTACAACATGACGGGATGGCGGGTCGGGTTCGCCGTCGGGAACGCGGAGATCCTGGCCGGGCTGGGGCGGATCAAGACCAACCTGGACTCCGGGGTCTTCCAGGCGATCCAGGAGGCCGGGATCGAGGCCCTCACCGGGCCGCAGGACTGCGTCGCCCGCCACTGCAAGGTGTACCAGGAGCGGCGGGACGTCCTGGTGGACGGTCTGCTGGCGGCCGGCTTTGACGTGGAGCGGCCGAAGGCCTCCTTCTACGTCTGGATCACGGTCCCCCGGGGGGTTTCCTCGGCCGACCTCACCAAGCGCCTGCTCGCCGAGGCGGGCATCGTCATGACCCCCGGCAATGGCTTCGGGGAGCACGGCGAGGGGTACGTCCGGGCCGCACTCACGGTGGACGTCGAGCGGATCCGGGAGGCGGTCCACCGCATCCAGGGGCTTTCGCTGCGCCCCGGCCGCTGAGAGGCCGGGGAAGGCCGGGGCCGAGGGCCCCGGGATCGCAACCATGAGCGCCGACCGGGTTCTGATCGAGGGGCTCACCTTCTTCGGCTACCACGGCGTCCGCCCCGAGGAGCAGCGCCTCGGGCAGAAGTTCCGGGTGGACGTGGAGCTCACCCTGGATCTGGGCCGGGCCGCCTCCTCCGACCGGGTGGCCGATACGGTCAACTACGAGGAGATCTGCCGGCTGGTCCTGGAGGTGGGGAAGGGGCGGCGGTGCAATCTGGTCGAGACGCTGGCGGAGCGGATCGCCGCGGTCCTGCTGAAGGCCTTCCCCGCGCAGGAGGTCCTGGTGCGGGTGAAGAAGACCTCCCCGCCCTTCGACGGCACCCTGACGGCGGTGGGGGTGGAGATCCGGAGGAGGGCCCCGTGGCCATCGCCTACGTCGGGCTAGGCTCCAACGTAGGCGACCGGCTCCGGTGGCTCACGTCCGCCCTGGCCGAGTTCGCCCGGGGGGTGGACCTCCGCCTGGCCGGGTTCTCCTCCATCTTCGAGACGGAGCCGGTGGGGGTCACGGGCCACGACTGGTACCTGAACGCCGCAGCTGCCGTCTCGACGGCCCTCCCGCCGGAGGCTCTCCTCGAGCGCCTCCGGGCGATCGAGGCCTCCGTCGGCCGCCCGCGGCACCGGCTGCCGGGGGCGGCCCGGACGCTGGATCTGGACCTGCTCCTGCTGGGGGACGTGGTGCGCCAGAGCCCCGCCCTGACCCTCCCGCACCCTCGCCTGGTTGAGCGCCGCTTCGTCCTCGAACCCCTCTGCGAGATCGCCCCCCACCTCCGGCACCCGGTGCTGGGCCGTTCGGTCCGGGAGATGCTGGCCGCCCTCCCGGTCGGGCCCACCGTCCGGCTGTTCCTGCCCCGCGGCGCGCTCAAGATCGGCGTCACCGCCGCCGGGGTCCGCCCGTGAGCCCGCTCACCGCGCAGTACATTGCCGTGGAGGGGCCCATCGGCGTCGGGAAGACGAGCCTGGCGGAGCTCCTGGCGCAGCGGCTCGGGGCCCGCACCCTCCTGGAGGCGGCGGAGCACAACCCCTTCCTGAAGGATTTCTACACCGACATGCGCCGGTACGCCTTCCAGACCCAACTCTACTTCCTCCTGAACCGGTACCGGCAGCAGCAGGAGCTCGTGCAGACCGACCTCTTCCGCCAGCGCCTGGTCAGCGATTATGTGTTTGCCAAGGACAGGATTTTCGCGTACGCTACCTTGGACGATAACGAGTTGGCCCTCTACGAGAAGATCGCCCCCTTGCTGGAGGTCCGGGTCCGGAAGCCGGACCTGGTCATTTACCTCCAGGCCGACGTCGAGACGCTCCTCCGGCGGATCGGGCAGCGGGGCAAGTTCTACGAGAGCCGGATCGACCGCGCGTACCTGGAGGACGTGGCCGCCGCCTACAACCACTTTTTCTTCCACTACACCGAGACGGCCCTGCTGGTGGTCAACACCAGCGAGATGGACTTCGTGAAGCGGAAGGAGGACCTGGACGATCTACTCCGACAGCTCCATGAGATGAAGGCGGGGACGCAGTACTACGTCCCGCTTGGATCCCGAGCGGACCGAGACGGGTAACAGCCTTCCCGCCGCCCCTGCCCCTCCCCCGCGGGACGCGGGACGCCGACGGGCGCCCGCAGTCCGGCAGTCGCGGCCCGGGCGGTGGCGGTGGTCCCTGCGCAGTCGCGCGGCGAGGCCTCCCGGAGACGTCCGGGAGGCCTCTTTCTTTTGGAGGCCCCCATGCGACAGGAACGGGTCACGGTCACAGCGGTCCGCGCCATGAAGGCGCGGGGGGAACGGGTGGCCATGCTCACGGCCTACGATACCCCCACGGCCCGGCTGCTGGACGCCGCGGGGGTGGACGTGATCCTGGTGGGGGATTCCCTCGCCATGGTGGCACTGGGCTACGAGACCACCCTGCCGGTCACCCTGGAGGAGATGCTCCACCACACGCGGGCCGTGGCCCGGGGGGCCGCCCGGGCCCTGGTGGTGGGGGACCTGCCCTTTCTTTCCTATCAGGTCAGCCGGGAGGAGGCCCTCCGGAGCGCGGGCCGGATGCTGAAGGAGGGGAATGCCCAGGCGGTGAAGCTGGAGGGCGGTCTGGAGGTCGCCGGGACCGTGGCGGCCCTCCTGGAGGCCGGCATCCCGGTCATGGGGCACATCGGCTTGACACCCCAGGCCGTCCACCGGATGGGCGGGTACAAGGTCCAGGGGCGGACCGCAGAGGCGGCGGCGCGGCTCCTCAAGGATGCCGTCGCCCTGGAGCGGGCCGGCGCCTTCAGCCTGGTCCTGGAGGGGCTCCCCTGGCAGGTGGCGGGGGCGGTGACGGAGGCGGTCGGCATCCCCACCATCGGGATCGGCGCCGGCCCCCGGTGCGACGGGCAGGTCCTGGTCACGAACGACCTGCTGGGGCTCTTCGACGAGTTCACCCCCAAGTTCGTGAAGCGCTACGCCAATCTGCGGGAGACGCTCTTGCAGGCCTTCGGCCAGTTCCGCGAGGAGGTCCGGGCCGGGGCCTTCCCGGGCCCGGAGCACTCCTTCAGCCTGGAGGCCGGTGAGGCGGAGAGGCTGCGGCGGCTCACCGCCCGGACCCGCCCCCGGAAGGTTGCGGCGCTCCGGAAGTGAGGGCGGACGCGGTGCAGGTCCTGGACGAGCCCCGGAAGGTGCAGGAGCTGACCGAGGCGTGGCGGCGCACCGGCGAGCGGATCGGCCTTGTCCCGACCATGGGGGCCCTGCACGCGGGCCACCTGGCCCTCCTCGCGCGGGCGGCCGCCGAGAACACCCGCCTGGTCATCAGCATCTTCGTGAACCCCACCCAGTTCGACCGCCCCGACGACTTCCAGACCTACCCCCGGGACCTCGCCCGGGACCTGCGCCTGGCCGAGGAGGCGGGGTGCGATCTGGCCTGGACCCCCACCCCGGTCCAGATGTACCCGCCCGGCCCCCCGACCGTGGTGGAGGTGACGGGGCTCTCCAGCATCCTGGAGGGGGCGGCCCGGCCCGGCCACTTCCGAGGCGTCGCCACCGTCGTCACCAAGCTCGTCAGCGTCGTCAAGGCCCACCGGGCCTACTTCGGCGCGAAGGACTGGCAGCAGGCGGTCATCGTCCGGCGCCTCGTGGCCGACCTTCTGCTCGATCTGAAGATCGTGGTCTGCCCGACGGTCCGGGAAGCGGACGGGCTGGCCCTCTCCTCGAGGAACGTGAACCTCACCCCGGAGGAGCGGCGGGCCGCGCCGGTCCTCTCCCGGGCCCTCCAGTGGGGCGCCGCCGAGATCCGGGAGGGACGACGCGACCCCGAGGCGTTGCGGCGGGGCATGGCGGCCCGCATCGCCGCCGCGACGGCCGCCCCCCTCGACTACCTGACCGTGGTCCACCCCGAGACCCTGGAGCCGGTTCCCTCGGCCGACCCGCCGGTCCTCCTCGCGCTCGCCATCCGCTTCTCCAGGGCCCGCCTCATCGACAACCTGCTGGTCGAGCCCTGAGGGCGGGAATCGCCTCCCGGCGCTGCGCGGCGAGGGGCCTTGCGCCGCGGAGGTGTGCCGCCCGGTGAAGGTGCCGGGCCAACGAATTGCCCCTGGGATTGCCCCCGAGCCGCGGGTGGCGCACGCCGGCGACAGGAGCCGCGGCAGCATGGTCTGGCAGGATTGGGCCGCACTATTTGGCCCGGCACTAGCGGGGGTGGGGGGGAATGGCGATGGTTGGGTTAGGGGTTCTCCCGGGGGTCAGCCGGAGGCTGGTGCGGCCGCCCCCCTGCCCAACCCAGGAACTGGATGGCGTAGGCGTTCGGCAGGACGACGAAGAGGAGGAAGAGGCCGAGGACCAGCGGGCTCAGGAGGATAAAGAGCGTCGCCCCCAGCGGCAGGAGAAAAATGCCGAGGCAGAAGTACCCCGTCCAGACGAAGAATTTCCGCACCATGCTCCGCTCCCGGCGCCGCTCCGGCAGCGCCCTGCGCGTTCTCACCACGGTTATGCAAGGTTTGCGCCCGACGGCAGTGGCGTTGGCGCTTCTCTCCTGCGTCGGCGTCATCCGCGCCCAGGAGGCCGACTGGGCGACGGTCCTCCGCGTCCTGGACGGGCAGACCATCGAGGTGGAGTGGCGCGGCGCCCGCGAGACCGTGCGGTACATCGGCGTGGGCGCCCCCCGTTTCCGCCAGCCGGTGGAGGACCCCGAGGAGGAGCAGTGGGCCCGCCGCGCGCGGGACTGGAACCGCCGGCTCGTGGAGGGCCGTCGCCTCCGCCTGGAATTGGACGCGCTCCCCCGTGACCGCCAGGGTCACCTCCTCGCCTACGTCTTCACCCAGGAGGGGACCTTTGTCAATGCGTGGCTGATCGAGTTCGGGTTCGCCGAGGCGGTGAGCCTCCCCCCGAATCTCCGATACCAAGCGGACCTCAGCCGGCTGGAGCGGGAGGCGAGGGAGAAGGCCCGCGGCCTCTGGATGCGCCAGTAACGCCCCCGCTTCACCAAGAGCCCACCCAAGGCGTTCTCCCCTTCAGAATCAAAGACTTCTCTATCATCTTTTTCCTTGACAACCCGGAGCGGCCCGTGTTTACTGTTCGCGCCAAGTGGTGGAAAGTGGGATATGATGGGATGGTTTCCCCCACGGGGGCGGATCGCGGATGTTCCGGGGGCGCTACGAGCACTCCATTGACGGTAAGGGGCGGCTCAGCATCCCGTCCCGCTTCCGGGAGGCCCTTGCCCGGCGCCGGCAGAAGGTGCTGATCCTGACGCACTTCGACTCCTGCGTCGCAGCCTACCCGCTGGACGAGTGGCGCCAGCTGGAGGAGCGGATCCGGAAGCAGAGCACCCTCCAGAAGGACATCCGGGCCTTCCTCCGGCTCTTCTACTCCGGGGCGATGGAGACGGCCGTGGACGGGCAGGGGCGGATCCTGATCCCGCCCCCGCTGCGGGAGAAGGCGGGCCTGGCCCGCGAGGTCATGATCGTCGGGGTGCTGAACAAGATCGAGATCTGGAGCAAGGCGCGCTGGGAAGAGTTCCTGGCTGGCTCGCCGGTCACCTTCGAGGACGTGGCTGCCAGGCTCGCCGACCTGGGCATTTGATCTAGATCCGGAGATCTGCGTCCGGATGCGAGAGATCCGGGGGGGACGGGCAGGGGGAGCGGATGACGCCGGGTCCGGAGCGGCAGCGGGGGGTGAGGGGGAGGAGGCGCGGATGAGGCCCAGAGATCGGCGGCTGGAGCTGGCCCTCGAGTACACCATGGAGCGGGACCCCGCCGCCGGCATTGCCACGTTCCGCCCCCGGGGGACCATCAGCCTCTGGGGGATGCTGGAGCTGCGGGAGGCGTTGGCCGCGGCCCTGCGGAACGGCTACGCCAGGCACCTGCTGGACCTCTCGGCCGTCTGGCATATCAATGCCAAGAGCCTCGGCATTCTGGTGGAGCGGCGCGATCGGGCGCGGGAGGCCGGCGGCCAGCTCGTCCTGGTGGCGCCCGCCGGCCCTCTCCG
>Ga0214472_10006042_pt1 | contig 12700 bp, 15 predicted proteins | sample RVTome_6_FD_207662 | JGI IMG/M metagenome (GOLD analysis project Ga0214472, IMG submission 207662) | Soil microbial communities from uranium-contaminated site in the Upper Colorado River Basin, Wyoming, United States - RVT140D175 | ecosystem: Environmental > Terrestrial > Soil > Contaminated >... | reverse complement strand
CTGAAGGCGACAAGAGCCTTCACCCATCTGGAGTGGGACCGAACCCACCCGACAGTGGGCCCAGTGCGACAAGAGCACTGGGCCTTTGCTGTTGCCGGATGAGCACTGCCCGAGGCAAAGTTAGCTGATATGCTAACTTCCATGGATCCCGTTATGACGCCTGCGGAGCTTGTTCGTCGGTGCCGCGAACATGCCGGTGTGACGCAGCAACAGCTCGCGATTCGCGCCAGCACAACCAAGACCGCCATCAGCCGACTTGAGTCTGGGCATGTAAGCCCCACGTTTGACACGCTATCGCGGCTGCTCCTTTGCCTTGGCTTCCAGCCCTCCTTGGAGGCGACACGCTTGGACTTCCAGAGCGATCAGGCGCAGCTCGATGCGGTTGCTGGCCTGACGCCAAGTCAACGATTGGACCACGCGCTGCGTTCGCAGTCGTCGCTTGCTGGCCTGATTGGGAGCGCCCGTGAACGCTGATCTGCCTCCGGCACTCGACGTCGACCGCATCGTGGCGACACTGTCGCGTCATGGCGTCGATTTCGTGGTGATCGGTGGTATCGCGGTCCTTGCGCACGGACATCCGCGGGCGACCTTCGATCTTGATTTCGTGGCTGATCTGAATGAGGCCAACATGACTCGACTTGCCAGCGCATTAGCCGAACTGCATGCCAGGCCTCGGGGCGTTGACGCGGAGTTGTTAGATGTCGACCCCACCGACCCGTTGCAATTGGCTTCGGGTGCGAACTGGACGCTGGTTACCGACGCGGGCTGGTTAGATTTCATGCCCGCTGCCGAGGGCGGGCGCGACTACCTACAGGTGAGCACCGATGCAGTGTCGGTGCGTGATGGTGCGTTTCGAGTGGCGGGTCTAGATGACCTCATCCGGATGAAGCGCGCGTCTGGACGGGCCAAGGACCTCGACGACATCGCCGCTTTGACCCGCGAGTAGCAGCTTCGAAGTGCGTTCCTTGCGCATGGAACGGGCTGGCAGCGGCTGCGAGCAGGGGGATTGCCCAACTACTAGCAACTACTAAGTTGTGATAATTTAGTAGTTGCTAGTAGTCTGGCGTCATGAAGATGCCGCTCAAACCGCCACGGTTGAACCCGCAGGTGCGTGTGGGCACCGAGGCGATTGTCAGCCTTCGCGTGCATGAAGTTGTCTTCAGTGGGCGGGTGGGTCCGACGGATGGCGGTCGGTATCGCCATTGGGACACCTTGCGGCACCTTGTGCCGCCCCAGGGGTTGTCGTCGGAAGTGTGGTGGCTGGCGACTCGGGCGGTTCGAGCACAGATCTCACGTCGTTTGCCGCTCACTGATGCCAACGGCATGTTCTTGACGATCTCGTTCCCGGATCCAGCGCTCGAGATGTTGATGCGGGTTGATCAGCAAGGCTCCGGCCGTATTCAGGCGCCAGAGGCGGTGACTAACCCGGCGACACGTGATCGGTACTTGGTCAATTCGCTGATGGAGGAGGCGATTCGTTCGAGTCAGCTCGAAGGTGCCGCGACCACTCGCAAGGTGGCCAAGGAAATGCTGCGCAGCGGCCGCGAGCCACACGACCGTAGCGAACGTATGATTTTGAACAACTATCGGGCGATGCAGTACATCCGAGCCCATGTTGCGGATGCCCTCACCCCGGAGCGGGTCCTAGAGCTTCACCGCATCGTGACGGATGGAACACTCGACGATCCGGCAGACGCGGGACGGCTTCAAACACCGGATGAGGAGCGCATCAAGATCTATTGGGACAACGCCGTCCTTATTTATGAACCGCCTCCTGCAGAGCAACTGATCGACAGGCTTGCGGCAATGTGCGAGTTCGCCAACGGGGGCGGCGAAGTTGAAGGATTCTTGCATCCGGTAGCGCGCGCGATCCTGGTGCATTTCTGGCTGGCGTACGACCACCCCTTCGTTGACGGGAATGGTCGAACGGCACGGGCGCTGTTCTACTGGACCATGTTGTCGCAGGGTTACTGGTTGGCAGAGTATCTGCCCATCTCCAACATCATCCGTGAATCGCCAGTGCGCTATACGAAGTCGTTCCTGTACGTAGAGACCGATGACGGCGATACGACCTATTTTGTGCTTTCGCAACTGAGGATTCTCTGCCGGGCCATTGATGAACTGCACGCATACTTAGAGCGCAAGGGCGGGCAAGTGCGGGAGGTCGAAGCGGTGTTGCGTCGCACGCCCGGATTCAACCATCGTCAGATCGCGTTACTGGCTCACGCGCTACGTGACGGCGGTGCCGAGTACACGTTCGCATCTCACCGGAACAGTCATGGTGTGGTCTATCAGTCGGCGAGAACAGACCTTCTGGAGTTGGAAAGGAAGAACCTGTTGCTACGCACGAAGCGCGGGAAGACCTATGTGTTCTATCCGCCCCCGGACCTTGATAGACGACTGAAGGCCCTGGCTTCATAAGGCGTACGGCTAGTGCGAAAGGCGTCCGGACAGGCGCCAGCACCACAGGGCGGCAGCGAGACCGAAGATGAGACTGGCGTTCACAAACAGGTAGCCAGCCATGTCCAGTTCGCCCTGCTCGATCAGATGGATCACCAGGTGCGGAAGGCTGAAGCCCAGCGTGGCAATCACCGCCGTACGCACTGCCGCGCGGCGTAGCACGACCGCGGCATAGATCAGGGCGGCAGCAAAGGCCAGATAGCCGCCGCCGATGTCTTGCACAAAGTGTTCGTTGTACACGCCGAACGCCGACGGATTCGCGCTGCCACCAAAGTCGGAGTACCAGGAACTCGGGGCAAAAATGGCCCACAGGGCCGACACGAGCGCGGGGGCAGCCACCACCAACAGCCAAATCCGCAACTGACGGTCAACTGCCTTCGGTGTCGCTGAGGAGTCCTGCGTCGTAGCGTTCACGCTCATACGTTGCTCCCTTGCCCGTCGTGACAGTGCTGTCGAGCGGATTGTCCCCCGGGGCTCACGGCAATGGCAACCACCTGGTACGGAGCGGTCGGCGCACACCAGGGTGCGGCGCGCGATGCCGCCGGTCGGCAGGTAGCCTGCGCGGTATGCGTTTGGTCGTCGCTCGTTGCTCCGTGGATTACGCCGGAGCGCTCACGTCACACCTGCCCAGTGCGGTGCGCCTGCTGATGGTCAAGGCCGATGGTTGCGTCGCGATTCACGCCGATGGCGGGGCCTACAAACCACTGAACTGGATGAACGCGCCCAACACCCTGGTCACCGAGGCCGACCGTTGGGTGGTGACCAGTCGCAAAGGCGAGACGCTGACGATCACGCTGGAAGAAGTGATCCACGACTCGCTGCATGAACTGGGCGAAGACCCCGGCTTGCAGAAGGACGGGGTGGAAGCCCACCTGCAAGCACTGCTGGCTGAGCATCCCGAGGAGTTGCAGCCCGAGGCCGGGTTGAAGCTGGTGCGCCGGGAGTACCCCACTGACATTGGTCCAGTGGACCTGCTCTGCCGTGATGCCGAAGGCCAAGCTGTGGCCGTGGAGATCAAGCGCCGTGGCGAGATCGACGGGGTGGAACAACTCACCCGCTACTTAGAGCGCATGAACCGCGATCCGCTGCTGGCCCCGGTGCGGGGCATCTACGCCGCACAGGTCATCAAGCCCCAGGCCCGTGTCCTGGCTGAAGAGCGCGGCATCTATTGCGTCGAGGTCGACTACGACGGCCTGCGCGGCATCGAATCCGACGCCCTCAAGCTGTTCTAGCGCGCCGCCTAGGGCCGGTAAGCGCCTCAGCCAGCGCAAGTCCTAAGGCTTGAGCGACGAGGGGTGGGAATGCGTTGCCAATCTGGCGATATGAGGCTGTCTTGCCTCCGAAGAACTGCCATTGGTCGGGGAAAGCCTGGACTCGGGCCACCATGCGAAGAGTTAGGCGGGGGTTATGCGAGCTTGGCGCGTCTGCGTCGGGGGCGGCATTTGCGATCCCTAGACCGTCCACACCCAGTTCGCGCCAGGCCTGCTTCGCTCGCGTAGGACCCAGATCAGGCCCGCCGTGTTTGCGGCTCCCGCCCACGACGGTTGGCGCAATGCCTGCGGCCCGCTCTACCCATGTGGATGCTCCACCCCAGCCGTTGGCGCCCATAAGGTCTGCCAACAGGGCACCTACTGTGAGAGGGGATCCGCATGGATCAGGCCACCTAAAGCTTTGAGTGACTGGGCGCCGGAGGGCGACCATTAGGAACCTTGGCCGTAGTTGCGACACCCCAAAATCGCTGGCGTTCAATACTCGCCAATCTGCGTCGTAACCGAGTTCGTCGAGTTCGTTGAGCAGTTGACCTCGATACTCATCGAAACGTCGGCCCGCAAACCCTCGGACGTTCTCAAGTAACACGGCGCGGGGTTGCGCTTCACGCACCAGCCGGAGCGCCTCAGGGAAGAGGTCACGGTCATCGTCTCGGCCAAGCTGCTTGCCTGCGATCGAGAACGGCGGGCAGGGCACCCCTCCAGCGAGCAGCGATATGCCTCTGAAGTCGAACCCGCTTACTTCGCGAACGTCTCCCTCGATGACTTTCCAATCCGGACGGTTAATCCGGAGTGTCTCGCACGCGTGCGAGTCAACGTCGACTGCGGCCTCATGGGTAAACCCTGCCGCCTCTAGGCCGAGTGACTGACCGCCTGCGCCAGCACAGATCTCAAGAACAGTTAGGTCCGACATGGGACTCCTCGGAGATGGTGTGGCCCAACTCGGGCACCGAGACATCGTGAACGATGTGAAGGATCATGGCAGGGAGGTGCGACATCGTCATAGTGGCTGTGGACTACGCCGACGTATCACGTTCACCCGTCAGTTCGCTCAGGGTGTCATGGATCTCCTGCCTGGCCGCGGGGGGAAGTTGGCGCCACTCATACCAGAGGGTCTCCGTACGGCTTTGCGACCGCCGACCGATCCTCATCCATGCCAGGAGTTCTTGTTTCTCGCGGCGCGGTAACGCGCTGATTCGAGACCTGACGCTGCCAGGCAGGGTGACGCTTCCGGTCTGATTCTGCGCAGCGTGATTGCACCGTGAGCATTCGCTTCTCAAATTGTTGCGATCGAGGGGGTCCCCACCTTGCTCCTTAGGCACCCAATGCCCGATGGTGATTCGTGCGAGAAGGCCGGGCTCGTCGTCGTAAGGTTCGCCCACTCCGATCCCGCAAACTAGACATCGATGTCCGTCTTGCTCGAAAATTTGCCGCCGCGTCCGGCCACTCACAGCGGCAGGCGTGGCAAGGCCTCCGACGCTGAGCAGGCGAAATTGTCCGATCGGCAGTGCCGGGTCTTCATCATTGGTGACTATGCGCCACCCTGCCGGACGGAGATCGCGCATCCGTCGGTCGATTTGCGAAATTGCGGGGAATCGTTGTTTGAGTTGGACTATGGAAAAGACTTGGCCTTGCCCGACTTCCTCGATGAGCCATTTCGCCGCCTTCAAACGACTACTGAGCTCGTCGTACGTTCGCGAAGATAAGCTTGCGACCTCTGGGGGCAAACCAACGTAAGGATCTGAAACAGTCTTGCTACGCCCAGCCACGTTGTCCCCCTTGACGTTATCGATGCCGAGAGGCTAGCTCGTCGGCCGACCGAGGCGGTAGCGCAGGAACAGTTCGCCATCTTGTTCCAAAGCCGTGTGCAGGGTCAGCGGACGGCCGGACTGGATGGGCGCAGTGAGTGATGGAGCATCGTGGCCGACCACCATGGGTGCCAGTGTCAGGCACAGCTCGTCCACCAGGCCCGCGTCGAGTAGTGCCGCGTTCAGCGATGGGCCGCCTTCGCACAGGATGTGCGCCAACCCGAACTGTTGGCGCAACACCGCGACGCCGAGCTTCAAGTCCACGTCATCGTCACCCGCGACAACCACCACGCCGGCCTCAGCGGCTCTGCGCTGCACGTCGGCGGGCGCGGATTGGCAGGTCAGCATGATCGTGGGGGTCTGTGCCTCGCTGAACAGCGGCGCGTCATAGTCCATGTCTAACGAGCGGCTGACCACCACGATAGGTGCAGGGCCGCCCAGACCGACTGCCGTGCGCCGCTGAGCCAAGTCTGTCCGCAACCGGTGCGGTCCATAGCCTTCCGCTCGAGCGGTGCCCGCGCCCACCAAGATCCCGTCGGCCAGCGCCCGCAGTGTGCGAAACACCTCTTTGTCGCCATTACCGCCCAGGCCGCCGCTGCGTCCGTCGCGGTCGGTTACGCGACCGTCCGCCGAACTGACCATGTTCAGCCGCAGCACAGGATCACTCGACGCAGGGCTATAGGCGTCATACAAGTCGACGTCATCGACAACGGCGGGAAAGAGCTGGCGCATTGACGCCAAACTACCGCGTGGCCGTGACCCGGTGAGCGTTGGCGTCAAATGTGACGCGAAGTCTCACCGCTACGCTGGCCGGCATGCAGATACGAGTGTTTCAGCGCGCGCTGCTGGCCTGGTACAGCCCAAGCGCCCGCTCGCTGCCGTGGCGTGAGACCACTGATCCGTACCGCGTGTTGGTCAGCGAAGTGATGTTGCAACAGACCCAGGCAGCGCGGGTCCTGTCGCGCTATGACGCGTTCCTCGAGCGTTTCCCTGACGTGCAGACGCTCGCGGCGGCCTCCACCGCAGACGTGCTCATTGCTTGGCAGGGCCTGGGGTACAACCGCCGCGCGTTGAGTCTGCAAGCCGCAGCGAAAATGATCGTCGCCGAGCATGGCGGGGTCTTTCCCACAGACCTTGCGGACCTGAAGGCATTGCCAGGAATCGGGGACTACACCGCCCGTGCAATCTTGGCGTTCGCCTTCAATGCACCGGCCGCACCGGTGGACACCAACGTCGCGCGAGTGCTGAGCCGAGCGCTGGTGGGCGCACCGTTGGGTCGCGCGGAGGGACAACGGTTGGCTGACGCCGCCGTTCCCACCGGACGAGCCAGCGATTGGGGCAATGCCCTGATGGACCTTGGCGCCATGATCTGCACCGCCCGCGCGCCGCAGTGTGTCCAGTGCCCGCTGCAACGCACTTGCGCTTGGCAACGTCACGCGGGCCCCGACCCCGCCGCGATCGGTGCCCTACGCCCGCGTCCGCAGGCAACGTTTGCCGGGTCGGACCGTTTCCATCGCGGACGCTTGGTCGATGCGCTGCGCGTGGCGCCGGTCCCCAAGTCCAAGATCGCGGCAGCCGCCCAACTCGATGACCCCGAGCGCTTAGACGCCATTACCCAAAGTCTCATTCGCGATGGCTTGGCGACCTGGACCAAGGACACGCTGCAATTGCCCTAAGGGGTGCGGGCCGATGGCCGGCCCAGGGGGTGACGGCCCAGGGGATGACGGCCTAGGGGATGACGGCCCAGGGGGTGACGGCCCAGGGGATGACTTGGCGTACGGCCTGGTGTACGGCCAGCTACGGGAGGGGGAGAATCGTCGCCATGGACCTGCGCACCGCGAAAGACATCAGCAAAAGCACTTGGCAAGAGATCAAAAACGATGAGGTCACGCTGCTGTCATCCGCCGTGGCCTTTCGCGTCTTCCTGTCGTTTTTCCCTGGCCTGATCGCGGCGGTAGCCGTATTTGGCTTGGTGACCGATCCCAGTGAGCTGAGTGGTCTGTTGTTGGAGGCCCGCGCCGTACTCCCCACTTCCGCCTACGACTTACTCGAGCAGACGTTGATCAGCGTGACAGGCTCTGCGTCGGGTGGGTTCGCCTTGGTAGGCGCTGTGGGCGGGCTGTGGGCGGCGAGTTCGGCTGCCGCGGTGCTGATCAAGGCACTGAACTTGGCCTATGACGTGCAGGAGCGTCGACCCTTCCTGAAGTTGCGCGCTGCCGCCTTTGGACTTACCGGTCTGTTACTGCTTGCCATCGTCACCTTGATCGCGCTGTTGGTAGTAGGCCGGCATTTGCAACAGTGGCTGTTGCCCGATTCCTGGAACAGCCAAGAGTTGCAATACGTGATTACCGCAGCGCGAATCGTGGCGTCGATTGTGGTGCTGATGGTGTTACTGGCGCTGCTGTATTGGTTGGGACCCAACCGGGAGGGTCCTCGCTTTCGCTGGATCACGCCGGGTGCCGTCGGGGGGGTACTGGCTTGGCTGATGCTGAGTGCGGGCTTCGGGCTGTACGCCCGCTGGTTCGGCAACTACAACGCGACCTACGGGGCGTTAGGTGGGGCAGTGGTGTTGATGCTGTGGCTGCAAATGACCATGGTCACGTTGTTGGCGGGTGCTGAACTGAATCAGGTGTTGGAGCGTCGCCGGACGCAGGGCATGCCGACGCGTCGCTCAGCCACACCTCACTCAGGGAGCGAAAAGGGCAGCACTGTCGCAGCCCCCGACTAGCATCGTTTCCTATGGCGAGGATCCGGTCACAAGCCCGCTGCGGGCAATGCGGGCACATTGAACCGAAGTGGATGGGCCAATGCCCGGCGTGCAGCGCCTGGGGGAGCATGGCCGAGGAAACGGTGCCGCGTCCCAGCGGGTCGGGGTCCACGTTGCGTTCGTCTGCGGTGACTGCTCGCCCTGCCGTACCCATCGCGCAGGTTCCCGCAGATGCTGACCGTCGTGCGGCCACCGGCTTGGCCGAGTTTGACCGGGTGGTTGGCGGGGGGCTGGTGCCGGGGTCGGTGACGCTGGTCGGCGGTGAACCCGGCGCGGGCAAATCGACGCTGCTCTTGCAGGCCGCTCACGCGCTGGCTGAGCGCGGTGACATCATCCTGTACGTCTCCGCCGAAGAGTCGCCCGGACAGGTCCGCTTGCGTGCCGAACGCCTGGGGGCGCTGTCGGAGCGGTTGTTGTTGGCCAGCGAAGTTGATTTGCCGGTGATCTTGGCGTTGCTGGACCTGCACAAACCTGCAGTGGTGATCTTGGACTCGATTCAAACGGTGCGCGATCCCGATGTGAGCGGGGCACCCGGGGGCGTGACGCAGGTGCGCGAGTGCGCAGCCACGGTCGTTCGAGCTTGCAAGGAATCCGGCGTAGCCGGGATCTTGGTGGGGCACGTCACCAAAGAGGGTCAACTGGCGGGACCGCGCACGTTGGAGCATTTGGTCGACACGGTCTGCGAACTGTCAGGCGATCGTCATCACGCCCTGCGGCTGTTGCAGGCGGTAAAGAATCGTTACGGCTCAGTCGGCGAGGTCGGCTGCTTCAGCATGACCGAACAAGGCATGGTGGGCGTCGACGAGGCCGGTCGGCTGTTCGTGGGGGAGGCACCGGACGGCACCACCGGGGTGGCCGTCACGTTGGCGCTCGAAGGCCGGCGTCCTTTGGCGTGCGAGGTTCAAGCGTTGACGGTGGAGACGCGTGCGGCGAACCCGCGCCGCGTCGCCAGCGGACTCGATCAGGGGCGTTTGTCGCTCTTGTTGGCCGTACTCGAGCAACGGGCTGGCGTGAGAGTCAGCGAACACGAGGTGTTCGCGTCCAGCGTGGGCGGCGTGCGTTTGACCGAGCCCGCCGTGGATCTCGCGCTGTGTTTGTCGGTCGCATCCAGTCGTTTAGAAAAGCCGGTGCCGCGTCGCTGGGTGGTGTTGGGCGAGGTCGGCTTGGCGGGAGAAGTGCGACTGGTCGCGCAGATGGAACGACGGTTACAGGAGGCTTCACGCCTTGGGTTCCGTGGGGCGATCCTTCCGGCTGCATATGATGGCAACGATTTCGGACTGCGCTTGCACCGCGCTCGCGACCTGGCCGGTGCGCTGGCTGTCGGACTTGCATCGCACCAGTAGAGGTCCCTGGCGTAGCCCGCGAAAGGAGTAGTGCCCCGTGGCGCCGCGCGATGAACGCATGCTGGCCATGCTGCAAAAAGTCGCGCCCGGAACTGCACTTCGCGAAGGCATCGACCGCATCATCCGCGCGCAAAAGGGGGCGCTGATCGTGGTCGGCAACTCCGAAGATGTGGAGCGGCTGGTCTCGGGCGGATTTCGGCTAGACACCAAGTTCACGGCACAGCGCCTGAGCGAAGTGGCCAAGATGGACGGCGCCATCATCTTGGATGATGCAGTCGAGCGGATCTTGTACGCCAACGTGCATTTGGTTCCCGACCCCGGCATCCCGACTGCCGAGACCGGCACCCGCCACCGCACCGCCGAGCGGGTTGCGCGCCAGGCTAACCGGCCCGTGATCTCGGTGTCGGAGTCAATGCGCATCGTGTCCATCTACGTCGATGGGTCGAAGCACACGTTGGAAGAGATCAGCTCGATCCTGTTCCGTGCGAACCAGGCGTTGGCCACTTTGGAGCGTTATCGCATGCGCTTTGATGAGGTGTCCGGGGTGCTGTCGGCGTTGGAGATCGAAAATATCGTCACCGTTCGTGATGTGGTCAGTGTCCTTCAGCGCGTGGAGATGGTGCGCCGCATCGCCGAGGAAATTGAGGCCTACATCGCCGAGTTGGGCACGGACGGTCGCCTGCTGCAGTTGCAACTCGATGAGTTGTTGGCGGGCATTGAGTCCGAGCGCACCTTGATCGTGCGTGACTACATGCCGGACCGTCGACGTAAGGTCGAAGCGGTCTTGGCGGACCTGCACGCGGTGCCCCAGCAGGACTTGCTGGAACTCAATCGCGTTGCGTCGGCTTTGGGGTTAGGCGGACCCGAAGGAAAGTTGGACGAAAGTCAGTCTTCCCGTGGCTACCGTCTGTTGTCGCGCATCCCGCGTCTGCCCGACCGCACCGTGGACAAGTTGGTGGCGCGCTTCGCCTCGCTGCAGCGGTTGATGGAAGCCAGCTTGGACGACTTGGATGACGTGGAGGGCATTGGCGAGGCCCGGGCCCGCTCGATCAAGGAAGGCCTGACGCGTATCGCGGAGGCTTCCATACTTGAACGGTATGCCTGATTTGTCCGCCCCACTATTGGGTACGTACACGATTACGTACACATCCCCTGATCGGGGGAGGCGGCAAGAAAAGGCCGCTGACCAGCGGATTTACGGTTTCGGGGTCCCATGAGGTGTGGTATCCTCAAGATCACGTGCCAAGGAAACACCGCCCGTGCCCCCTCGGGTGTGGTGAGAGGAAAGCTGCCGAATGACGTACCGCGTTGGCGACACTGTTGTCTATCCGCACCACGGTGCGGCCGTCATCGAAAAGCGTGAGAAGCGCACTCTTGCTGGCCAGGAACGTGATTACCTCGTCCTTCGGCTCACCTACGGCGACCTCACCTTGATGGTGCCTGCGGACGCGACCGAAGAGGTGGGGTTGCGGAATGTCGTGACCAAGAAAGAGGTCGATGAAGTCCTCAAAGTGCTGAAGAAGCACGATGGCACGATGCCCACGAATTGGTCTCGGCGCTTCAAGGCCAACTACGAAAAGCTGCGCTCGGGTGACATCTTCCAGGTGGCCGAGGTCGTGCGAAACCTGGCACACCGCGAACTGGAAAAGGGACTGTCAGCTGGCGAGAAGCGCATGCTGACCAAGTCCAAGCAAATTTTGGTCTCCGAGCTCTCGGCGGCGATGCGCAAGAGCGATGAGGAAACTGAAGTTCTTATCGACGGAGTGCTGTCGGCCTGAGCGCGCGCCGGGTCGTGGGACGAGCCGGAAGTCCGGCCCTTGTTGAGCTGATTCGTCTTGCGGTCGTCGTTGCCGGAATCGCGCTTGCCGCAACATTAGGCGAGCAGGTCATTTTCGATCTGTCGGCTCTGGACGACATCAGTAGTGATGCCTTGCCAGTGTTGTGGCTCACGTTCGCGGCAGCGGTCTCCTACCTGTTGGGCGGGGCCTTGGGTCGTGCGCTGCACGTGGGCCTGGATCAGGCTGAGCACCGTCTGCGTGCCGTCCCCACTGCGGAACTGGTCAGCGGCGCGGCTGGCGCGGCAGCGGGCTTCCTGGTTTCTTTGGCTTTGGTTTGGCCCGTCTTGTTGTTCGAAGGTTGGGAAGTCACTATCCCGTTGGCCGTCTTGGTTTCGGCCGTGCTGACTGCCGCTGGCGCCAAGCTGGGCAGCTCACGCGGGGGTGAACTGTTGCGGTTTGTGGGCGTATCGGGGCGCTTGCCAGAAGGTGGTATTCGGCACGGCAGCGACAAGATCGTGGACAGCTCTGCTCTGGTCGACGGGCGCATCGTGGACGTGTGCCGGGCCGGCTTTCTGGACGGCACCTTGGTCATTCCCGGTTTCGTGCTCACTGAGGTGCAAAGCCTCGCCGATGCAGCCGACGAGCGCCGACGCAGCCGCGGAAAGCGTGCGCTAGACGTCTTGGCGGCGTTGCAACGTTCGGCTGGTGTAGCGATCTCGGTGTCTGACGAGGACTATCCCGAGATCATGGAAGTAGACGCAAAACTGTTAGCACTGGCGCGTGAAGCCAACTCGTCGTTGGTGACCGTGGATTCCAACTTGGGGCGCATCGCGGAGGTGCAGGGCATTCGGGTGCTGAATCTTCATGCACTTGCGGAGACCTTGCGTCCGCCGGTTCTGCCAGGCGACGCCTTGCACCTGTTGATCACGCGTCGTGGCAAGGAGAGCGGTCAAGGAGTCGGGCACCTCGATGACGGCACCATGGTGGTGGTCGAGGGCGCGGCTAACCTCGAAGGCCAGCAGGTGGAAGCCGAGGTCAGTTCCATCTTGGCCACGGCGAATGGCCGTCTGGTCTTTGCCAAGTTGGCCGATTCCGTGCCCCCGACCGACCCGGTCCTGTGAGCCCGGTCTTGTTGAGTCCAGTTTCGTGAGCCCAGTCCTATGAGTGTTGGCGCAATCTTGGTGGCGGCCGGAGTCGGTCAACGCCTTGAGGCGGACCGTCCCAAGGCGTTCGTAGAGTTGGCCGGTGCCCCCCTCTTGCTGCACGCCGCTCTGTC
>Ga0214472_10006041_pt1 | contig 12702 bp, 10 predicted proteins | sample RVTome_6_FD_207662 | JGI IMG/M metagenome (GOLD analysis project Ga0214472, IMG submission 207662) | Soil microbial communities from uranium-contaminated site in the Upper Colorado River Basin, Wyoming, United States - RVT140D175 | ecosystem: Environmental > Terrestrial > Soil > Contaminated >... | reverse complement strand
GAGTGCGAGATCGCGCTGGTCGGCGAGGTGCCGCCCCACGAGAGACGGCCCGAGGGGCCCTTCGGCGATCACTACGGATACTACAGCCTGCAACACGACTATCCCGTGTTCCACTGCCGCACGATGTATCGGCGCAAGGACGCCATGATGCCGGCCACCGTCGTCGGAAAACCGCGACAGGAGGACTTCTATATCGGCGACTACCTGCAGGAGCTGCTCTCTCCGATCTTCCCCGTCGTCATGCCCGCGGTGCGGGATCTCTGGTCCTACGGGGAGACGGGATATCATTCGTTGGCCGCGGCGGTGGTCGCCGACCGCTATCCGCGTGAGGCCATGGCCTCGGCGTTTCGCATCCTCGGAGAGGGGCAACTGTCCCTCACGAAGTTTCTGATCCTCGTCGACCGGCCCATGGAACTGCGGAATTTCCGCGCCGTGCTCAGCTACGCCCTCGAGCGATGCGACTTCCGCAGCGATCTCTACGTCTTCGGGAATCTCTCCATGGACACGCTCGACTACAATGGGCCGGCGGTGAATTCGGGGAGCAAGGGCGTGCTCCTGGGCATGGGCGAATCGAAACGCGAGCTCCCCGTCTCCTTCTCCGGTACGGTCTTTGGGCTGAGGCATGTGGAGATCTTCAGTCCGGGTTGCCTCGTGATCGAAGGGCCGTCCTATTCGCAGGAACCGGGCGCCGGCGCACGGATCGCCCAACACGAGGCCTTCCGCGAATGGCCTCTCGTCATCTTGACGGATGACGCGCGCCGCTGCGCGAAGAGCCCGACGAACTTCCTTTGGACGGTCTTCACGCGTTTCGAGCCGGCCGCGGACATCCATGCGGCGAAGGTCGAACTGAAGCGCCTCCACCCGTCGTTCACGCCGCCGATCCTCATCGACGCCCGCCTGAAACCAGGCTTCCCGCGGGAACTCAACTGTGACGAGGAGACTGCCGAGCGCGTCACTCGCCGCTGGCACGAGTACTTCCCCGAAGGTGGAGTGGAGATGGGCGACAGCGGCCGAGCGAATCTGGACTGACAGGGGTCTAGTCTGGGCGTCCGCGCACGGGCTTGAGAAAGTCCGGCTTCTGTCGGTCGTCGATGCGAAGCTCGACCGGGTTCACGACGGCGGGCAGCTCATCATGATCGAAGGGGCGAATCTCCTTCGAGGGGCGGCAGACGACATAGCAGGGAACGGGCGGATCCGTGAGCGTGCTCCGCGCGATGGGAGCGATCCGGATCGCCAGGTCATTCAGTCCCTCTTCGAGAACCAGGCCGGTGAACTTGACCAGCACGACCTGATCGCCAACCTGGCAGTCCTGCGGGAGCGTCGAGACGATGTATTCGCCCTCCCCACCCACGCGCAGACCCTCGAGCTCTTCGCCGACGATGTGCAGACCCTCGGAAACCTCGACTCGCGTCTCCCATGAGAGAATTCCCATGTGAGGGTTGTGGGCCACGAGATAGAAATGGAACGGTGTATTGGGTTCGGCGTGGATGGTACGCGTGCGGCTCACGAGATCGAAGTAGATGGCGAGGCGCGCGTTGGGGGCGCCCTCGGGAGCGTCGGGAACCTCGGGCCATCGCAGGACTCCATCGAAGTCGGTGGCGTGTGCCTCGTCGTCGGACTGAGCGTGGCTGCCGCCGGCCAGGAGGAGCAGGATCGCGCTCGCCAGCGCCAGAGATCGAAGAACGCGACTCATACGTGGCCTTTCGAATGCCGAGGTCCTGTGTGCGTTTCGGCGTGGCCCTTCTACGGACTCCGTGGCACCTCGGTTCCCGCCGACAGAGCGGGCGATCAGTCGCCGCTGTACAGAATCAGTACGACGGAGATGTTGTCGGCGCCGCCGTTCTCGTTGGCCCCCGCGACCAGCGCGTCGGCAGTGGCCTGGAGATCATTTCCTGCGGTCACGAGATCCAGGATTGTCGGCTCGCTCAACATTCCGGTGAGTCCATCCGAACAGATCAGGAGCTGATCCCCGTCGACCAGATCACGCTCGTAGAGATCGATCTCGACCTTGTCCTCGGCACCCATGCTGCGCGTCAGGATGTTGCGCCACGGGTGGTATTCCGCCTCGGCCTCGCTTAGCGTCCCCTCGTCGATGAGCTTTTGGATGGCACGATGATCCAGCGTGATCTGCTGCAGCTGATTTCCGCGCACCAGGTAGACTCGGCTGTCACCGACATGGGCCACATAGAGTCGGCCCTTCTGGATCAAGATGACGCTACAGGTACTCCCCATCCCCTCGAGCGAAGGATCGGCGGCGGCGACCTCGCGGATGCGCAAGTTGATGCGGGTCAGCATCGCGGCGAGATCCATCGACTTCTGCGGCGGTTTTTCCTCTGCCTGCTTCTTCAATTCCTCGACAATGAGCTCGCTCGCCGTCTTGCCGCCACGATGGCCCCCCATGCCATCCGCCACGGCGAACAGCGACAGATCAGGCAGGGCGAGGACACTGTCCTCATTCTGTTCTCTGACCATTCCCAAATGAGTGCTCGTGCTTACCTGCATGGATCAGCCTCGACCTGGCGAGTTGCCGCGATTCGGGGGAAATAGCTCGTGTTGGTCTGCCGCACGATAAAACACTCCGCAGCGTCCTTGGAATTCTCCCCACTCCGCGTCGACCGGCCGTCCGGCCTGTCGGAGTTCGTCGAGCAGCCGGGGGAAGTCCGGCCCGACTCGGCGCAAGAGCCAGCGCCCATCGCGGGGCGCCGCCTTCAGATAGCGATAGAGGCGTTCGAGTTCCAAGAAGGACGTGCTCCAGCCGCTGGCGCGGGTGCGGGGGCCGAAATTGGTGCGTGCCTAAAGATCATCGCGAATGCGGCGATGCAAGAGTTCCAACGCCTCGGGCGAATACTCGTGTCCTCCCTGGATCGACAAACGTTCCACATTGTAACGCCTTTCCGCCAGGCTGCGATGATCGTTTTCCATGGTCTGGGCCAAGGACGCAGCGTCCTCGCGGCCCGTCATCAGTGTCAAGGCCGGACCGCCCACGGCCGCCTGCAGCTGCGACACTTCCGGGGGCTGGTCGGCTCCGAGGACGAAGCATCGCCGCACGGGAAGGCCGGCGAGGAGCGCGATACGATAGGCGTTGGCGCCTCCCTGGGAAAAGCCGAAGAGGAAGAGCGGGAGTTCCCCCCACAGGCGCAGCACCTCCTGCCAGAGGGCCCGGCCGTGGTCGAGGAGCTCCTCGACCCGTTGATCGCGCTCGAAGCTCGTCATCCACGATCCGACGACTTCGCCGCGGCGGTTGTAGAAGTGATGCGGCGCCAGCGGCGCCAGGAGCACCCCGTCGTCCAGGCCGGCCCGCCTGAGCGCCGCCAGCGGGGCCAGCGCTGCCTCGGCATAACCGTGATAGGCGATGAGGCAATAGGCTGGCTCAGGCGGAGCCCACGCCTCCACATGGGCCCGAATCCCCAATTCGAAGGAAAAGCTCTGCCGCTGCCGCATCGGCGGAGCGTAGCCGCAATCTCCGGATCCGTCAGGCGTTCAGAGCAAGGTGGGCAGCCGTCGCAGGAGCTTGCGCGTCGCCGCCGTCAGACCCCAGGACTCTGCTTCCAGGGCGGTTCCCCATCGAAGCCCGCCGCCCGCCCGGCTCGCTCCGTCCACCGCGTGGGCCACCAGGCGGACGCGATGATTCGTGATGCTGTGCGAAACCGCCGCCACGGGTTCACCGACCGACCAATCGACGCCCAGCTCCGCGGCCAGCTCTTGTAGTTCGGCGCGCGCACGCGGACTCTCGGGACCGCCTCCGTGCCAGTCGGTGGTGGGCAGCTCCCAGAGGCCGGCGTTGAGGCCTTCTTCATCCCTTCGCCGAAAGAGCAGCTTCCCCGCGCGCTGGTGGACCGCGACATAGCAAGCAACCTCTTCGGTCCGTCGGCGCGGCGGGCGCTTCGGGTAGAGGCTTGGATCCGCCGAGCCGCGTGCGGCGCAGCTGCGCCGCCATGGACAGACGCCGCAGCGCGGCGCCCGCGGCAGACAGACGGTGGCCCCCAACTCCATCAGCGCCTGATTCAACACCGACGGGCGAGCGACACGCACGAGCGCCTGCGCCCAGGCGCGCACGGTCTGCGCCCCTGCCCCCTTGCTGGGATCCTCGTCCAGCGCGAGGAGCCGCGAAAAGACGCGCTCGACGTTCCCGTCCACCGCGCTCACGGGTTCGTCGAATGCGATGCTCGCCACGGCTCCCGCCGTATAGCGGCCGAAGCCGGGGAGGAGTTCGAGCGCGGCCGCGGTCTTCGGGAGCTCCCCGCCGTGATCCTCATGGATACGGCGAGCCGCCGCGTGCAGACTGTGGGCACGCCGGTAATAGCCGAGCCCAGCCCACTCCGCCAGGAGCTCGCTGAACGGGTTCGAGGCGAGCGTGCTCAGGTCGGGGAAGCGGGCGAGCATCCGGTCGTATCGGTGGATCACGACTTCGACACGCGTCTGCTGGAGCATGACCTCGCTGATCCAGATGGCGTACGGGTCGCGCGTTCGCCGCCAGGGCAGATCGCGGCGATTCACTTCGTACCACTCGACCAGCGATCGCGCGAGCCGCCGCGCCCGCGCGGCGGTCGGGGAAATCGCGATCGCCTCTCCCTGCATCTTCGAGCGCTCCTCGTGGCCTGCAAGCTGCGTCGTTGACACTCCCCGATGGAGATCAGACGATACGGTGGCCCATCTTAGCGAGGATCGCCCGAGGAGGCCAGATGCCGGTCAAAACGCTCGGCGAGCTCTTTCAGCATTCGGTGGTCGAGAAGCCGCGTAAAGACCTCTTCCGCTACAAGAGCGGGAATCGATGGGTCGATGTCTCATCGGACGAATTCCGGACGGCGGTCGTCGAGTGCGGCCAGGGGCTCGTGAGCGTGGGGGTCCAGGTGGGCGACCGCGTGGCGCTGCTCAGCGAGAATCGCCTCGAGTGGGCCATGGTCGACTTCGGCATCCTGACCTGCGGAGCCATCACCGTTCCCATCTATCCGACTCTGCTCAGCCAGCAGATCGAGTACATCCTCGGCGATGCGAAGCCCACCGCCGTCATCTGTTCGACGGCAGAGCAGGCGGCGAAGCTCGAAGGCATCGAAGAGCGCGTCCCGTCGATCCGCAACGTCATCAGCATCGAGCCGGTGGACCGCGCCGAACTGATGAGGTTCTCGAAATTGCGCGAGCTCGGCGCCGTTCATCATCGGAATCACCCAGACGATCATGACAGACGGCGCGACAGCCGCGCTGCCGACGATGTCGCGACGATCGTCTACACCAGCGGCACCACGGGAAATCCCAAGGGCGTGATGCTGACCCATCAGAACATCGTCAGCAATGTGCTCAGCGCGCTGCAGGTCCTGCACATCGACGAGAAGGACAGCTGCCTGTCCTTTCTACCGCTCTCACACATCCTCGAGCGCATGGCGGGGCAATTTCTGATGGTCTACTGCGGCGTCTCCATCGCGCATGCCGAGTCGATCGAGGCCGTCGCTGCGAACATGACGGAGATTCAGCCAACCATCGTGATTGGCGTCCCGCGTTTCTACGAGAAAATCTACGCGCGCGTCCAGGATGCGGCGAATGCCGGCGGCGCGATGAAGCAGAAGATCTTTCGTTGGGCGAAAGCGACCGGCGATGAGTATGTGCAGCAGAAGGTCGCCGGACGAAACCTCTCCGCTGGTTTGCGGCTGCGGCACAAGGCCGCGGATGCGCTCGTGTTCAAGAAACTGCGGGCGCGCACCGGCGGCCGGCTCCGCTTCTTCGTCAGCGGCAGCGCGCCACTCGCCAAGGAGATCGCCGAGTTCTTCTACGCGGCCGGCCTGACGATTCTCGAGGGCTACGGCCTCACCGAGACCTCTCCGCTCATTTCCGTCAACACCTTCGAAGCGTATCGCCCCGGCAGCGTCGGCCGGCCCGCCCCGGGCATCGAGGTGCGGATCGCCGAGGACGGCGAGATCCTCACGCGCAGCTCGAGCGTCATGAAGGGCTACTACGAACTTCCCTTCGAAACCTCCGAGGCGATTCGCGACGGATGGTTCGCGACAGGGGACATCGGGCATCTCGACGAAGACGGCTTCCTGTTCATCACCGATCGCAAGAAGGATCTCCTGGTGACGGCAGGCGGAAAGAACGTCGCGCCACAGCCCATGGAGAACGCACTGAAGCTCAACGAGTACATCACAGAGGCCGTCGTCCTGGGCGACAAGCGCAAGTATCTGACGGTGCTGCTCGTCCCCAGTTTCGAGAATCTCGAGGAGTATGCGCGGCACCGGGAGATTCCGCATGCCGATCTCGAGACCCTCCTCGCAAGCGAACCAATTCAGAGCCTCTTCCAACACGCCCTGGACCAGCTCAACGCGAACCTGCCGCGCTTCCAGCAGATCAAGTATTTCCGTCTGGTGGATCGGGAGTTCACGCTCGAGGCCGGAGAGCTGACGCCGAGCCTGAAGGTGAAACGCAAGGCCGTGAACCAGAAGTTCGCGGAGCTGATCGAGACGATGTACGGCGAGTGAGGTGAGAGGCGCGATCTACGAGGAGTTTGGCTCCCCGCTGAGCGTCCGCGTGCTGCCGGATCCAACGCCCGTGCCGGGCGGCGCCGTCCTGCGCGTCGAGGCGACGGGCCTGTGCCTCAGCGACTGGCATGGATGGAAGGGCCACGATCCCGACATCGTCCTCCCCCACGTTCCCGGACACGAACTGAGCGGCGTGGTCGAGGCCGTCGGCGGCGAGGTCGCGACGTTTCGCATCGGCGCCCGCGTGACGCTGCCCTTCGTCTGTGGCTGCGGACGCTGCCCGCAGTGTCTGTCCGGGAATCACCAGGTCTGCGACCATCAGTTTCAGCCGGGCTTCAGCGCTTGGGGATCCTTCGCCGAATATGTCGCCATCGATCACGCTGACACGAATCTGGTGTGCCTGCCGGAGGAGATCGACCACGTGACGGCCGCACTCCTGGGCTGCCGCTTCGTGACGGCCTATCGCGCGCTGCGCCATCAGGGGCGCCTCGCCGCGGGAGAGTGGGTCGCCGTCCATGGCTGCGGCGGCGTCGGACTCTCCGCCGTGATGATCGCCGCGGCGTTCGGGGCGAGAGTGGTGGCCGTCGATCTCGACGAGGACAAGCTCGCGCTCGCTCGGTCGGTGGGCGCGGAAGCGACGCTGAACGCGAGCGGTCATCCCGACGTCGGGGCCGGTGTCGCCGCACTGAGCGAGGGCGGCGCCCATCTGTCGATCGATGCGTTCGGCAGTGCGACCACCTGCCTCAACTCCGTCGCCAGCCTGCGCAAGCGGGGGCGGCATGTTCAGGTCGGGCTCGTGCCTCGCAGCGAGAACCAACCGCGCATTCCCGTCGGCCGCGTGGTTGCCGAGGAACTGGAGATCTTGGGCAGCCACGGGATGCAGGCCCACAGGTATGAGGAACTGTTCGAGTTCATCCTCGAAGGCCGCCTGGATCCATCACGGCTCATCCAGAGCACCGTCGACCTGACCGAGGGAGCCAGGTTGCTCACACGGATGGATCGCTTCGAAGGCGTTGGCGTCACGGTCATCGACGCGTTCGGACCACCGGCATGATCCCTCGAGAAACAGGAGTTCGACCCATGCAGACATCCACCCGCGCCCTCCTCCATCTCGTACCTCTGGCGCTCGTCGACACCTTCATCCCCGTGCCGATCGTGGCCTTGCTCCTGGTCTACGTGATCCTTTCGAGGCCTCCGTGGTTCGCCAAATGGGTGCGGCAGATCTACGACCCGGCTGGCGGCTAGCACCCAGGCTCTGGTTCGCCGGAAGAAACCGGCTATATATAGTCTCTAATTTGGCGCCCCTGGCCTGCTTCGGGCTGGGGGCCAGCTCTACCCGGTTCAACCCGACGAGAAACCGATGCCCATCCGCAACGTCGCGATCATCGCCCATGTCGATCATGGGAAGACCACGCTGGTCGACCAGATCCTCCGCCAATCCGACGTCTTCCGCGAGGGTCAGGTCGTTCGCGACTGCTACATGGATTCCAACGATCTCGAGCGCGAACGCGGCATCACCATCACGGCAAAGAACTTCGCGGTCAACTATGGCAATGTAAGGATCAATTTGATCGACACGCCAGGACACGCAGATTTCGGCGGCGAAGTGGAACGCGTCCTCAAGATGGCCGACGGCGTGCTCCTCCTGGTCGATGCCTTCGAAGGGCCGATGCCCCAGACACGCTTCGTGCTGCAGAAGGCGCTGCAGCTCAGACTGAAACCCCTCGTCGTGATCAACAAGGTCGATCGCGCCCAGGCGCGGCCCCATGAGGTCCTCGACGAGGTCTTCAGCCTGTTCCTGGAACTCGACGCACGCGACGATCAGCTCGACTTCCAGTGCGTCTACGCCGCGGGCCGCGACGGCTGGGCCGTCGCCAAACTCGAAGACGAGCACAAAGACCTGAGTCCACTCCTCGACATGATCGTCGAGCATATCCCTGCGCCCACGATCCACGAGGGACCTCTGCAGATGCTCGTCGCCGCCATGGACCACAGCGACTACGTGGGCCGCATCGCCGTGGGCCGCATCGTCCGCGGCAGTCTCCGCACCGGCCAGCGCGTGGCCCTCCTGAAGCGCGACGGCAGTAACGTCCAATCCGTGGCGAAACAGCTCTTCGTCTTCAACAATCTCGGCCGCACGGAAGTCGCCGAGATTCAGTGCGGAGACATCTGTGCCGTGGTCGGACTCGAGTCCGTCGACATCGGCGACACGCTCGCCGACGTCGATCATCCCGAGCCGCTGCCCATCATCGACGTCGATGAGCCCACGCTCAGCATGAGCTTTCTCGGCAACAACAGCCCGTTCTTCGGACGCGACGGCAAATACGTGAACGGTCGCCAGATTCGCGAGCGCTTGCTCCGCGAGGCCGAGCGCGACGTCGCGCTGCGTGTCGAAATGGGATCTTCCGCGGAGTCCTTCAAGGTGAGCGGCCGCGGCATCCTGCATCTCTCGATCCTCATGGAGAACATGCGCCGCGAGGGTTTCGAATTCCAGGTGGGCCAGCCGCAGGTGATCTACAAGGAAATCGCCGGCAAGAAGGCGGAGCCCATCGAGGAACTCTCCGTCGACGTCACGAAGGAATACGCGGGCACCGTCATCGAATACGCCGCCACCAGGAAGGGCGAGATGGTCCACATGGAGCAGGGCGAAGAACGCTGCCGGCTCCGCTTTCGGATTCCGAGCCGCGGCCTCATCGGCTTCCGCAGCCGCATGCTCCAGGCCACGGCTGGCGAGATCGTCATGCACCATCGATTCTTCGAGTACGAATACTTCAAGGGCAGCATCCCTCAGCGGCAATCGGGCAGCATCATCAGCCAGGGCACGGGTCCTGCCGCGGGCTTTGCCATCGACGCACTGCAAGATCGCGGGACTTTCTTCATCGAGCCAGGCGATGAGTTGTACGGCGGTCAGATCATCGGCGCGTGCAACAAGGACAGCGATCTGGTGGTCAACGCACAGAAGACGAAGCAGCTGACGAACCTGCGGGCCTCCGGCTCCGACCGCAAGATGAAGATCGCGCCGGCGATCAAGATGAGCATCGAGGAGGCGCTCGAGCACATCAACGACGACGAGTATCTCGAGGTGACGCCCCACCATGTGCGGCTCCGCAAGATCCTCCTCGCAGAGGTCGACCGCCGACGCCACGCCAAGAGCAAGGTCGCCTAGCGCAGCCGGCGCCGCGCCGCGCTCATGCGGGCCTTGCAGTCTGGCGCACGCCGCCCAAGAATCCCTCCATGCGAACGCTCCTCCGCCTGGCCGCCGTGGCGCTGTGCGCCGACCTGGCCCTCTATCTCATCATGACGGCGCTCCCCTTCCGGATCCTCGCCCTCGGCGGGGGCCCCAAGGCGCTTGGACTGATCCCGGCCATGTACGCGGCTCCCTACGCGCTCCTCGTGCTGTTCGGGGGCCGTCTGAGCGACCGTGTGGGCCGGCGCCCGATGATCCGGACCGGGGCGCTGCTGGCGGCGGCAGGCGCCGTCGTGCTCAGCCAGCCACTGGGAATCCGCGCTACCCTCGCTTGTATCCCGATCCTCAGCCTCGGGCTCTCCTTGCTCTGGCCCTCGGTGCAGGCGGGATTCTCCGAGCTGAAGACGCGGCGCGGCCTCTCGAATCAGGTCGGCCTCTACAATCTCAGCTGGAGTTCGGGTAAGGGCCTGGGATTCCTCTGCGGTGGCCTTCTGCTCGTGAGCCACGGCGGGCGCTTCGTCTGCCTGGCGGCGGGGGCGAGCTATCTCGCGGCCGCCATCTTCGTCCCCGAGCTGCCGCCGCCGGCCAATCTCGACGCCGCGGCAGAGGGGGAGCTCGAACTGCCCGACGACGCCCTGCGCGTCGCGTTCCGTCGGGCGGCCTGGATCGCCAACGGGCTGACCTTCGGCATCGGCGCCACCTTCAACCACCATCTCCCCCCGATCCTGGCTGGATTGGGCATGGGCGAACATATCTTCGGCTGGACGCTCGGACTCATCTTCCTGGTGCAGACCCTGAGCTTCGTCATCCTCGCCCGCGCCAGGTCGTGGCACTACCGCCTCAACGGACTCCTCGTCGCACAGCTGGCCACGGCTGCCCTCGCGTTGAGCGTTCCGCGCCTGCATGGCCAGTGGGCCCTCCTGGCCTTGGCTCCCCTCTTGGGGTTAGGACTCGGCTTCGCGTATCAGTCGAGTCTCTACTATTCGCTACATGCGCCGCATGGGCGCGGCAAGTTCGCTGGGGTCCACGAGGCCTCGCTCGGCTTCGCCTCTGCGGCGCTGCCTCTGTTGGGCGGGCTCCTCGCCTCGGCATCGGGGAACACACAGGCTCCGTTCATGGCGGCGGCTGCGGCGGTCGCGATCTCGGCGTTCTACACTGGGTGGAGCATTCGCCGCGCGCGGCGGCGGATCGCGGGACGGGTCAACGCATGAAGCGCGTGAGTGCCAACATCGATCTGGGCGCAACCGCGTTCGGAATCCTGCAGCGGCTTCACGAGGCCGGGCACGACGCCTATGCCGTGGGCGGCGCCGTCCGCGATGCGCGTCTTGGCCTGAGCGCAAAGGAGATCGACATCGCGACCTCGGCCCGGCCGGAGGAAATCCAGACACTCTTCGAGCGCACGCATCCCGTGGGCGAGGCGTTCGGCGTCATCCTCGTGGTGGAGGCTGGCGAGGCCCTCGAAGTGGCGAGCTTCCGCAAGGACGAGGGATATGTCGACGGTCGGCATCCGAGTTCCATCAGCTACGGAAGCTTGGATGACGACGCCCGCCGCCGCGACTTCACGGTCAACGCCCTCTACTACGACGCGCGAACAAAGGAGATCCTCGATCCGGTCGGTGGGCTCGAGGATCTCAAGAGCAAGACCCTGCGCGCCATCGGCGACCCGCACCGTCGCTTCGCCGAGGATCATCTACGGTTGCTCCGCTGCGCGCGCTTCGCGGCCCAGCTCGATTTCGAGATCGAAGAGCTGTGCTGGGACGCCCTCGTCGGCGAGGCCAGCAAGATCCGCAACATCAGCGCCGAACGCATCGGCGCCGAGCTCACGAAGCTGCTCACGGGACCGCGGCCCGGACAGGGCCTTCGCATCCTGCTCTACAGCGGGCTTCTCGACTGCGTCTTGCCGGAGATCGTCGCCATGGTCGGCGTGCGGCAGCCGCCGGAATTCCATCCCGAGGGCGATGTCTTCGTGCACAGCTGCCTTGCCCTGGAAAATCTGGAAAGCCGCACACAGATCTTGGCTTGGGCCGCCCTGCTCCACGACGTCGGCAAGCCGCCGACCTTTCGCGTCGCCGAGCGCATTCGATTCGACGGGCATGTCGGGCGCGGGATGGACATGGCGAAGGAGATTCTGCAGCGTCTGCGCTTCGACAACGAGAGCATCAAACGCATCGTCGAACTCGTGCATCTGCATCTCAAGTTCGCCGACGTTTTCGAGATGCGTGCCTCGACACTGAAGCGCTTTCTGCGCACGGAGCACTTCGACGACCACATGGCGCTGCACCGCGCCGACTGCCTGGCCAGCCACGGAGATCTCTCGCTCCATGACTTCTGCCAGGCGAAGCTGGCGGAGCTCGGCGAGGCAGAACTCCGGCCGCCCCCACTGCTCGGCGGAAGGGATCTGTTGGCCATGGGCTATGAAGCAGGGCCGCTTCTGGGCGAAATCCTGGGCGAAATCGAGACGGCGCAACTCGAGGGAGAGCTTCACGACGAGGCCGCCGCCCGCGCATTCGTCGAAAAACGCTGGCCGCTCTAGTCCGAACTCTCCTCGCGCACGATCGACGCGTCGCAGAATCGCGCGAGGCCATCGATGAGGACATTCCGAGCGCGTTGCAGGGGCTCCTGCCCGCCGTCCGGCGGCGCGAACACGATGACGAGGATTTGGTGACTGTCATCGCGAATGCTCGTGCGGAGGCTGTCGCTGGTGGGGGAACCGAACGCGCCGATCCTGTCAGCCACACAGAGCCGGCCAGCCACGTGGACCTCGTCCTTGCGGATTCCCGGGTAGCTCTCGCCTGGAAATCCGACGCGTAACGAGACGGGCGAACGCTCGATGCACTCGCGGTCGTAGAGTCCCAACGGCAGAAGCGCGCTGAGGGACGCGAGATTCCCCAGATCGACGATGTTGTTGATCCGATAGAGTTCCTGACCGTGCAGCGCGCGCCGGAGCAACGCCTCACTGCTGGGCCGGGTGCGCGTCGGATCGATTCCGAACTCGCGATACAGCCTGCGTGCGGCCGCGACCCCCTCGATCTGGGCCGGGCTCTTCCC
>Ga0214472_10006040_pt1 | contig 12703 bp, 6 predicted proteins | sample RVTome_6_FD_207662 | JGI IMG/M metagenome (GOLD analysis project Ga0214472, IMG submission 207662) | Soil microbial communities from uranium-contaminated site in the Upper Colorado River Basin, Wyoming, United States - RVT140D175 | ecosystem: Environmental > Terrestrial > Soil > Contaminated >... | reverse complement strand
GACTCTGCCGTTTGTGGGCATGTTCATCAGCTTCGAGAAAAAGCACCTTGGTGGGTGGTTGTGCTGGTCACTGGTGATGGTGACGATTCGCGAAAATCTGTTTCTGTTGGTGTTTTGTTGGGGCTTAATTACCCTAGTCCACAAGCGTGATCCGCGCTGGTATGTGCCGCTGTTTCTGATCAGTGCAACGCATTTCTGGGTGGCGAATTTTCTGATGCCCCAAATCTATGCAGGCGGGATTCGTCCTGGCATTGGCGATTATTTTTCCCAGTACGGGCAAAGCCCAAGCGAGATTTTGGCTGCAGTGATCGCCGACCCTGCCTTGCCCCTACGGATGGTGTTTACTTTGGAAAAGGCACGCTATCTCTTGGGTATTTGCCTACCCTTCCTGCTGGTTCTGCCGCTCTTCCGCTGGTGTTGGCTTTTGCCAGCCTTACCAACCTTGGGTGTCATCCTGCTTTCTTCCAACGGCCGCTTGGCCGATCCAAAGCTACATTTTTCGGTGGAAGTGGTCCTCTGGTGCGCAGTTGCCACGCTTCAGTTCCTGAGAGCCCACGAAACCCGTCTGCAAACGCCAGGCTGGCAACGCTTTCTAAAGATCATGGCCCTGCTGCTTATCCTCCACTTCGGCATCGCCTGCACTCGCAACCTGCTGGAGATTTCGAACGGCCTGCGTTCAGAGCGATATCAATCTTTCAAAACCCTTTCTGCCCAAATCCCTCACGAAATCAACCTGGTAGCCCCCCGCTACCTCGCCAACCACCTGGCCTGGCGCAAGCATATCTACTTCCTGGAAGAAACAAACCACAACAACACGTGGCCCAAAATGGACTTGCTCATGCTGGAGACCAAGGATGCAGACAAGGCTCCGCAAAGTTGGCAAATCCAGAGGCAGGAGGGTTCTTTGCTACTCCTCGTGCCAGCAAGCTCAAGGGATTTGGAACCAAATCCCAAAGATCTGTAACGGTTTTTCAAGAAAAGGGTCGATTTTTAACAGTTTTATCAATTTTGTAACGGTTTTTCAGATTTTGAAGCTGTTTGTAATCAAATCTATATGTGTATGTGTTTTATAAGGAAAAGATTGGGTCCAAAGCTACGGTCCAATATGCTCCCAATACCCGCTCAAATCCTCGAAATGGTCCGTATCAAAGAGCAGTTTGCGGAACTTGACCAGGTCGTAGTGGAAGATGCGTTGGTCGTCGTAGACTTCGAAGTGTTGGTTTAAGAGGGTGTAGATGGCAGTGGTGCCGTGTCCCATGGTTGCGGCGTTGCGGAAGCTTAGGGCCTGGAGATCGGCCAGAACTTCCAGGGTGACGACGTGTTTGGCGTTGCGGATGGAAGTATACGCTTTGCGAGCGGCCACCGTGCCCATGCTGACGACGTCCTGGTTGGAGGCGTTGCAGCTAATCGAAAGCGTGCTCACGGGGTTGGCCAGTTGGCGGTTTTCAGCCGTCGTGGACGTGGCCAGGTATTGGGAACCCATGAAGCCCATGGTCAGGCCCACGGTACCGGGAATCAGTTGTTCCGGTAAACCTTCGTTGAGCTTTTTGTCCAGCAGCTTGTTGATGCGGCGCTCTGAGATGTTGCATAGCTCGGCCATGGCGATGCAGAGCATGTCCATGGCAAAACCGATGCTTTGGCCGTGAAAATTGCCGCCGTGGATGACTTTCTTTTTCTCCGGGATGATAATCGGGTTGTCGTTGGAGGAGTTGGCTTCGGTGATGACGGTTCGCTCGGCGAAATCAATGGCTTCGGCAACGGGTGCCAGAATTTGCGGCGTGCAGCGGATTGAGTAAACGTCCTGTACATTCACCGATGTTTCAAAGACCGGTTGATCAGTGGGGCGGCAGCGGCTGATTTCTTCGTGCACACGACTCCGCGGCGTGATATTACGGGAGCCGTGGTAAAGCTTGCGCACAGTGTCGGCGATGGTCAGTTGGCCGGGGTGGGGTTTGACGGCGTGCAGGTCTTCGTCGAAGGCGTCGTCGATGCCGCCGAAGATTTCCATGGCAAAGGCGCCGTTGACGCAGGCGATGTTCAGCAGCTTCTTCGCGCCGAAAATCGCAAAGGCTGCCAGGGCGGTCATGGCGCAGGTGCCGTTGATCAGCGCGATGCCCTCTTTGTAACTGAGGCGAATGGGTTTCAGGCCGCAGTGTTCCAGAACCTTGGCTGTTGGTTGTAACGACCCTTGGTAGAAAACTTCCCCTTCGCCGATGATGGCAAGGGCCATGTGGGCCAGGTGGATCAGATCGCCGGAAGCGCCGACACTGCCGGCTTCGGGGATAAAGGGGGCGATGCCACAGTTAATCATGTCGCGAATCAGCGTTAGCAACTCCTCGCGCACGCCAGAGTAGCCTTTCACCAGTGCGTTGAGGCGGACGGCCAGCACAGCGATAGCCACGTCTTGATCCAGGGGGTCGCCTAGCCCGGCGGCGTGGCTGCGGATCAGGTTGAACTGCAGGGTTTCAATTTCATGCTCGTCGATGATCTTGTTGCACATGGGCCCAAAGGACGTGTTCACGCCATAGATAATGCGTTTCGCGGCAATTTCCTCTTCCAAAAAGGCGCGCGAGGCGTGGCAGCGTCGCAGCGCTTCCGGATCCAGTGTCACGCGCTTTTTTCCGGTGCCGATGGCAACAATATCTTCCACGGTTAAATCAAAACCGTTCAACGCGACGCTAGGGCGGTGATTCATGTCCTGTACTCCAAATGAGGCATCTATGCATTGATAAATGGCGGGATCCGGCAGGTGTTCGAAAAAAAACTTTGAACGGATGACACCAGTTCAAGCCGGGCTGGCAAAACCAAAGCCCTGATTATTCACCAGAATGACCTCGAGGGCAATGCCCGAGATGGACCCGAAGGAGTTGCCGATTGGTAATCGGCCAACCCCAGCAAGGATGCAGAACCCACCCTACGGGTGATGTCGATTATGCATACCCCAAATTCGAACGCAGCCAGCGTTCCATTTCGGTCATGCTCTTGCCTTTGCGGCGGTGGTAATCCTCCACCTGGTCCTTTTCCAGTTTACCCACGTTGAAATACTGCGCTTCGGGATGGGCGAAGTACAAACCGCAGACGGCGGCCGTTGGGGTCATGGCGAAGTTTTCGGTGAGTTGAATGAAGGGATCCTTGTCTAGACCCAGCAGGTGGAAAATCTTCTCTTTCTCGGTGTGATCAGGCTGCGAAGGGTAACCCGGTGCCGGGCGGATGCCGCGATAGCGTTCCTTGATGAGATCCTCGCAGGAAAGCTCCTCGTTGGGAGCATAGCCCCAGAACTCCTTGCGGAAGCGCAGGTGCAGATATTCCGCCAAAGCTTCGGCGAAGCGATCGGCGATGGCTTTGGCCATAATGCTCTGGTAGTCGTCGTGGTCGGCTTCGAAGGCTTTGGTAATCGCGTCCAGGCCAATGCCGGTAGTCACCGCAAAGGCGCCGATGTAGTCCGCTATGCCCGATTCCTTCGGCGCGATGAAATCTGCGAGCGCCATGTTGCGCGCTTCGCCGCTCTTCTCCCGTTGCTGGCGCAGGGTGCAGAGGGTGAGTTCCACGCCGTGACGCGAGGTATCGCTGAAGATTTCGATATCGTCGTCATCAATCGAGTTGGCGGGGAAGATGCCGTAAACGCATTTGGCGCGCAGTTTCTTACCCGCGATGAGTTGATCGATCAGGCGGTTGGCGTCGTCGAAGAGTTTGCGCGCCTCCTCGCCGTATTGCGGATGTTCGAAGATCGCCGGGTATTTTGCCTGCATGCGCCAGGTGTTGAAGAAGGGCGTCCAGTCGATGAAGGGACGCAGCGTTTCCAGGGGGAGATTGTCCAGGGTGAACACTCCCGTCTGGTTGGGCGGTTCGATGCTGCTGAAGTCCAGCGCCAGCTTGTTGGCGCGCGCTTGCTCGATAGATACGCTGCGTTGCTTGGTGGTGCGTTTCGCGTGGTCTTCGCGTACTCCCACATATTCTTCGGCAATTTGCGCTACATAGGTTGCGCGCTCTGTTGTGCCTTTCATCAGGTTCTCCACCACATTCACGCTGCGCGAGGCATCGGCCACATAGATGCAGGCGTTGGCGTAGGCGGGTGCGATTTTTACGGCTGTGTGTACGCGGGAAGTGGCCGCACCGCCGATGAGCAGGGGCAGGGTGACGCCGCGCTCGGTCATCTTCGCAGCCACGTCGATCATCTCGTCCAGGCTGGGAGTGATCAGACCGCTGAGACCCACGATATCCACCTTCTCGGCGATGGCGGTGTCGATGATCTTCTCGGCCGGCACCATCACACCCAGGTCCACGATTTCGTAGTTATTGCAGCCCAGCACCACGCCAACGATATTCTTGCCGATGTCGTGGACGTCGCCCTTTACCGTGGCCATCAGGATTTTGCCATTGTTTTTCGCTACATCGCCGCGTTCAGCCTTTTCCGCTTCCAAATAGGGCAGCAGGTAGGCGACGGCCTTTTTCATAACGCGCGCACTTTTGATCACCTGAGGCAGGAACATTTTCCCTGCGCCGAATAAATCACCGACGGCGTTCATGCCGTCCATCAGGGGACCTTCGATGACGCGAACGGGGGAGACGTACTTTTGACGGGCTTCCTCGGTATCGGTTTCGATGTAGTCCAAGGTTCCGCGAATAAGGGCATGGGTGATGCGTTCTTCCACGGTGCCTTCGCGCCATTCTTCGGATTTGACCTGGGTTTTGCCTTTGCTCTTGGCTTGTTCGGCGTAATCCACCAGGCGCTCGGTGGCGTCTTCGCGGCGATTGAACAGGACGTCTTCCACACGCTCCAGCAGTTCTTTGGGAATCTCCTCATACACTTCTAATTGGCCAGCGTTGACAATGCCCATGTCCATGCCGGCGCGAATGGCGTGGTAGAGGAAGGCGCTGTGCATGGCTTCGCGCACGTGGTTGTTGCCGCGGAAAGCGAAGGAGATGTTGCTGACGCCGCCGGAGACTTTGGCGTGGGGAAGGTGGCGCTTGATCCAGCGGGTGGCTTCGATGAAGTCGATGGCGTAGTTGGCGTGTTCGGCGATGCCGGTGCCGACGGCGAAGATGTTAGGATCGAAGATGATGTCTTGCGGTGGGAAGCCCACTTTCTCGGTCAACAGCTTATACGCCCGTTCGCAAATCTCAATCTTGCGCTCATAGCTATCGGCCTGGCCCTGTTCATCGAAGGCCATGACGACGACGGCGGCGCCGTAGAGCATGATTTTGTTGGCCACTTCCAAAAAGGGTGCTTCGCCTTCCTTGAGGCTGATGGAGTTGACCACGCCTTTGCCCTGAATGCATTTGAGGCCGGCTTCGATGACGGGCCATTTGGAGGAATCCAGCATAATGGGTACACGGGCAATGTCGGGCTCACCGGAGAGGCGCTTGAGGAAGGTTTCCATGGTGGCGGCAGAGTCGATCATGCCCTCGTCCATGTTGACGTCGATAATCTGCGCGCCGTTTTCAACTTGTTGCCGCGCGACACTCATGGCGTTTTCGAAATCGCCCTTTTTGATGAGTTTGGCGAAGGCAGATGAACCGGTGACGTTGGTGCGCTCGCCGATATTGACGAAGTTAGTGTCTTTGCGCAGCAGAAATTGGTCCATGCCACTGAGAGTGAGCAGATGCGACTTTTGCGGGAGCTTGCGCGGTTTGCAATCGGAAACCGCTTCGGCAATGGCGCGGATGTAGTCGGGGTTGGTACCGCAGCAGCCGCCTACCACGTTTAGCAAACCTGCCTTGGCATAAGTGCGCAGGGCTTTGGCCATGCTCTCGATGGTTTCATCGTACTCACCGAAGGCATTGGGTAAGCCAGCATTGGGGTAAAGGCTGATGTAGCAGGAAGCGGAATGGGCCAGTTCTTCCAGGAACGAGCGCATCTGCCAGGGACCTAGTGCGCAGTTGAGACCGACGCAGGTGAGGTGCTGAGCGTGGGAAATGGAAGCCCAGAACGCGGCCGAGGTCTGGCCCGAGAGCGTGCGACCGCTCATGTCCACAATGGTGCTGGAATACATCACCGGGATTTCGATTCCGGTATCCTTAATATAAGATTCGATGGCGAAAAGGGCCGCTTTGCCGTTGAGCGTGTCCAGCATGGTTTCAATCAGCAGAATGTCGGAGCCGCCGTCTACCAGGCCGCGCACCTGTTCGTAGTAGGAGGCCACGAATTGATCGAAGTTGGCCAACCGAAAGCCAGGATCGTTGACGTCGGGGGAGATGGAAAGCGTCTTGTTGGTGGGTCCCAAGCTACCCGCTACCAGCCGCGGTTTATTAGGGTTTTTCCGCGTGAATTCCTGGCAGACTTCGCGGGCTATTTTGGCCGCAGCCACGTTCAGTTCGTACACATCGCCCTGAGTGTTGTAATCCTCCTGGGAAATGGCGGTGCTGTTGAGGGTGTTGGTCTCAATAATGTCGGCACCGGCCTCCAGATAGGCGCGGTGAATTTCCTGGACCACATGTGGTTGGGTGATCGAAAGGATGTCGTTGTTACCCTTCAGGTCGTGGTCGTGATGGGCGTATTTTTCGCCGCGGTATTGGGTTTCGTTGAGTTTGTAGGCTTGAATCATGGTGCCCATGGCACCGTCGATGATGAGGATCTTTTGGTCCAACAGGTCCTGAAATTCACGGATCTTCATGGGAACAACTCCTGAAAAAGGTACGTCACGTTTCTTTTGGGTCAATCACCAGGGGTTCGCGTGCAGTGAATTTCTTAAGGGTTAAGCAAACTCAGACGCATAGAAACAAACGCCTGATTGAAACAAGTTTCCCCGGCATAATCAACCAGATTGCGCAACATTTTGGAATGAGACAACCTAGCAGGTGCTTTTAATGGCTTAATGTAGTTTTTGCGCCATTTTTATTAGGCAATTAGGACGGCACCGGGAAAGGGAGCGCCCCGTATCACGGGGGATTCTCTCATCTGATATCGCGGAAGGATTTCGTCTCTGGATGTGGCGTGCAGGTCCGGACCGCACCGCAGCGCGCTGCGATCCAATCCCTCGCGGTGCGAGGGGGACCTCTATGCCGCGCCGCGCGCAGCGGTCCCCCTGTGTTTGCGGGGACCGCCCCGTGTTGCGGGGCCTTGGAATCCCTCGCGTTGGGAGGAGATCCTTTGCCGCGTCGCGCGTACCAGTCCCCTCGCGCGCAAAGCTTCCCTCTCTTCTTTCTACTTTACTTCTGCCAGCGGAGGAGGAAGGCGAATTGGTCGACGTCGTAGTTGGCCAGGGGTTCGGCGTTTTCGGTGTATTCCACGCGGGTGGCTTCCAAAATGGCTTGGAAGGCTTTGGTGAAGCTCCAGGTGACGCCCAGTTGCGTGCGGTTTAGATCGAAGGCCAGGAGGCCGTCGTTGTCGTAACTGCGGTAGCTGCCCTTCCAGCCGTATTTTTGGTAACTGCCATGCAGACCTATTCCCAAATCCACGCCGTCTTCCTTGTGGAAAGAGGTCTTGTCGAGAAATAGCGGATCGCGATAATCGGTGCGCGTCTCCAGATCGAAGACACCGTAATCGATATCGAAGCCGAACAGGGCATGCAGCTCGCCCGACAATGCGATGTTACCGGTGAATTGATCCAGGTCGAAATCAATGCCTGCTGTTGGATTCTCGGCCGTCACCCAGCGTCCGTTGGCAGAAAGGAAGAGTTTCTTTTCGATGAGTTGGGTCCGTCCCCGAAAGAGAACCACGTCGCGGTCCAGGAAGTCGGTGCGGACCACTGCCTGGTCAGCATCGTCGCGGGAAAAAGTCAGGCTGGCTTGGTGTCCCTTTTTTCGAAATTGAGCGCCAAGTTGAAGACGATCGATATCCCGCTGAAACGCGCCTTCCTGGCCACTGGGCACCACGGTTTCGGCAAGGCTTTGGTCCACACGAATATCCTGGCTGGCTTGGTTGAAGCCTGCCCAGAAGCGGAAATTAGCCAGGCGCGTGGTGCCGATTTGCAAATCCAATACGTCTTCCTCGCGGTCCAGGCGCGTCTCGGCTGTGATTTGCTCGCGAATGTCGCGTGGATCACCGTTGCTGAATGTAACGCTGTCGAGGTATAGGGTGTCCAGCAAGGCATTGCCGTCCAACTCCAGGTTGCGACGCATGACCCCCGCGCTGGCTTCAAAGCCTGGCGAGAAGTTCCACTCAGCTTTGACATCGCCGCGCCAGGAAGGTGCTTGGGTGCGGGTGCGTAGGGTTTCGTTGCCGCTGGTGAAGAAACGGTTGATGCGGAAGGATGCGAAGGTCCCACTAAACACGGCATCTTCGCGCAACTCAGATTCAGGATCGATATCCACGTAATTGGCCAAAAAGCTCAGCGTTTCGTTGGCAAACACCCGTAGCCGCGCGTCCAACACCTGTGTGCTGGCGTCAATGTTGGTGTTGCCCTCCAAATCCTCCAGAAAAATGTCCTGACCCAAAATGGGCCGCGTGCTGTTGCCAGCCAGCATCGCTGCTGTCCGGGTTTCGTCGCTTTCCAGGTCGCGCCAGCCGTAGACCACTTCGGCATCCAGGCGCGTATCGACGTACTTCAACCCAGCGCGGAATTCGGTTTCCTTCTCGTCCAGACGCGATTGCAGTTGGAATTCATCGCCGCCTAGGTGATAGCTAGTGCTGGCGGGCCCGTCATAGGTGTTCCAGCGGAAGCCCAGGATGGGGCGCAGCTTGGCTCGGGGTAGGAATTCCAGTGAAAGCTCGCCCCACTCGCGACTGCGATCCGTCGTGTGTTGGCGCAAAAGCCAGGGATTGTTGGTGGATTGGATGGCGGCTTGGGATGGGTTTTCGGCAAGGAGGGCGTTGAAATGATCGGCTTGGGAGATTTCCAGGCGCAGCCGGTACCAGGCGGCCTTGTCTGCCTGAAGGTCAAAGCGCCCATGGGGTGTGGCCCCAAAGCCGGAGGCGTTGACGCGCAGTCGGTCGAAAAACGACGGTTCCCCATCGTGCCGTGTCCATTGGAAAGAGAAGGCCCGCAGCAGCAAACCTTCATCTTCATTCACCTGGCTGCGGTAGATATCCGAGTTGCCCTGCAGATCTTGCGATTGAAAACCCACTTCAACTTGAGCGGTGGATGATTGCGCCAAAGAGGGAAGGGCAAGGCATATCCAAGTCAGGGTGGAGATAAAACCGAAAGTTCGCATCATGGTTCCTCTCCTATTTCAACAGCAGTGGTGAGCGGGAAGACCCGTGCACGGCGGTATGGCAGGTGGTGCAGTTCTGGTAGCGCGCTGCACGCAGGTTGTGGGTTGCTGGCGGTTGCGAGCCAAAGGTCGTGGCAGGCAGCGTGCTGTGGCATTCAAGGCAGAGCTGGCTCACGTTGGCGCGCAGGAGTTGTCGTGGGTTCGAGGATCCATGGGATTCGTGGCAACTCATGCAATCACCGGCAAAGCCGCTGACGTGGGAGAACACGAAGGGACCGCGCGTATGGGTGTGGCAACTTTCGCAGGTTTCCTGAATCGAGCCCAGTTGAAAACCTTTCTCGCCGCGAGCACCGTGTGGGTTGTGGCAACTGCTGCAGGACATGGCGCCGTGCTGCAGTTTGTGGGTGAAGGGTTTGTCTAGCTGGGATTCGAGGTCCTGGTGACAGGAGAGACAGAGATCCGTCTCTTTCCGTGCCAGAAGGGGAAATTCGGGGCGATGTTTGGCCTTGTGAATTGCGTGGCAATCCGAGCAGGCAACCCCAGCCGTGGCATGCATGTTCCCGCCTGGTTGTCGCTGATGCAGATCGCTGGCGTGGCAGCTGTTGCAGGCTTTCATGGCTTCCAGACCCAGACCGTTGCTGATATTGCCCACATCCGGGTCGTCGAGGTGTTCGGCAGTCACGCCGTGGCAACTGATACAGTTCACCTGCATTTGCCGGGTGTGCACCGTCAGGTTCAGCACATCGTTCACATCCTCATGACAATCCAGACATTCCTCGCTGGCGGCCATGGTGTCTTTGACTTCCTTCTCGTCATCTTCGACCCAGACTGCCGCGCTCAGACACCAAACTGCGAAGAGCAGCATAGAGACTCGAAATACGCTCATGGCACCTGCTTCCCTGAAGAATTCACCATTCCATCACCCCAAACTCTGTTTTATTTAGCGTGCGTGCGATCTGCCGACCGAGAACTCGCGGGCTTCCGCGTGGCAGGCACCGCAGGCTTCGCCGAATGGCGCGGTGTTCACGAAGGCGTGGGCCGAAGCATCCACGGAATCATGACAGCCGATGCAGGCAGAGGTATTGGGCGGGATGGGATTGATGAATTCGTTGGCGTCCAGAGTGGCCAAGCGGCTGGGAACAGGTATGTTGTAACTATCGTCCACATGGCAGGCATTGCAGTTGCGGAGATCGCCGGGATACAACACTTCGTTGTAATTGTTTTCAGAACCGCGGAAACCAAACAAGGTGTAGTCGCGGGTGAGTTCCTCGCCGGTGTGGATGCGGTGGATCATATGTTTAAAGTCGATTGAACGTGGTGGCCCCTGGTCGGCTGGCCTAACCGGAGAGTCATCCGCTTGGGTCTGGTGACACATGACGCAATAGTCCGTGTTGTGGCGGTTGGCACCGTGGAAGTTCAGGTCGTTATGGCAACTTTCACATTTGGCATCGGAGACGATGGCGCGTCGTGGTTCAAGCGGGGAATCGCCGATGGGGAAGTAGAAAACGGGATTCTCGGCCGTTTCGCGGAAACTGACCGTCTCCTCGCCCATGACCAAAGGAACGGTCCGGTTTGCCTCGAGGCCGGCTGCAAAACTTCCTGCCGCGTTCTCGGGAAGCGTTCCGGCAAAGGTGTAGGCATAGGTGCCATCGTCCTGGGCTGTCGCACTTAAAGCGCTTTCATTCAGCCGGAAATTGTAGTCGCTGGTTGGGCCGGCAATGTTGAAGGTTAAAGAACCGAGATCCGACAATGGTGTCACATTGCCCGAATTGTTGGTGACGCTAAAGGTTACGGTAGGCCTTGCGCCTGGCATTGCATTAGTGACATTCAGAATCTCGAGCACAATGCCTTCCAGTTGCGCAGACTCACTTGGAATGGTGTGCGCGCCGGCAATGGATGCATCGAACTCGAACTCGCCAACCGGGGCGTGGCAGGAGGCGCAGGCCTCGTCGTCGGTCGCTGGGCCTGCTTCGTGGCCGGCGCCGGTGACCCAGTTCACATCGTCGTGACACGAGCCGCATGAGTCGCGGCTGGGATGGGCAAGGTGGTTCATTCCCTGGGAAGCTTCGGCGGTGTGGCAACTCTCGCAATTGCGGATGTCCTGAGGATAAACCACGTGGGAATAGTCATGCACCGACTGGCGAAAGCCGATAATCTGATAAGGCTGGCCTGCGCGCACGCTGGGTAAATTTTCACCCATGTGAATCTTGTGAACCATGACCGCCATATCGACACTGTTGCCTGTGTCGGGATCCACCGATTGTGGGTTGTGGCATGTAACGCACAACTTCACTTCCTGACGCTGGCCGCCGTGGAGCGCCAGCGGATCGTGACAGTTGTTGCAGGTAGCCGTTGTAGTCGCATCCCACATCTCCACAATCGCTTCGCCATCCGGACGGAAATCCTCTACCAGATTGGCGATGTAATTTTTGCCTGCGATTTCTTCGGTGTTGCGGAGGGCGTAAATCGCTACCGAATGGGTCGCGTCTCTCGGAAAATCCGCGGGAAGTTGGAGACCGAATTTATAGTGGACTTCCCCAAGGGCCAAGTCGGTAAATCGACCGCCGCTATCGGTACTGGCCTGGTCTGAAAAATCTCCCGTGATCGGACTGGTCTGGCGCCGCGTGGTATACGCCGTATATTTTCGCGTGGTGCCATCGAAACGCGCCAGAATAAAGCTGATGGAGATAGCACCTGGTGTCTCAATGCCTGCGCGATCCAGCGGTTTACCCAAGTCATCGGTGAGGCGCAGGGTTACCTCCGGCTTAAGATCGCTGGGGATCTCAATCTTAGTTATCGCAAGATTGAGCCCAGGGCGCACGTAATTGAGCGTCTTGGCCGACATGAAGTTTTCCTTCCAGGTGGTTCCGAAAGGGTCTGACCAAAAGGTTTTGGGTGCTTGTTGCGCAAAAACAGCCAAAACGAAAGGTGTCGCAATGCACGCGGCAATGCTGAAATGCTTCCGAGAAATCATATGCCCTTCCTCAAGAGGAAATTTGGGTCTTTTTGGCTGGCATTTTTAAAAGGAACAAGCTCACGCCAAGCACGGAATACATAGATTGAAAGAATGGTGCATTGTCATGTGAGAGCTATGCTAGTCAGTCTATCGGCGGTTGAGAAAAAAATTCAAGCATTTTATTTGTTAAATCGAAGTGCTTTTTCTAAATGGTTGTAAATAGAGAGATTATTTTTTTAAAAGCTTTTGGAAAAAAAGTTTTTGTCAGGTTTAAAAGAATGGTGCTAGCATGTAAACTAGCCAGCCAAAGCTAAAATTATTTCAATTCATTTATTCATCATTTTTTGGAGATTGAGGTGGATCATGAAGATCTTTGGATTTTTCATGGCGGTCTTGCTTATGGCGATTGCTTTGCCTGTAAAAGCAGAAGATGGCGGCGAATTGTTTAAGGCGCAGAAATGCGTAAAATGTCACAGTATCGACTCTCAGGGAATCGAGGCGGTTGCCGATAAAGAGCCCGAAAAGGTGCATGACCTTTCGAATGCCGGTGCAACAGCCGGAACGGCAGAAGAAATAAAGGCTTTTATGCTGCGGGAGTCTGAGAAGAACGGCAAGAAGCACAAAAGCAAATTCAAAGGAACCGAGGAAGAACTT
>Ga0214472_10006039_pt1 | contig 12704 bp, 10 predicted proteins | sample RVTome_6_FD_207662 | JGI IMG/M metagenome (GOLD analysis project Ga0214472, IMG submission 207662) | Soil microbial communities from uranium-contaminated site in the Upper Colorado River Basin, Wyoming, United States - RVT140D175 | ecosystem: Environmental > Terrestrial > Soil > Contaminated >... | reverse complement strand
TCGGACGGGGGGCCGGCTTCCTGCTGATCGCGCTGCTCATCGGCTACCTGGCCTTCTCGCTGATCGCCGACCAGAAGCGCCAGGGGCCGACCGCGGAAATGCACAAGGCGGAAGGCGAAATCGTTGAGGCACACTATGGGCTGGTGCTCGGGCTTGCCATTGCTGCCGCAGGGCTTGTGGGCGTGGTGGTTGGTGCCAATCTCCTGGTCACCGGGGCGGTTTCACTCGCCCGGTCATTCGGGGTCAGCGATGCTGTCATCGGCCTGACGATTGTCGCCGTCGGCACGAGCCTGCCTGAGCTCGCCACATCGGTGGTTGCCGCCTATCGCAAGCGGGCGGACGTCGCCCTCGGCAATATCATCGGATCAAACATCTTCAATATTCTCGGCATCCTCGGCATCACGGCGCTGGTGCATCCCTTCAGCATCCGGGGAGATGTTTCGGCAGAAGCGATGGCAGGAGACCAGCCCGTGAGCATCATTTCTACCGTCGATGCCGGCGCGCTGGTCCTGTCGGCTGGCCTGCTCATCCTATTTGCGATGACCGGCCGCAAGATCGCCCGCTGGGAAGGCGGGGTCCTTCTTTTCGGCTACCTCGTCTACATGGGCCTGACCTTCAACCTCATTCCCTCAATAGACCTGGTCCCCAATGGCTGATGAATCGATCTACAAGGGCCTTGGCCAGCTGGGGCAGCCGAGTGCCATTCCCGCGTCACCCGAAGCCGCCAAGCTTGAACGTGTGCCCAACCCGCATGCCGGAACGCTGTACCTGACGCGGTTTGTGGCGCCCGAGTTCACTTCGCTTTGCCCGGTCACCGGCCAGCCCGATTTCGCGCATCTCGTCCTCGACTATGCGCCCGGCGACTGGCTGGTCGAGTCCAAGAGCCTGAAGCTTTACCTGACGAGCTTCCGCAACCACGGCGCCTTCCATGAGGACTGTACCGTCTCGATCGGCAAGCGCGTGTTCGAGTTCACCAATGCCCGCTGGTTGCGGATTTCTGGCTACTGGTATCCGCGCGGCGGTATTCCGATTGACGTGTTCTGGCAGTCCGGCGCCGTGCCAGACGGGCTCTACGTCCCGGATACCGGCGTTGCCCCCTACCGCGGGCGCGGCTGATCAATCGGGCGACCAGCGCTGAATGCGCTCGGAGATGTCCGCGCGCACGCGTTCAGGCGTCGGCGCCTTCGCGGTGCCGATATGGACAAAGCCCGCCACACGTTCTGTCTCGTGCAGGGCGAGCAATACGCCGGCGTCCTTGTCATAGGCGGGCCATTCGGTGAGCCAGACGCCGGCCCAGCCGCTGGCATTGGCGGCCAGGAGCAGGTTGTAACAGACGGCGCCGGCAGAAAGCTCCTGTTCCCAGACTGGCGTGCGACCATCGTCCACCGGGCTTGAGATGACAGCCACCACGACCGGCGCGCGCGACATGGATTTTGCCGTTTCTTCGATCTGGGCCTCAGGCGCGCTGCGCGTGCGCAGGAGCGCTGCAAGCTCGGCCCCGAACCTCGCCCGAGCGTCGCCTTCAAAAACAATGAACCGCCACGGTCCCAATTTCCGGTGATCTGGAACGCGCGCCGCGATGTGGAGCAATTCATCCAGTTCTGCTCCCGCAGGACCGGGCGCGCCCAGCAGGAGTTTGTTGGCGGACCTGCGCAGCGCCAGTAGGGCGCGTGCATCAGCACTCGGACGGGCGCCGGCGAGGGGCGCATCGCGAAGCGGAGGCGGCGGAAATCGTTTGGTCATGACTATCCGCCTTAATGCGATGATCGGAGGAGGAGAAGCATGATTTATTTTTCCAACTGGCTTGCCGGCTGCAGACATCCGCCCTACTTTCGCCACAAGTGAACAGTGTTCACTTTATAAACACCGATTGGAGGCGTAGGCTTGTCGCAGCCGCTGGAACTGGAAACTTCCCCGGCCGAACGCCGCCGCCAGAAGGTTCGCGGCGCGATCCTTGAGGCTGCGGAGCGTGTGTTCTCAACTGAGGGTGAAGCCGGACTGTCCATTCGCCGGCTGGCCGAGGAAATCGACTACTCGCCGTCCGCAATCTACAAGTATTTCGGGTCGAAAGAGGAACTCGTTGACGAATTGAAGGAAGCCTTCTTCAGCCGGCTGATGCAAAGCGTTGACCGGGCGGCGCTTCAGACCCTGACGTTCGATCAGCGGATCCGGCGTTGCTTTTCCACCTATATCGAAGTCGCCGCCGAGCGCCCTCACCACTATCTTGCGGCCTTCTCCTCACTCGGCGCGAGCGCGCCGCTTGGCGCCGCCGATGATGACTGGTCAACGTTTCAGAAGTCCAACAAGGGGCAGGCCTTCGGAATGGTCGTTGCGTTGCTCCAGGAAGGCCAGGACAAGGGCGTTTTCGATCCGTCGCTGAACCCGTTTCTGGCCGCCAAATCGCTCTGGGCTTCGATGCATGGCCTCGCGCAATTGCTGATCCACCTACCGGGGTTCCCGGCGATGATGCCGGACCCGTCGAAGAATGTGTCGGTCAAGGAATTCACGGCATTTCATGTCGGACTGATGGTCAGGAGCCTCCAGCCCGCAACTCAAACCCGGGGCAACAACGAGAACCCAGATGTCTGATCCGGACTACCAACTCGCCGATCAATACCGGGAATACCGGCCGTCCCTGATGAAGGGACTGATCTTCATCGTTGTCCTGGCGCTTGTCATTGCAGGCTTCCTGTTCGCGGCGTTTGCCATGCGCAGCGCAGAGGGGCCGAAGGTGGCGACCGCCGAACCGGAGCCGCTGACCGTCGAAGTCGTCGAGGTGACCCTCATTGACACGTTCGAACTTGAGGAGACGTTTTCCGGACTGGCGCAGGCGCAACGCACAAGCCAGCTCGGGTTCCCGGGCGGCGGGCGCGTTGAGGCCGTCGCGGTTCGCGTTGGTGACAGCGTAAAGGCGGGCGACACGCTCGCCAAGCTCGATACGCGCGCCCTGCGGGCCCAACTCGCAGCATCGGAAGCGGTCGTGGCAGAAGCCCGTGCAGCTTACCAATTGGCGCTCGATACCGTTGAGCGGCAGCGCACGTTGCAGGTTCAGGGACACGTTTCGGCGCAGCGCGTGGACGAAGCCGAAGCGCAGGCTGCCACTGCGTCGGCCCGCATCGATGCCGCTAAGGCGCAGGCTGATACGCTCCGTGTCCAGATTGACCTGGCCCGTATAACAGCGCCGTATGACGGCGTCGTCACCACGCGCTTCGCTGACGAAGGCGCCATCGCAGGCCCGGGCCAGCCGCTGATCGAGCTCATGGAGGCTGGCCATCTTGAAGCCCAGATCGGGGTGCCCGCCAACGTGGCGGGCGAACTCGAACCTGGCAAGTCGTACACGCTGGTCGCGGACTCAGGGCCGGTGGAAGCCAGACTGCGCAGCATGACCGGCATCGTCAACGCATCGCAGCGCACGGTCGCTGCAGTCTTTGACATCGACGACGCCACCGCTGTACCGGCCGGCAGCATTGTCCGACTGGCAATGCCGCGTACTATCGATGAAGGCGGCTTCTGGGTTCCGATCAAGGCGCTCACCAGCGCGACCCGCGGACTCTGGACCGTCTATGTGGCAGTCCCGGACGGAACCGGCTCGCGCGCCGAAGCGCGGATCGTCGAGATGGTGCACTCGTCCGGTGACCGGGCCTTTGTGCGCGGTCCGATGCAGCCTGGCGACCGGATCATCGTGGACGGCCTGCAAAGGATTACGCCCGGCGTACCTGTCACGCCAATCGATTCCCAGCGCGCCTCCACAGATCACGAAGGTTAAGGAAGAGCACGGCCCATGCGTACGCTGTTTTTCCGGCTCCCGCGCCTGACGATCCTCGCCATATTGGTCGTGCTGCTCGGTGGGGCCGGCGCGCTTCTCACCCTCGGCCGCCAGGAAGACCCGACGCTTGTCGAGCGTTTCGGCCTTGTTGTGGTGACCCTTCCCGGCGCGGATGCCGAGCGGATGGAAGCCCTGATTGCGGAGCCGCTTGAGGCGGCACTGATGGAACTGCCGGAGATCGAGCAGGTAGATACATCCGCGCGCAACTCCGTGGTTCAGGTCAGCATCGACATCCGCGACGATCTGAACGCGACAGAAGTCGATAATGCCTGGACCCTCGTGCGCGAACAGGTGGCCAAGGCCGAGCAGTCGTTTCCGCCGGAAGCGTCGCGGAGTGAGATCACCCGGTTCTATATCGGCGCAAGTACCATGGTGGCGTCACTGACATGGACCGGGGAAGGCGATGCGCCGCTTGCGGTCATGCGCCGTCTCGGACTCGATCTGCAGGACGCGTTCCAGCGCCTCGACGGTACCGAGCTGACAGAGACGTTCGGCATGCCGGTGGAAGAAGTCCGCGTTGTCGTTGATGGTGACCGGCTTTCGGCTGCAGGCGTCAACCTTGCATCAGCGGCGAGCGCCATCGCCGCAGCGGACTCCAAGTCTCCGGCCGGGCGTCTGCGTACGGATGGCGGCACAATCGGCGTCGAAGTCGGCGGCGAGCTAGACGGGATAGCGCGCGTTCGCGCCGTGCCGATCCTGCAGACTCCCGGCGGCTCCGTCCTTCGGGTCGGAGATGTCGCGACGGTCATCAAGGGCTATGAAGACCCGCCGACGAGCATGGCGTTCGAAAACAGCCAGCGGTCCGTACTGGTTGCCGCCTACATCTCGACCAACCAGCGTGTCGACCATTGGGCCGGTACGGCGCGGGATATTGTTTCCGAATTCGCACGAGGCGTCCCGCCCGGCATCAAGGTCGAAATCGTGTTTGACCAGAGCGGCTATACAAGTTCCCGGCTGAACGGCCTCGCCCAAAATCTCGGCTATTCGGCATTGATCGTGTTTGGCGTGCTGTTCTTCACGATGGGTTGGCGGTCCGCCATTGTCTGCGGCACGGCCATGCCGCTCACCGTTGCGCTCGTGCTGATCCTGTTCAACGTGTTTGGCTACCCGCTGCACCAGATGTCCGTGACCGGACTGGTGATCTCGCTGGGCCTTCTGATCGACAATGCCATCGTCGTTGTGGACGACATCGACCAGTGGCGGGCGAAAGGCATGTCCCGGATCGAAGCGATCGACCGTAGCCTGAAGCACTTGTTTGCCCCGCTCGCCGCGTCAACGCTGACCACGGCGCTGGCGTTCGCGCCGATCGCCATGCTGCCCGGATCCGCCGGTGAGTTCGTGGGCATGATCGGCCTTTCGGTGATCTATTCGATTGTCGCGTCGTTTGTGCTGTCAGTGACGCTGGTGCCGGCGCTCGCGGGATGGTTCGACCGGACCCGCGGATGGGAGAAGGGCGAAGCGCGCCGGCCTCGCCGCTGGTGGCGCGATGGCGTATCGGTCGACTTCATCTCGGACGGCTACCGCGCAACGGTCGAAGCCGTTCTGCGTTTCCCGCCGATTGGCATTCTGATCTGTGTCGTTCCGGCCATCATGGGCCTGATGCTCATGACCAGACTGCCGCAGCAATTCTTCCCGCAAACGGAGCGCGATCAGTTCCAGCTGACCCTCAACCTGACCTCTGAATCGGATCTCGCTGACACCAAAGCGGTTACAGAGCGCGCAACCGAACTCATCATGCAGAATGAAGGTGTAAAGTCGGTCACCTGGGTGCTCGGCGAGCCCTCGCCGCGCGTCTACTACAATTCGTTCAACAATACGCGCGGCGTGGAAGGCTTTGCCAACGGCTGGGTCCAACTCGACGGAAACCAGCGTACACGGCAGATCGTTGACGATGTGCAGCGACAGATCCGCAGGGAATTTCCCGACGCCCGGTTCCTTGCGCTCCCGTTCGAGCAGGGACCGCCGGCCGATGCGCCGATTGAACTTATCCTGCGCGGGCCGGACCTCGAAGTCCTGAACCGGCTTGGCAATGAAGTCCGCACGATCCTCACCCAGACACCGGGCATCACCTACGCCCTCGCCTCGCTTGAAATGGGTGCGCCGACGCTTCGTTTGCAGGCAGATGAATCGGCGACCAACTTCGCCGGAAGCCGTCTCGTTGAACTGGCCGCCAGCATCAATTCCGAACTCGAAGGCATCCGCGCCGGATCGGTGCTCGAAGGCACCGAAGAGCTTCCGGTGCGCATCATTTCGTCCGACACCCGGCGCACTTCGTTGAGCGATCTTCAAGGAAAGACCATCGGCGCATCGCCCGGTGACACCGGCACGCCGCTCTCGGCACTGGGCGCCATGGAACTGATACCGAAGACATCGATCATTTCGCGCCGTGACGGCCTGCGGACCAACCAGATACTGGCTTACCTCGATCCCTATACATTGCCGGCGCCGAGCCTGGAGCAGTTCCAGGAACGCCTCGCGGCGAGTGAGTTCCGCCTCCCGTCCGGGTATGACATGCTGGTGGGCGGCGAAGCGGAAAACTCCGGGGACGCTGTGGGCAACCTCGCCGCCGTTGGCATTCCGCTGATGCTTGTGATGGCGGGCGCTGTGATGCTCGTGTTCAACTCCTTCCGCATGATGCTGTTGATCATGACCACCGGCTTTTTGTCCGTGTGCTTCGCATTCTTCGGCGTCTGGTTGTTCAATCTGCCCTTCGGCTTCAATGCCATTATCGGCAGCCTTGGTCTCTTCGGCATTGCCATCAACGGCACGATTGTCGTGCTGTCCCTGCTCAGGGGAAGTCCCGGCGCGATGGCCGACGATGTGATGGCTCAGCGCGAAGTGGTGATGGACGCCACGCGCCACATCATTGCGACCACCCTGACAACGATGGGGGGATTCGTGCCGATCCTGCTTTCCGGAGATGCGTTCTGGATGCCGCTCGCGGCCGGCATCGCGGGCGGAGTGGGAGGCTCTGCGCTTCTCGCGCTCTATTTCACGCCCGCCGTGTTCCGCCTGTCGACCATGCGCTTGTTCCAGCGGAATCCGGGCCGGAATCCCTCTGGCTACGCACATGCAGAGTGAGAACGCCGCTCATTCAATGCTCCGCAATTGAAATTCCCGAAATGCGGCGCCATCTAGACCGGAAGAACCCCGCCAGGAGGCCAACTTGATCGACAATCCTGACATTGGCGCCCCGGCGCCGGCTTGGAAACGCCTCAGATTTGAAGCAACCGCAGCCGCGGCTGAAGAGCCTTCCCTCTCAAGCTATCTCAGCGCGGCAGTCCTTACCCACGCGACGCTCGGGCAGGCCCTGTCTTATCACCTCGCCGAAAAGCTCGCGAGTCCGGCGATGGCGACCCAGCAGGTGCGCCATGTGATTTCGGGCATCTATGACGGCGCGCAGGAACTGGTGGCAATGGCCGAAGCCGACATGCAGGCCGTGCTGGAGCGCGATCCCGCCTGCCGCGGCATGTTGCAGCCCTTCCTCTTCTTCAAGGGCTATCTGGCCCTGCAGACCCACCGCGTGGCACACCAGCTCTGGCGGCAGGGCCGCGAAACGCTCGCCTTCCACTTCCAGAGCCGCGCGTCCGAACTGTTCGGCGTCGACATCCACCCTGCGGCTCGCATCGGCCGGGGCGTGATGCTCGACCATGCGTCCGGCATCACGATCGGTGAAACGGCGGTTGTGGGCGACGGATGTTCGCTGCTGCACGGCGTGACCCTGGGCGGCACCGGCAAGGAAGTCGGCGATCGCCACCCGAAAATCGGCCGCGGCGTGCTGCTGTCGGTTGGCGCCAAGATCCTCGGCAACATCACGGTCGGCGACGAAGCGAAAGTCGCGGCCGGGAGCGTCGTGCTCAAGGACGTGCCGGCCCATTGCACCGTGGCTGGCGTACCGGCCAAGGTGGTCGGCGGTCCGAGCTGCTGCCAGCCGGCCCAGACGATGGACCAGGGCATTCCGGATCAGGCCAGCACTTAACAGTCACCTTGCAGCCCGGCACTTTGCGCAACCGTGCAAAGCGTCTAGTCTTGCTGCGTGTTGATTTGGCTCAGGAATTCCCATGATAAACAAAGAAGAAACCTTGCGCCTTGAGGCCTACCTCAAGGAGAAGCTGCATCCGGGCCTGCGCCTGCTCGCCCGCGACAAGGCGAATGATTCGCTCGAAGTGTATCTCGGTGCGGAATTCCTTGCCGTCGTCTACAAGGACGAAGACGAAGGCGAGACATCCTACCAGTTCATGATGACCGTCCTGAAGGAAGACATCATGGGCGGCTGAGCCGTCAGCCCGCTTCGCGGTACGCCGCGCGCCGCAACCGATCATTGATGGCCTCACCGAGTCCGGTCTCCGGGATCGGCGCGACTGCGATGCGCGGAAAGCGCGCGTCGAGCGCTCGGAGCATGGCGAACAGTTTCGAGGCGGCTTCCACAAGGTCGCCCGAAGGCGAGAGGTTCAGGCCTCCTGCCACAGAAGGCCCGAAGGCAAGAAAGCCTTCGCCGTCTTCCGGCGCGTCGGCATTCAGCCGGAGGCGGGCCTTGGGCGCGTAGTGCGATTTCAGCTGGCCCGGCGCATTGATCGCGTTCGGATCCTCGTGACTTCGGATGGGCCGCCCCAAGGTTACCTCAAGGAGGGGTGTCGGCACACCGCCCGGACGCAAGAGAACAGGCGTCTCGCCGATAAAGCCGAGGATCGTGGATTCCATGCCGACTTCGCACGGACCACCATCCAGGATGAGGTCGATCCGCTCGCCCAGATCGGCGGCGACATGCTCGGCCCGTGTCGGGCTGACATGACCCGACAGGTTGGCAGACGGGGCGACCAGCGGGCGCCCGAAGGCAGTGATCAGGGACCGCGCCGCCAGATGCGCCGGCCAGCGGATGGCGAGCGTGTCGAGGCCCGCGCGCGCCAGATCGGAAACCTGTCCGCCGGGCGCTGCAGGCAGCACGAGTGTGAGAGGTCCTGGCCAGAACGCGCGGGCGCACGTTCTCGCGGCGTCGGAGAATACGGCTTCTGCCTCCGCCATCTCCCAGGACGCCACATGGGCGATCAAAGGATTGAAGCGCGGGCGCCCCTTGGCCTCATAGATCCGGGCTACGGCTTCAGGATTGGAGGCGTCCGCTGCGAGCCCGTAAACGGTCTCGGTAGGGATGGCGACAAGGCCCCCGCCGCTGAGAATCTCGGCGGCAAGGGCAATCGTTTCGGGCAGGATGGGTACAACGGGCGCGGTCATGCGCTCGCCATACCACCGCGGCGGGCACGTACAAACCGGACGTTCAGTCCTTGCGCGTTGCCCGGCCCGAAATGGTGACATCCACCTTGTCGGCAACCCAATTGGAGCCGGCATCAGATTTCTGGCCAAGGTCAAGGTCCTTGCGGGAGAAGACCGCCGAGCCCTCGAGTTCAGCCTGGTCGCCGTCAATAACGAGCGAGAACCTGAGCGGCACGCTCACAGGCTTGCCTTTCACGGTCAGCGTCGCGGTCGCCGTATAATCACCACCTTCGGGCTTGAAGTCAGTCAGCTCGACAGTCGCCTCGGGAAAGGCCGCCATGTTGAACCACTCGCTGCCTTTGAGCGTGTCGTCATAAAGCTTTTTGCCCGTTGTGGCGGAGCGGGTATCGACCGAGACGATCACATGCGATCCGACAAGGTCTTCGGGAAAGAACGCGACTTCGGCCGACCATTTCCCGAATTCCCCTTCGAAGGGCTTGCCTTCGTGCAGCCCCGAGAATGCGATCCGCGAGGCGCCATGGTCGACAACCCAGTTCGCCTCGATAGCGGAAGGTTGCGCGGCGGCGGGTGCCGGCGCCGGGCGGGATGATCCCCCGCCGAGCAACGGCGCGGCCGCGATCGCGGCGAACACGGCGAGGCTTGCGCCAAAAGCGAACATCGCGCCGCGCGGCGGAAGGGCAGGCGGCGCAGCCTTTCCGAAAAGAACCGGAATCATGCGTTTCAACACTCCGTCTTCAGCGCCGAACTCGTGCTTCAGCGCGCCGGCGACATGCAACCCGAGCAGGCCGATGATCAGCCAGGCACTCTTGCTGTGCAGGTTTTCGACGAAATCATACAGGCTTTCGCCAATCAGGCCTTCGGTGAACGGCAGGTGCGGCCAGCTTACGGCGCCGTACAGGACCGTCGAGATCTGGAATGGCGACACCGACACCATGAACCAGCCGGCAAGCGGAACAGCGATCATCAGGGTATAAAAAGCAACGTGCACAGCGTGCGACGCTGTTTTCTCCAATGCCGGCATCCCTTCGGGCAGAGGTGGCGGCGGATTGGCAAACCGCCAGGCGAGCCGCGAAAGCGCCAGGAACAGAATGGTGATCCCGATCGATTTATGGAGCTGGAAGCGGGCCTCGTTATCCTCCATGTTCCAGCCAAGCCAGATCATGAACAGGATGAGCGTCGCCATCGCCCAATGAAGGGCGATGGCGACAGCCGTGTAGCGGGACGAAGTTTCAGACGGCACGCTTCTCAACCGGCCACTTCGAGGAATTCGGTCTCGATGATCACGTCAACATCATCGCCGATGAATTCCAGGTTGCCTGTCATGCCGAAATCCGAACGTTTCAGGGTCGTCTTGGCCGAGAAGCCAATACGGTCCTGATCCGGCGTCCAGGGCAGTTGGGCCACGCCGTTATAGGTGACGTCGAGCGTGACCGGCTTCGTCACACCGAGGAAGGTGAGGTCGCCCGTGACCGTGCCCGTGGTCGGGCTGGTCTGGGTCGCGCTGGTCGACTTGAATGTGATCTGCGGGTGGGCGGTCGCATTGAACCATGTCGGGTTCTTGCCGAGGTCGTCATTCCAGGATGCGAAAGGACTGTCCGCATGGGTGCCCTTGTAATCGCCCGAAAAGTCCGTTTCGACCGACAGCGGGTCGATGGTCACTTCAACCGAGTTGGCCGCAAGGTCGTCCGGATTGAAAGCCAGGGTGGCGGCAACTGTCTTGAAACGTGCGGTGTAGTTCGAAAGGCCAAGGTGCTTCACGCGCCATGTGACCGACGTATGATAGGGATCTGCTTCGTAGGTCGCAGCGGCGCCATAGGCGACTTCGGCAACCGGCGCGGCTTCTGTGGCCACAACTTCTTCAGCCGGTGCTGCGGTGTCGGACGCAGGCGCGTCAGTCGCAGGGGTGCAGGCGGCCATCGCGAGCACGCTCGCCGAAATCAGAAAAAGTCTCATTGTGTTCGTCTCCAAAATGCCCAACGGGTCGCGTGCCAAAGTAGTGAAGTCTTCCCCCTTGTGAACCATTTCATTATCACTCAGCTCGCATAACTCCTATCCAAGACGTGGAAACCTGATGGCCTACGACGCCCCGATCGACGAAATTGAGTTTAGCCTCAAGGAGGTAGCGGGGATCAGTCAGCTGGCAGGCTTGCCCGGCATGGACGCCTATGACGAGGACCTGATCCGGCCGATCCTGGACGAGGCCGCGAAGCTGGCGCGGGAGATTCTCGCGCCGCTCAATCCGGTCGGCGATTCTCAGGGTGCGCGCCTCAGCGGCGATGAGGTTGTGTCGCCTGACGGTTTCAAGGCGGCGTATGACGCGTTCCGCCAGGGTGGATGGATGGGCCTTTCGGCGCCGGAAGAATGGGGCGGGCAGGGACTGCCGCGCGCACTGGCTCTGGGTGTCATGGAGATGTTCCACGCGGCCAATATGGCTTTCGGACTCTGCCCGATGCTGAGTTTCGGGGCGATCGAGGCGCTACTGGCGCACGGAACCGAGGCTCAGAAGCAGACATATCTGCCCAAACTGATCTCGGGCGACTGGACCGGGACGATGAACCTGACCGAGCCGCAGGCCGGCAGCGATGTCGGCGCGCTGACCACGAAAGCCGTACCGCAAGACGATGGCAGCTATGCGCTGACCGGCCAGAAAATTTTCATCACCTGGGGCGATCACGACCTCGCCGAAAACATCATCCATCTCGTGCTCGCGCGGCTGCCCGGCGCGCCCGCCGGATCGCGCGGCATTTCCCTGTTCATTGTGCCAAAGCTCCTCGTGAAAGAGGATGGGTCTTCCGGCGCGCGCAATGCGGTTCGTTGCATCGGGCTTGAACGGAAGATCGGCATCCACGCGAGCCCTACCTGCGTCATGGAGTATGCGGGCGCGAGAGGCTGGCTTATCGGTGAGGCCAACAAGGGTCTCGCCTGCATGTTCACGATGATGAACTCGGCGCGCCTCAATGTCGGCCTCGAGGGCGTTGGAGTTGGCGAAGCCGCTTACCAGGCGGCCTTCAGCTACGCGCAGGAACGCAAACAGGGCAAGGCGGAAGGCATTGCTGGCGCGGCGCCCATCCTGCATCACGCCGATATCCGCCGCACACTGATTACCATGCGGGCCCGTGTCGCGGCTGCAAGGGCGATATGCTATGCCTGCGGCGTTTCCGCAGATCTCGCACATTCGTCAGACGTGCCCTCCGTCAGAGCGGCGGCCAAGGCCCGCGAAGACCTGCTGACGCCCATCGCCAAGGCGTGGAGCACTGACATGGGCGTTGATGTGGCGAGCCTCGGCGTGCAGGTGCACGGCGGCATGGGCTACATGAGCGAAACGCTCGCCGCCCAGCTCTACCGCGATGCCCGGATTGCGCCGATCTACGAAGGCACCAATGGTATTCAGGCTATAGACCTTGTCGGCCGGAAGCTGGCGGGAAATGGCGGCGCCTCGATGCGTGCAATGCTGACCGAGATCGACGAAACCGTGCGTCATGCCCGCACAACCAACGACCCCCAATTCGTGCAGTTGGCCGAGCGCCTGTGGGCGGCGTCCAAGGCGCTTGCCGAAGCGACGGACTGGATGCTCGCGGCTCTCAAGGCCGAGGAGCAGGACAAGGCGCTCGCGGGCGCAACCGCCTATCTGGCTCTCGCCGGCGATGTC